>Ga0070726_10002596_pt1 | contig 16093 bp, 12 predicted proteins | sample tdAd471_FD_67275 | JGI IMG/M metagenome (GOLD analysis project Ga0070726, IMG submission 67275) | Marine sediment microbial communities from the Atlantic coast under amendment with organic carbon and nitrate - tdAd47.1 | ecosystem: Environmental > Aquatic > Marine > Coastal > Sediment | place... | reverse complement strand
TTTGGCTTTTGCAGAACGAGCTGTCAATGAGTTGCTTGCCATGTTAGCAGTAGAATAAGGGGAGATGGACCCATTCAGTTTGAATCTTGAAACAACTCAATCATAAATTATCAGTATGCCAAATCCATGGACGGGAGTAGGAAACCCCTACACCAGACAAGAAGTAAGAGACCGATTACAGGAAACACTAGATCAAGGCAAAGCAATTATTGGTGCCGGTGCAGGAACAGGGATCAGTGCCAAATTTATTGAAAAAGGAGGAGCCGATTTTCTCATTATTTATAACTCTGGCCGTTTCCGGATGTCGGGACATGGTTCTACTGCCGGCTTAATGGCATATGGGGATGCCAATGCCGTAGCGATGGAAATTGGCGAATTTGAAGTATTACCAGTCGTAGAAGAAATTCCCGTTTTATGCGGGGTGCATGGTAGTGATCCTCGACGAAGGATGTGGCATTTCTTAGGGAAAGTGAAGGATATGGGCTTTTCGGGAGTTAATAATTTCCCGACACACTCCATTGTAGATGGACAGTTTCGTCAGATTTTGGAGGAAACCGGAATGAGCTTCCAAAAAGAAGTGGAAATGATCCGATTGGCCAGTAAAATGGACCTTTTTTCGGCAGTGTATGTGAGCAAACCCGAAGAGGCCTTGCAAATGGCCGATGCAGGGGCTGATGCCGTCATTGCTCATGTAGGTACGACTGTAGGAGGCTCCATAGGTGTGGTCGGTGCTACCTGTACGATGGACGATGCGATAGAACGAACCCAAGTGATTATAGATGCGGTAAAAAAATCCAATCCGGATACCTTTTTCCTCGCTCATGGTGGCCCAATCAATACCCCCGATGATGTACGCGTTATCCTGGACAGTACGGATGCCCATGGTTTCGTCGGCGCTTCTTCGCTAGAAAGAATGGGCGTTGAAAAATCCTTGACCGATTTGACAAAAGCTTTTAAGGCTTTGACGCTTTAGGAGGAGGACCAGGGGAGTATGAAAAAGCGGAAATCGGAAAGCGGAAATCGGAAAATTAGCCTAGCCCAACCAAGATTCAGCCTTCACATCAGATTGCTGTCATCGGCCCCGTTTGAATGGAAAAATTTTGGATGACTCATGTTCCGACACCTCGACTTCCTACTCTTGACATCCCGACATAAGACTTCAAGACCTACGACTCTTGACATCCCCACATACCACTTCCAGACTTAAACAAAATAAGCTATCATGAAAATACCAACTCATCAAGTCCTTACACTATTCCTGTTGTTACTCCTTACGGCCTGTAGCCAAGAAACGAAAGTACTTCCTGCCCTGACCTATACCGGAACTGAACCTCGCGTACAGAATCCATTAAGCCCGGAAGATTCTAAGCAGCACATCCAAGTGCCGGATGGCTTCACCGTCGAACTCTTTGCTGCCGAACCTGATATTATTAATCCTATTGCCTTTACCTGGGATGAAAGAGGGCGATTATGGGTAGTCCAATCGCAAGATTATCCACATGAATTAGAAAATGAAGTAGGAGGAGATCGAATTACGATTTGTGAAGATACAGATGGGGACGGTCGAGCCGATCAATTCACAGATTTTGCGACGAAGCAAAGCTTAACCACTGGAATTGTAAAGGTAAAGGGCGGAATCATAGTGGCACAGGCACCTGATATGGTCTTTTTGCAAGACACCGACGGCGATGATGTGATGGATGAAAAAAAAGTGCTTTTTGGCGGTTTTGGCATTTGGGATACGCACGCTGGCCCGGCTAACCTCAAGTATGGCGTTGATAATATGCTGTGGGGATCAGTGGGATATTCTGGCTTTGAAAATAAGTTTGGTGCAGAAGAAGTCGAATTCAAAATGGGAGTATACCGTTTTACAAAGGATGGCAAGTATTTTGAACCTGTTGGCCGTTTCAATAATAACACTTGGGGCTTAGGCTTCAATGAGCAGTTTGAGGTATTTGGCTCCACGGCCAATAATAACCATGCCTGTTATGTGGGAATTCCCCTGAAGCATTATAGTTATTTGCATAAGCAACCCGAATGGGCACTAAATGCCGATTTTATTCAAGGGCACTATGAAATCACAGCAGCAGATACCATCCCATTACAGCAGGTGGATGTTCGGGGCGGATATACGGCTGCAGCTGGCGCCAATTTTTATACGGCACGCAATTACCCGGAAGCTTACCAAAACCATATGTATGTCAATGAACCGACTGGGCATGTGGTGCACTTGGCTCGTATTGAAAAGGACGGGGCAGGATACGTAGAGGTAGATGGTGGCAACATCTTTGCCAGTACGGACGCCTGGACGGCACCCGTGTATTCCGAGACGGGGCCTGATGGCAACTTATGGGTAGCCGATTGGTATAATCCTGTCATCCAACACAATCCTGATAAGCGAGGAATGGACAACCAAATTTGGAACGATAATAAAGGAGAAGGAAATGCACATTTAAACGAGCGCCGCGATAAAAAACATGGTCGGATTTATATTATCAAGCATAAAAAGGGCAAAAAGTCACCCATCCAAGCACTGGATGCTAGCGATGATAAAGCCCTAGTCGAAGCCATCCAAAGCGACAATATGTTTTGGCGAACTACCGCCCAACGGCTGATTGTAGAAGAAGACAAACAAAGCTTGGTGCCTGACTTAGTTCAATTGGTTCAGGAGGATAAAGGGAAGAATGACCTGGCGAAGATTCATGCGCTCTGGGCACTACGCGGCCTAGACGCTCTTAAGGGGGCGACAGCGGAGGATTTATTAACGAAGGCGCTGTCTAGTTCATCCTATGGTGTACAGCGTGCTGCTATTGCTTTGCTCCCCGATACAGAGGCAGGCAGTAATTGGCTAGCAAATGCCGAATTGATTACTAGTGATAATGCGCAGCTGCGTTTGGCAGCCCTATTACGGGCCGGAGAATTGCCGGAGACGGACGCTTTATTTCAAGCGGTAGATCAAATAACAGAAGATTCACTTACTACTGCTGATAAGTGGTTGACCGCTGCGGCTAAGGTGTATTTTAAAACACCCAACTTGGCTGAGGTTGATCCGGAAAAAGTGGTGATGGTTTTGCCTACAGCAGATGAGGGGAGGTCTACTTGGAAATATACGGATGAAAAACCAGGAGATGATTGGTACAAACCCAGTTTTTCGGATCAAAATTGGAAAAAAGGAACGTCGGTCTTTGGCAAGAAAGGAATGCCAGAAGCCAAAACAGAATGGAACACCTCCGATATATGGTTACGTCGAGAGTTTAGCTTGAACGAAATGATGGAAGAGCCGGTGCTAAAGATTATGCACGATGACAATTACGAAGTATACGTCAATGGGGAATTACTTATGGCTGAAGCCAGCGTAAGCAGAGCCTATAAGTATGTTAAAATAGGTGCGGAGGAAGCCGGCTTATTCAAGAAAGGCAAAAATCTGATTGCCGTGTACTGCCATGATAAAGGCGGCGAAAAATACATCGATGTCGGAATAGGGAAGATTGTCCAACCGAAAGCGGATGTGGTTTTTAATATTAATACGGTTAGTCAGAAGATGGCCTATGATAAAACCTTGCTAAAAGCAGAGGCGGGCCAGACGGTCCAAATTAGGTTGAACAATGGCGATGAGATGCCACATAATCTCGTAGTGATAAAAGCGGGGAGTCTTCCTGCCTTCGGAAAAGTCGTAGACGCTTTTCTAAAAGACCCGGCTGCTGAGAAGAGCGCCTATGTTCCTAATTCTAGGTATTTGATTGCTGCTACGGATATGCTAGAACCTGGAGAATCGGGCACTATTCTATTCGAATTGCCAGATATTCCGGGGCGATATCCATTTGTCTGTACATTCCCTGGTCATTGGCAAACCATGCAGGGAGAAATCATCGTGACCGCTCCTGGTAGCTATATCTCTGACGACCCCACAGCACTGCAGGTCGCCATTATGGGCGGTGGAGGATCACATGATTTTCTCCAGTTTTTCGGTAAAGCCGATGGGAAAGTGATGAGCGAAGGCGGGAAGAATTCGATCATTTACACGGAAGAGCCCGAACAGCTGAAGGCGATGCTCAATGATTTGGATGTATTGGTGCTGTCCAATAACAAACCCTTTAATCGAGCGACACAAACTGCCATTTTAGAACGAGCCCAAGCGGGCATGGCTATGATGATTAATCATCCCAGTACCTGGTACAATTGGAAAGACTGGCCACAATACAATAAGGAGCTGGTAGGTGGCGGTTCTCGTTCTCATGAAAAATACCAAGAATTTGAAGTCGAGGTGATAAAGGGGGATCATCCAATTATGCGGAATGTACCTAGCAAATTCAATATAGTGGATGAACTGTACCGTTGGGAGAAAGACCCAGAAGGGACTGATATCGAGGTCTTAGCGATCGGCAGGAGCCTCAAGACCGGAGAAGAATATCCCGTTATCTGGACGGTGCAACACTCGGGTACAACAATCGTTTGTAATACGCTCGGGCATGATGCAAAAGCACATGACTTAAAGGCCTTTCAAACGATACTAGTCAATAGTATACAATGGGTTAGAGGACAGCTTGACATATAGGAAAGAAGCGAGAGGCCAGAAGACAGAGGAGAGAAAAGAGACTGCTGAGGCAAGGCTTCAGCCAACCATCTAGCCGATCTCGCTTCTGTCATCTAAATGCCTAATAGGTTAATCGGGTAAAGAGAAAGCGACCAACATACCCGCATGTATGGGTTTTCCTTTGGCTCCACCAGCGGAAATGACTATGTATTGCTTGCCATTAGCAAAGTAGGTGCTGGGCGTAGCATTGCCATCAAAAGGCAGATCGTGTTCCCACAGCATAGCCCCTGTATCGGTGTCGAAGGCCCGGAACTTTCCATCGGATGTTGCCCCAATGAAGAGTAGGCCGCTAGCTGTTACAACTGGCCCACCATAGTTTTCAGTTCCTGTAATGGGAATACCACGAGCCGTCAGTTCTTTAAATTCTCCCAAGGGAACTTTCCATTTGATGGTCCCATTGTTGAGGTCTACAGCATTGAGTGTGCCCCAGGGAGGCTTGATGGCGGGGTATCCTTCTTCATCCAACCAACGTTGGAAACCGCGGAATACATAAGGAGGAATGTCTTCATTCTGGAAAAGCGGTTGGTAGTCATTTTTTAAATCCAAGATGAAATCAGCAATGGCTTGTTTGCGTTCTTCGGGTAATTGATCAAAAGCGGGCATTCGCCCCCCTCCATTATTGATTACCTGTAATACTGCTGTCCGGTCTAGGCGCGGAGAAAGATCGTTTAAGGCTGGAAAGCCATTGTCCAAATTGCCTTTTCGGTCAATACCATGACAGGATGCACATTGAATACGATAGTGCTTTTCACCATAAGGGAAGGGACTACCATCGACTTGTTTGGTGGGCACCAATTGGTAAAACCATGGCATTTCATTCACGTTGACATATAGAATACCATTGGGGTCTGCTGCTGCGCCGCCCCATTCCATTCCGCCATCATAACCTGGAAACATGATCACCTGCTCTTGGCTAGGTGGAGGATAAGGGCCATAATTGCCAGATTGCTTGAGCACATCTTTGGTCATTTGGTTAGCCTCCGGGGAGATGTTTGAATAATCATCGCTCGTATATTTTTGCCGCATTAGAGGGGGAGGTCGAGTCGGGAAAGGCTGAGTGGGCCAGGTTTTGATTCCTTCAATTCTGGATGCTGCAGTAGGACGTTCTTCAATGGGCCATAAGGGTTCTCCGGTCACTCTGTTAAACACAAATAACAGCCCCATCTTTGTGCCTTGCGCTACGATATCCACTTTTTCACCTTGATGATTAACTGTTAATAAAGTGGGGGGCGCTGGCAGATCTAGATCCCAAAGGTCGTGATGTACCAATTGCTGGTGCCAAAGTCTTTCTCCGCTGTTGGCATCCAAAGCGATCAAGGAATTGGCAAAAAGATTTTCGCCATACCGATCACCACCATAGAAATCAGGTCCAGCGGTTTCGGTCGAAAGATAAACGATCCCGCGCAGCGTATCAATCGATAAACCCGACCAATCGGAAGCTCCTCCTGTCTGCTCTAGGTAATCAGCTGGCCAGGTTTCCGAACCTGGTTCGCCGGGTCGCGGAAGGGTATGGAAAATCCATTTCCGTTTGCCCGTTCGGATATCAAAAGCACGCACCGCTCCTGGGACATCTTCGCTCACATTGGCGCCGATGATGAATAGATTCCGGTAAATATGTCCAGGTGTATTTAAATGGACATTGGGTCTGCCGGGTACATCCATTTCGTCGCCCAAGTGGATGGCTCCATTTTCACCAAAGGAAGTAATCAGTTGCCCCGTTATGGCATCTAAAGCATATAAGTGTGTCCCCTTCATACTGATAATTCGCCCCCTTTGGCCATCATGCCAATACATCAGCCCTCGTTGGTCGCCATCAACCAGGTTTTCAAAAACGGCGTCTGGATCGAAAGTCCAAAGATGCTCGCCCGTCGCAGCATCTAAAGCCATGACTCGACTATGCGGTGTGGGCGTATATAAGCGGCCATCAACGATCAGGTTATTGGCTTGGTACATGGCACTGTCTCCCGTGTCGAATGTCCAGGCAATCTGGAGTTGATCTACATTGCTTTTGTCGATCTGTTTCAAGTGGGAATAATGATTACTACTGGGGTCACCGAGGTAATGAGCCCAGTCTAGATTGGCGCCAGCACTTAGGGACGCATCCCCTTCTCTTTCACAAGCCAAAAGACTCGAAATTGAGAAAAGCATCAGAAAAGCATTGCGCCAAAAGCGGGAGAGTTGTTGAGGGGGAGAATACATGATGACGGATTTAGGCTGAAACGAAAAGAGGCTGAACAGGAAAATACGCCCGTTCAGCCTCTTTATTTAAAGATACGTTTAGTACATTATGCTAGTGCTGGCTCTGCATCTTTACCCTTATTCTTCATCCAAAAATAAAGAATAGTAAAGAGGACGATGAGTGTAGCAGGGAACAAGACCATCGTTCCTAAGGTCGCTTGTCCCGCTAGTAATTCCAATTCGTCACCTGTGACACCAGTTGCCGCAACTTTAGCTTTATCAGAATCAATCCATCCTCCAATGATAGGTTGAAAGATCGAAGTTGAAAACATACCCACTGCACCAATGATGGACATACCAAATGCACCACTCTTCGGGATATATTCGGCAATAAAACCAATCATGTTTGGCCAGAAATAAGCGATACCTAATGCATAGACTACTGCCGCTACATAAGCCATTGTCCCCGTTTGGGTACTAAAAAGGAATACACCGATAGTTGCTAAAATGGCTGAGCCAAGCAGTACGCCAGTCGTATTGAACTGATGTACCATCTCTCCCCCAAAATAACGAGCCACCGCCATCAGGCCGGTAACCAAGGCCAAGATCAACATCGGTTGTGCACCACTCTTAGCCAAGATCAAACCTACCCATTGCTGCGGCCCAAACTCGGAAATCGCCGTTAATGCCATACAAGCAAACATAAAAATGAACAAGGGCGAAATCATCGCTTGAAGGTTGCTAGAAATAGATGAGGCGGCTTCCACTTTCGCTTTTGGCCAGTCTTGACCAAAGAAAAGGTAGGCGTAGATAACCGTTGGAATCATAATGACCCAAATCTGAGACTCCCAGCCGAAACCGGCATCCGTCATAAATTTAGAGACCAAACTTCCGATTACGATACCACCAGGAAACCACATATGGAAACGATTCATCATCTTGCTCATCATGTTTCCTTCATAGGCATCGGCTATCATCGGGTTACAAGCTGCTTCTGTACAGCCATTACCTAATCCGATAAAGAGGGTGGAAATCAATAAACCGGCATAGCTGCCAGAGTAGATCGTTAAGACAATACCTAAGGCGTGTGCCAAAAGAGCAAACTGCATAATACGCTTACCACCAACGGTATGATAAACTAAGCCACCAATTACCATCGAAATGGGAAAGCCCAGAAACCACATGGAGTTGATGAAACCCAATTGCTCTCCGGATAAGTTTAGTTCTTCTCCTAGCTGCGGAAGGATACCTGCTCGAATACTAAAGGACAAGGCGGTAGTTATCAAGGCAAAACAACTACCATAAAAAAGTCTTTTCTCGTTCGTCATTGTTTGTTAGATTTTTCATTTTGTGTATAGATAACCACTTTGAGGTTCAGTTTAATTCAAGGCATTAGAAATTCAAGGGTTATCTCCGTACAAGACTTTGATGCCTATGCGATCAAAATCACGGACTAACATAGCAATTAAGATTCGATTTTTTGAACAATGAGCGGGATTTTTTGGGGTTTTAACCCCAGCTAGGACCTCTACAGAGGCTTGATCAGGCTATTGGACTTTTATTTCTAAAATTTTGTAAGAAGACGATCTAACAAAAATTAATTGTGAATTTTATTCATTTTACGAATCAGGTGTGGGACACGGTTGCTAAATGGAACGGGAGGGAACAAAGGAGAAATGAAAGGCATCTGCCTAATGGGAAGACAAATGAACATCAATTTCGACCACTTGTATCTCTTCTTCACTAGTGGTGGGAATGAAGTGGGTGGTAATGCTGCGCTTCATCAAAGTAGTACCCTTTTCATCTTTAAACAATAACCGCATTTGTCCCGCATAGCGCTCATATTCTCGAAGTTCAGTCGGGCATTCACCCGGTTCTGACCAACTTAGATCGAGGTCTAAGTTGATCTGTCCATCTATGGGGAATCCTAGATAGAAATAGGGAAGCCGGGTTTCTTGGGTAGTAGTGAAATATATCATTTTCTCATCAAGAACATCTACTGGATCGCGAGTATAAATAATCTCGTCTTTTGGGCCTCTTGCCTCATGAATAGTTTGTACCTGTTTCAACACCTCCCATGCGGAAACTTTGAATGCTTCATATCCCTTTTCCAGTTGCTGGGCATCTGTAGGTAATATTCGGTGGATAATAATCCGCGAATAATGATGGAATTCCTCCGCCCAATTGAACTGTTGAGCAGCCTCTCCACTTAGATGAATACTTTGGGTAGTGGCAATATCTTCATCGTGCATGGCGGTTTTCCAAAGAAAAACTTGTCGGAGGGTATCCTGAGCTACTAGGCCATGGCAAGCCATTAAAAGAAAGGCTAGGAAAAAAAAGGGTTTGGTTAAGGTCATGTGTGGGGTTTTACTGTTTTAGATGAAGGGAGTCGCTTACATCCGATATTTGATGACGACTTTCAATTCACTGGTTTCGGGGTTTAAAATGGCTTCCCATTCCGTATCTTCTCGCTGGCCGATATTCTTGTATTGGCCATCCTCCAGTATGAATTTGTTTCTGGAAATATAATCGCCCATGTCAACAATATCAGAATTGAGAATAAAGGTGTTAGTTTTGATGGTTTTAGTCTCATTACATTCACAATTCACATCCGTAATTGATGGAATGTTGATTCCTGTCCTTACCTCGACATTATCAATGTTAAATTGCTCGCAATCTACCCGCTTGTAAATGTGGTTAACCAAAGACTTACAGCCCACTGCGCCTAAAAGTAAAAATAGCGCTACACTAGCCATCGTATAGAGAATATACTTCATCTTATTCGGGTTTTGTTAGGTAGTACAAGGAGAACGACTAGAATCCTAGAATTTCATTAGAAGGATAAAATTTAACAATTGTAGCCCATTTTGTTGAGCGTTTACCGGAGCACCAGTCGGAATAGGGTATTACATGGACCAAGCCCTGATGGTGAAATTCTAGCAGTATCTAAGGATTCTCCTCGGGGATGCGACGATCGGGAATACCTAAATGGCGTTCGATTTCCTGTTCGATAAATCGCGCTTTGGACAAACTATCCACACTCGAAATTAATTTTACGTGCTTTTGTCCCTGCACACTGTTTACGATCATGTAGACAGACGTCATACCTGCAGGCCCTTTAACATAAATTTGATCAATATCATTGATCCGATAATGCTGGTCCTTGATAAATTTCCTTGGTCGCCTGATGATAGACAAATGACGATCATCCATTGCGATATGGACTTTATGGTAACGACGAGCAAATAAGTTGATCCAGGAAGCAATACTGATAAGCGTTGTGACTAAGGGTAAAGCCAAGGGAATGGTTCCTTTAAGAAAATAAATAGCGATAAACATCGCGGCAAAAACAGGCACAAAGCCAGCTATCATACCTTCGACTACCAGTAAGGGCTGCTGAATAGTGATATCCAATTCATCCTTGTAATAAAACATATCAATCCCTTCCGGTCGTATGACCTCTTGCTTAGCTTTTCTGACATCCATTAGGTCAGCTACCTCATGATGAAAGGGAAAGACGATATGGCAACTACCGCACTTGGCTATTTTATCATTGATGTTGAGATTATCGGCTGGAACATCCGTTTCACAGGAGGGACAGCATATCTTCTTGAAGGGAGAATCCTGACTTAGGTCTACCTCTTGCAGCTCTACCTTATATTGTTCAATAGGTTCATTTTTCATTTAAAACCGCTGTTTTTATTAGCTTTGGAGGAATACACTTCAATATCTGAAATTAAATCGAGATGAAATCCAAACTACTTAAGATTTTTGCTGGGTTAGTGCTATTGGTTATCCTTGTTGCCCTGTTTAATTTCCAAAAAATAAAACAGCTATATACCGTCCTCCATATTTTTGATGAAGACCAGATTGTTCACAATTTCATGCATATGGAGAAATTGTTTGATAGCAGAACGATAGAACGGAGTCCTCAACCGACACAACTTGTTAAGAACCCGACCTACCAGCCGATTACTTCTTTTACCTACGAAGATTCCCTGATTGCTGTGCCTGGATTTCTGGAATCAACCCGAACGACGGGCCTGATCGTTTTGCATCGAGATACCATTATCTACGAAAAGTATTTTAACGGCTTAGCGGAGGAAACCACACATATTTCTTGGTCGGTTGCCAAATCTGTGGTGGCTACCTTATTGGGAATTGCGTATGAAGATGGGCTGATCAATAATTTACAGGATCCCATTACTAAATACCTGCCGCAATTGGCAGAAAGTGGTTATGACAAAGTTCGGATTAAAGATATCCTGAACATGAGTTCTGGTGTGGGATTCAATGAAGATTATCGAGATTTCAACTCTGACATTAATCGCTTTGGTAGAGCTTTTGCATTAGGTACGTCCTATGAAACCTTCGCTTTAAGCTTAAAACGGGAAAGAGAACCCGGAACCTTTAACCATTATGTTAGTATCGATACTCAGGTCTTAGGTATGCTTTTGGAAAAAGTAACGGGTAAACGCCTATCTGTTTACCTGAAAGAGAAACTCTGGGATCCGATGGGGATGGAGTTTGATGCCCAGTGGATTATCGATAAAACGGGTATGGAATTGGCACTCGGTGGCCTAAACATCACGCTACGAGATTATGCCAAGATAGGTTTGTTGTATCTACAGAAAGGCAAATGGAAGGGCCAGCAAATTGTCCCAGAAGAATGGATTGAATTGGCTACTTCCCCAGATGCCCCGCACTTGATGCCGGGACGAGATAATCCAAAATCCAGTAATAGATATGGCTACGGATTTCAATGGTGGACACCGGAGCAGCCCATGAATGATTTTTTTGCTGCTGGCATCTATAACCAGTATATTTACGTTTATCCCGACAAAGATTTAGTCATTGTAAAGCTATCGGCCAATCATCACTTTCGTATTCCAGGTGATGAATCCAAATATCAACATATTGACTTTTTGCAGGCTATGGCCAGGGCCTTTTAATGAGGCTCCCAAACAAGCACTTAGATAGTGCATAAAACTAACACCTAACACTACCCGTATGACTGAAAAAAATACAGGAAAAAACATTGTGATCTTCTCAGATGGTACCGGACAGGAAGGGGGCGTGCGGCAGAATACCAATGTATATCGACTGTTCAATATGATAGAGGACGGTTCGAAAGATCAAATCGCTTATTATGATGAAGGCCTGGGAACCATCGGGAATAAGCTATTAGGTAATGTGGCAGGATTTGGCATTTCGGAGAATATCCTGGATTGCTACCGATTCATTTCGGATAATCACCAATGGGGAGATCGTGTGTTCTTGTTTGGCTTTAGTCGAGGTGCGACGACGGTAAGAAGTCTTTCCGGCTTTATCTCTGAATTCGGTCTTTTGCCTAATTCTAGACCAAAACTGATCGACCGTGCTTATGAGATTTATCGCATGTCAACTAGAACCCCAAGTAAGAAGGCCAGGAAAGAGGAAAAGAAGAAACAGTTTTTGAAACTCAATCGATCAAGTCATTGCGATATTAAATTTTTAGGCGTCTGGGATACGGTAGCCGCCTTGGGCTTGCCGATCAAAATGATCAATGCCTTATTGGATAGAATTCCTTATTTCAAACATTCTTTCCACAATTTAGAGCTAGCATCTTCGGTGCACCATGGATATCATGCATTATCAATAGATGATGATCGTAGAATTTTTCATCCAACGGTTTGGCACACCAAGGATCGGGAGGGTAAATCTTTACTCAACCCAATTGCGCTGGATCCCATTAAAAATCAACTTCCTGGGCAAGAGAAATCCTTTCAGACCGTCAGGCAGGTATGGTTCTGTGGCTCACATACCGATGTAGGAGGGGGATATGAAAGCAAGGGTATTTCGGATATTCCCTTGGCCTGGATGTTTGATATGGCGATGGAACATGGACTGAAAAGATATGATTTTCACCCAGTAGAAGTCAAACAGGATATCAAAGCCAAAATTCACAATCCGAGAAACAGTTTGCCTGCCCGTATCATCTATCGGCAAGCGTCCAGGTATTGGGATGTGGTCAGGTGTGGAAGACCGATCATCCATGATAGTGTACTAGAAAGAAAGGAGGTAGATGACTCCTATGACCCCTGGATACTCAAGGATTTTAGGGAGGGAGAATATGAAATAGAGCCCTGGGGAACTAGAGAATTAGAGGATTATAGTTATTTGGAACATTAAAAATGGTGACCCAATAGTGACCTGCCAAGTCCTGATCTCGGTTTGGGCATGGGATGCAAGCGGGTTTAGTACTTATTTTATTAACAGGTTTTCATAATACCAGGGTTTTCCATCGCCAGCATATTTATCTTCTGCTACAATATCTAGATCGCCGTCGCCATCCATATCGGTGATTGCCCCTGAATAAGCACCTTTACCTATTGCCACCTGGATGGAATGTTTAAATTCACCCTGCTCATTGATATAGATCCTGATTTCCCTATCATCCCAGCTGATGGCTGAAAGGACATCCAAATCTCCATCATTGTCAAAATCAGCCAATTTAGCGCAATGTGCTTTGTTGTAATTCGCTTTTATAAGGTGTTTTTTCCATTCCTTTTCTTCTGCTGGATTTTGCCGATATTCGTACCAGGCAAGATCGTAATTGTCGCCGCCATATTTTTTAAAATGTTCAGCCGGTGAAAGTAAGACATCCAACCTGCCATCGTTATTTATATCCCCTACTTCTTCCTTGGTCGCAGGGTTTACCGTTTTATAGCCAGATTCAATATCAAATCTAGTATACGCTTCTTCTCGAGGATTTTCGGGCGTCTTAAACCAATGCCCAGTCATCGTAATATCAGGAAAACCATCCTCATCTATATCACCGACTGCTAATCCTTCACCCGCCTGACCTGTATAGACCGTCTTAGTTTGCCAGGTATTGTGCCTATTTTGGAATAAAATTTTCACTGATTCGGGATTTTTATGACGAACAATTACGTCCAATCTGCCATCGGCATCCATATCTGCCAGGCGCATGTCATTGGCATGAAAACCTTCAATACTTGCTAGTAGGAAATATTTCCACGGCTTGTTGACTTTTCTTTCACCCGGATTCTGAAGCAGATAAATGTCTATTGGCCCACTGGAATGTCCATCATTGCTGAAGATCAAATCCATGTCCCCATCCTTGTCAATATCACCGCAACGTGCAGCACCGATAAAGTCATCAAACTGAAGCGGAATATTAAAATCATGCCTGGCCCAGTTCTTGGATTTAGTTTGTTCAAACCAGGCAAGGGTAAAACGACCATTTGCGTGAACTCCTCCTTCCAACACCACCACGTCCATGCGTCCATCCTTATTGATATCGGCCACATCCAAAGCACTCACTCCTGCTACAGTTCCATGGCTTATGTCTACTGGTTTGGCGAAGCTTAAGGGTTGACTTTGAACAGATTTAGTAGCTACTAAGCTTAAAAATAAGCTGAATGAGAAAACGATTTTATACTTCATTTTTTGTCCAATTTCTAAAAGACTTAGATTGCTTGAATATTTCCTCATCAATAAAAATCGGGTGTCAAGCCGTATCGATCGGCGAATGGGACCTAGCGGGTAGAGTAGATAACCTATTCTTGCAAAGAATCTTTGAGTTCCTGCATGGGCTCTTCAGCAAAACTGAGTGAAATGATATAAGCCATGACCACTATGATCATTCCGTACATGAAAATGTTATAAGATGTTCGCAACAATTGATACTTTCTGGCTAAGACCACGCCGAGGAAATAGATGTCATCAATCAAGTTAGAATATAAAAAATTGGCATTTTCCATGAGTTTATTCATTCCCCAGTGGTAATCCTCCCGCTTCATTTTATGAAAATTCCCAAAAAACAACAGATTGGTTTTCTGGTTTTCAATATCCGCTCTGGTAAATAATCCGTCTGACACATTGGGACGAAGTGAAAGAATGGCAAAAATCAAGGAAGCTAGATTAACGAGTAATAAAATAATGGTCGGAATATACAAATGCTCATTCGAATCTATTTTTGACAGCAGACTGCCCATCACAACCGACATGATAATCGAATTGATCGAGATCATGATATTGGCTTTGTTATCCGCCATGCCACTCAAATCAAGGTGATTCTTAGAGGTCAGCCTAAACATAGTTTCAATGCCACGTTCTGGTCTACCTTCTACTTTTTGAAGCTTCTTCTTCATGGCTTTCAGCTGCGCTAAGGTAACACCAAGGTCGCTGCTTAGTATCTCATCTACCCCTTTTCGGAGCTTATTTAAGCGTTTCTCTAATTTGGTTTTAAGCTTATCCCGTGCAGGAAGTAAAACCTCATTTCCATAAGTTGTATAGAAATCATATTTTAAGATAGTCTCTAGATGATTTTGCAAACTATCAACTTCCGATTGCTCTATTTTTTTAACAGCTAATTGCTCTTGTCTCAGTTGCTCTAAGGCTTGCTTATAGTTATCGTTTATGTTGATGGCCTGTTTGGCATCCACACATACTTTTTCTAGCTTGTTTTTGGGTTTGTTCCCGGCTTGGGTAGCCAATATACAGGCCGAAATTTTGTCTATCTTATCCTGAGGTACCTCCTTCAGCTTGAGAAATGCGGAAGCAATAGCTTTACTTTTTTCTTCATGCTCATCGTAGACGTCTCTGTATCCGGTATTAAGGAACCAGGCGGCCATCTGGACGATCTCCATATCCGCTGTACTGAGTTGCTCATAAGTCCCGATCAACTTAATCGTTTCTACCAGCTTCTCAGTATGTTCTAAATTATGAAATACTAGGTCTGAGGAAAGTTGATTTTTGAGGATATCTGTAGCATGTTCTTCAGCATTTTTCAAGTGTGTGGTACTTGTCATTAGTTTTACTTTACTACTAAGATATATTTCTTTCGCAATTTTTTTCTTCTCTGCCATTTTTTTGTGCTTCGGCCTTGCTGGTCGAGCGGTAGCAGGATTGAACCTTGGACCTTATTGAGCTTTAATTTCGGGAATCATTCGTATTGGTTTTTGGTGTGGCTTTCCAGCAGCCTTTTCAGGGCCCAATTGTCCACTAGCTGATGTTGCTGCAATTTTCATAAATGTAATTTTCCACATTATTGTGACCTACCTTTTTTTTAGCGACTCTCCTTTGTACTTTTGAATGTAAGAAGTATTCTAGAAGACTTCAGACTTTCATTACTTCTTTTCATCTCTTTTTAGCGGCATCTTTTCATGAACAGATTTGATCGAGTATTTTCTACTTTAGTTCTATTACAGACCAGAAGGCTTATTAAAGCGATGACCATTGCTGAGCGATTTGGTGTTAGTCTTCGAACGGTTTATCGAGACGTCCGTACGCTCAAGAATGCTGGGGTTCCTATTA
>Ga0070726_10002595_pt1 | contig 16106 bp, 15 predicted proteins | sample tdAd471_FD_67275 | JGI IMG/M metagenome (GOLD analysis project Ga0070726, IMG submission 67275) | Marine sediment microbial communities from the Atlantic coast under amendment with organic carbon and nitrate - tdAd47.1 | ecosystem: Environmental > Aquatic > Marine > Coastal > Sediment | place... | reverse complement strand
GTGGTCATCGCGATGTCCGCCGATTACCGAAAGGATCGGTTGCTCGGATTCTTGAGACCCTTCGAGGACGCAAAGGACACCGGTCTTCAGGCGGTCCAATCGATGGTCGCCCTCGGCACTGGCGGACTCTTCGGCGTTGGGCTTGGTCAATCTCGAGCTCGATGGTCCTGGCTTCCGAATGCGCACACTGACTTCATCTTCGCGATTATCGGCGAAGAGACTGGATTTGCTGGGGCCGCAATTGTCGTGACCTTGTTCGCTTTGTTGGCAATTGTTGGCGTCTCAATCGCCTACCGAGCCCCGGACGCGTTCAGTCGTCTCCTCGCAATCGGCATCGTGTCTTGGTTGACGTTGCAGGCGTTCGTAAACATCGGTGGCGTCGTCGCTGTGCTGCCAATCACCGGTGTTCCTCTGCCCTTCATATCAAGCGGGGGCAACGCAATGCTCGTCAATCTCGCAGCGATCGGTGTGTTGATCAACATCGCACGGACGCCTCGGACGACGACGGTGGATTCGGTGAACGCGTGATGCGGGTTGGACTTGCGGCGGCGGGCTCTGGCGGGCACGTCTACCCGGCGCTGGCTGTCGCGGATGCTCTCGTTGCATCAGGCCTTGCCAATACGGACATCGTGTTCTTTGGTGGCGACAGAATGGAGGCAACCGCCGTGCCCGATGCCGGATACCGTTTCGTCGGGGTCGACATCCATGGGTTTCGCCGGACGATCTCCACGGCCAACGTAACGCTTCCAATCAAGGTGCGTAACGCATCGAAGCGAATCGCACAGGAGATTCGCACGGCTGACCTCTCAGTGATGATTGTGTTTGGCGGGTATATCTCAGGGCCAGCGGCGCAGGCGGCTCGTCGGTGTGGCATACCTGTCGTTGTCCACGAGGCCAACGCGGTGCCAGGGATGGCGAACAAACTCGTTGCTGGGAAAGCTGACCTTGTCCTCGTTGGGTTCCGACAGGCGCTGGCGAAGCTGCGGACCGGCATCGTGGTAGGCAACCCACTCCGCGCTTCCTTCGACACATTCGACCGGACCAGCGAGGCCGAAGCGGCGAAATCTCACTATGGGATCGCAGCCGAAGCACCCGTTCTCGGGATCGTCGGCGGAAGCCTCGGTGCCGAAGCGCTGAACGACATCGCCATGACCATTGCGACAACCGAGCCAAGACCATTTCACCTGCTCCATGTGACCGGTCCCCGCAATGCCGAGGCCATCTCACCGGCTGCATCGAAGGTTGAGGGTTGGACCATGGTGCCGTATGAGGACGATATGGCCCGCTTCTACGCTGCTTGCGACCTCGTGATATCACGGGCAGGTGCGCTGACGATCGCCGAACTTGAGGAGACTTCGACACCTGCGATTGTGGTTCCACTGCCAGCAGGGAAGGGGTACCAACGCCAGAATGCGGATGACCTCGTGGCGAGTGGCGGAGCCATGTTGATCGAACAAGGGGATCCAAACGCGATTGTGGCCTCTGCCTTCGCCCTTATGGCGGACGACGCTCACCGAACATCGATGGCGGCAAAAGCCGGGGCGACTGGGCATCGTCATGCCGCGGCAGAGGTTGCACGATTAACGAGAGAACTCCTCAATGTCTGAACCGACCCACATCCCGAATCGAGTACACATGGTCGGTGCCGGAGGTGCCGGGATGTCAGGCTTGGCGAAGTTGCTGAGCCAGCGGGGCCATAGCGTTTCAGGTTCCGACCTCAAGCCTGGTCGAATGCTGCAGGGCCTTGCAGATGTGGGGGTCGAGACGTGGATCGGGCACCGAACCGCGGTCATGGCTGACGTCGACCTTGTGATCGCATCATCTGCCGTTCCCGACACAGATCCTGAACTCGTGGCTGCGAGAGCGGCAGCCGTGGAAGTGTGGCGCCGCCCTGCGTTGTTGCATGCCCTGACATCTGAGATTCCCACGACCGGCCTCGCCGGTACGCATGGGAAGACAACCTCGACGGCTTTGATGGTCCAGGCGATGCGTGGCATGGGCCATGACCCCACCTTTCTCGTCGGTGGTCTCGTCATAGGGCTCAACACCGGATCGCACCTCGGGGACCCTTCTCGACTCGTCCTTGAAGCAGACGAAGCGTTCGGGACCTTCAGGCACCTCGTCCTCGACTCGGTTCTTGTCACGAACATCGAGGCTGACCATCTTGACCACTACGGCACGCTCGCAGCCCTTGAAGACGCATTCGCGCAAGTTACGGGGCGCGTTGTCGGGCCCCGCATAGGGTGTATCGATGATGCGGGCGTGCGGCGGTTGGCGCGACGGACCGAGCTGACAACCTACGGATTCGGGCAGGATGCCGATTGGGTTCTCGACAACCTCACACATCAGGACGGTGGCTCCTCATTCACGATTGCTAACGGCGGCAGTGTCATCGAAGTCACACTCCCGAAGCCGGGTGCACATCTCGCACTCAACGCGGCTGGTGTCATCGCCCTGTTGAGCGAACTTGGCTACGACGCGCAAGCTGCGGCTAGTGCGTTGTCTGGATTCAGGGGTGTTCGTCGTCGGTACGAGATCGTGGCGAGAATCGATGATGTCACGATTGTTGATGACTACGCCCATCACCCAACTGAGGTGGCGGCAACGATCGCCGCGGCCAAGGAAGGATCTGGGGGCGAGGTGATTGCGGTGTTCCAGCCCCATCGCTACACACGAACCGCCGACCTCGCACCGCTGTTTGGTGAACCGCTTGCTCGCGCTGACAGGGTGTTCGTCACCGATGTCTATGCCGCTGGCGAGACACCAATCATTGGCGTGTCCGGCAGGATCGTCGCGGAAGCTGTCGAAGCCGCTGGCGGCACGGCATCGTATGTTCCAAGGGTCGCGGACATCGGTGAACGCGTCGCCGCAATCGCAAAGCCAGGGGACACCGTCCTCCTCCTTGGCGCAGGCGATGTCAATACGGCGATCTCCGACATTGTCGGGTTCATCGAGTCGAACGCGTGATGACGATGCAACCGACCCATCCCTCAATCAGCGAAGCCGTACGCCTTGCATCCATGACGACCTACAAGGTGGGTGGAACTGCGGAATGGTTCGCTGAGCCCACCGATCTTGAGGAGCTTCGATCGGTGCTCGGCTCCGTCCCGCGAGGCACACCGGTGACGGTGCTTGGGCGAGGAAGCAATGTTGTTGTGTCAGACAGCGGCGTTGAGGGTCTCGTGATTCGACTCGGATCCGCCTTCTCTGCTGTCGCGTTCAGCTCCGACGGGACCGTCGTTGCGGGAGCGTCCCTTCCGTTGCCGAAGCTCGCTCGAGCCGCGGCTTCTGAAGGGTTCGCAGGACTCGGCTTCTACGTCGGAATTCCTGGGTCGGTAGGAGGCGCTGTGCGGATGAACGCTGGCGGCCACGGCTCCGACACAGCCTCCGTGCTGAAGAGCGTTCGGGTCGTTGACGCACGGTCTGGCGAGGTCACCTCTCGTACAGCAGCCGATCTTGAACTGGGCTATCGCTCGTCGAATCTCGACCAGCACGACATCGTCGTGCAAGCAACGTTCGAAACAAGCCTCGGCGACATCGCGGAGCTTGAAGCTGAGATCCGCGGGATTACTCGATGGCGAAAAGAGCATCAGCCAGGAGGGACGCTGAACGCTGGCAGCGTGTTCAAGAACCCGCACGATGGTTTCGCCGGTCAGATCATCGACAACCTTGGTTTGAAGGGGACACGATTCGGTCCTGTCTCAGTGTCGGAGGTCCATGCGAACTTCATGGTTGCCGATGCTTCGGCGAAAGCCATCGACATTTGGACCTTTGTTCATAACATCCAAGAAATCGTGGAGGAACGGACGGGGATAGCCCTCGTACCTGAGATCCGCTTCCTTGGTTGCTTCTCGGAGGATGCTGAACAATGACGGTGATGGAGCCGAAACTCGCAGAGCGCAGAAGAGGGGTGAGCGAGGACCGTGCGAGGGGGCGCCTCAAATGGGTGCTTGTGATTCTGGTCGTGCTGCTCGCCGTTGTCGGTGGAGCCTGGTTGATCAAGAGCCCGGCACTATCGATCCGGACGGTCACAATCACCGGCGCCTCCATGTCGAACCCGGCTGTGGTTGTCGATGAGCTTGCGATGGGTCGCGGTACGCCGACTATTGATGTAGATGGCGGAGCGATTGAGGCGGCCCTCCTCGAAGACCCCTGGATCGAGTCGGCGGTCGTGGACGTACGCTGGCCGGGGGGCATCGATGTTTCGATTACCGAGTACACCGCATATGCGACGGTCGTCGCTGCAAGCGGCTGGGTTCATGTCGCTGGTGACGGTTCGGTTCTCGCTGTCGCTGAACCACTCACCGGTGCGCCGCTCATCGACATCGATACCGGTCCTGTCTCAGCTGGCTACGAGATCGCGAATCCGCTCATCATCGGAGCGTTGACCTTCGTCCAAGGTCTCGATCCGGATATTGGGGAAGCGGTAGTAGTGACATCCGACGGCGAAGGGCTGATCGCGAGCGTCGGCGGCTACACAGTCGTCCTTGGCCGACCGATTGAAATGACCGAGAAGGCAATCGTTCTCGCCACCCTTCTCGAGACGGGTCTTGAGCCTGGATCGAGTATCAATCTCATCGCTCCCTTGCGTCCCGCTGTGACCAACCCTCAACCTCTACCTGAGCCTGAAGAATAAGGCCTACGTCTACCTCAACCCCGTGGCTAAGGTTGAACAACACCTTCTTGGAGAGGGACGGTTTTTGATGGAAAACAGAGGACCAAGTACATACCTTGCGGTCATCAAGGTGGTCGGCGTCGGAGGCGGCGGAGTCAACGCCGTCAACCGCATGATCGACCTCGGTGTGGGCGGCGTTGAATTCATCGCCATCAACACTGATGCACAAGCATTGTTGATGTCGGATGCAGATCTGAAGCTCGATATCGGACGTGACGCGACCAGGGGGCTTGGCGCTGGCGCAAACCCGGAAGTTGGTCGCGAAGCGGCAGAAGACCACAGGGATGAAATTGAGGATGCCCTTGAGGGGTCCGACATGGTGTTCATCACCGCAGGGGAAGGCGGAGGCACGGGGACGGGAGCGGCCCCCATCGTGGCCGAGGTAGCTCGGTCACTTGGTGCGCTGACGGTCGGGGTGGTGACGCGACCATTCGGTTTCGAGGGTCGCAGGCGCTCCGTGCAAGCAGAGCAGGGCATCCAAGCTCTCAAGGCTGCCGTTGACACCCTCATCATCATCCCGAACGAGAAACTGCTTGAGATCGCGGATGAACAGACGCCGGTCACCGATGCGTTCCGTATGGCTGACGAAGTGCTGACGTCTGGTGTTCGCGGGATCACCGAGTTGATAACGACGCCCGGTCTCATCAATGTCGACTTTGCTGACGTCAAGACCGTCATGAGCGACGCCGGTTCGGCCGTGATGGGCATCGGTTCGTCCACTGGCGACTCCCGGGCGATTCAGTCCGCTGAAAAGGCAATTTCCAGTCCACTTCTTGAGACGTCGATGGAAGGTGCACGTGGCGTGCTCTTGTCGATAGCTGGGCCGCGCGACATGACCCTCCATGAAGTCAATGCGGCAGCGACGCTCATCTCGAATCACTCTGACCCCGATGCCAACATCATCTTCGGCGCCGTACTGGATGAGACACTCGGTGACGAGATGCGGGTGACGGTCATTGCGGCCGGATTCGACAGGGATCGGAAGGGCGGTTTCTCAACACAAACGCCACAGCAGATGGTGCAGCGGAGTCCTCGCCCATCGATTCTCGACCATGAGGACGATGCAACCGACCCCGATATGGGTTCGCTCGACATCCCTGGTTTCGTCCAGGGATGATTCTGACTCCTGGTGTTCCGGGAGTCGCATTCGGAACCATCAGCGATGGCGACGGTCGGGTCGACGAATCAGCTCGCTCGGCAATCTCGTCTGAGCTTGGTATTCCCTCAGCGTGGGCACTCATTGATCAGGTGCATGGCGACACCGTCGTGACCGTTGACTCTCCCGGTCACAAGGGGCCGGCAGACGGCTTGATCACATCGAGCGACGGTGTTCCACTCGCTGTGGCGACCGCCGACTGTGTCCCCGTCGCCATCGTCGGTTCGTCTTCAGTCGGAATCTTTCATGCCGGGTGGCGTGGTGTTGCTTCCAGAATCGTCGAGAAGGGGATCGACCTGATGCGCTCGAACGGTGACGACCCGGTGACAGCCGTTGTCGGTCCCCACATTGGTTCATGTTGCTACGAGGTTGGCGCAGAGGTGGTCGAAGCCATTGGCGGGTTCGAAGCCACGACGAGGTGGGGGTCGCGGAGCGTTGACCTGGCTGCCGCTCTTGCACCGCAAGTCGCCGGATTAGGAGTGGCCTACATCCCAGGCTGCACGATGGAGCGGGTCGAGTTTGCCTCCCACAGGGAGAACGCGACGAAACGGCGACAGGTAGCGGTGGTATGGAAGAACTAGGACTCGCCGCCGTGCGGACGCGCATCGCCGCCGCCGCTGAACGCGTCGGTCGCGCTGCCGATGACGTAACGCTTGTCGCGGTGTCAAAAGGGAGACCCGATGTGGTCGTCGAGCAGGCCTACGCACAAGGGCAGCGGGTCTTCGGAGAGAACCGTCAACAAGGACTCGCAGCCCGCGTGGATGCCGGTCTTCCCAAAGGAATTGCATGGCATTTCATCGGACCGTTGCAGAGACGGAAGGCTCGCTACGTATCAAGCCACGTGGCCCTGATGCAGTCGTTTGACAGACGAGAACTCATCCCCCTCTGGGCCGACTCGACCGCTCCCGTTCTGTTGCAGTTCAACCTTGGGCGCGAACCCCAAAAGGGTGGGTTTGATCCTGATGAGGCTGATGCGGTTCTTGAGGAAACCCTCTTGGCTGGCATCGATGTCCGCGGCGTCATGGCGATCCCTCCTGTCGTCGAAAGACCCGAAGACGCACGTCGCTGGTTCACGAATCTACGAGTGATCCGTGACCGGTTCCTTGAAACCTCGCCGGCGGTCGCAACGTTATCTATGGGAATGACACACGACTTCGAAGTTGCGATCGAGGAAGGTGCAACAATGGTGCGTGTGGGAACCGCTATCTTTGGTCCCATACACGACAACACGACGGCGAACGGGTAAGTCACGATGGCGACACTTTGGAACAAGACACTCTTCTATCTCGGTCTCGTTGATGAAGAGGAACAAGGGGCGGACTTCGTGGATGGAACGGCAGGCGAGGTGCGGGCAATCGATCCTCCACCGACCTCTGACGCCCAGTTCCAGGCCCAGCCGCAGCCTCAGCCCGCGTCGTATCCACAGGAGGGGTCAGCAACGGCCAACATCCGTCCGCCGGGCGCACTTGCTGGACGACGGGTTGAACCGCCTTCTTCGACAAGACGCATGTCGTCCTCTGACCCGAGCCACGCCGAGGCTGGCCTGTACGTGCACGCGAATGCTGGTGACGCCCCGACGTCAGAGATGCCGGCCCGGCGCATGGAGCCAGAGTCTCAGATAATCGTTGCCAGAAACTTCTCGGACGCCCAGAGTCTTGCTGACGCCATAAGGGCGGGAAGAGCCGTGGTATTGGATCTCCGCTCAACCGAACCAGAGATGGTTCGAAGGATTGTCGACTTCGCCTCCGGGCTCACCTATGCCTTGGACGGCAAGATGTCCAAGACAGCCCAGGGTGTAATCCTCGTGACACCGACCGGCGTGGTCCTTGGTGTTGCTGAGCAGGAGCGCCTTGGCAGACTCGGGCTTTTCGGCCTCGACCAGTAGCGTGGCGTTCGTCTACTGGGTCGCCAATGTCATCACGCTCGGACTGATTGTTTGGATCGTATTGTCATACGTCGTTGTCTTCGGTCGCGTGTCTTTCGATCACCCGATCCGGAAGCTGTACGAGTTCTTCAATCGCCTCGTTGAACCCGTGCTCAGACCGATTCGTGCGGTCGTACCGCCGGTGCGGGTCGGGGGAGCGTCGCTCGACCTTTCCCCACTCATCCTCCTCATTGCCGTGAGGATCACTCCCGGCATCCTCGACCTGTTTATCTAGCTTCGATTCGGAGCCTGACGGTCGCGTGACCGAGGTCGATCTCCTCAGCGTCAAATGCCTCGACTCGCGTAACCGACTCAGCGAGTACTTCACCAGCCACCAACTCGCGGTGTGTCGTGAAGGCGTCGACGACTGATCCATCCTCCGTTGCATAAGTCACCGACACTCGATCGGTGACCTCGAGGTCCAATTCACGACGGGCACCCTGGATGCGATTGATGAGTTCACGTGCCAAGCCCTCACTGAGTAACTCGCTGGTCAGAGCGCAGTCGAGAGCGACGGAGAGCGACCCCTCCGATGCCACAACGGTCCCTGTGCGTGGCGTACGTTCGACCACTATGTCCGCGACCGTGAGTTCGTACGCATCAATCGTCACGACACCGCCATCCATGATGGATGCAATCTGTGAGTGATCGAGCGTCGCGATGGCCGCGGCCACCGATTTGGTCTCCTTGCCATACCGAGGGCCGAGCGCCTTGAAATCTGCCTTCGCCGAAAGATCGACAAGGCCTGCCTCGTCGGAGTGGGCGTCGACCCGTTTGACATTGAGTTCCTCGGCAATCAGCCGCCCATGGCTCTCGACAGCCATCCGCTCAGCGTCGGAACGTGTCACCACCGTCACGGAAGAGAGCGGTTGTCTGACCCGAAGGTCTTCCCGCTTGCGGAGGCCGCGTCCGAGGTTGACGACTGACCGCACCGTTTCCATGGACCGTTCGAGGTCCACATCGATCGATGTCTCGTCAGCGACGGGGTAGTCGACGTGATGAACGCTTGCTGGGGCATCAGCATCGACGCTCGTTACAAGACCCTGGTAGATCTCTTCGGTGATGAATGGCAGCACCGGAGCTGCGACGGTGACGAACGTTGTGAGCACCTCATAGAGCGTTGCAAACGCGGCAAGCTTGTCCGCTTCATCACCTTCGGTGCGATGCGTCCAGAACCGGCGGCGGCTGCGTCGGATGTACCAATTGGTCAGATGGCTGACGAAGCCGATGATCGGCGGAACAACGGAGAAGAGGCGATAGGCCTCCATCTCGGTGTTCACCGAAGCCACAAGACTCTGCAGGACCGAGACGACCCAGCGGTCGATCTCAGGTCGTTCTGCGAGCGGTGGCGCCGAAGCGAGATCCTCGGCCGTGATCCGGTCAGCCTCGGCATATGTGCTGAAGAACGAATAGGCGTTCCAAAGCGGAAGCAACACCGTTCTCACGACTTCCTTCACTCCCTGCTCGGAGAAGCGCAACGGTTCTCCTCGGACGACAGGACTGTTGATGAGATACGCACGAAGCGCATCGGCGCCAAACTCGTCGATGACGTGGGTTGGGTCCGGGTAGTTCTTGAGCGACTTGGACATCTTCCTGCCGTCTTCAGCAAGAATCATTCCCGTGACCACGCAGTTCTGGAACGGGGCCTTGTCCATGATCGCCGTCGAGAGAACGAGGAGTGTGTAGAACCACCCTCTGGTTTGATCTAGCCCTTCCGCGATGAAGTCCGCAGGGAAACGCTCCTTGAAACGTTCTTCGTTCTCGAACGGATAGTGGATCTGGGCATAGGGCATCGATCCGCTTTCGAACCAGCAGTCGAGCACCTCAGGGACACGGTGCATCGTTCCTTCGCACGACGTGCACGCCCATGTCACCTCGTCGACGAAATGCTTGTGGAGGTCTTCGACGAGTACCCCGGAAAAGCCTCGGAGTTCCTCGCGTGACGAAATGCAGACCTCTTCGGCACAGGCGTCGCATTGCCACACTGGGATGCATGAGCCCCAGTAACGGTTGCGACTGATTGCCCAGTCCCGAGCGCCTTCAAGCCAATTCCCGAATCGTTTTGTCCCGATGGCTTCTGGCACCCACCGGATGTCCTCATTGACTTCCACCATTCTGTCCCTGAACCGCTCGACCGCAACGAACCACGTCGGAATCGCTTTGTAGATCAGTGGGGTTCCGGTGCGCCAGCAGAACGGGTAGGAGTGGTTGATTGTCGATCGGTCGAAGAGCTTCCCGGAGTCCTTCAACAACGCAATGAGGGTGGTGTCCGCATCCTTGACATTCTGCCCCTCGACGTCCGGCACATCGGCAGTGAACCTGGCTTCTTCATCAACAGGATCCACGATTGCCTCGATGCCAGCGGCAGCGAGGGCCGCAAAGTCTGTCTCGCCGTATGCGGGAGCCATGTGAACGAGGCCCGTGCCATCGGTCACCGAGACCTCCGGTGAGGTGATCACCGTGAAGGCGCCGTTGTCGCGTTCGCCAGGGAAGTAGTCGAACGGGGGGTTGTAGGAAGCCCCAACGAGATCACTCCCAAGTGCGGTCGCTTCGACGGTCGCATCGTCTCCGAAGACCGCCTCGACTCTCTCGGCAGCGAGCCAGAATGCACCGTCGCGATCCTGGTGGGTCACTCGTGCGTAGGTGTGGTCCCTGCCAACAGCGACCGCCAGGTTGCCAGGAAGCGTCCAGGGCGTAGTCGTCCAGATGAGCAGCGCATCGCCAGCAGACACAGGACCGTGGTCCTCGCGAATGTCGAGAGAGACCGTGATCGCCGGATCGTCGACGTCGCGGTAGTCAAGGTTTGCCTCAAAGTTCGAGAGTGGTGTGGTCGCGCCGAAGGAATAGGGGAGGACCTTGAAGTCCTGGTAGACGAGGCCTCGTTTCCACAGCTGCCCAAACACCCACCACACGCTTTCCATGAAGTCCACGTCCATGGTCTTGTAGTCGTCGTCGAAGTCGACCCACCGACCGATCTTGGCCATCACGTCGTACCAATCGCCTGTCGTGTCGTTGACCATCGCGCGGCATGCTTCGTTGAAGGTGTCGACGCCGATGCCGAGGATCTCCTTTGGACCGGACACCCCGAGCTGCTTCTCGACCTCCATCTCGACAGGCAGACCATGGGTATCCCATCCGAACCGTCGCTCGACTCTGTATCCGCGCATGGTCCAGTATCTCGGGACGATGTCCTTGACAACGCCTTGCAAGATGTGTCCGTAGTGAGGTGAGCCTGTAGCGAAGGGGGGACCGTCGTAAAACGTGTACTCGGGTGCATCTGCGCGCTGGTCGACCGACACACCGAATGCATCAATCGACTCCCAGAAGGAGAGAATGCGTCGGTCGAGCTCAGGAAAGTTTGCCCGACCGTCAAGTCGCGGAAAGGTTGCTGCGGGAAGTGCTGAAGGCGTTGTCACCGTTGTCTCACTTGTCTCGTCACCGTTTGGTGCCGGGACGGGGGGACCGCGGTACCACCCGGCTTGCTGGTCGAGACCAGCCACTTCGTTGGCCCGTTCGTGGGCGAATCGGTGGGATCTACAGTCTGACGTTCCTCGTCCGGCTTCTTCCCACAGCTCGGAGGTGATGCCGTCGCCAGACCTCCGACCGGGCTTCCACCGCCCCCGGTTCGCTATTCGAAGTCATCTGGCGAAGTTCGTCCTCGTCAATGCCGTCGTGCGATGGTAGCGACCAATTCGTGCGGCCGAGCGCATGTAGCGTGGTCGCGATGGCATTCGGGGACGATTCTGTGACGGCAATTCGACTCATCGGCTCCAGTGCCGAGGTTCGGCTCGGATCAAGGTGCGGGTCATGGCTGCCCCTGCAGACGGCCAGGCGAACGATGCCGTCTGTGACCTGCTCCTTGCCGTCACAGGAGCGTCGACCGCACAGGTGATTGCCGGTCATACGAACCCGCTCAAGACGGTAAGGCTCACCGGTGTCACCCGCGAGCGTACGAGGCGTCTGCTCGCCAAGAATGGGTAGACAGGCCCAGTTGGTGCTACCTTTTCGGCTTCGAGGAGGTTGTATGGCCAGACAACTTGCACCAAAGACGCTCAAACGTCTCGGAAAGCGACTCGCTGAAGAGCGTTCCCGTCTAGAAATCATCATCCGTGAACACGACGAGGCTCGGGAGCAGTCCCGACTTGCCGAGGGCTCGGCGGATCGCAGCGCCGACCCCGATAATGTGGACGGTGGCGCGATTGCCGTTGAGATTGAGATGGACATCTCGATGGTCCAGAACGCACGAGATCTACTCGTTCGCGTCAAACATGCGCAAGACCGCATGGAGAAAGGCCTCTACGGAACATGCGAGATAACGGGCGAGCCGATACCGGTCGCGAGGTTGGAAGCCCTTCCGTACGCGACGACGACGGTCGAGGCAGCAAACCGCATCTGACGCCGCGGCAGTTGTCGACTGCCGTCGGCGCCGTTGTGATTCTGCTCGACCAATTGACGAAGGCCTGGGCACAGGCTGCGTTGGCGGACGGCCCGATTGTCATCATCGAGGGCTTCTTCCAGTTCAGGCTGACCTACAACACCGGTGCAGCGTTCTCAATGTTCTCCGGCGGTGGTCCGATTCTGGCGATTATTGCCGTCGGTGTCGTCGGAATCATCATGTTCGTGCTTGGAGACGCCTCTCGGCGCGGAGAAGCCATCGCACTTGGCATGGTCCTTGGTGGGTCAATCGGGAACCTGATTGATCGAGTGGTTCGCGGAGACGCGTTTCTCGACGGCGCGGTTGTCGACTTCATCGACTTTTCCTTCTTTGCGACGTTCAATGTGGCGGACATGGGAATCACGCTCGGCGTCGGACTCTTGCTGCTAGTCACATTCCTTCCGAAGTCATGACGACCTCAATAATCGTCGTTCCGACAGACCTCGCCGGATCACGAGCTGACAAGGTCATTGCTGCAAGCCTCGGCCTGTCGCGGGGTGAAGCGCGCTCCATCGTCGATGCCGGCGACGCGACCGTCGATGACCGCCAGGTGAAAGCTTCCGAGAAGCTCGGCGAGGGCGTCGTGCTTGCCGTCGTCGTGCCCGTGTTGGACACAGCCCTCGTACCCGACCCCGATGTCCCGTTCTCTGTTGTCTATGAGGATGAATCCCTTGCGGTCATCGACAAACCCGTTGGCGTCGTGGTCCATCCCGGATCTGGGCGTTCTCAGGGCACCCTCGCAAACGGATTGTTGGCGCGGTATCCCGAGATACAGGGCGTTGGGCAACAGGAGCGATGGGGAATCGTCCACAGGCTTGACCGCGACACCTCCGGTCTTCTGGTGATCGCAAGGACGAACGATGCCTATGAGGCGCTGACCGCAATGCTCAAGGAGCACACTATTGACCGGCGGTACCTCGCCGGAGTCCAGGGTTCGTTCACGAACACGACGGGGACTGTGGATGCACCGATCGGACGGGACCCGTACAACAGAACACGGATGTACGTGGCAAAGGACGGAAGAGAGGCTCGGACCCACTACCGGCGGATTGCCGGATGGGATCTACGCGATGTGTCTCTGCTGTCTGTGACCCTTGAGACCGGCCGCACCCATCAGATCAGGGTGCATATGCGGGCGATCGATCACCCGATTATCGGCGACGGCGCCTACGGCAGGGCAGGCGTCGTCGGAGACCCCGGTCGGCCGTGGCTCCACGCGAGGCAGCTGACATTCACGCATCCGATCAGCGGAGACAGCGTCGATGAAGTCTCCAACATTCCACAGGACCTATCCGATAGCCTTGCGGCACTCGGCGAACCAGACACAGGTCTTCTGGTCGACATCGACGGAGCACCGCTGTGAGCGTCCACTACGAACGACTGTCAAACCTCGACGCTTCGTTCCTCGCACTTGAGGCACGAGACACGCACATGCACGTCGGCGCAGTCGCCCTCTTTGGACCGGGGCCCTCGACAGGTGATGATGGCGTTGACATCGTGCGGATTCGACAGATGGTCGAATCCCGTTTGCACATGATTCCCCGCTACCGCCAACGGCTTGCGACGGTGCCAATCGAGGGGCACCCTGTGTGGGTCGATGACGAACACTTCCACCTCGACTACCACGTCAGACACATCGGCCTTCCACATCCAGGTTCGGACGAGCAGTTGAAAGCTCTCGCCGGAAGGCTCATGTCCCAGCAACTCGATCGGTCGAAGCCTCTGTGGGAACTCAACGTTGTTGAAGGCCTTGATGATGGCGGGTTCGCCATCATCACGAAGATTCACCACTGCATGATTGACGGAATGTCCGGCATCGACCTGATGGCGGTCATATTGGACTTCGCCGCCGATGTCGATCTGCCAGATCCCGTTCCGTGGAAGCCGAGACCCGCACCAAATGGAACCGAGCTCGCGATGCGTGAGATTGCTCGATCCGTTTCATCGGTCGTTGCCGGTCTTGGGGACCTCGGGGGACTCAGCGAGGGGCTTGGCAACACTGCGGACGAGTGGAAGCGCAAATTCAGGGCGTCAATGGCCTCTCTCGGTTCAGGTTGGCTCACCCCGACGGGAAAGACTCCGCTCAACGGGCCGATTGGTCCAGGGCGCTCGTTTGAGTGGCTTGACCTTCCACTGGCAGATATCAAGGCGATCAAGGACCAGCATGGAGCGACGGTCAACGACGCAATGCTCGCGATTGTCGCAGGTGGCGTCCGGGCATACCTGCTCAACTACGGCGACATGACTGAAGAAGAGCTTGCCGAGACCGAGTTCCGCATCATGGCCCCGGTGTCGGTACGGACCAAGGATGAGCAAGGCACGATGGGGAACAAGGTCGCGATGTGGCTGCTCACGCTTCCCATTGGTGAGCCTGATCCTGCGAGGCGGATCCTTGATGTGAAAGAGGCGACCCGCGAGCTGAAGGAAACGGAGCAGGCCCTCGGCGCCTCGACAATTGTCTCGGTCTCAACCGGGGCCCCAGCAACGCTGGTTTCCCTCGCCGCTCGGCTTGCCTCGCGGGCGCGGCCGTTCAACATGACGGTCACCAATGTGCCAGGCCCACAGTTCCCGTTGTATATGGCAGGGTCTCCGATGCTCGCCACCTATCCACTTGTCCCGCTGTGGCAGAGCCACGGCGCTGGCATCGCCATGTTCTCGCTGATGGGTCGCGTCTACATCGGCCTCAATACCGACAGGGACCTCATCGAGGATCCCGCCCTCATTGCGAAGGCATTGACCGAAGCATTTGAAGAGCTGTTGAGCGCGAAACCGCCTCGGAAGAAGAAGGCGAAGGGTGCCAAAAAGGCCCCGCCGATGGGAACCAGGTAGTTCGCTACTGGTTGAGATGTTCGGTGTTCAGCCGAAGAACGTTCGAGCTGTGTTGTACAGCGACTCGGGGACACTCTTGACCTCTTCGCACGCCGTGGCGAGCGGAATAGCGACGATCTCGGTTCCTTGAACGGCAGCCATCACGTTTGTCATACCGTCGACTGCAAAGTCAGCGGCGGACACGCCGAGCCTGGTTGCGAGGACTCTGTCGGATGCGACCGGCGTACCACCTCGTTGTATGTGACCGAGCACTGACACGCGGGTCTCGAAGTTGGTGTGGTCTTCGATTGATGCCGCGACCTGATAGGCAACGCCTCCGAGCCGCTCGAAGCCAAAGGCATCCTTGCGTATGGGGTCAGTGCCGTATCCCTCGGGTGGCTTGACACCCTCTCCAACGACAACGATCGAGTATCGGTGGCCGCTTCGGTGGCGTGACCGGATTGTCTCGACGACGTCATCAATGTCGTAGTCGTACTCGGGAGCGAGCACAAAGTCAGCTCCGCCGGCGATGCCTGCATATGTTGCAATCCACCCCTTGGTTCGCCCCATGACCTCCACAACGATTACTCGGTTGTGCGCTTCGGCGGTTGTTGCAAGCCTGTCGATTGCGTCTGTTGCAATCTGAACTGCTGTAGCGAAGCCAAAGGTGATGTCGGTTCCTGCGATGTCGTTGTCGATCGTCTTTGGAACCCCGACAACACCCAAGCCCTCCTCACCCAACCGCATCGCCGAACGAAGGGTGCCATCGCCTCCGACGACGATGACCTTGTCGATACCGTTTCTAGACAGCGTTGGTGCGCAGGTTGCGAGTCCCTCGCCATGGACATAAGGATCCATCCGTGACGTCCCGAGAATCGTGCCTCCGCGCCCAAGGATGCCCCGGACCGACTCACGGTCGAGAGCGACCGTTCTGTCGTGCATCAACCCTTCCCACCCGTCCTTGATGCCCACGACGTCCCACCCGCGTTCTTCAGCGCGGCAAACGACGCCTCGAATGACAGCGTTCAGACCGGGGCAATCGCCACCTGCAGTAAGCACTCCGACAACGCCCAATGGAAGCTCCTTGATGATCTTGTGGATGGTATGA
>Ga0070726_10002592_pt1 | contig 16113 bp, 16 predicted proteins | sample tdAd471_FD_67275 | JGI IMG/M metagenome (GOLD analysis project Ga0070726, IMG submission 67275) | Marine sediment microbial communities from the Atlantic coast under amendment with organic carbon and nitrate - tdAd47.1 | ecosystem: Environmental > Aquatic > Marine > Coastal > Sediment | place... | reverse complement strand
GATCCAGGAGAGCGGATTTGATGCTCAGCCGTTCACGCCAGGTGCCCGAGAGCAAGCATTAAAAAAGGAAAACAGGCAGGCTTTACGCCGTCTGGGTATTGCCGGTATCGGTTCAATGCAGGTGATGATGCTGGCCGCCGGTGGCTATTTCGCTGACGGGCAGATGTCGCTCGGCGTGGAACAGCTACTGCGCTGGAGCAGCCTGCTCGTAACCAGCGTGATCGTTTTTTTTGCGGGGCAACATTTTATTGCCAATGCAGTGACTGCCCTGCGTGGCCGTCGTTTAAGCATGGATGTTCCGGTGGCACTGGCCATCACCGCAGCCTATCTGGCCAGCGCTTTCAATACCCTGGCCGGTCACGGCGAGACCTATTTTGAATCGGTCAGCATGTTCATCTTTTTCCTGCTCACCGGGCGCTACCTGGAATTGCGCGCGCGGATGCGTGCCGGGCGTCATGTCGACAACCTGGCTCGCGCTGTACCACAAATGGCTCACCGGGTTAACGACGGCAGTGTGGAAACTTTACGTGCTGAAGAGCTGGTGCACGGAGACCGGGTGCTGGTTAAGCCAGGGGAGACGATACCTGCCGATGGCGAACTGTTGAGCTCGATGGCATTCATCGATGAATCCATGCTCACCGGCGAGTCGCTGACAGTAGAGCGTCAGACCGGACAACTGCTCTATGCCGGCACCGTTAATGGCGGTGACCCACTGGAAATAACGGTTACCCGATGCGGAGATAACACCCGGCTGTCAGCCATTCGGCAGCTGGCCCAGCGGGCTGAAACCGCACGACCTGCCGTAACAACAATTACCGACCGAATAGCCGGCTATTTTGTGGCCGGGGTCCTGCTGGCAACCACATTAATTGGTATCGGCTGGTACCTGATTGATCCGGCTCGGGCGTTTGATATTGCCCTGGCAACGCTGGTGGTCAGCTGCCCCTGCGCACTGTCGCTGGCCACCCCCGCAGCACTAACCGCCGCGACCGGGCGCCTAAGCGAAATGGGACTGCTAATAAGCAGCGGCGAAACCCTGGAAAAACTAGCCCGGGTGCGTCAGCTGTTGTTTGATAAAACCGGCACCCTAACCCAGGGCGAACCGAAGATTAGCCAGACCATTCCTCTTGCAAATTTGGACGAGCAGCAGTGTCACCAGATAGCCGCCGCACTGGAGCGCAGCTCAGCTCACCCGTTGGCAAAAGCCTTTATGGATTTTGCCACCCCGGAGCTAATTGCCACCGAGGTGAAATCCGTGGCTGGTAGCGGTATCAGCGGCATGGTTAACGGCACTGAATACCGAATTGGTAACGCCCTGTTCGTGACGGATTTCGCCGGCCTCGCCGCCGACGCGGCTCAGACCTCAAGATTTTCCACTAACAGAGGAACGACACCGCTCTGGCTTGCCCGACCGGGGGCACTACTGGGGTTTTTCGAACTCGAAGATAGCCTGCGCGAGGATGCTGCGGGCACCGTCAATCAATTGCAACAGTCAGGAGTCAAAACTGGCCTGCTTTCGGGCGATGATTCTGAACTCGTGGCCAACATCGCCGGTCAGCTGGAGATCACCGAGGCGCTGGGGAACCTGCAACCGGAGCAGAAACTGGATGCATTGCATCGGTGGCAACAGAACGGACCGACGGGCATGGTCGGCGACGGCATGAACGACGCCGCTATACTCGCCGGAGCCGACCTGGCTATTGCCATGGGCAATGGCGCTGATCTAAGCAAACTGCAGGCGGATGCCGTACTGCTGAATAACCGTCTGTCGGTGCTCCCCAACGCCATGGTCTTGGCTCATCGTTGCCAGTCGATTATGCACCAGAACCTCACCTGGGCACTGCTCTATAACGCCATCGCCCTGCCACTGGCCGCCACCGGCATGATTCGACCGTGGATGGCCGCCCTCGGCATGTCCGCAAGCTCGCTGTTAGTGGTGCTCAATGCCCTGCGGCTGAATCGTAACCGTGCGCAAAAACCGGCCGAGGTAAACCCGTGAACTCGCTTTATCTGCTCATACCCCTCGGCCTGATCCAGGTGGCCGGGGCGATCTGGATATTTATATGGGCAATCAATCGAGGTCAGTACGAAGACCTTGATGGCCCCGGCACCGAATTTTTGCGCGACGAATGGGATGCCAATCTGCCTGGCCCGACTGGCCGTGCGACCAACCCCCCTGAAGGAGATTAATGGTGACTGAGACAACCTATAACTACCGCGTGGTGCGGCAGTTCGCAGTGATGACCATCGTCTGGGGAGTGGTTTCCATGCTCGTCGGGGTCATTATTGCCGCCCAACTGGCGTGGCCTGCGCTCAACTTTGATCTGCCCTGGGTCCATTTTGGTCGCCTGCGCCCGCTGCACACCAATGCCGCCATTTTTGCCTTTGGCGGCTGCGCCCTGTTCGGCACTTCACTCTACGTGGTGCAGCGCACCTGCCAGGCACGCTTGCTCAGCGACCAACTAGCAGGGGTTGTCTTCTGGGGCTGGCAGGCGGTTATTGTGCTTGCAGCGGTCACCTTTCCACTGGGCTTTAACTCCAGTAAAGAGTATGCCGAGCTTGAGTGGCCGATTGACGTGTTGATAACCGTGGTCTGGGTCTCCTACGCGGCGCTGTTTTTTGGCACCATCATGAAGCGCAAAGTGCAGCACATCTACGTCGCTAACTGGTTTTACGGCGCTTTTATTCTCACGGTGGCGGTGCTGCACCTGGTCAACAGTGCTGCAATCCCGGTCTCCTTCTGGAAATCCTACTCGGTCTACGCTGGCACCACCGACGCCATGATTCAGTGGTGGTATGCCCATAACGCGGTAGGTTTTTATCTCACCGCTGGTTTTCTCGGCATCATGTACTACTTCATTCCCAAGCAGGCCGGGCGACCTATTTTTTCCTACCGGCTGTCAGTGGTCCATTTCTGGGCGCTAATTTCAATTTATATGTGGGCTGGCCCCCACCACCTGCACTACACCGCTCTACCCGACTGGATTCAATCCGTTGGCATGGTCTTCTCCCTAATTCTGCTGGCACCGAGCTGGGGCGGGATGATCAACGGCATCATGACCCTCTCCGGGGCCTGGTCGAAACTACGCACCGACCCGGTGTTGCGGTTCATGATCGTCTCCCTGTCGTTTTACGGCATGTCCACCTTTGAGGGGCCGATGATGTCGATCAAAACCGTCAACGCACTCTCCCACTACACCGACTGGACCGTTGGCCATGTGCACTCCGGGGCACTGGGCTGGGTGGCACTGGTAAGCATGGGTGCCATGTATTCGCTTATCCCCAATCTCTATGGACTAAAGGAGGTCTACAGCAAAACCCTGGTGGAGGTTCATTTCTGGATCGCCACCATTGGTATCGTGCTTTATATCGCCTCGATGTGGATTGCCGGGGTTATGCAGGGGCTAATGTGGCGGGCTGTGAATGACGACGGCACCCTGACCTACAGCTTTATCGAATCGGTAGAAAAGACCTTCCCCTTCTACGTGATTCGCCTCGCCGGTGGCCTGCTGTTCTTCATCGGCATGTTGATCATGGCCTGGAACATCTGGCGCACCATCGCCTCGGCCCAGCCGAGCCGAGTGCAGGACGCCATTCCCCAGTCAGTTTAGGAGCCTCCAATGGCCGCAAATCACGACACGGTAGAACGCAATATTGGCCTGATGGCGGTACTGATCGTTATCGTCATCAGCATCGCCGGACTGGTCGAAATACTACCCCTGTTCACCATGACCGAAACCACTAAACCGGTGGCCGGACTCAAACCCTACACCCCGCTTCAATTAGAAGGCCGCGACATCTACATCCGTGAAGGCTGCAACAACTGCCATTCGCAGATGATTCGCGCCCTGCGGGCGGAGACCGAACGTTACGGTCACTATTCGGTAGCCGGTGAGTTTGTTTACGACCACCCCCACCTCTGGGGTTCCAAACGCACCGGACCAGACCTGGCCCGGGTCGGCGGTCGCTACGGCGACGACTGGCATCGAATCCATCTGATTGACCCTCGGGCGGTAGTACCCGAATCCAACATGCCAGGATTTCCGTGGCTGGAAACCACCGCCCTCGACTTTAGCGACATTGAGAAAAAAATGTCGGTCATGCGCACCCTTGGCGTGCCCTACAGCGACGACGACATCAGCAGTGCCGCCGCTGGGCTGGCTAACCGCACTGAGCTTGACGCCCTGGTTGCCTATTTACAGGCACTGGGCCACGCCATGCCGAAACGATAACGGAGGACAACGCGATGACTTTGATGCTCATTCGTTCAGCTTTCACCCTGTTTATGCTGGCGAGTTTTCTTGGCATCTGCTGGTGGGCCTATAACCGCAAACAGAAGCCCCGGTTTGACGACGCCGCCAACCTGCCGTTTGCCGATGAAGAGGCCCACCACCGCAGCCAACAAGGACGAAAAAAATGTTAAGCCCCTTCTGGAATGTTTTCGTTATCACCCTGGTGCTGGTCAACATTTTCGCCTGCCTCTGGTTAATTCGTTTTGCTAACCGGCGCAAAAAAGACGAAGTCGCTGCTGGCGAAGCGACCGGTCACGTCTGGGACGAAGATCTGGTAGAGCTAAACAACCCCCTGCCTCGCTGGTGGTTATGGATGTTCTACCTCTCCATCATCTTTGGTCTTGGCTATCTGGTGCTCTACCCCGGGCTGGGCAATTTTGCCGGCACCCTCGGCTGGACTCAGGCGAGCCAGCACCAGGCCGAGGTTGACGCCGCCAGGGCCAAATACGGCCCGCTGTTCGAAAGCCTGGCTGCTCGGGAGATTACCGACCTGGCCACTGACCCCAAAGCGCTGGGCGTTGGCCGGCGACTATTTTTAAACAACTGCGCCCAATGCCACGGCTCCGACGGCCAGGGTGCTCGAAACTTCCCCAATTTGGCCGACAACGCCTGGCTCTGGGGCGGCAGCCCTGAGGCGATCAAAAAATCGATTATGGAGGGTCGCACTGGCATGATGCCGGGCTGGAGTGCTGCCCTGGGTGGTGAAGAGGGTGTCACCCAGGTGACCGAATACGTGCTGAGCCTGTCTGGACGCCAGCACAATGCGGAACTGGCCGAACTCGGCAAACCTCGGTTCATGCTCTGCTCGGCCTGCCACGGCCCAGCCGGAAAAGGCAACCCGATGCTAGGTGCCCCCGACCTCACCGACAAGGCCTGGGTTCACGGTGCCAGTCGCGGGCTTATCGCCGCTAACATTGCTAACGGCGTGGGCGGCGTCATGCCCGCCCACAAAGAGTTTCTGGGGGAGGAAAAAGTCCACATCCTGACCGCCTACGTCTATAGCCTGTCAGCTAACCCATGACCCAGAAAGGGTTTACAGCCAATGATCAGCAGGCCCTCTACGCCAAGCGGGAGAAAATTTTCCCCCGCGAGGTGCACGGCCTGTTTGCCTTCGCGCGGGTGAGCGTGGCGGGCACCTTCTTCGCAATTTTCTATGGCCTCGCGTGGCTCAACATCAATGGCCATCAGGCGGTACTCTGGGACTTGCCCGCGCGCCGGTTTCACCTGTTCGGACTCACCTTTTTTCCGCAAGATTTCATTCTACTGGCCGGCCTGTTAATCGCCGCCGCGCTATCCCTGTTTTTTATCACCGCTATTGCCGGCCGGGTATTTTGTGGCTACGGCTGTCCGCAAACCATGTGGACCGAGTCGTTCCTCTGGATTGAACGGCTCGTTGAAGGCAGCCGCGCCCGGCAGATGAAACTCCATGACGCACCCTGGTCGGCGCGCAAAATTCGCATCAAGGCCACCAAACACCTGCTCTGGATTGGCTTTGCCGCCTGGACCGGATTTACCTTTGTCGGTTATTTCGTGCCCATCCGTGAACTGGCAACCGAATTCCTTAACCTGCAGGCCAGGCCGTGGCCCCTGTTCTGGACCGGTTTTTACGGCTTTGCCACTTACCTCAATGCCGGCTGGATGCGCGAACAGGTCTGCATTTACATGTGTCCCTATGCCCGTTTTCAGAGTGCCATGTTTGACCAGGACACACTGATCATCTCCTATGATGAAAAGCGCGGGGAGCCCCGAGGTTCTCGACGTCGCGGCAGCGACCCAGCGGAACAGGGCCTCGGTGATTGCGTCGACTGCACCCTCTGCGTCCAGGTCTGCCCCACGGGCATCGATATTCGCAATGGCCTGCAGTACCAGTGTGTTAGCTGCGCCGGATGTGTGGATGTCTGTGATCAGGTGATGACGCGGATGGGCTATGATAAAGGTCTAATCAGCTATACCACCGAGCGTGCGCTGGGTGGAGGCAATACTCAGCTGCTTCGACCTCGGCTGTTTATCTACGCGGCACTGCTGCTGGCTATCATTACGGCCATCGGCAGCAGCATCTGGCTCCGGGTGCCGGTGGAACTTGATGTGATCCGCGATCGCATGGCGCTCTACCGCGAAACATCTGAAGGCATGATCGAAAACGTCTACACCCTACGGCTGATCAACATGGACGCTCATCCCCATGAATTCAGTATCAACCTGGAATCCGAACTACCACTGACCACTCGCCAGCCATTGGCATCGGTGCCGCTGGAAGCCTTCGAAATACGCGAAGTGCCGTTATCCCTGAGTATCGATCCAGTCGAAATCACCACCAGCACCAGCGATGTCTTTTTTTCTGTCCAGGCCAGCGACCAGCCAAAACTGACCTCCCGCGCCGAGAGCCGTTTCATCGGTCCCGTTAACTAGCGGGGCTATTAACCGGTCAACTAAATGAGAGTTGCAAAATGAGTGCAGTCATCGAGCCACCCTGGTACCGACAGTTCTGGCCCTGGTTTATTCTGGCCCTGCTCGGCTCGGTGGTTATCGCCAGTCTGATCACCCTGAGCATCGCCTTAAAAGACCCCGACGGAGTCGTCGTCGGCAGTGTTACTGGCGGCGGCAAAAAAGTGATGACGGCAGCCACAGCCGGACTGGGCCCTGTGACCGTAACCGTTGACCCGGCAGCAGGCCTGCTGCTGATCAAACTCGAAAATCCACCTGACTCCGATCAGCTTCAACTCACCCTGCTCCACCCTACCCGGGTAGCCAGAGACATTCAGCTGGAGTTGAGCCGCATCAGTAATAAAGAATGGATGGCCGAATTACCATCCCTGACAGCCGCAAAACCGCAGAGCTGGCAATGGTTACTATCCGCCGACGAAGGCCAGCGCCAGGCCCAGGGACGCCTGGTTAATCAACCAGTAATGGACCAGTGACCACCCTTGCCATCCGCCATCACCCACTTCGGCGGCGGACCGGGTGAGCAACAATCACGAGGGAGATGAGATGAAGCAGAATATCTGGTTGGCTCGATTCGGCATTGCTGCCTGGCCGTCATTCATCGGCGCGGGGCTACTGACCACGCTCATTTTCTTCAACATCGACGCCCACGACCTGATCTTGATCAGCGGCTCGCGTCTCGACGACCACGGCATCTACTCCGTCACTTTTATTATCTTATGGCTTTTTGGCTCTATTTGCGGCGGCGCTAGCGCCTGGCTAGCCTCCACCAGTCGCGCACCATCAACCCATGCTGATCGCCGTCACCCGCCCGGGACACCCAAAACCTAGCGCCGAATCACCCGGCCCACGGTAAGCCCTGAACCATCAGTGAAACGGCGAGCCCGTATCCTTGGGTATGTAATTGAGTGCTTTGAGCATCGGCGAGAAATCTGCCGCGTCCCATTCCTCAAGGTTCATGCCATCCTTAATGCGCATAATGTGGATCATTTCCAGGCAAAAATACTCATTCGTCGGTGCCACGCCATTGAGCTCGCCAACGTGTTTCATGCACAAGCGCATCCGGCTAACCACCTTGTCACCCTCGGCGATCTGATCATAAAAATGGCGATCAAAATCGCTGAGCGAATGCTGGAGCTTCATGTTCATCTCCATATGGGCTTCAAGCCCCATCGGCTCTGGTGCCAACGGCAGATGGAACTTGTGGTCCGGGTGTAACAACGCCCGCATATCATCAAATCGCTTGCTGTCCATCGCAGCAAAAAAGTCCCTGACAATCTTTTTATTGGCTTCTGACATTCCGATTTCCTCCGTTTATCCCGCCACACCCACACTCTGCGGCGATGAAAACTACCGCAGGCCCGAGCAACTCAATCATTATAGAAAGACCCGTGAACGGGTTTGATTAACCACGATTCATCGGGCATCCGATCATAGCCTATTCGGTGGTTAAACAGTCGCTATCCACAGCACTAGATTCGATCAAAGACGGTCAACTCAATCGAGACCCAGGATGGTTAGCCATCACTGTTTTGTTATGCTGCCGGCCTACTTACCCGCCAAACTGGAGAGGCTCAATGCAAACCCAATCCAACGAAAACGGAGAACGCACCCTCTACGGTTTCTGGTTATCGCCCTTCGTTTCCATCGCGGCACATCTGCTGACGGAGGCCGGTCTACCCTACCGCTATCAGCGTATCTCACCCTTCCTTGGCGAAAACGTTGCAGCCGAGTACCTGTCACGCAACGCGTTTGGCAAAGTGCCCTGTCTGGAGGAACCCGATGGCGCAGTGATTTCTGAGAGTCAGACCATCGGCCGTTACCTGGGCCGACGGTACGAATCGGCTGCCAGCCTCTATCCCTGCGCTGATCCGGTGGCCTGCGCCGAGGTTGATCGTATCAATGACTTTCTTACCTTTTCTATCAGCGGTCCCTTCATTAACTGGATACTGGTCAGTGCTTACTGGCCAAAAGTACTCGGCGCTAAAACGGAAAGTGAGTCAGAAATATTCAATAGCTGGTCATTGCTGTTAACCAAAATGAACTTGGGCCGGCTAACCCAGAGCGCTATCCTGTCACCCTACCTCCTCGGTGCAGCGCCAACCCTGCCCGATTTTCATCTGTTCCACATTCTGGAGGCCGGGATCACCACCGCAAAACTATTTGATATGCCCCAACTCAATCTGGTGAAAGGCGACACCCTGTTAGAGCCGTTTTATCAGGCCATGTCGGCGCGGCCATCGACCGCAGAAATTCTCGCCGCCAAAGCCGCCGAGCAACCGCTGAATGAACGAGAATTATTTGAAGATTTTGCCAGAACACAGGCGCCGATCATCGCACCTGCCAATCAGATGCTCGCCGCCATGTTTGGTCACCCGGTCTGATGGATCCGCATGGCAGGGTATTAGCTCAGGGCCTGGTGTAATAGCCGTGCCTTGATTGGAAACTCCTCCGGCTGATCTGTGAGTTATGCCGGTTTTTAATTCGGTTGCCCGACTCACTAGAATAGTCAGAGCTCCTTCAAACCCCATGATCAATCTGATGATTGCTAAAACGATTAACCGCCTCACTTTTCCAGAGACGACTCACACGCCAGTATCCACAGGTTTTCTATTGATGCCACGGGATTCAGTCACCCCATGACCTTACTGTTTACTTATCTAGCCATCGCCATCGGCGTTTCCTTCCTCTGTTCGGTCCTCGAAGCGGTACTGCTGTCCATCAACCCCAGCTTTGTGGCGCAGATGGCCGCCACCAAACCGCGGGCCGGTGCACGGATCACTCACATGCGGGATCACCTCGACGAGTCTCTGTCGAGCATCCTTATCCTAAATACCTTTGCCCACACCATGGGCGCCGCCGGTGTTGGCTCTCAAGCCGTTCAGATATTTGGCGCAGAGTGGGAAACCCTGATCGCGGTGCTGCTCACACTGGTCATTCTGTATTTCTCGGAAATCATCCCCAAAACCCTCGGCGCGACTTTTTGGCGCCAACTGGCTATCCCGGCAGCGTTTGTGATTGTCTGGCTGGTCAAACTGGCTTATCCGCTGGTCTGGCTGTCGACCCGTTTGACCCGGTTGTTTAGCAACAAAGAAAGCGACGAAATCACTCGCGAAGAAATTATCGCCCTGGCTTCCATTGGCCACCGAGAAGGCGCGCTGTTTTCCGACGAAAGTGAATACCTGGCAAACATTCTCAGTCTCCGGGAAGTACGTACCGGAGAGATACTGACACCCCGTAGCGTCGTGCACATGGTCAGTCGGGACATGACCGTCAGCGAGGCCCTTAATCTCCCCGGCACCAAGCAATTCAGCCGCGTGCCCGTTTATGGTGACAGTACCGAAAACATCATTGGCAAAGTGATCAAACGAGATCTGTTCGAAGCGGAACGTGCCGGACACGGCAATGAGCGAGTCGAAAAATATATGCTGCCTATCGTTCGGGTCTCCGAAAAGCTACCCATTCACCAACTGCTCGACCAGTTAATTAAACATCACGCCCATATATTCCTGGTGGAAGATGAGTTCGGTCAAAACTCTGGCGTCGTCACACTGGAGGATGCCATCGAAACACTTCTTGGCCGTGAAATTGTTGACGAAAGCGATAAGGTGGAGGACATGCAGGCACTTGCCAAAGCCAAATATCGAAAACGATTACGGGGCGAAAAACTGGATCAGCAGGACGACATAAAGACGAGTTGAGGAGAGCTAATGACCACCCAACGCATATTCAGGGGCGACGACGCTGAACGCCAGTTCGCGTTCTGTCAGGTCGTACGCCGCGGCGACCAAATATTCGCCTCCGGCATGACCGGCCGCGGCGATGATGGTCAGATCGTTCACCCGACCGACGCCTACCAACAGGCACTGCAGGCACTAAACAATCTCGCAGGCTATCTCAAGGAGGCCGGCGCGAATATGGCCGACGTGGTCCGAACCCGCATCTACCTGGTCCGTCAGCAGGACGTTGCCGACGTGAGTCGCGCCCACCGGGAAGTATTTGAGGATTACCCGCCCGCCGCTACCTTGCTGTTTGTAGCCGGGTTATTTTCACCTGAAATTCTGGTGGAAATTGAAGCTGATGTGGTCATTGGTGCTGAGTAGCCTGCCTTTTATTACCCACTGGCGGTTAAACGGCCCCCAAAATTTACGGATAATCAGCAGCGGTTGAAAGCGCGCCAGGTCAGCGCCAACCGGGCCGAAGACGCCGTTCGCCCTGAGCTTGTCGAAGGGCGCCCTTCGACAAGCTCAGGGCGAACGGCATACCAGGGCTTTCTAAACAACCCTCCTAAAGGTGCTTAACTTGGTGGCATCCGGGTCTGCCCCGATTATTCTATGATCAGGCCCACGGCCAACTTCACCAATTCGTATCAGTGAGCTCGATTCGTCGCTCGGTATGCAAACCAGCAGAGCCCGATACCCGACAAAGGTTTGAACGTTAGACCGGACTGCCTTCCTGTCAATCGCTGGTAACCTGAGACATTAAAGGCTGGCTAATAAACACCAGTCGAAAACAGCTAATGGGTAAATTCGATAGTCTATCAATCACCCATCCACCCACCGCCAATCGCATCGGGGAAATGACATGCCACGAACTTTCGCGCTAGTTTTGTTTTTACTATCAGGACTGTTGCCCGCCACACAGGCTGGCAGCCATCACGAGGCCAGCCCCTCATTCCGTATTACCCACCTCTCCGACAGCGTCAGCCTACTGCAGGGACGGGGCGGAAACCTGGCCATTTCCCATGGCCCCGATGGTATTTTGCTGGTGGATTCAGACTTTGCCGACATGTCACCGGCACTAGCCAGCGCGGTTTCATCCCTCAGAGCCGGTCCGGTGCGCTATCTACTAAACACCCATTGGCACGGCGATCACACCGGCGGCAATGCGGCACTCACTCCATTACCCGCTATCATCGCCCACCACAATGTTCGGGAACGAGTATCGACCTTACAGCAGCGGCCCAGCCGGGGCAGTGTGGTCGAGCCATTACCAACGGCGGGCTGGCCAGTAGTGACCTTCGATCAGCGACTCTCGGTCCATTTTAATAACGAGGAGATTCGTCTGCGTCACCTGCCTGGTGGCCATACCGACGGCGACGCCATTGTGATCTTCAGCGGCTCCAAGGTGGTGCACCTGGGCGATCTCTTCTTCTCCGGCCGTTTTCCGTTTATCGACCTGGACACCGGCGGCTCGGTCGAGGGTTACATCGACAACGTTGAGTCATTGCTCAATCAACTCCCCGCCGATGTAACCATCATTCCCGGTCATGGACCCCTGTCGACCCTGAATAATCTAAGAACCTATCACCGCATGTTGACCAGCACCGCCGACTGGGCACGGCAACAACGAGCTGCGGGAGCCACCCTGCAACAGGCCATCGCTACCGGGTTAACCGACGAATGGAACGGATGGGGCGATGGTTTTATCAATGAGGAAAGCTGGATTACCACCCTCTATCGCGGCCTGCCGATGACAGTCCCGGCAACTCCCTGACCACGCCAGCCAGCCACCGCCATCATCTGGCCTAGTTTTACGCTGGACCGGAGTCAGGCGTAGCCGCCTAACACCGCAGCTGGCCCTGATTATCCCAACGACCAGTAATCATCCTGTTGGCGCGCCCGGCAAACGCTTCCAGTGCTACCAGTACCTGCATCACCTGTTTGAGGGGTTTGCGTTTAAACCCATCGGCAATTTTGGCTGCGGCAAGCCGAGCAGGCTTCATAGCTCGGTAAGAAACAGCTGGTAATTGGCCCGCTCACTACCGCCGGCGTTTTGCCAGCGCTGGATGAATTCGGTGACCTGGGCGGTGTCGATGGGGGCAGGTCGGTTAAAGGCTGATTGTCGTTCATTAATGCATTGGTGGCGGAGTGTCAGAACCGTTATTCAATCAGAGAATCAACGTCCATACTTTCATGGAGCACTCGAAGAACGTCGATACTGCCTTCATCGATTACATAAATAATAAGATGGCTTGCGTGGTGATGAATACGGACTGGAGGTGAAAATTCCGGGCGCTCCCTGCCCATTAAGAGCGTGCTTTGAAGCAGTTCAATGGCGTTGCAGAGTTGATCAAAATAAAGGTCGGCCTGCGCTTCTCCCCAGGTCTGGAAGGAATAAAGCCAGATGTTGGTCAGGTCCTGTTCGGCTAAGGCTCGCAGTGAGACTTTTTTCATGCTCGGTAGCAGCGACGTTAAGGCAACAGTCCCGCCTGTTTCCTGGCTTTCTGTTTAATGGTTTGCAGATCTAGCTCGCCCGCCCTACCACTATCAAATCCCTGGGTTATGGCCTCCTGGAGGGCTTTTAGTTTTTCGCGGTTACGTTGGTCCTTACGGATCAGGTCGCGCAGATAATCGCTGTTATTCGCGTATTGCCCGGTTTTTATCTGGGCTTCTACCCAGTCGCGCATGGGATCGGGCAGAGAGATATTCATCGTTGCCATGGGTCAATTTCCCTTAGTTAAGAATGACCCTTCTAGGTTGGCATATATTGGCAATGATTGCCAATATATGCCTCTGATCATTCTGCCGTCTTCTAACCACAACAAAATCAGAGTAAACGGGCACCTCTTTCATTGACACAACCCCTTCCACCGCAGGTTACCTAATAAACCGCAATCGGACTCCCCGGCGATCCGGTCGCCCCCCGTATCGGCAATGGGGTAAAAATGTAGGCAAACCGATACTGCTTGCGCGCTGCCAGCTCGGCGAGTTTGAGATTTTCATGCAGCAGGATGCCATTTTTGACCAGTAGCTCTATGTGCGCAGGTACGGCGACGTTGGGATCCGTGGGGTTTGGCATGACATCGATGGACCAGTTGTCCATGCCCACCAGCACCGGTTGTCTGGCAGCCAACCAGTTAGCGGCGGCCTGACCCGGGCCAGGTTCGCCGCTGGCGTATTGCTGGTTATCGACCATCCACAGCCTGCCCCAGCCGGTGTGCAGTAGCAACGCATCGCCGGGCTGAATATCGTCGGCGGACATTCCCTGCCAGGCGAGGGTTTGGAGGATGTCCGCCACAGTCACTTCGTATCCGGCGGCCAGGGGATCGCCAAGCCCGCCTTCGAGGTCGATCAATATTCCCCGGGTGAAGAGTGGCTTGAGTTTTTCCACGCCGTGTTTGATAAGCCCCCGCGGTGTCATCATCTGCTGGGCGGTGACGCCGTTATAGAAGGTCATTTTGGTGCGATCGGCCGCATCACCCAGCGCCAGACCCATGTGGCCAAAGCCGTCCATCTGCGTGCCCACCTGACCAATCTCGGCGGTGAGGTATTCGTCGTTGTAAATCACCTGGTTGCTGCCCAGCACCTGACTGCTGGGAGCACCGGGTATGCGCAGGGCGAACACCCGGCCCACGGGAATCGGCATCTCTGCGTGGTAGTCATGACCGAGTTTGACCACGATGCCCTGTTTAATTAATGCGGTGGCGGCCAGGGTTTTGGCGGGGGTCATGTAGTTGGTGTTGCCGGCCTCATCGTCTGGCCCCCATCGCGACGGCCACCACTTTTCCTCTGCCATTATCGGCTGGAGGGCGACCAGAGCGGCCATTACACCGGCGACTAGCCAGCGTCTGCTCATTCGGCCGCACCGGTCGACCGGGAATAAACCCCATCGCTAAATTGAACCTGTACCGCATAGTTGGGTCCGGCTCCCACCGGCAGATGAGCGTAGGTGGTCCAGAGGTCGCCGGTTTTTCGGTCAACGTCGATCATCCGCAGAAAGGCCCGTTTGCGCGGCATGGGAATGGAGTGAAATTGCTGGTTTGCCGGGTTAAAGCGGTAAATCACGTCTGAGTTGGAACCGGACACCCAGACCACCTTGCGCAGTGAATCCCAGGTGGTGCTGTAGGGGGATGAGTTGGCATCGGGTAGGCGATAGCGGCCGACCAGTTTGTTTGCGATGGTGTCGTAGGCCAGTAACTCGCCGTCACCGGACAGGGCGACCCAGATGACGTCCTGATCATCGATCGCAAAGCGGTGGGGAATCTGACCCACCTCGAAGGTGGAGGCGGTCTCAATCTGCTTGCTCTGCACATCAATCGAACCAATGATGCCGTTGAGCTGGGTGAACCAGATTTTTTTCAGGTCGGCGCTGACCACGCAGCCGTAGAGCGCGGCGTGAAAGGAGGTCTCCCCTTCTTGATGCGGCATGTCATAGAACCAGATTTCGCCACTGTCGGGATCGAGCTCGGCCATCTGATTCTGACCGATCAGGGTGAGCCAGAGATGACCCTGAATATCGGTGACGACGTAGCGCTCGTCATCGAGGCAGGTGTCGTGGGCGATGGAGAATTCGCCAAAACCGGGATAGATTTTCCACTCTTCTGTTCGGGGATCGAGGCGAGCCAGGGCATAACTTTCCTCTAGCGTTATCCAGAGAAAACCGTCTCGATCGACGTTAATGGTGTGCGGCCCCTGGGGCTGGTCACCGGTGGTTGGCACGGGTATCCACTTCACCCGGCCGGTTCTGGGGTCAAGTCGGCCGATTCGATCCGCGTTATCTTCCACCAGCCAGACATAATCGGATTCGGGAGTTAACGCTACTTCGCGGGTCCAGCCATCGCTGCGCAGGTCATATTCCCGGATGGTCAGACCCGCATCCGGCACCAGCGGATTGGCGGCAGCCGGATAAGCATCGCGGGGCATGGTGGTGAAATCCAGCTGCATAAATTTAGCCAGCGCAGTGGCGGCGATATCTTCTTCATAATCGCTGAACAGGCTGTATTCGGCGGTGAGTAGCGCCTTGAACTGTTCGCTATTGGGATCGAGCCCCCAACGCACCGGGGTATCGGCGGAAAAATGAAAGGCCATTGAGCGCATATACTGAATCGAACCGCGCCAGACCTTCTCCAGCACCCGTTCGCTCTCATCACTGGTAACAGTGAGCCACTCCTGCTTGCGCTCTGGCTCGGTGAGTGTCGCCAGCGGCGCAGCAAACGCCTTAACTTGATCACTGGGAAACTGATGACAGCCGGCGCACTGCCCGGGCACAAATCGGGCGCCCCGATCCGTGACTGGAAACTGATGGAGCCAGGCACTGGCCGGCACCTGGCCGGCAATGTTGTCGATGGGTTTAAGGACGAAATTTTGCTGCAACTCGGCACTGTCCTGCTGCCCACGGCTGGAAGTGGACAACCCGTAACCTATCTTTCTGGCCACCAGCTGCACATCGTCCGCAAACACCCATTCGGCGGTCTGTAGCTGGTAACGACCCCCAGCATCGGTAAACACAGTAATGGTCGAGGCCTCTTTATTAGCGCCACTTTCGGGATTTTGCAGGGTAACCATGACCCCGGCTAACGACTTTTTCTGAGGATCGGTTACCTGACCGGAAACCGTTAACGACCACGCCGAACCCAGCCAGCTCATCCCGGCCAGTA
>Ga0070726_10002591_pt1 | contig 16121 bp, 15 predicted proteins | sample tdAd471_FD_67275 | JGI IMG/M metagenome (GOLD analysis project Ga0070726, IMG submission 67275) | Marine sediment microbial communities from the Atlantic coast under amendment with organic carbon and nitrate - tdAd47.1 | ecosystem: Environmental > Aquatic > Marine > Coastal > Sediment | place... | reverse complement strand
GATGACCTCCGGCGACTTCTTGGCATCGAGGCGCGACTGCTCAACGCGAAGCCGCGGACATGGACCGCTGAGGTTCTGGTCGGTGGAGGCGAGCCGCTCAACGATCTCGACCCGTCGGGGTTGGCTGATCGCTACGGGGTGGATGCTCGCAGTCCGTACTGGGTTTCGCGCGGCGACTCGGCCCTCGCCGGGTCGTGGCACGAACTGCCCGGCGGCGATTAACTCATCTCTTCCTCGATGTACGCCAACTTGGTGGAAACGATGTCCATAATCTCCTGAAGCTGGTTCTCCGTAGCGACATCCCAGCATGCCCACACGACTGAATCGATGCGGTTGCCGCACTCGATGCCGTCGCGGATTGTCTTCTTCATTTTGCGCAGCGGAAGACGCTGAATCATGTCGGTAGTCAGCGGCACGGAGATCTTGACATTGTCGGGATCGGGCACCAAGTATGCGAACGCCCGGGTCGGGTCGTTCGGGTGCTCGAAGACAAGCGTCCATCGCCAGGGCAGCCCTTGCCAAGCGAGTCGTTCTTCAACCGCGTTTTGTTCGGAAACGGATCGCCGGGCTTCGTCAAAGAGGTCGGTAGCGGCGGCGTCGTAATGCGAGCGCAACTGCTTCAGGTCTGGCTTCGAGAATCGGTCGGTCCAAGGCAGGCGATCACCGGAGAGCGAGCGAGCCTTCTCGTCAATCTGCACCATCGTGCACCTCTTTCGTGAAACTGAGCGGGCGGAAGGAAAGCGCACTTTCCAGACGCTTGGAGAGCCCGAGAGGTTCAGAAGAAGTCTATTCGCATTTTGTACGGATAGCAACCCCTCCGATTCGGGACGGACCGGAACGCGGAATCCGCCGGCGTGTTCGTATACGATGCCGGTTGCTTACTACATGAGGAGCACCTGTGAACGACGCAGCCAAGTCGACCGCGACCCAATCGCTCGATGACGAACTCGATCTCACCAGCGCCCATGTCCTGCTGGTTGACGACCACGAACAGAATCTCGACCTGCTCCAGGCCTATATCGAAGACCTCGGTTGTCGGATTTCGACCGCCCGCGACGGCGTGGCGGCGAAGGAATCGATCGACCGCGACCAGCCCGACCTGATCCTGCTCGACGTGATGATGCCGCGCATGTCGGGGTTTCAACTTTGCGAGAAACTGAAAGCGGCTCCCGAGACCCGTGATATCCCCATCGTGATGGTCACGGCCCTGTCCGAGGTTGGAGACGTGGAGCGTGCGGTCGAAGCCGGTGCGGACGATTTCCTCACCAAACCGGTGCATCGCGTGGAACTGATGACACGCGTGAAATCGCTCTTGAGAGTGCGTCTGCTGCGCCGCCAGCTCGAAGCAACGCTCGACGAAATGAAGCAGATGCGAGCTGAGCGGCCCAACGAGGCCTGACGCAGATCAAGCGGCGCGAGACCTTAGTACAGCGATGGGACCGCCTGCGTGATGGCCGGATTCCGGGGATCGCGCACCCACACCGACTCGGATGAGCGTGGTTCGTCCTGGCGGAGCAATCGCTCCAGATACTGAAGCAGGGCCGGCTGGTCGAACCGATCGAGCCAAGAGACGCTCACGGAGCGGTTCATGCGAGTGATCTGTTCGAGCAGTTGCTCTCGGGTGAGCGTGCCGAACCGTTTGGTGATTCGAACGAACGCCGTGCCGACTTCTGTCTGGGCCACCATAACGACTTGCCTCCGTGCTTTCCGCAATGCCCCTCCGTGGGCGTTCGCTGCGTGATGTGTACCTTCGGAACATCTCGGGCGACCCGATGAACTTATAACCACAAGGGACGGACGACGGGTCAAGATCTCGTGCGCCCCACGAGATCTTGCGGAGTCCGGGCTCAACCCCCGAGACGAACCGCGCCGTCCGCACTGGCGTCGTCTCGCTGGTAGCCAGACGAGCCTCTGTCGTCGCCGGGGTGCCTCAGCAAAAGCGGTCCGATGGAGCGGAACGGCACAACGCGCCGGCTCTGTATGGCGCTTTGGTGCGAGTCCGGGCAAGGCGGGCAAACTCACTACAATGTCGCCATGAAAGCTGTTCTGATCGAGAAACAGGGGGCCCCGGTCGCCCCGAACATCCAAGCAGTGGAGGACGCTTCGACGATCGTCGAGGGTCTGGACAGAATCAGCGCCGGGGCCGTGCAGGTTCGAACGCACGCTTCGGCGCTCAACCACATGGATATCTGGGTCGGCATGGGTATTCCGGGTGTCGATCTGACCTATCCGAGAGTCTCCGGCTGCGACGCCTGTGGCACCGTCGAAGCGGTGGGAGCCGGTGTGACCGAAGAGTGGATCGGCAAGCGGGTGGTCTTCAACGCCGCGGTCGAAGTCCATCGCAGCCCAAGCCCTGGCGAGCCGACGGGAGCGACGCTCGCTCCGGAGTACGAACTGATCGGCGAGCACCACCACGGAGCCCATCGCGAGATCTTTGAAGTTCCCGCGACCCACATCGCCGAGGTCGGCGAGGGGGTTTCGGATGCCGACGCCGCGGCGTTCGGGCTCACCTCACTGACCGCGTACAGCATGATGATCGGCAAAGGGCGGCTGCGTCCGGGGCAGACGGTGCTGATCACGGGTATCGGTGGGGGCGTCGCGCTGGCGGCGCTCGCGATCGCCAAGTGGATGGGCTGCCCGACGATCGTGACCAGTCGGCATCAATGGAAACTCGACCGCGCGTCGGAACTCGGCGCGGACCATGGAATCCTTGACGAGGGGCAGGATTGGTCGAAGCAAGTCCGCTCCTGGTCGCGCAAACGCGGCGTTGATATGGCGGTCGATTCGATCGGCAAGCCAACTCACCTCAACTGCATCAAATCGCTGGCCCGGGGCGGGGCGTTCGTCACGCCGGGCAACACCGGCGGGCCGAGGATCGAATCGGATCAGGCCCGGATCTTCTGGAATCAGTTGCGGATCCTTGGCTCGACGATGGGAACGCCGAACGAGTTCCGAGAGGTCGTCGCTTTGCTCAACGCCGGTCACCTTCGTCCCGTCGTTGACAAGGTGTTTGCCTGGAACGATGCCCGGAGCGCCTGGGCGCGTCTCGAAGCACAGGAACAGTTTGGGAACATAGTCCTTGACTGGACGCGTTAGTCACACTTCTCCCGATCGCGAGGAATCTCTTTCATGTCATCACTTCTCGCCGGCAAGACCGGTCTCGTCTTCGGCGTCGCGAATGACCGTTCATACGCGACACACATCGCCGCCGCACTCGTTGAGCACGGCGCGACTTGCGCGTTCGGGCATCTGCCGGGTGACAAGAACGAACGCCGCACGTCCAAAGCGGTCGAGAAACTCGGTATCTCCGACCCGTGGCTGTGCGAGTGTGATGCCGCAGACGACGACTCGATCGACAAGGCATTCGACAAGTACGCCTCGGACTTCGAACGGCTCGACTTTGTGATCCATTCGATCGCATTCGCCGATCGCGAATGGCTGCGTCCGGGGATGTTCAACAAGACGCCGCGTCAGGCGTACCTTTCGGCCATCGACATCTCGGCCTACACGCTCAGCGCGTTCGCGCAGCGGGCGAAGCCGCTGATGGAAAAGACTTCGGATGCGAAGCCCGATCCCGGCGGCTCGATCCTCGGCATGTCGTACTACGGCTCGGAGAAGGTCGTGAGCGGCTACAACGTCATGGGGGTAGCGAAGGCAGCCCTCGAGTGCACGAGCCGGTATCTGGCGGCGGAGCTCGGTGAGTCCGGGATCAGAGTGAACACCATTTCAGGGGGCCCGCTGCGTACTCTGGCGGCTTCTGCCGTCGGTGGGATCGATGCGATGCTCGACGAAACCCCCAAGCACGCCCCCCTGCGCCGCAACGTCGAGGGCTCAGATGTCGGCGGCACCGCGGCTTTTCTGGTTTCCGACCTGTCCGCCGGCATCACCGGTGAAAATATCTACGTCGATTGCGGAATCAACATCATTGGAGCGGGTGTCTGACCGTCACCCTTTGCTCGACCAATCGATTCCCCGGTCCCTGAGGAGGAGAACCATGAGACCGCTTCGTACACGTTCGTTGGCGTCCGTGGCCTGCGTCGCTGCCGTCGTTTCAACACCGCTCGCGCCCGCTCAAGATAATCGGCAGGACGCTGAGTCCGCGCCGCCCGTGGTGGCAATTAACTCGGCCGGCTTGGAGGGCTGGCTGAGTTCTGACAAGGACCGTGCACTACGCGACTTACTGCGGCTGGTCGGGCCGCGGCTCTCCGAGCTCCCGGCGGAACTCTCGCGCCTCGGGATGGATGAAGCCGACGAGATCCCGGCGGATTTTCTTGACTCGGCATGGGAAGTGCTCTCGCGACCGCAGTCTTTCGAACTCCGTCTGAACTTGAACCGCCTGCGTGAGCAGTCCGTGCCGGTCGATGTGCGTTGGGCCGCGACAGCGACGGACCTGACGAGCGCGTCGAACGCGGTTGGCGTGTTCCGCAACGCGCTTCGTGATGCGCCGATCGACTTTCAGATGGCTGACGAGCCCGGAGTGTTCATTGCGGATACACCGGCGATCCCGGTGTTTTTCGGCGCCAAGCGAGCGAACGGCAGCCCGGTCATGTTCCTCAGCACCGAAGACGGCAAGATGCCGGATATGACCGCCCGCTACGCGGAGCTCCCCGAGGGGGCGACGCAGACGTTCGGGCTTCGGTTCGATCTCGGGCAACTGACTCCGGTGATCGGGATGCCGATCGGCATGGCTCCGCCCGTCGTCGGCGAACTCCTGATGGAGGCGGGACTGGTCGGCTGGGACGCGACCCGCTTTGACATGGCCATCGGTCATGACGACTCTCTCTCACACGCGACTGTCCGTATGACCGGCGCGGCGCGTTCGGCTCGTTTGTTCGCGATCGATCCCGAGCGGTCGCTCTCGGTTGCGGATTTTGCGATCGTCCCGGAGGACGCGACGGTCGCATCGCTCGGTCTGTACGACGCCTCCAAAACGCTCGGCGTGGCCCGGCGCGTGATGGAATCGCTGGATGTGTGGGACGACTTCGAGCGAGGAATGCGTGAGGAAGCCGAGATCGACCCCGCGACGATCGAGGCGTTCGTTCGAAGCATCGGCGATGTCTGGGTGTACTACCAGTCGGATTCCACCGGCGGTGGCGAGTTCTCCTCGGCGATAATGAGCGTCACCCTTCGGGATCGTGCCACCTTCGAGCAGGCGCTGGCCACGGCGGTTGGGAAAGCCAACGCGCTCGGCGCGCAGGAAGGCAACGGGTACGTCCGCGTGCGATCCAGCGAGTCTGCGGGCATGACGATGTACAGCCTGACTTCGCCGGGCTTGCCGCTCCCCGCCGAGCCGACGCTCGCGATTCACGGCGATCGGGTCTATCTCGCGATGTCGATCCCCTCGCTGATGGCGGCGATTCGACAAGCCTCTGCGGACCGATCGATCGTCGATCGAGAAGGGTTGCTCGACTTCGTCGGCGGTTCTCTCGATGGCATCGCGGGATTTAGCTTCATGGACACCGAGCGCTACGCCCGGCGCGGCTACGGCACGATGAACCACGTCGTCGCGGCGCTGGTAAACGGCGTTCGATCACCTTCCAGCGATCGCGAGCCGTACGAGCGAGGCATCATGATGCCTTCGTACAACGAACTGATGGAAGGCGTGGTTCCGACGGTGTCCGTGACCCGCTGGGACGGCGAGGACCTTGTTGTCACCGCGACCGCCGACCGCTCGGTCACCGTGCAGTTGGCGGCCGGGTTCGGTCGCGCGAACCTCGGCGCTGCCGCAGGGCAGTTCCTGCCGATGATGATCGCCGGGGGTGCCTCGTCCGCTCCGATAGCCGTTGTTGAGGCGAGGAGCACCGCGAAACAGGCGGCTTCGTCCTCGCAGGTTCGTCAGGTATTGGTGGCTGCCGTGATGTACGCCGAAGAGAATGACGGGCGTTTCCCGTCGTCGGTGCAGGACCTCGTGGAGTCAGAGTTCCTCGACTCCGCAGCGGTTCAATCGCCGTTCGGCGCGATGATGGACGGACGCCCGGATATCGTGCTTCGTTCGGACCTCAGAGAGATGCCAGAGTTCGCGTCCGATGTGATCGTCGCCATCGATCGTTCGGCGCTCGAGTTCATCGGTGAGACCGCGGTCGGCTTCGCCGACGGTCATGTCGAATGGCACGATCACTGGTCACTTATGGAATTGCTCGAGACGCCGGAGAACGAGGGCGCGATGGAGAGTTTCGACCTTTTCTGAATCAGAGCGACAGCAGTTCGAGCTGGTGTTCGAGCGTGTCCAGCGCCGCGGCGAGGTAGGTCGGGTGGCCTTCCCGGTCGAGAAACGCGGGCACGCACGACGCCAGCAAGATCCGGCGGATGCAGGCGAGCTGCGTGTAATCGTCCGTCGGCAGACCCGCGTCTTTTCGGGCTCTTGCGATCAACGACACCGGTTTCACCTTCTTCATGACATCGCGGTTCGCCCAGTATTGGCGCTCGAGGTACACCGCGTCCTCGATCCAATGCCCGCAACGGACGCCCGCGAAGTCGAACAGAATTGCTTCGGGTGCCGCGTCATCAGGGGGTCCGTCACGCCAAGGCGAGTCAGCCGACCTGAGCATGAGGTTGGCGAGGTGCAGGTCGCCGTGACACCAGGCGTTCACGGGTCTCGTGTGCCATTTGATGAGCAGGCGGTCGAGCACGCGCTGGACCTGGTGGATCGTGTTGGACCACCGCTGGGCGTCGGGAATCGCGTTGACTTTGGCCGACTCGCGGGCCTTGCTGATCAGGTCGGGCCAGTCTGCCGTCGTCTCGTGCTCTTGGAGCGGCCAACACCGCTCGGCACAGCGGTAGAACCGCGCGAGCGCGCCTGCGCACAGACGGAAGGTGTGTTTCGACGGGTCCGACTTCAGCGGCTCACCGTGCATCCGCTCCATGACGACCCATGCCATGTCGAAGGATCCGAGTTCGGTGCCGTGGTACGCGATCCGAGGCGTCGGTGCGGCCACTGCTCCCAAACCGACCAGCACACGATACTCGCGGGGGCCGATGGGAAACTTGATCACGACATCGCGCGGGACTTCGCTCGGTGATCGGCCGTCCAGCGTGCCGTACGCCGTCGCTGCACCGCCTCGTTGCCAGTCGGTCCGGAACCATCGAACATCGCGAAGGCGATTCTCGCAGGCCTCGTTGAGCTGCGGGAGCAGCGCTGGGCCGAGGGAGCTTCCGGGCTTCTGTGGCTCCTCGGTCAACCGGCGTGCCTCCTTCCGAAACGGCCTCTACAAAGTAGCAGACGGTCCGGGGGGAGTCGAACAAATTCCCCTGCGCGACCGCCTGATTCGTTGTATCGGGTGCTAGTCTTTGCCTCTCATGCCGAGCCCGAAGTACGACATCCTCGCCCTCGATCTTGACGGAACGCTGCTTGGACCGGACGGCGCCGTTTCGCAGGCCAACATCGATGCCGTGGACAAGGCCCGACGGGCGGGTATCGAGGTGGTGCTCTGCACCGGTCGGGGGTATCGCGAATCCGGCGAAGCCATCGACGCGATCCGCGCCGATCGTATCGCGGCCGGTCGATCGATCGCTCCCGTCGTCGTCTCGGGTGGTGCGATGATCGTAGACGCCAGTCGTGATCGGACAATGCACCGCTGGCCGTTGGGAGAGTCTCTCGCGAGCGAACTCTGCGAACTGTTCGCCGAGTTGGGACGCGCGCCCCTTCTACTGAAGGACTTTGACGCGGCGGGATTCGACTATCTGGTGATCAACTCCGGCCCGGTCGAGCCGCCGACGCAGTGGTGGTTTGAGCACATGCCCGTTGAGGTCCGGTTCGTGTCCTCTCTGGCGGAGGACGAGCATCCAGAGCATACGGTACGGGTCGGCTTCGCCGCCGGAACCGACACGATGTGCCAGATGTCCGACGCAGTGCGGGAACGCTTTGGTCGTCGTGCCGTGATTCACGCGTTCGCCGCCGTATCGAGCGTCGAGGACCGCGTCGGTCCCGACGGGCGTCCGCTTGTGGGAAAGGACGAGAACATCCACCTGCTCGAGGTCTTCGACGCGCAGGTGAGCAAGTGGACGGCGATTCACCGTTTGGCGCTTGAGCAGGGCATCCCGAGAGCCCGTGTTGCGGCGATCGGTGACGAGATCAACGACCTTGCGATGATCGACGGGGCCGGTCTGGGCATCGCGATGGGGAACGCCATCCCGCAGGTTGCGAAAGCGGCGCAGCGCCAGACCCTGCACCACGCCGACGATGGCGTCGCCCACGCGATCGAGCGGATATTGACTGGGGAGTGGTAGCATCGTGCAACGGATGAAGCCGGAAGACCCTCATGATCAGACCGAGCGTCCCGAAGTACCCCTCGGAGTCGCGATCGACGACCGTCCCGATAAGGCGCGGAAGCCGGGGGCCGCCAACGACGCGGACGACCGTCGTCGCGCGCTGATGATCATCGGTGGAATCCTTGCTGGTGTGCTGCTCGTTGTCATTCTGGGGAACACAGTCCTCAGGCCTTTCATCGTGGCGCAACACGAGAGCATGCTCATTGGTGTAACTGAGCGTCAGATCGACGATCTGGCCGATCTCGCCGCGGAGTACCAACGCGAAGCCGGAGTTGCTCCCTCGGGCTACGCCGATCTCGCATCGCTGGAGCGACTCGAGACTTCGCAGGGCAAAGACCAGTGGGGGACGGGGTTCGTGTTTGACTCCCGCACCGATCCCGGCGGGGCGAGGATCCTCAGCGTTCGCAGCGCTGGCCCCGATACCGAGTTTGGTACGGAGGACGACATTGTGGCCGAACGGACCGTAATCGTTGCTGACGGCGCGGAGAACAACTAGCCGTGCAAACGCTCGCTGAGATCCGATCACTGCTTGAAGCGCACGGTCTCACCCCGAAAAAGTCGCTGGGTCAGAATTTCCTGATCGACCAGAACCTGATCAGCAATCTTGTGCGAGCATCGGGAGTCGCGACCGGTGACCTGGTTCTGGAGATCGGCCCTGGGACCGGAACGCTCACCGAGGAACTGCTCGAAGCGGGCGCTGAAGTGGTCGCCTGCGAACTCGACGATGGCCTCGTCGGCCTGCTCCGAGACCGGTTCGCCGGAGCGTTGGAACACGGGCGGCTCCGCCTGATCCACGGCGACTGCCTGGAACGGAAGTCCATGCTGAACGCCGATCTCCGAGAGGCGCTCGGAGGGCGTGCGTTCCGGCTGGTTGCGAACCTGCCGTACGGCGCATCGAGCCCGCTCATGATTCACATGGCGCGCGATCGGCATTGCCTCGGACAGTTCGTAACGGTGCAGCGTGAGGTCGCCGAGCGGGTAAGAGCGGTTCCGGGAACGCGGGACTACAGCGAGCTCAGCGTGCTCGTGCAGGCCTGTGCCGTGCCGGAGAGGATCGCAACGCTCCCCGGACAGTGCTTCTGGCCCCGGCCAAAAGTGGTGAGCGAGATGCTCGCGATCCGCCCGCGTCCCGAAGCCCAGCGCCCGAGCGAGGAGGAGTACGAGGCGTTGGCTATGCTCTGTCGCACGCTCTTTACGCAGCGCCGAAAGCAGATCGGCGCGGTTCTCGGGCGGGACCGAGCGTTCCCGGATGGGATCGAGGCGCACTTGCGCCCGGAGCAACTCGCAGTCGCGGATCTCGTCCGGCTCGCGAACTGGCAGAACGAGAGGTAGCCCGAGATCCGGGCTGTCCGTTAGGATTCGGTCATGAAAATCGGCATCATCGGCGGGACGGGCATCGGCGAGCGACTCATGAATCGCATGGAGCCGGAGGGCATTTCGTGCCATCGCCCGGATACGCCGTTTGGCTGGCCTTCGGCGGAGATCGTCGAGGGCACGGTCCGGACCGTTGGCGGTAACGAAGTGAGCGTGCTCTTGCTCAACCGCCACGGCGTCGGGCACAAGATCCCGCCGCACCGTCTTCCGTACCGGGCAAACATCTTTGCTTTGAAGGAGATAGGCGCAACTCATCTGATCTCGACCGGCGCGACGGGCTCGCTGCGTGAGGACATCAAACCCGGAGATCTGGTCCTCTGCGATCAGGTGATCGATCGCACCGCGACTCGCGCCCGCACATTCTTCGATGACGCGGCGGTGCATGTGGAATTCGCGGATCCGTTCTGCCCCGTCATGCGGAAATGGCTGCTGGATTCGGCGACCGGACTCGAAACGGCTCTGCACGAACGCGGCACGTATGTCTGCATTGAGGGACCGAGTTTTTCAACGCGGGCCGAGTCGCACATGCATCGCACGATGGGTGGCGATCTTGTCGGGATGACCGCCATGCCCGAGGCGCGGCTGGCCCGCGAGGCGGAGTTGCCGCTGGCGCTGATCGGCTTGCCCACCGACTATGACTGCTGGCGGACCGGCGACCCGGCACAGGGCGATTCGTCTTCGCTGATCGAGGAGATCATGGCGAACCTTGAGCAGGCCTCAGAGGCCGCCTTCGGACTTATCGAGGCAGCTCTCAGCCGGGCCGATGAACTCGAGGGCGTCGAGTGCCCCGCTCACGATGCCCTGCGGCTGGCGATCTGGACCGACAAGGACAAGATCCGGGGCGGCGAGATCGACCGGCTGGCTCCATGTTGGGGCAAATACTTCGAATCGGCCTCGATCGTCTGAATCCTCCCAGAATTCGCTTGGCAATTGGCGATGAATACGTAGCATGTGAATTCCGCTTTGATGCGGGATCGGAGGAGTGCCATGTCGCTGTTCAGTCGTTTTGCCGTCGCCCTCGGTGTCCTCGTAGCGCTATCGAGCATGGTCCTCCCGGCACGGGCGGGCGAATGTGACCCCCAGTGGAGCACGTTGACCGAGTCACCGGACGGTTGGGTGTTCACCTCGCTGGTCTTCGATGACGGGAACGGCGAATCGCTGTTCGTGGGGGGCATCTTCGCGAACATCGGCGAACTGCCGGCGCTGAACGTAGCACGCTGGGATGGCGAGACGTGGCACGCGCTGGGAGAGGGTTTGAACGGCGAGGTGACCGCTCTCGGTGTCTTCGACGATGGGGGCGGCGATGCCCTGTTTGTGGGTGGTTCCTTCACGATGAGCGGCGACACAGAGCTCCAGCACATCGCCAAGTGGGATGGCAGCAACTGGCAGCCACTCGGGCAAGGACTGAACGGCACCGTCCGTGGGTTTGGTACGTACAACAATGGTGGCACGCCGCTCCTTCTCGTCGGTGGCAATTTCACCCAGGCCGGGGGCGAGCAGGCGTTGTCGCTGGCTGCGTGGGACGGCGCGCAGTGGCAGGCGTTTGGCCCCGGGTTCAACGGTGCGCCGCGTACGTTCGTGACCTTCGACGACGGTACCGGCGAGGCGTTCTACATCGGCGGAGACTTCACCACGGTCGGCGGCGTTGAGATCAAACGGCTCGTTCGGTGGGACGGCACGAATTGGGAGCGCGTGGAATTCGACGACGAGTACGGTTTCAACAGCCGCATCGAGAAGATAATCGTCCACGACGATGGTAACGGTGAGGCGATGTTCATAGCCGGACAGTTCACGATCGCTTTCGGCTTCCCGGGAAAGCGGATCGTGCGCTGGGATGGGGCGTCACTCGAAGAAGTCGGCGGCGGGACCAACCAACGCATTCGCGCGATGACACTGTTCGACAGCGGAGAAGGCCCGCAGATCCACATCGCGGGTGATTTCGAGATCGCCGGTGGATTGGCGATGTGGTTTGCCGGCCGATGGGACGGAACAATCTGGCGGGACCTTGACTTCGGAACCGACGACGATATCTGGACGCTCACGCCGTGGGTCCTCGGCGGCAGCCCCGCGCTATTCGCGGGCGGCATGTTCACCGAGGCCGGCGGCGAGCCCGCCGACTATCTGGCGACATGGGGCGGGTGCATCGGCGAGCCGAATCCGTGCCCGGCTGATGTCAGCGGTGATGGGACAATCAGCCTTCCTGATCTCAACCTCGTCCTCAGCAACTTCGGGCTGGCGACAACTGCCGGTGACACGAACGATGACGGGCTGGTGAATCTGATCGATCTGAACGCTGTGCTGTCGCAGTTCGGGCAGGCCTGCCCCTGACGCGACGATTCACTCGTCGCCGCGCGGGTCGCAACCACGATACGCGTTGATCACAGCGCGTTCACCGTCGGGGCCCGCACCAGCGTTCCCGTGTTCCATCCCGATGATTCCCTCGAATCCGCGGCTGTGCAGTTCGGCGAAGATCCGTTTGTAATTGATCTCGCCGGTTGTCGGCTCCCGACGGCCGGGGTTGTCGCCGACCTGGAAGTACGCGATCTCGTCCCATGATCGCCGGATATTGTCGAGCAGGTTCCCCTCGGTGGCCTGCTGGTGGTAGACATCGCACAGAATCTTGCAAGATGTGCTGTCCACACCTCGACAGATCTCGTACGCATGGCCCATCTCGGCAAGCAGCATGTTCGGATGATCGCGCGGGTTGAGTGGTTCGAGAACCATGACGAGGCCGTGCGGCTCGAGGATGTCGCAGGCGCGGCGGAGGGCGTCGATCGCGTACGCGGTTTGGTAGCCGAGAGGGAGCCGCGCTTCGCGCGTTCCGAGCACCACCGTCATCCATGTGGCATTCACCCGTTTGGCGACATCGACTGCGTTTCGAGTCTCGGAGAGGAACCTTTTGAGGTCGTCCGCGTTGCCGCGTGAGAAGTGCGGGCCCCATGCCGTGCCGGGGTTCAGGACGAACACTCCCATGGTGATGGCCAGGCGCTCCATGGCCTTCGAGAGCCGCACCTGATCTTCGGCCGACCGGCCGGCCATGCCGTTGTCTTCCCATGCGCTGAAGCCCTCAGACGCCGCGAACTCCAGCTGTGCGACCGGATCATCTCCCGCGAGATGGCGGAACATCCCGAAGTGTGGTGCGTAGCGAAGGGTGAACGAGCGACCTGACTCGCGTTGACGCGAACCCTCGCCGCTGAGGGCGGGGGCCATGGCCGCGAGGCTCGCTGCGCCGGCCGATGCCATGAACATACGACGGTCCATTGGGTTGATTCCTTCTCGCGAGGTCAGATGAGGGGAGTGCGTCCCGGGACGGGCACTTCCGGCGTGGGTCGATCGCCGAAGGCAAACTCGGCCGGCACGATATCGAGTTGCGAGGACATGGCCTGATCCCACGTCACCGCCTTGCCGGTGTAAGCGCTGATGCGGCCCATTATGGCCGTGAGCGTGGACTCGGCGACCCGCTTCGCTTCGTTGAGGTACGGACCGTCGCCACGAACGGAGCGGATCAGATTGACGTGCTCGTGCACATACGGGTTTCCGTTGTTGCCGGTGAACCGCCAACGGGCTTTGCCATCGATCACCGCGAAACCGGGGCGCGTCGTGAGTGTGCCTTGGGTGCCGAAGACAGACTCTTCCACGCGACCGTCGGTCCCGTCCTGCTGTCGACAGAAACTCAGGCAGCGGCGGCCGCCGGCGTATTCGTACTCGACGGCGAAGTGATCGAAGATGTCGCCGTACTTCTCATCCGTCCGTACCTGACGACCACCCATGCCGTAGGCTCGCTCCGGCGGACCTCCCATCACCCAGTTGATCACGTCGAGGTTATGCACGTGCTGTTCGACGATATGGTCACCGGAGAGCCAGCAGAAATAGAGCCAGTTGCGACACTGCCACTCCATGTCGGTGTACTCGGGCTTGCGATCGTGCACCCACAGCCCGCCCTGATTCCACGCGCAACGCGCGGAATGGACATCGCCGATGCTGCCGCTTCGGATCTGCTCGATCGCCTGCAAGTAACTCGGTTCGTGACGGCGTTGCGTGCCTGTCACGACCGATAGGCGCTGTTGGTCAGCACGGCGCGATGCCTCGATCACCGCTCGAACGCCCGCCGGATCGACAGCGACCGGCTTCTCAAGGAAAACATGCTTTCTCGCGTCGATCGCGGCGCCGAAGTGAATCGGTCGGAAGCCGGGCGGGGTCGCGAGGATGACAAGGTCAACTTCGTCGAGCGCGAGCAGCTGCTTGTAGGCATCGAATCCGGTGAACCGGCGGTCCCCGACGTCGACGCGTTCGGCCAGTTCATCCTCGTTCTTCAGCCAGCCGAGCGACCCGTTGAGTCGATCCTCGAAAAGATCGGCCATGGCGACGATCCGCGTGGATTCGTGCGCTTCGAGCGAGTTGATCGCCGCACCCGTGCCCCGTCCGCCGCAACCGATGACGCCGACGCGGATGGTTTCGTCGTTGGAGCGATGCCACGCCCCCCCGAACGCTGGAAATGTTGCCGCGCCGACCCCGGTCACGGCGGCGGTCTTCATGAATTCGCGTCTGGTGATGCTCATGTCATCCTCCGTCTGTGCCGAACACGCCGCGCATACGGCGCGAGATGTCGGTTAGTCGTTCTGAATCGCCGCCGCCGACCTCGGCCGTCGCCCAGCCGGAATAGCCAATGGATTGCAGCGCTTCGCGCACTCGTTCCCAGCCGACGTCTCCCTCGCCGATCTCGACTCCGAATCCCTTCCAGAGGCCTTCATCGTCACGGCGTTTGCGGCTGAACTCCTTGACGTCGAGCTTCAGAATCCGCTCGCCGAGTGTTTTGATCCACTGCTCGGGCCAACCAAAGTTCACCACGTTTCCGATATCGAAGTACCATCCGAACGTGCGTCGACCGCGGCCGTCGTTCAGTTCATCGCAGTACCGCGCTGCTTCGAGCGGGCTGAGCAGGAAGTTATTCCAGACGTTCTCGAAGGCGATCTGCACGCCGAGCTCGTCCGCGAGGTCGGCAGACGCTCGCATGGCTTCCTGTGATAGGGTGTACGCCTGCGCGTACGCCATGGTCTGATTCACGACCGCGGGGACGACCAGCACGGTAGTGGCTTCGAACGCATGGCAGTCGCGGATCGCCCGCTGCAGTGCCACTCTCGCCTCATCGCGGACAGACTGATCGGGGTGATTGAACGGTTTGGACCAGTGCGTGGAGAGGACGACGCCGTGGACATCGAGGCCCGTCTCGCGCTGAGCATCAAGTACATCATCGGGTTCATACGGCCCCGGGCTGTCGAGTTCGACTCCGGCGAAGCCAGCATCGCGCGCGATCTCAAACTTCTCGCGCAGAGTGGCGCCGCCTGTGATCATGCCGATCTTGAGGGCCATAGAAATCGGAGAGGGTGGTTCTGGTCGTCTGCCGGCGCCGAAGGCAACCGTTCCCGGAATGCAAGCGGCGGTCGCGCCGAGCGCGACATGCCCGAGGAACTCGCGTCGAGATACTCCGGTGCTCATCAGGTTTCGCTCCGTCCGGGTATAGCCATGCCAGGAATGGCGCGTGAGCCGAAAGCCCATGGCTCGGCGTGCAGATCCGCGGAGTCGTTCAGGGCATCATCCCACGTCACGATCCGACCGGTATACGCGGCATCGCGGGCCATGATCGCGAGCAGGGTGGAGTGCGCCATAAAGACACCGTCGTCCACCGGCTTGCCGTCCCGGATGGACTTGAACAGAACATCGTGCTCACGCTGGTACATGTCATTTGACGGTGCGGTACCGCGCCATGGCTTCGCGCCATCGATGGTGTGATTCTGCTGCCAGGGTTGCATCGTGCAAACGCCTTCGGATCCCATGAACATCGCCGAGTTGTCCGAGGGTGTGTTCTCCCAGTGGCGACACATGTGGTACCCACGCACGCCGTCCTCGTACTCGTAGGTCACGGAGAAGTGGTCGTACACATTGCCGGTCTCCGGAACATCGGGCCTGGCCTGTCGCCCGCCCACGGCCCAGCACCGGACGGGAGGGGCATCGCGCATCGCCCAGGCCTGCCAGTCGATGGCGTGCACCGCCTGTTCGACGATGTGGTCACCCGAGAGTGGGTGGAAGTAGTGCCAGTTGCGCGTCATGAACTCGGCGTCGGACCATTCGGCCTTGCGGGGCTTGGGCTTGATCCAGCCGGTGGTGTTGTACGTGGTCTGGATCGCTCGGATATCGCCGATGCCGCCCTCGCGGAGGCGCGCGAACGTTTCACGGACCTGGTCCTGGTACCGCCAGCAGAACCCGGACATCACGGCGAGGCCCTTCTCCTTTGCGATACGGGCCGACTCAAGCACCGAGCGAACTCCGCTGCCGTCCACCGCGACCGGCTTCTCGCAGAAGACGTGCTTCTTCGCCTTGACGGCCGCCTCGAGGTGGATCGGCTTGCAATAGGGCACCGTGCCGATGATCAAAATGTCGATGTCGGTCGCACAGATCTTTTCGTGGGCGTCCCACCCGGT
>Ga0070726_10002585_pt1 | contig 16164 bp, 11 predicted proteins | sample tdAd471_FD_67275 | JGI IMG/M metagenome (GOLD analysis project Ga0070726, IMG submission 67275) | Marine sediment microbial communities from the Atlantic coast under amendment with organic carbon and nitrate - tdAd47.1 | ecosystem: Environmental > Aquatic > Marine > Coastal > Sediment | place... | reverse complement strand
ATCAATTTGATCATTTTCCCTTTGCGAAACAAGACCCCCCAATGAAACAAGGGTAATGCCAGGTCTAGGGAAAGCGGATAATCATAGCGAGATGGGATATATTTTGCAGCAGTTTCATTGTTCAATATCGAGTTGGGTTCTTCCCATTCCGTCACTTCTCCCATATTATAAAACATGAGCATTCCTCTGTCCACTGGAGGCACCCCTGTATCATCAGCATATTTTAACTGATGCAGTCTGATCGTGGCACTCAACTCCATCTCGGGGGGCATCCACTGGTCTCGAAGCGTCGATAGCAATCGAAAATAACGATCTTTGGTTTGGGCAGACCAATCACAATCCATTTGAATGCCGCTTATTTTATCCGTACCCATTTGCTGACTGAGTGCTAGAATCAGCTTATAAATCCGCTCGGCCAATAGATTTGTGTCATTTTCGTCTAATCCCCGCAAACTTCGATTGGTGATAAATACGGTCGGAATTATTTCGGAAGGCATATCGCTAGCCGTATCTACCTCCAATAAAGCTACAGGACTAGGGAAGTTGTGAGCAGAGGTCTTATCAATATCAAAAAACTTGACATACAGCCGATCTACACTTAGGCTATCGAGGTAGTTTTCTTCTAATGTCGTTAAATCAAAGCGCGTTTGCCAATGATAAAATGAAAGTCCGACCTTCGTCGGTTCGGCCGAAGGGCGCTCACATGCCATACTGATGGACAATAAAAATAGAAAAAGGGGGATATAGGGTATCAAATTACCCCTTTGCCTTTTTTTTATATAAAAAACCTTATCTTCCTTTCGCACAGACAGAACCTTAAGATTTACAATTAATTAGCATATGATTTGAGTAGATTCCAAATACCGTTCTCCTGCAGGTTTTACCATTCCCTAAATAGCTCGAAGTAACTTTCCCGAAAAAAGGCCCGTATAATAAGACCAATTTAAAACCCCAATAAAAGAAACCCGAATTCTTGTATCTTTGACCCCGCTCAAATAACCCTGGCAATATGCAGTTTTTTACTCGACGATGCTTTTTATTTTTTTTCGCCCTCGTTATTTCCTCTTCTTACCTATCAGCTAAGGCTACTCCAGCTGAGATCATTTTTGACGAAGACTCTATCAAAGCACGATTGAAGACCCTATCTGGTGAAGTCATTTCTCCCAAATATGTAACGGCTGTCAAAGGTTACTTGAAGGGCTACTTGGTGCGCAACAGAAAAGGATCAGAAAAAATTCTAGGTCGCACCGTTTTATATTTTCCCATTTTCGAGCATTACCTCAAAGAACATGGGTTACCCGATGATCTTAAATACTTAGCCGTAGTCGAATCTGCTCTCAGACCTCAAGCCCTATCAAGAGTAGGGGCTGGCGGCTTATGGCAGTTTATGCCTGCAACGGGTAAATCACTAGGCTTGGACATCACTTCACAAGTTGATGAACGATGGGATCCACATAAATCTACCGAAGCGGCCATGCTTTACCTCAATAAGCAGTACAAACGTTTCGACGATTGGGCCTTGGCACTGGCTGCTTACAATTCTGGTTCGGGTCGAGTACGCCGCGCTATCAAAAGGGGAAGAAGTAAAAACTTTTGGTCTATCCAACGCTTTTTACCTCGCGAAACTCGCAATTATGTGCCGGCCTTCATTGCCGCCAATTATATGCTCAACTATTATGAGCAACACGATTTGATGCCAGAATACCCCGACCTAGACGTTCAAATAACGGAAACCCTAAAGATATACGATGCGATTAGTTTTTATCGCATTGCTCAATTGACCGAACTCCCCTTGGAGATTATAGAAACCCTTAACCCTTCTTACAAAAGAGGAAGAATTCCCTCCGATGTTGAAGGTCATTATTTGACGCTGCCCAAACGGGTCATGCCTGCCTTTAAGGACTTCCTAGAGACGCAACGTCCAGACAATGCTTATGAGAGCACGGTCTTTGATAGTCCAGTATTCGTAGCAGCTCCTTCTAAGCGTTACACAAACTCTAAATACATCAAGAGTGTTTATATTGTAAAAGCAGGAGAGAATTTGAGTTCGATCGCCAAGGAAGCGGGTGTTACCACTCAACAAATTAAAATGTGGAATAGATTGCCAGGATCAAGGCTCGAACCTGGACAGGAACTTACCTTGTATTTTCCAAAATCATTTAAGCGGTTTCGTCCAATCAAACCCATGCCGCTAATGGCTGAAATCCCTAAAGTGCCGGTAGCCAAAAAGATCGATCATATAGGTTTGAAGAATCCCAAGTTGATTCGCTTTAATCGCCGTTTTGAATACTATTATGTAACGACCAAGGAAAAACCATCTGTCATCGCAGAAAAAGTACCAGGTATCGATTATACGGCCTTGATGAACCTGAACGGATGGCGTAAAGATCGACCACTAAAGCCAGGAACTCTCGTCATTATAAGGGAATTGGAAGTACAACTTGATGATTAGCCCTAGTACTGGACAACTATGGTTTATCAGTTGAAAGTGGAAGGTTTAGTTTAATTCCGTCGTATAAACCTTCAACCCTAAACTTTTACTCCCTCTGGAGTAAAAGATTAGTAGCATGATGATTAATCCTACGCTCTCGATCAAAGTAAGGGAATAGAGGAGAGATTGGCGAGGCCACAACATGAGTCGTCCCAAATTTTCCCACACAAATGGGACGATGATACAACTTCTTAAATTACAAGGTGATCATCAATTTGTTGCGAGTGGCGTGTTTACAGCATAGCTAAACAAGACGCCATATCAACCGAATAGAGGTCACTTCAAAAATAAGGGTTTGACTCATGTTGTAGCACTCCAGCTGAACGATTAAGAATTAGGAGGAGGAGATTGCCACAGGATATTCATGATCACCCATTTGTCGCCTTCTTTGGCGAGGTGCATGTAATCGATTCCCCAAACTGCCGTCACCTTCGCAGCGGCCGTTTTGTCCAACACTTCATAAATGGTCACTTTTTTAACTGACTTTTCATTAGCTCTGGAGCCATCCTTGTTCCAGCTTTTAGTCAAATCTACCAATTGCTGAAAACTCATATCTGCTGGCCCAGCATAGTCATTCTTCTTCTTACTAAACCAATATCCACGCTTTTTTAAATCAGGATGGACACTGCGGACAATAAAACTAGTATCTGCTTTGTACAAGCCATCGAGATAATCCATTGCCGCACGATGGACGCCTTTCTCATCCTCGGTCATTTCATCGCTTGACAAACTGGCAGCAAGAACTTCATGTTGTGTATCCGTCGGGCCACAGGCGCTCAGACAAAATAATAGTAGAAACAGTAACGGGCTGAATTTCTTCATTGTATGTGATTTTAATTGAGAAAAAATAAATCGGTAGTTTTCGATAAAATCAGCAGCAGTCTCCTTTGAAGGCAGAAGCCTGCCTGGCTTTCGATTTCTAACTTTTCAATCTTACTTTACTCATTGCTCGTAATTTTCAAACGTAAACACCCTACATGAAATCACTGTGAAATTATATTGAAGATATATAATTCATGGTAAAGCAGAATCATATTCATTCATTTTCCCCCCCAAGGTCACGAGCACTACCTAATTTTTCAAATGATAGACGCTGCCCTCCAAAATTCCTCCAAAATCCCTATTCACCTTTGGGACTCAATTAGAATATCAATAATGAAACGACTAGTCATTTTATGGTTCTTTTTAGTGGTGCTGGCTATTACTTCTTTCGGTCAATCACCCTATGCGCTTAGCTGGAAAAAGGAATTACCTTACCTAGGTGTAGGTGTTGGTACCCTTGGAGCCGGATTTTACCTTAGCACCCTTTCTCCGATACTCACAGCAGATGAGCGCTTATCTTTAACCCCTATGAAGATCAATGGGCTAGATCGTTTTGCCGCCGGAAATTTTTCCGAAGCTGCTGATCGATCTAGTAATCTATTTTTGTTGGGTTCGCACATTGCGCCATTTCTGTTTTTAGTAGATAACCATTCTCGATCAAAATTTGGGCAAATTATGAGCCTGTATACCGAGGTTGCAGCCATCAATTTAGGGGTAACATTCATAACTAAATCATTAGTTCAACGTCCGCGTCCTTTCGTTTTTAGTGAGGATGCGCCAGATGCATTGGTCTACAATCAAAAGGCAAAGGCTTCCTTTTTTTCCGGCCACACTTCTGTGACTGCCGCAAATACTTTTTTTGCCGCTAGCGTTTTTTCAGATTTTTTCCCTGAAAGCAAATGGAAGCCTCTTGTATGGGGAGCGGCTGTAACTATACCCGCCATAACCGCCTACCTCCGTGTAGCTGCTGGAAAGCACTATCCAACTGATGTAATCACAGGCTATGCGGTGGGTGCGGCAGTAGGTATCCTAGTACCCCACTGGCATCGTAATAAAGGTGTCAAGAATAAGGCAGTGCGAGTGGATCTAGGGTATAATGCTACAAAATTGACATGGAAGTTTAATTAGCTGAAGGGATTCCTATATTTAGGCTTAGTAATCTTCGGCCCATTGTTTCGATCAAGCTTTTTAGTGATACATCAAAAACAAAAAATGAAATTCATATCCATCATTTTCTTCCTTGGTAGTTGGTTTTCAGTCCTTGCTCAGCAAGCAATAGTGATTTCAGGAAAAATAGTAGACCAAAGCAATGATAACAATATACCCTTTGTTACCATAGCTTTACAACAAGACACCTCTACGCAGTTACTCGGGGGGACAATAACTGATGAAGAAGGCCGCTTTACCCTTCAGTTACATCAACGAGGAAATTTTGTCATCCAATGTTCTTATATCGGTTATCAAAACTTGCGCGTACCTGTTTTGATTGGTCAAAAGAACGATGTCTACGACCTTGGAAAAATGTATTTGGTACCAGAAGCTACGCAATTGGAACAAGTCACGGTGGTGGCAGAAAAAGCGACAGTTGATGCCACATTAAGTAAAAAATCCTTTTCAATTAGTGATCAAATCGCACAATCAGGTGGCTCAGTTGCCGATGCGATGAAAGCCTTGCCAGGGGTTGTAGTAGACCAAGAAGGTAATGTGTTATTGCGAGGCAGCGACCAGGTTCTGGTGCTAATTGATGGGCAACAATCTGGACTAACCGGGTTTGGAAATCAAAAAGGCTTGAATAATATTCCTGCGGCCAATATTGACAGGATCGAGATTATCAATAACCCTTCTGCTAAATATGATGCGGCGGGAATGGCAGGAATCATCAATATCATTTATAAAGAAGAAAAGGAAAGTGGATTCAATGGAACGATTGGATTTACCTATGGCTTGGGAGAACTCACGACTCGAAAAACCGATCTCCCCTCTGACTTGGGTCGCTACGCCGTCAATCCCAAGTATATTCCCAATGTCAGTCTCAATTATCGAACTGCTAAAACCAATACCTACTTACAAACGGAGGTGATCCGGCAAAACAAATTACCCAATAATGAATTTACAACTAGGTTTTACGAAGACGGGGCCAGTACCCTCTCGCAAGTTCCAGAAAATAGAACCCAAACGCATTATATAGTCAAAGGGGGATTGGATTATCAATTAGATCAACAAAGTGCTCTCCGGTTTTCAAGTATTTTCGATTACGAAAACCACGTCGACACTGCCCAGGTTCCTTATATCGACTTTAGTACTGGCCAGCGCTACCGCTATTGGCATTGGCGCGAAGCAGAGGTAACGGGTTATTTGAACTTTAGATTGGACTATGAGTATAATTTTAAAGAAGCTGGACATAAATTGAATATAGGTGCCCAGTACGTAAGGGGATGGGAGGATGAATCCTATTTTTTGAATGATAGTTCTGCCATTCGCCAAGGCACGGATATGACGCATATTATTGCTACCGAAAACACAAGCACCTTTTCAGGGGATTATGTGAAACCCTTAAAGAGTGGACGACTAGAAGTGGGTACCAAATTCCAGATTAGAACGATTCCTGTTACCTATGAAATAGATAGAGGAGAACAATCTATTATTTATCAGGGCTTGGGTGATTGGTCCGATTGGGGAGAAAACATATATGCGGCTTACCTGAACTATATATTAGAGAAAAAAAGCTTTGATATTGAAGGAGGCCTACGGGTAGAACAAACCCATGTCTTTTATGATATTTCACCCGAGAATATTTACTATCCCACCAATGATGAGTACCAGTATTTCGAATTTTTCCCCAACATTCGATTAAGCTTTAAGTTAAGTAGTGCGGATAATGTTTCGCTTTTCTATAACCGTAGAGTAGACCGACCAGGAGAACCCGAATTGCGCATCTTCCCTAAATTCGATGACCCTGAATTATTGAAAGTAGGTAACCCCTATCTACGGCCACAGTTTACGCAGACTTTTGAGGTCGCTTATAAGCGGATATGGAATGCCGGCTCTATTTATTTAGCTACCTATCATCGAATAATTGAAAATCCTTTCATCAGAATATACAGTATTGACAATACAGACCCATCCTATGCCATTATCAATAAAATATATCAGAATGTGGGGAGTGGTACGAATACTGGATTTGAAATCTTACTCTCCCAAAACATAGGAAAAGATTGGAAGCTCTCTGCGGGCTTGAATGGATATAATAACGTGATTGATGCCTATCAAGGCGAAGTTCTTTTTCCCAATAGGCGCCCCTTCGAAATCGCAAAAACCAGTGATCAAATATGGGATATAAAGATCAATAATCAACTTACCCTTTTCAAAAACACCCAACTCCAACTAACGGGTATCTACATGGCTCCCATGAACATACCTCAGGGTCGGCAGTTATCCAGGTCTTCAATAGACTTGGGCGTAAAAAGGAACATCCTAGCCAACAAAGGGGAAATTACTTTAGCTTTCAGTGATATTTTCAATGATTTTGGCATTCGCCAAGAGATCAAGGAAGCAACATTTACGGCGATTTACGAGAATTATTTTGAAACGCAAGTGATAAGACTAGGGTTTAAATACAAGTGGTAAGTGCAAGTAGTTGCGAGTTATGGGTTGGCAGACTTGCAACTGATCAATCATGCTTAGTTTTTGGGATAGCCTGGTAAAAAGTCCGGATAAGTAACGATTCAATGAACCTACTATCCTCACCGGTGTAGTTAACCCTAAACGTTTTAGTCATGAGAAAGAGCTACTCCTACCTATTGGTTTTTATATTGCTACCCTTGCACTGCAGTGCTCAGCTAATAAAACAGCATATAGAAGAAAAAAAAGGGTTGCTCCAATTGGGCCCCAACATCAGTGTACCCTATGAAAATGCGGGTTACACCCTGGTGCTCCCCAAGGATAAAAAAGCAAAAGGCCTAGTCGTTTTTTTCAATTCTGATAGAGATACCTTGAATAAGCTGCATCGCTATGCGATCCCCAAGCAGTTGGCCGTCGTCTATCTTAGCACGGGAAACCGCTTTGAGTTTTTCTTTGAGGAGGAAAAAATGCAACAGATCGAAGGGTACCTCCAATCGATCATCAGTACTTATCATATCCCTCGCCAAAACCTCTTGTTTTTAGGCATGTCCTTGGCAGGAACCCGAGCGCTCAAACAAGCTATCTTTGCTCGACAGGCTGGTGCTGAATTCAAACTAGTGCCAAGAGCAATAGCTATTTGTGATTCACCCATTGACTTTGTACGATTCTGGAAAGAAGGAGAAAAGGCAAAACGGCTAAAATACAGCCCGATCGCCGTCAATGAGGCGACCTGGGTAACCGCTTATTTAGAAAAAAATCTGCAGGGAACACCCAAAACCCACCTACAGGCTTATCAAGATTATTCGCCCTATTCCTATAGCAATTTTGGGCCTGGCAATGAAAAGTGGCTACATGATATCGCCGTACGAGCTTATACCGAGCCAGATGTACAATGGTGGATGGATAAGCGAGGAAAAGATTACTATGGAATGAATGCCGTCGATGCCGCCGCCCTTATCAACGCCTTACAACTGGCTGGCAATAAGGAGGCTGAACTGAGATTAAGTACCGACAAAGGATATCGCCCAGATGGTAGTCGTCATCCTCACTCTTGGAGCATTGTAGATGAAGCGGAGCTAGTAGAATGGTTTGCACCTCTGATCAAATAAGTCTCGCTTTATTTTAACATTCCCAGTGGACCTTCAGCACACATTGGCACTTCCAGCATTAGGCGTGACCCCAGCTTTTGGACGGGAGAACTTTGGTCCCATTCCAAAACCAACCAATCATCATATCTTACTACCCTACCACTCAATTGTATAGCCTGGCCTACAAAAGGCAATACAGCCTCATTGATAGCTTCTCCCTCACTTCCTTTAATGAATAGATATTTCGTACTCCCATCTGCTAAGCGAGTCTTTAGCACGGGTGGAATCCCCCCAGCAATACATAATGAAGCGCAAGAACGATGCACCTTTCCTTCCCCAGGCTTCATTACACCAAAATAACACTTGGGGTCAGCAATTTCTCCAGTAAACGTATAACTAGGTAAGCGTTCGATATTTCTGCGCAAGGGCTGAGTGGGTTCTACCTGTAGCACCGCCTCTGCTCCATTGGTTAACTCCAACAGCGTTTTGCCATCATGATAGATTAAGGTTCCTTCTACCGTCAGGAGTTTGCCCGCTAAAGGAGTCTTGCGCGCAGTCTCAGCCGCTTCCAACGTCGCTGCTGCACCATGCTTCCCAAATCCAATGAGTATGACACTCTGAATGACCGGATTGCCCCCCAAATCTTCTCCTTGGTAAACCTGCAGTAATGGCACTGGGGTGGTCGTCAGAATACCACTCAATACAGTCTGCTGCCCCAATTCAAAAGTAGCCGTATTGAAATCTTTTTGCCCTTTGACTAATACAAAAGCGGCCACTAAAGTCAACAACAAGCCTCCTACTAGGAATAGGCGGATCGCTCGCCAGTTACTGTCGGGCATAGCAGGAAAATAACCTACATAAAAATCGTCCTTTGCCATATCTTCGATTGAGCGTAATTCGGTAAATAAGTTTAAATAACTGCTGGTGGTCGAGTTGTCCCTTCTGGAAATGGGTTAGGATTGACATATACCGTACCATCGATCAGTTTTACATCATAAGTAGCCACCTTCTCGGTAAAGGGCGGTGGAGATTGACCATTCTCTGGTAAATATCGATAGCCGTGCCAGGGGCAAGTAATACATCCATCCACTACTTTCCCCTCTCCTAGCGGCCCATTCTGGTGCTTGCACACGTTATTGATAGCCGAAAGCTTTCCATCATATTTAAAAATGGCAATATTCTCCGTTTTCAAAATAACGACCTTCGCACGGTCATCTTCGATTTCATCAAGCTTACACACCGGCAAAAAACCATCTTGACCAGCGCCCACAGTAGGGCTTTCTCCCGTTTTCTCCTTCACACCAGCTACCACATGCAAGCCAATTACACTGAGCATCCCCAAGCCCATTAATCCGGCACCCCATGGCACTCCTTCTTCCTGCAATACGCCTAAGGCCACATGCAAAACAATTAAAGCATAGGCTACATAGACCATCATGTGCAAGGCCTTCCAAAAGCGGGGGCTTAAGTTTTCTAGCCAAAAATCATGACTGGTAGCAGCCATCAAGAATAAAATAAGCAAGGCGAAGAAACCAAAAATCTGAAAAGGGAATTGCGATATAGAATCGTAATTGGGGTTGGAGGTAAATAAGGCCACCAGTGGGCTAACATCTCCCAAGGCATGAAACTGGATCAAACTTACAATAGCATGGATCAGCGCAATCAAAAACATACTTACCCCCAAATGTCGACGATTGTATAAAAGCGGTAGGAATTGGGTATTTAGTCGACACAATGGGCCTATCATCAAAATGATATGGAGCAAGAGAAAAGCGAGCGTAGCTGTTGCGCGTATGATCAAGGTTTCAGGGCTAATCGTCGGTTGAAAACTCACTTGAAAAACAGCAAACAATATTAGATATACACCCACAAAAGTCAATAACGCCAGATCATAGCGCTTTTTTTGTCGGTTCCACAAGACGGGAGAATATTCAACACTCATATAGATATCCTTAAGGGTATAGTTCGATAAGTAATAGCAATAGCCTAGAAACTATTGCAGCTCCAATGGGACGGTATAAATCTTTTCCTTTCGAATAGGATCGTATTGTAGTAAATAGCTAGTGGGTGAGGACAATGCTACGCTATCCAGCACAAAGCGCTGGCGCCCTTGCGCTCCTGCCCCTCCTAACAAGCGATAAGATTTAATATCAGCCTCTTCCTTTGTCCCTAAATAGAAATTGGCCAAAGGGTGCTGTGTCGCCGCCTTCAATTCAATTTCAATAAATGGAGCGCCCAAATCATCCCGAATAAGCCAAGCATCGAGATGCTCACTTTGCGCCAATTCTTTCACCACCGTAGTCGCACTTGCGCCCATTTGTGTTGTAGCTATGATTTCTGGCCGAGCTAGTAGTGCAGCTACAAAGGCAGCAGGTATGAAAAGCGCAATCAATATCCACATGATTCGATGTCGCTTTCTGAGTTTAAGGATCATTTTATTTTGCGTTTTTTATCAGTGCTTGATACGAGCTACTGGAAGAGGGTTTAGGGTCGCCAAACCCATTCAAGACCCGGACACCCATTTTTTCAAAAGCACGGGCCATAATGCGATCGACCCGGGAAATATCAAGGCTTTAAACCCCCAGGAAGTCCCTTTCGTTTTATCATCGAGTTTTCCTGCGCCCTTCCATAAAAAGGCAATAGCAAAGACGAGACCCAACAATAGATAAAGCAGGAAAACACTAGAAAAGATGGATGCAAAGGTTTCCATAATAGGAATAAATTAGTGGCTATTCTTCTAAGCTTGGACAAAATCGGAAATACGAAATATTTGGGTTGACCTTTGATCATGAACAATCAGCAGATACCCAAATCTCAACCCAACAGGCTCTCAAAATAATGTTTTTTATCTATCTCTATCTCTTTTCATTAGAAAATCTCCGTTCGCTCCATCTGCTCAAGGGGGACAGCACTATATTTTGAATTGAACTAGCAGTATTTCAGCGCCAGAGACAAAGAGAAGTGATCGAATTGAGCTACTCCCATTTACTAACTTGCAGACTTTAATCGCTTTTTATAACTTTGAATGTCTCAAACCCTTGATGAATGCATGAAATTTTCGAAGACCTGAAAGATGCCGTATTTGGCAATGAGCGCCAAGCTGATTTTTCGCAGTTTGCAAAACGCTACGGACTGGCCTATCAGAAGAAGCGGCCGATCAAGGAAATCGATTATGACCTGAGGGATACGAACATCTTCAAGGGCAAAAAAAGAAAAACCATTCGTAATTTTTGTAGCCAAAACGTTCCTAGTATAGGAGGGAAATTACAACTCTTTGATTACACTCACTTCCCGGATAGTGGGAAAAAACAAACGACAGTTGTCCTATTTGAAACGGCTGAATTCAACTTTCCTGCCTTTTTACTTCGTCCCAAAAGAACCATCGAAAAATTAGGGAGCCTCTTTAAGAGAAGCAAAGTGGAGTTTCATGAAAATCCGCTATTTAATGAAGCTTATATTTTTTCGAGTGCAGCCAAAGATCGAGTTAAGCCCCTCATTCAAAAAGCGATTTTAGATTTATTAATTAGTGAAAATCACTTATCGGTAGAAGGTAAAGGCCCTTACCTGATGATCTACGAAAAAAACAAGCTCCAACCCATGGAGAAATTACTTACCTTTTATGAAGATGCGATAGAAATCGCAGACTTATTCCATCGAGAGCCCCCTGGAGAGTTTGTCTAAACCCGATTCCAAATCATTACTATTGAATTTAAAACCTTCGATACTGGGGAAAAGTAGACTTAGAGCATACTTTATACTTTTTGCACGCCGACCGCCTGTTCTCCTCTTCTAAGGGCATTAACGAGTATATCTGCCTGTCGAGTGGGTTCAGGGATCCGAAAAGTGTGGGCGCAATGTAGGGCAATCTCAACACTCTGCATCAAACTCATGCCATGTCCTGGAGAAATCCATACGGGCTTGACTCCGTCACAAGTACGAACAACGTGGCCGATAAGCTCTCCTTTATCTTCGATCGGGCTATAGCTCCCTTTTTCCTTGGCAGGCGCTTTGTAGTTTCCTACCAAATGCTTTTTCCCACAACCCAAACTAGGACAAGCGGTCAAAATTCCAAAATGCGTAGCTACTCCGACCCGCCTAGGGTGGGCAATGCCATGTCCATCCATCATCATTACATCCGGCCGGAGGGGTAAAGCTTCCCAGGCTTTTAAGATGGATGGGATTTCGCGAAAAGACAATAAACCTGGAATATAAGGAAACTGAATCGCGTCTTGAATGGAAGAGGAACAAACCATTTCCATCGTATTATAATCCAGCACTACGATTCCCACATGCACCGAATCTGATGATTTATCATAGGCGATATCAGCGCCCCCGATGTAGCGTATGGACGAAGTCAGGGGACTCAAGTCAGTTAATTCCTTAAGTTCCCGTTGCCGTTCTATGGCAGCTTTGGGGCTTAGTTTCCAATCTTCCATATGTTAGGTGGTGGAGTAATGAAATAGTGAATGAGTGAAGTCGTGAAAAGGGTATCTCTCTTCACTTGTTCTCCTTTTCAGTTCGTCACCACTTCATTAGTAAAAGAACGAATATAAAATTTTAGTTCCCATAATACTGGTAATTCGCGGGGAGATTGTCGACCTTTATCTATAAATACTACACAAGTCTCTCATGAATATCTTTCGACTGTTATTTCTCGGACTCCTTCTTGTTACGACCTCTGCCTCTCCTCCCGTAGGAGGTCAAAAAGAAGCTTATAAGCACTACTTCAAGGGGGCTTTCTTTTATGGAGAAGAAAGGTATCAGACGGCTTTGGGGCACTTCAGGCAAGCTTATTCTGCCGTGCCAGAGGAGTTTAATTTCGCCTTATCACTCGGTCTTTGCCTCAGTCGAGTCGGAAAAGCCAAAGAGGGCTTAGCGATTATTTCCAAGGGTGAAAAGTCCATTCGTGAGCGAGACCCAGAGTTTGCTAAAAAGAGAGCCTTAAAACATTTTATCGAGGGTATGATTTATTTGTATGGGGAGCAATTCCACAAGGCTATTCCTTTGATAAAGACAAGCATCAAGCTCCAAGAAGACATAAAAAAAAATCGGACTCTAAGTATTTTTTATAATGCTTTGGGGTATGCCGAAATGATGGATCAAGGTAAAAATGCGCACAAGAAAAATGACATGGGATCACACCTTCATGTCCATACTCGGGATATGATAAGAAGTCGAGACGCCTTTGCCAAAGCCCTCCTATTTGACAGTTACAACCAAGGCGCTCGCTATAATTACAAGATTATTTCGGATTCCCTACAGTTGGAACAGGATGTGAAGATGGGGTCCTTAGCGGAAGAAGACGTCGACACGGTAGAAATCCATCCCACTTACGGCAATTTACCGTACAATGCCAGCCAATTAAAATCCTTTACCGAATATGATGAAGTCGTTTTCCTACTAGACATTTCGGGTTCGATGGTGATGGAAAAGGTCACTTGTAAAGGTCAGACACGTTTTCAGGTGATGAAAGAAATTGCGCTGTACATGTTGGAAATTATGGATCCCGCCGTGAAGATCGGCATTGGAACCATTGGAGGAGATTGCGGCACGACGCCCAGGCTATGGATACCCGCGGGGAGCCGCTCTCGGAAAGATTTAAAATATGATTTGGAATTCCTCGTACCGGATGGTACTACGCCTTTGCTAAATATTTTACAGGAAACCCCTGCTTTATTTAGCAAAAGCAGTGGGAAAAACCGATCTATTTTCTTTGTTAGTGATGGCGCTAATATTTGCCGGGCGGGTGGGGTTGATATCTGTGAATGGTCCGAAGGGCTGAATCGAAAAAACATTACGTTAAACGTTCTCACCTTCCTCTACGCCAGTTTGGCGAATACCAATGCTTTTGCCGAATACACCTGTCTGGCCGAAAACACCGAAGGTGAAATCCTCTATTTAGATATCAACCGCTGTAAACTCAAACCTTTCAATTTCAACCTAGTCCACAGTTGTATGCCAGAAATACCAACGCTGCAAAAGGTAGATTGCTGGGGCCCTGCTGTAGAAAACCTTTGGGGGGTATTTCTAGAGGATTAAACTGCATTTTTATGGCGCAAGCAAAGCCCAGAAATGGGCATCAAATAAATGAACATCTTTATTTGTTTTTTTCGCTTCTGATCACCCTATTTGAATTTACCGCTACTCGGCCAACTTTTACTTGGAAAATACGTTTTTAAAAGTCTAACTTTGCAGCTTTATTGAAAGCCTAGGGATTATAGAATTCCTAATTCAAAGCCTTTCAGGAAAGTTGTCAGATTTCCAAACAATAAAGAAAGCCTCCAATCAATGAGCGACTTTATTAAGCACGAATGCGGCATAGCCCTCGTAAGACTACTTAAGCCTTTGTCTTTTTACCAGAAAAAATATGGCTCTACGCTATATGGCCTTGAAAAACTGCGCCTTTTGATGCAAAAACAGCGCAATAGGGGGCAAGATGGGGCAGGTATTGCTACCATTAAATTGAATGCAGCGCCGGGTCAGAAATACATCAGCAGAAGACGTAGTAATGCTACCAACTACTTAGATGATCTGTTTGGGCAAATCTATGGCAAGCATTTTGAAGGGCTTACTAAAACGCAGGAAAATGACGCACAATGGTTGAAAAGCAACAAACCTTATGTAGGGGAACTGTTGCTCGGTCATTTGCGCTATGGCACGCATGGTGATAATACGATCGAAACTTGTCATCCATTTCTACGACAAAACAACTGGGTCAACCGGAATCTTATCCTAGCTGGAAATTTCAACTTAACCAATGTTGATGAGCTTTTCGCAGAGTTGGTAGAATTGGGACAGTATCCCAAAGAGATGTCAGATACGGTGACGGTTTTGGAAAAAATAGGCCATTTCCTTGATGATGAAGTACAGCGCCTCCACACTTGGTTCAAGCCCGATGGCTATACTAATATCGAGATCAATGAATTGATTTTTGAGAACTTGGATATTCATCGGTTGTTGCGCCGAGCTAGCCGAAAATTTGATGGAGGCTATGTCATGGCCGGCCTGATCGGTCATGGAGATTCGTTTGTCATTCGTGACCCTGAAGGTATTCGCCCCGCTTTTTTTTACCAAGATGATGAAGTCGTCGTCGTCGCATCTGAACGCCCCGCGATACAAACCGCCTTTGATGTACACTTTTCAAAAGTACAAGAGATTAAGCCAGGAAATGCCCTGGTAGTAAAGTATAACGGCAAAGTTATCAATAAGCCATTTATAGATAAGCGAAGCCGCTCAGCTTGTTCTTTCGAACGTATCTATTTTTCAAGAGGCACTGATCGAGATATTTACCTAGAACGTAAGAAGCTAGGCCAGTTGTTGACGCAAGATGTACTAAAGGCGGTAGATTACGATTTTGACCATACCGTTTTTTCATTTGTACCGAATACCGCTGAGACTGCTTTTTTTGGGCTGATGGAAGGGATCGAAGTGGCCCTCAATGAGGTAAAGCGCAAAAAGATTTTGGCCCAAGGAAAGGATCTAAAACCTAAAAAACTCGAAAAAATTCTAGCTAAAAAAGCTCGAGTGGAAAAGATCGTGGTCAAGGATGCCAAACAACGAACGTTCATCGCCGATACGACTTCCAGAGGCCAAATGGTATCTCATGTTTATGATGTCACCTATGGCATTGTAGAGAATGAAAAAGATATACTCGTCCTCCTTGATGATTCCATCGTTCGTGGTACCACTTTGAGAGATAGTATTCTCCAAATCGTCTCTCGCCTTCGCCCCAAGAAAATTGTCATTGTTTCTTCTGCACCACAAATCCGATATCCGGATTGCTATGGTATAGACATGTCAAAAATGAACAATTTCGTAGCCTTCCGTGCATTAGTAGCACTACTAAAGGATAATGGGAAAGAAGGCATGCTCAAAGACACTTACAAGCGCTGCAAAGCCCAAGAAGGCTTACCCAAAGAGGAAATCAAAAATGAAGTAAAGGCACTGTATGATGAATTTACTTATGAGGAGGTTTCTAAAAAAATAGCTGAAATTGTTACGCCCAAAGGGATAAAACCCAAAGTCGAAATTATCTACCAGACGGTTGAAAATCTAAGCAAGGCTTGTCCCAAAAATAATGGCGATTGGTACTTTTCTGGTAATTATCCTACGCCGGGAGGGAATAAGGTGGTCAATAAGGCT
>Ga0070726_10002582_pt1 | contig 16173 bp, 19 predicted proteins | sample tdAd471_FD_67275 | JGI IMG/M metagenome (GOLD analysis project Ga0070726, IMG submission 67275) | Marine sediment microbial communities from the Atlantic coast under amendment with organic carbon and nitrate - tdAd47.1 | ecosystem: Environmental > Aquatic > Marine > Coastal > Sediment | place... | reverse complement strand
CAGCGGCCGGTTGACGAACGCCCGGGCGATCGCGACGCGCTGCTGCTCACCGCCGGACAGGGTCGGGGGGCGTGCATGCATCCGCTCGCCAAGGCCTACCCAGGCCAGCAATTCCTGCACATCGCTGCGATAGCTCGCTTCCTTGCGGCCGAGCACACGCAACGGCAATGCAACATTTTCATAGGCCGTCAGATGGTCCAGCAGGCGGAATTCCTGAAACACCACGCCCACTCTGCGGCGCAGGGCCGACAATTGGTCCCGTGTCAGGCGGCTGGTCGGCCGTCCGAAGAGGGAGACCTCCCCCATGCTGGGTTTCAGTGCCAGATAAAGCAGCTTCAACAGGCTGGTTTTGCCCGCGCCGGAAGCACCTGTGAGAAAGCTGAATGATCCGGGTTTCAGGACCAGATCAATACCGCTAAGTATGTCTTCAGACGTATCATAGCGAAGCGACACTCCGTCGAGGCGCACGGCGACATCGTCAAACAGGTCTAGGCGGGATAGGGTCATAGGCTCCTGTCGAATGGCTCAGACGGATGGATTATTGGGGCGAATTGCGGGAAAGACCAAGACATGATCCTCACCTGCCCCAATTGTGAGACCCAGTATTTCGCCGATGACTCAACAATCGGTGAAAGCGGACGCACGGTTAAGTGCGCTGCCTGCGGAAACTCATGGTTTGTCGCCCCGAAGGAACAGAAAGAATCGGCCCGGCGCAATCCGGCCGCCGCCCACGAAATCTATCGTGAGCGCGTGCGCGAACAACGCCGCCGCAAAAGCCGTTTCGCGGCCCTGCTCTCGTGGCTGATCACGGCGGGCCTGTTCTTCGCGCTTGGCGTTGGCGCCATCGTCTTCCGCAATGAAGTCGTGAAAGCCTGGCCCCAGGCTGCAGGCGCCTACAAGCAACTTGGCTTTGAAGTGAACCCCTACGGGCTGGAGTTTGAAGACATCCAGCGCAGCCGCACGTTCAACGACACGATCCCCATCGTCACGGTGGCTGGCAAGGCGGTGAACATTTCCCGCTCCTCCGTGCGCACGCCCGCCGTGCGGGTGGAGCTGAAGGATGAACGCGGCGCGATTGTCAGCACCACCTACGGCCCCATCCAGCCCGAAAGCCTGCCCGCCGGACAGACTGGCAGTTTCCAGATTGTGGTCGAGCAGGCACCGATTGAAAGCTTCGAGATCGAATTGTCCTTCGTCCCGCGCGATCAGGTGCCCGCCACGGCGGACATGACTTCTCATGACAGTCTGGCAACAGACGCAGACACAGACGAGTCCCCGGAATGAGCGAAACGCCCAAGATAGAAGTCATTGTGCCGGAAGAAGAGTTGATGGCGCATATCGACAAGATGGCCGAGACGCTGGCCCCTCGCCTGACCGGGGAATGGACGATTGTCTCCATCCTGATCGGCGCGACGCCGTTCACGTCAGACCTGATGAAGGCGCTTGCCCGCCGAGACATTCACCCGACACTGGATGTCATCTGGCTGGAAAGCTATCGGGACGCCCGTGAAAGCTCTGGCCGCGTCGTCGTGCGCGCGGATCTGACCCGCTCGGTCAAGGATCGCGGCGTGATCATTCTGGATGATGTGTTCGACACCGGCCGTACGCTCGCCTTCGCCAAACAGCACATGCTGGCCAAGGGCGCGCGCGAAGTCATCACCTGCGCACTGACCCAGAAACCCTGGGCCCCCCGCGGAGAAGACGGTGTGGATTATTGCGCCATTGAAGCGCCCGGCCGCTATCTGGTCGGCTATGGCATGGACGATGCCGGCAAGTATCGCGGCCTGCCCTATATCGGTGCGCTGGACTAAGCGGCTTTCCCGAAAAACTACCCTTATAGGATAGCGGGAATCACGCGATCCGGCGGGCGGTGTCCGTCGGCGAAGGTCTTGATGTTGATGATCACCTTCTCGCCCATTTCGGTGCGTCCCTCGATCGTGGCGGAGCCCATATGCGGCAACAGCACGACATTTGGCAGGCCCAGCAATTCCTCATTCACCGCCGGTTCGCGCTCGAACACGTCCAGGCCTGCGCCGGCAATCTTGCCCGCCTTCAGCGCCCGCGCCAGGGCGGCTTCGTCGATCACTTCACCGCGCGCCGTGTTCACGACATAGGCTTCCGGTTTCATCAGCTCGATCCGGCGGGCATTCATCAGGTGGAAGGTCGCCGGCGTGTGCGGACAATTGACAGATACAATGTCCATGCGCGCCAGCATCTGGTCCAGACTGTCCCAATAGGTTGCTTCCAGCAGCTCCTCGATACGCGGGCTGACCGGCTTGCGGTTGTGGTAATGGATCTGCAGGCCAAAGGCCTTGGCGCGGCGGGCGACCGCCTGACCGATCCGGCCCATGCCGATAATGCCGAGGCGCTTGCCCGCCAGACGGCGGCCCATCATCCAGGTCGGCGTCCAGCCATCAAAGCCGCCCGTATTCATGATCTGTGCACCCTCGAACAGGCGGCGCGGCACAGACAGGATCAGCGCCATGGCAACATCCGCCGTATCATCGGTCAGCACGCCCGGCGTGTTGGTCACCGTGATGCCGCGCTGAATGGCGCTTTGCACATCAATATTGTCCACACCCGCGCCGAATTGCGCGATCAGGCGCAGCTGCTCTCCGGCCCGCGCCATGACGCGGCCATCCAGACGGTCCGTCACCGTCGGCACCAGCACATCTGCCGTCTGCATCGCGTCCACCAGCTCGTCCTGGGTGAAGGCGTGATCATCCTCGTTCAGCCGCGCATCAAACAATTCCTTCAGCCGCAATTCAACGGGCGCGGGAAGTTTACGGGTCACGACGACTTTCAGCTTCTTTGCAGACATGGGGACTCTTTTTGCAAATATTCTCAAAACGGGCCTTAGCAGAGGGAACCTGCAACGCCAACGCTTCATATTTTACCCTAGATTCATTTGACCGTGGAATCGTAGCGGCTCGCAGACATCGGGAAAAGACTGCACATGAAGTGGGCACCTATATTCCTGTCCGGATTATTGCTGGCTGGCGCAAGCGCCATCGCAGAGGGGCCGACCTATGTCCGCGTCAGCAAGTTTTCCGGCAAGGAAGTGCCCCGCTTCGAGGTGCTGAAATACAATGCCGTGAACGGACGCGCCGGGCCGAGCCGGGATCATCCCATCCTCTGGCATTATGAGCGCAAGGGCCTGCCTCTGCTGATCATCAAGGAAAGCCAGAACTGGCGGCGCGTACGTGATCCTTCCGGCGCGGAGGTCTGGGTGCATGCCCGCATGCTGGAGCCCGGCCATACCGCCATGGTGCAATCAGATACCATGATGCACGAAGAGCCGGACGCGATGAGCGCGGAGATTGCATATATCGAGGCGACCGTGCTGGTCGACCTTGGCCCCTGCGACAAGGGATGGTGCCGTATTGAAGCCAGGAATTTCAAAGGCTTCGTGCCTGCGTCCACCCTCTGGGGCACCGATACGGCCGAGGCTGGCCTGTAAATCTGCATGGCAGACTGCTTCCCAGAGTGTTGACAAGCTGGCCGGGGCGCGCTCGTAAGGCTGCTTGCGCTGATTGAACAAGGGAACCGCCATGTCCGGACCGCACGATTATCACACGCCCAAGAATTCCTACACCAAGGAAGACCTGCTGGAATCCGGCAAGGGTGGGTATTTCGGACCGGGCAATGCCCAGCTGCCTGTCCCGCCCATGCTGATGATGGACCGTATCACGGAGATCACCGTGGATGGTGGCCAGTTCGGCAAGGGCAGCGTGATCGGCGAGCTCGACATCACGCCAGACCTCTGGTTCTTCCAGTGTCACTTCCCGGGTGACCCGGTCATGCCGGGCTGTCTCGGCCTGGACGCGATGTGGCAGGCCGTCGGCTACTGGCTTGGCTGGTCCGGCAGCCCCGGCAAAGGCCGCGCCCTCGGCGTTGGCGAAGTGAAGTTCACGGGCGAGATCACGCCGGACAAGAAACTCGTCCGCTATGAGATCGACATCAAGCGCGTGCGCCGTGGCAAGCTGAATCTCGGCATCGCGGATGGCCGCGTCTATGTCGACGGAGAGCATGTCTACACAGCGCTCGACATGAAAGTCGGCCTCAAGAACGTCGACGCATAAGCCTGAAGCACTTGACCTTTGGCGAGGCGCTGCCTAGCCCTTCATAGATAGCAAACGACAGTATCCAAGGGAGATGCCGCCATGGCTGATGACTGGACCCCGCCTTCTGGCGACCTGATGAAAGGCAAGCGCGGCATCGTAATGGGCGTCGCCAACCAGAACTCCATCGCTTGGGGCATTGCCCGCCAGCTTGCCGCGCAGGGCGCAGAGATCGCTTTCACCTATCAGGGTGAAAACCTTGAGCGCCGTGTCCGCCCGCTGGTCGAATCCATCGGCATGGATTTCATGATCCCGGCGGATGTGACCGATGACGCCTCCATGGACGCCGCCTTTGATGCGGTGAAAGACAAATGGGGCAAGATCGACTTCCTGGTTCACTCCATCGCCTTTGCCGGCAAGGACGAGCTTCAGGGCTCCATGGTCGCCAACACGACCCGCGAGGGCTTCCGCCGCGCGATGGACATTTCCGTCTACAGCTTCATTGATTGCGCCCGCCGCGCCAGCGAGATCATGCCCGATGGCGGCGCGATGATCTGTATGACCTATCTCGGCGCTGAGCGGACCGTGCCGTCCTATAATGTCATGGGCGTCGCCAAGGCTGCACTGGAAGCGGCCACCCGCTATGCGGCGCGCGACCTCGGGCCCCAAGGCATCCGCGTCAACGCGATTTCCGCCGGCGCGATGCGTACGCTTTCCCTCGCCGGTATCCGCGGCGGCAAAAGCCTGATGGGCACAGGCCGTGACTGGTCCCTGCTGAAGGAAGACACGCGCATGGAAGGCGTCGCTGGCGCCGCGCTGTACCTGCTGTCAGACCTCGGCCACTCCGTCGCCGGTGAAGTCCACCATGTCGACGCCGGCTTCCACGTCGTCGGCGTCCCGGACCTGCCAGAAGACTAACTAAAGAAGGTAACGGTTTTGCGATACCTACCGTTGCCTAAGAACTGCAGCATCCCGCGATCCCGCATGACTTGAAGCTGTTGGCGCAGCTTCGCGCGAATATTCCTGTTGTTCGGAAACTCAGCACTTAGCTGGGGCTCACGGTCATATATTTGAGATAGATGGAATTCGGGTCCGGTGGTTTGCTCGACGCATTTAATTGTGGCCAACAGCCAGCCACGGGCATTTATATCCGCACTATTTAGGAACGCCGTTCTCTGCCACTTTTCTCTTACACTGTGTGTGGGGACAAAGAGACTATCAGTGACTATTGGAATTTTTCCTGCTGCTGGAATCCTGTCCAATAAGATATTGCATCCTACCCATCCTGCCCTCCGGGCTGTATCGGCGAGCGGTTTTCGTTTCTCAATCGCAGATAATGAAAAATGAAATTTTGGTACAAGGATTACTTTCGAGATTGAAGCCGTTTCCTTGGCATAATGAATGAGTATCAGGCTTGGGTTATTCGCTGCAGTAATTCGCTCAATCATAGTCCTATGAGCGCCATCAACGACTTTCCGTCCGAAAGGACGAGCCTGACTTTTTAATTCGAACTCTTCCGCGCACGCCTCGCAGAACAGGTCGGCAACGGGCTTGTTTGCCGCAAAAGGACGAAGAGAGTTATTAGAGCAATTTGGACAGAACAAGGATCGTTTTGCCCAATCCTCTGTCATCACACGCGCATTCTGCGAAGAACTGGCAAAAACTGCCCTTTCTTCTTTCATACCCATGTTCTTGTTGCGGCTCATCAATCGCTTTTATCATTTGATGGTTGAAGCCATTGTAAATTACGGCACTGCCTTGAACTGCTAATCATCTGGGCCATCGATTATAATGAAATGCCGTTCATCGAACGTCTGTGTTCCAGCGTTCTCCCAGATAATCTTGTATTCCTGACTATAAGCTTGCTGAAGCGCCTCTTCTCGGCTCGATGCTTCGACCACTGCAACCTCCCGCACCCATGCATCAATCTTTCGCATAACCTCAAACTTTGCCATAAGCTTGTTCCTTTCGCTTTATACAACCATCAGTTTCAAGCCTCAAAATTGACCTTACTCGTCATATATTGGAAGCAAATACAGAAGTTAGTTCTCAAAAAGCCTTGACCGAAGATACGGCAGCTCCAAAATATGACTTCCATACGGAGTGTTTATGTCCAATTTGTTTGAGTCCCGGTAAGGGGCCTGCCGTTTGAGGCGCTGAGGCTCAGCGTCAGGCAGGCCGACAAGAGCGAAGCCTGGCACAGCCATGTGCCGGAAACGTTTTTGCGCGCCCCATGCACAGCCATGCGGCGCCCGACTTTCGGACCACTCCCACATGGATATCTCACGCGCCGAACAGCGCATCCTCCATTTGCTCGCACAGGGCGGGCATATCGACATCACCCGTAACGACCACAACAAACCTGAAGAGCTGCATTGCTTTACCCGCGATGGCTGGCGCTATTCGGGCCTGAACCTCAGCCTCTTCCGCAAGCTGAAGCGCAAGCGCGCCATCGCCTCCAGAGGCGGCGGGCCTTACCGCATCACGCGGCGGGGTCTGGAACTCGTCCGCGCAGAGCTGGATAATCGCTGACTGAGTTGAAAGGGGAACTCCCGCATGGGCGGGCCTGTTGGTACGGCAGATCCACATCAAAGTGCGGGAGGTCATCCTCATGGCAAACATCTTCATCATTGGCGCAACAGGCGGCGTCGGCAGCCGCCTGATCCCCAAACTCATTTCCGCCGGTCACAGCGTCAAAGGCCTGCACCGGAAAGCCGAACAGGCAAACGGCCTGCGCGCCCAGGGCGCAGAGCCCGTCTTTGGCGACATCATCGAGATGAGCTCAGAGGATCTGGCAAACGCCCTGCAGGGCTGTGACATCGCCGTCTTCTCCGCCGGTGCCGCCGGCAGCGGCAAGGATCGCGCCACCAAAATTGACGGCGAAGGCCCGGAAAAACTGGTCGCCGCGGCCAAGGCCACCGGCCTTCAGCGCATCTATCTCGTTTCCGTCTTCATGGATGCAGGCCGCGACCGCGACACATCCGAGGGCTTTGAGCATTACATGGCCATGAAACGCCGTGCCGATGCGGCCCTCGCGCAGAGCGGCGTCGACTATGTCATCGTCCGCCCCGGCACGCTGAAAGATGATGACGGCGATGGCCGCGTGAATGCTGGCCGCGCACTCCCCTATGGCGATGTCGCGCGCGGCAATGTCGCCGCCATGCTGGCAGAGCTGATTGATACGCCGGAGATCACCGATGAAATCATCGAGCTGACCAATGGCGACCAGCCAATCGCAGAGGTCGTCACCGCCCTGAAGCGGGTCTGATCCTGCCAGCGGCCACGCGCCGCCCAATAACACATCTGGTCTGGTTTCTCCTTGCAATGGTCCCCAAATTGAACAATGAGCGTTTTGTTCATTCGTATCAATGGAGACGATATGCCTGCCCGAATTTTTGTGTTCGTCGGCCATCCCCGGTCGGCTTCCCTCAGCCACGGCCTCGCCGATGCTTACCAGCGCGGCGCTGAGGCCCAAGGCGCTGAAGTGCGCCGGATGAATTTGTCCGACATGCAATTCGACCCGGATCTGACCGAAGGCTATCACGCCCGCAAGACGCTGGAACCCTGCCTTGAGGAATGGCGGGAGAACCTTTCCTGGTCAAACCACACATGCTGGGCCTATCCGCAATGGTGGGGCGGTATGCCGGCCAAGATGAAGGGCGTTATCGACCGGTGTTTCCTGCCCGGCTATGCCATGAAATATCATGACAATGATCCGTTCTGGGATCGCCTTCTCGCAGGCCGCCGCGCTGACGTGCTCATGACATCAGATGCCCCGGTCTGGTTTGACCGCCTGTCCAATGGCCGCGCTGCCAAACTGCAGGTGCAGAAACCCGTTCTGCATTTCGCCGGCATAAAACCCGCACGGATTCTTCAGGTCGGGCCAGTCAAGACGGCAACAGAGGCACACATTGCGAAGTGGCTGAAACAAGCCGAAGCCCGCGGGGCACAAGCAGCCCGCAGGGCCCGCTAATGCAAACCCTATCCAGGATCATCCGTCTACGGTAACAGACGGGCCCGGCAGACGGATCGTGTAATAGCTGAGCGGTTCGTCGCCGGGCCTTCGTCCTTCTGCGGCAATGCTGACATCGCCGGTCAGGCCAGCGGGCACGCCGGTATCCATCGTCAGATAATCCCCCTCCGGCGTCTGCGCGCCAAAGCGCTGGAACCGCCAACCTTCCAGCACCGGCATCTGACGAACCTTCTGCCCCACGCGCATCCGCACCGGCAGATCCCGCGCCAAACTGCCCGACAGATTCAGGAAACTTTGCGTCACCCAGACGCCGGTTTCCGTCCGCACCACACCGATCGCAACATGGGTTGCCTCTTCGCTCAGAATGTTTGCGCGGTGTCCGGGACTATCCATCAGATTCCGGTGCAGGCGGTTTACGCCATGACGCCTTACATTCCACCGCCCACGAACTGCTTCCACCATCGCGACGTTTTCGGCGGAGTACTGAACGAAGTCCCGCCGGTTAAAGGCGGAGACACGGTCCTGCGGCGCGCGTCCATCCGGGCCGACATGGCCGAAAAAGTCATTATACGCCATGTCCAGACTGTGAAACCGCGCCGTATTGCGCAGCGCCGAGCGGTAGATCAGCGCAGGCAAACCGGCCTCCTCCCGCGCCGCATTGATGCGGTCCAGAAACTCCCGCTCCATCGCCGCATCGAACTGATAACCAGCAGGCACATCGCGAAGACAGGGCGCGACCTGTTCCACATAATCGGCGACAGCCGTACGCCGACTGGCCAAATCCAGATCGCACGCCATCGCCGGCAAACCAGCCGCAGACAGGCCAAGGCCCAGAAGCAAGGCGCGCAATGTCATCTCGGCGCAAAGTCTAACGCGCCGAACATGAACACAACAGTTACAAGTGATCAGTCCTGGGACCAGGCCTTCAACTGCTTGATCTTCCTCTCGCGGCGCGCTTCTGGCGACAGGGTATAATCATTGCCAAAGGCAGAGCTTTCCCAGCTGCCATATTCCGGGTTCGGCAGCATGATCCATTCCCGGCCCCATTTGGCGGCGTTCGCCTCATAGACGCGCTGGCGTTCTTCGGGCGAGCCTTTGTAGTCGTCTGTAAAATCCCCGAAATTATCGCCCAACAGCATGACGACCCGATAGTTCGCCGCAATCACTGCGCGCCGCGTGCCCTTGGCCGAGCCCCAGTCCGGCTGCTCGCCCTTGGTCATCAACGTGTCGACATTGCCGCCCATCGGAAAGCCCAGCGCTTTCAGATTGCGCGCCGTGCCCTCTTTCGTGACGGCGTCGCGATTGGTGACATAGAACACTTTCACGCCCTTTGCCGCGGCTTCACTGGTGAACGCCACTGCCCCCGGCACAGGCCCCGCGATGCCGGAACTCGCCCAGGTATTCCAGCTTGGCTCGTCGTATTCTCGGTTCTTCTGAATACCAAAGGCGGCATAGGCGGAATTGTCCAGAACGGTTTCGTCTGCATCCAGAATGATAGCTGGGGGCAGATCCTGATAGCCTTCCTGCTGCGCTTCCGGCACGGCGGTCCAGTCCGGGTCTGCCAGCGCTTCATCCAGACGCATCCTGGCCAGCGTGTAAATGCCATCCGTCGTCGCCTTGTATTCCACGGCCTGCTGCATCCACAGCGTCGCATTCAGCCGGTCATCAGGTGCCGGGCCGGCCGGTTCCACCTCTTGCACCACGGTCACAACACGCGGCGGGCTCGCCTGTTCATCCACGATGATACAGCCGGAAAGCAACAGGCTGGTGGCCAGCGCCAGGCCGGAAAAGATCGTCCGTTTTACCGTCATGTCTCAAATGCTCCGCTCTGATTTGCAGGCAACCTACTCAGTCTTCCCTCTTCAAGGAAGATCGAAAGCAGCTGTAAGCTGCCGGGCAAGTAATCAGATGACGCCGGCCGTCTGCAGGCGGGCCAGCACCGGGGCAATCATCCGTTCAATCGCTTCGCCTGTCGGGCGGACATTGCCATAGGCCGGAAGGCCCTCATCAGCGATCACGAGGTCAGCCTCGAACTTTGCCGGATAGGTCCATTGATAATGCGCCGCGCGTACCGTGCCGAGATATTGCTGCAATACGCTTTCCAGGCTGCGGCCCCGTTCGGTCACATCGCGGCGAATACGGCGCGCCAGGCGCAGATCATCCGGCGTATCCACATAGACAGACAGGTCGATCAGAGAGCTGATCTTAGGGAAAGACAGCGCGTGGATCCCTTCCAGGATCAGGATCGGCGCAGATTTGATCTCCCGCGTATCCGGGCTGCGGTCATGGCGCTCATAATCATAGATCGGCTGCTGGATCGTCTCGCCAGCTTTCAGCGCGCGCAGATCCTTGACCAGACGGTCGGCCTCTTTGGAGCGTGGGGCGTCATAATTGATGCCCGCGACAAGCTCAGTCCATTCTTCCTTGCTCTGCGGCTCGCCATAATGGCTCATCGGATAATAATAGGCGTCCTCCCCAAAGAGAACGGCCTGCCCCTCAGGCAAATGCGCCAGAAGGGCTTCTGCCAGGGTCGACTTGCCGGAGCCAGAGCCGCCGGACATTGCCACGAGAAAGGGTTTGCGCTTTGCCATCATGGGACGGGTTTACTGGCAAATCCCCCACATGTTCAACGGGGAAAGCCCGTAGGACTGGCTTCATCTGCAGCCTGCCCGGCCACGGGGCTTACGCGACCTGACGTTCCTGTAGTCCGGTCACATAATGGTCCAGCTTTTCCAGGGATGCGGTCATCTCCGCTTCATGGCTTTCGGCGCTCAAACCGTCTGGCGCATTTTCGGCCCGGATCGTCACTTTCGTGCCATCTGCTACAGCGCTGAGCAGCCAGCTGAGCCGCATCGTGCCCTGAAAGCGCGGGTCATCGGTGGCGAAATCAGCGGTCTGTATGATGCATTTGCCTGGCACCATATCCAGATAGCGCGCTTCCATGTGTTCGGCGCTGCTCCAGATTTCCGCCTCGTCGCGCTCGCATCCCGCTTCCATCTGCAATCTGTAATGACCACCGGGCCGCGGGGAAAACGCTACCACGCGGGCCTGAATTCCGTCCGGCACCAGCCAGAATTCCAGCGCGTCCGGGTGCAACATCGCATCATAAAGCTCAGCGGCCGAAGCCCTGATCATCCGGGTGGCGGTATCAACTCTGTTCGGCATGGCATGTTCCGGATTGCGATAGGAGATGAGCGATACGCTGTTTTGTGCGGCAGGTTCCCGACAATTAGGTGAACATTGCGTGACGCAGCGGATTTGCCTGATTTCTGCACAAAAAAAGGCCGCTCCGGAGAGCGGCCTTCCAATTCTTGGGCAGTGAAGGGGAAGACTATTCCTCTTCGCCGCCATTTTCGTCTTCGCTGAGTTCCTTGCCGGTCTCCTGATCGACGACTTTCATCGACAGGCGAACCTTGCCGCGATCGTCAAAGCCCATCAGCTTGACCCAGACCGTGTCGCCCTCTTTCACCATTTCCTTCGGATGGCCGACGCGCTTGTTGGCCATCTGGGAAACGTGGACGAGGCCGTCCTTCGGTCCGAAGAAGTTCACGAAGATGCCGAAATCCTTCAGGCCGACAACTTTGCCCTCATAGATCTCACCGACTTCCGGTTCTGCGACGATCTCCTTGATCATCTTCAGCGCCTTGTTGATGGATTCCTTGTCCAGGGCGGAGACCTGAACCGTGCCATCATCATCGATGTTCACCTTGGCGCCGGACTCATCCACGATCCCGCGGATGACCTTTCCGCCAGACCCGATCACGTCACGGATCTTGTCGGTCGGCACCTTGATGATTTCCATTTGCGGTGCGTTGTCGGACAGGCTGTCACGGGACGTATCCAGCGCTTTCGCCATTTCACCCAGGATGTGCATGCGGCCACCGCTCGCCTGAGCGAGGGCTTTTTCCATGATATCCTTGGTTATGCCGGCCACCTTGATGTCCATCTGCAGGCTGGTCACGCCCGCTTCCGTACCGGCGACCTTGAAGTCCATGTCACCCAGATGATCTTCATCACCCAGAATGTCGGACAGGACGGCAAAGTCCTCGCCTTCCAGGATCAGGCCCATCGCGATGCCGGAGACCGGCCGGCTGACCGGCACGCCGGCATCCATCATGGCCAGAGAGCAACCGCAAACCGTTGCCATGGAGGAAGAGCCGTTGGATTCCGTGATCTCGGAAACGAGACGGATCGTGTACGGGAATTCCGAATGGTCCGGCAGGACAGCCTGCAGGGCGCGCCATGCGAGCTTGCCGTGGCCGATTTCACGGCGGCCAGCGCCGCCCATGCGGCCCGTCTCACCGACGGAGTATGGCGGGAAGTTATAGTGCAGCAGGAAGCGTTCCTTGCGGGTGCCGTCCAGGCTGTCGATATATTGTTCGTCGTCTGACGTACCCAGCGTAGCCACACAGATCGCCTGCGTTTCACCGCGGGTGAACAGCGCAGAGCCGTGCGTACGCGGAAGGAAACCGGCTTCAGCCAGGATCGGGCGAACCTGATCCAGTTTCCGGCCGTCAATGCGCTGACCCGTTTTCAGGATGTCACCGCGAACAACAGAGGCTTCGGCTTCCTTGAAGGCAGCCTTGAAGGTCTCGCCGGACATCTCGCCCGGTTCTTCCTCGGTGCCGACGAGGGCTTCCTTGGCCTTGTCACGTGCCGCGCCTACGGCAGCCTGACGGTCCAGTTTCTCTGTGATCTTGTAAGCAGCGGAAAGGTCAGCGCCCACAATTTTCTGGATCGCAGAGATCGCGGCGGAATTGTCCACGGGCTGGAAGTCGAACGGTTCCTTGGCGGCCTGCTCTGCCAGCTCGATGATCGCGTCGATCACAGGCTGCATCGCGTCATGGCCAGCCACAACGGCGCCCAGCATGATCTCTTCGGAGAGTTCCTTGGCCTGGGATTCCACCATCATCACGGCGTCGGCGGTGCCGGCCACGACGAGGTCCAGTTCGGACTCTTCCAGATCCATGACGGTCGGGTTGATCAGGTATTCGCCGTCCTTGTAGCCAACGCGGGCTGCGCCGATCGGGCCCATGAAGGGCGCGCCGGACAGAACCAGCGCCGCAGACGCACCGATCATGCCCAGAATGTCCGGATCATTTTCGAGGTCATAGGAGATGGCGGTCAGAACGACCTGGACTTCATGCTTGAAGCCTTTGACGAACAGCGGACGGATCGGGCGGTCGATCAGGCGAGACGTCAGCGTCTCTTTCTCTGTCGGGCGGCCTTCACGCTTGAAGTAGCCGCCAGGGATGCGGCCCGATGCGTAATATTTCTCTTGATAGTTCACGGTCAGGGGGAAGAAGTCCTGACCCGGTTTTGCTTCCTTGGCATAAACAGCCGTGGCCAGGACGGTAGAGTCCCCATAGGTCACCATGACGGAACCATCGGCCTGACGGGCAACTTCGCCCGTTTCGATTTTCAGCGTGCGGCCGGCCCATTCCAGCGACACAGATTTCTTGTCAAACATCTAAAAGTCTTTCTTTCACATACGAAAAGCCCGCCGTGGCCCCAGTGCCCGGCGGGCTTGTTTTTGAAGAGCCTAGCGGCGAATGCCCAGCTCGGAGATGAGTTTGGTATAACGCGACTCATCCTTGCCCTTGACGTAATCAAGCAGCTTTCTGCGCGTTGCCACCATGGCCAGCAGGCCGCGGCGGGAGTGGTGATCTTTTTTGTTGGTCTTGAAGTGGTCGGTCAGATTGTTGATCCGTTCGGTCAGGATCGCGACCTGGACTTCAGGAGAGCCGGTATCGCCAGGCTTGGTGGCGAATTTGGAGATCAGCTCCTGCTTTTTCTCAGCAGTAATCGACATCGTATATCTTTCATATTGTCGCCTTGCGGCGGGTTTCACATAAACGCCTGATTTGGCGGGGTTTTCTGGTGGGGATCGAAGCCTTTGGCCACGGCCGGGATGTCGTCCAGCCGGGTCAAAACCCGAAATCCCACCACAAGGCGCGGCTTATGGCCCATTTTCAGGAGAATTGGAAGGGGGAGAGGTGAGTCATAGAAGGCTGCAAACTCGCTAACCCCACCCTAGCTCATAATCCATACGCCTACACTTAGGACACCTAATAGGACTACCTGGTGGCAATTGCCGACGTTCGCGCTCTTTCACGTCTTCCGGCGTCAACGTTTCAACCTCAAATCGCTCTTTACAGTTTAAACAACGATACTTGGTAAGCCTAGGCATAGCTAATACCCGCTCTTTCAATCAAATCGTCCCAAAGTGCTGACGCCAGCTCCTCCGCGCTCAATTTCTCTTCGTCGTCGCGAAGTCCAAAGTGGCTCATTAAATTGGCTTCGAAGTACTGGGTATAATCGTCGCTTTTGATGGTCGCCCATCCATTGGCCGTTCCAGGCTCTGCATTTTCGCTGTGTGCCCAAGAAATATCGCCCACAGAGTGTGAACCCTCGGATCCAACTCTCACGGTAATATGGGAAACACCCCTACCGAAGGCTTCATTTAAAACCGTGCATGTGAATGAGTAGGCATCAATACCTCTAAACCTCGCGGATAGGCCTTGGGTACGGTTAATCTCCTCCACCGACCTCTCAAAATACTCACGCACATCCCGAAAACCATCATCGCGAAACTTGTACTTATCGACCTGATCAAAAGACCGTTTTGCAATATAGTTCTTAGCTGGGAGAAGCGTCTCTGAACTAGCGCTTGGACGCGGGTGTATACTTTGCAAAGAGTGCTGCTCAGAGGAAAATGCCTCTGCAATACGTCTAATCTCACTTACGACGTTCAGAAATGCCGCGTTTTCATTATCCCATTCAGCGATGCACTTTGCGTCTTTAGGAGCAATGAGGAAATTGCCTAACGGTGACCTCTCCCATTCACATGGCTGCACTAGGACCGAAACTACACGGATTTTATTCTCAGTATGCATCTTCAAGGCTGTCGCTAATTCGCGCTCGAAACAATAATCAGATGCGATAAAATCCGGGCTAACTACGGCGATAAAAATCTGACTTTCAGCCAGATTCCGTTCGATTTCCTCATCTAGTGGATCGCCAACATAGATATCTCGATCATAGAAGCTCTGTATCAGACCTTCTCTCTTTAGCATGGAGAGATGCTTCTGCAGGCGCTCGACATAATATTCATCGACATGAGAATATGAGATAAATGCTTTCAAAGAACGATTCCTTGTTCACGGAACGTCTATAGAACACTATTTATCAGATATTGTCAATTCCATTACAGCGATTCTTAGTTAAGCGCCTAATCTACTAACTCCAGCCCCTACTCCAGTGCGCACCACCAGGCGGTGACGGCATGGGCTGTGGGGGTGGCTTCATCCTGATAGCGGCCATGCAGAATGCCGTCGGTTCCGATCAGCGTCACCCACATTTGAGAGCGCTCTGCGGGCGGCAGGTCTTCGATCTCAGCATCCGGCATCTGCAGGTGCACACGCGATGAATGGGTGAACACATCTTCCCCCATCACCGTCATCGAATAGGGCGCATACCAGTGCGTCAGGAAAAAGCCCCCTGCCGGTGTCTCTGCCAGCCGGAAGCCGACCTGAACGGACTGGCCTGAGCGGACAGCTTCAATCAGCGCGACCTTGTCCCCTGCGGTCACCTGCCCGGCGCCATCCACCTCCACCAGCAAATGCTCGCACTCCGGCGGCGGGGCGGCCCCCCCCTCTGCCAGCGCGCCCGGCCCGGAAATGGCCAGCCACGCCGCAATGATCGCCCGTTTCAGCACACTCGCGCCCCTCATCCCGCTTTCAGCCCGCAGAGTAAGGGTATTCGCGCCACATGATAATGGCCCCGCCCCATAAGCTGCGATTGGGTCTGCCAGGTTATCCCTCTCTTCCGCTCACCCCGGCGCACGCCGGGGTCCAGGGCGGCAAGCGCAAACTTCGGCGGATACAGCCCCACCCTTTCCTCCGCCAATGCCTGCGCAAGCAGGCATCCATCGCGAACAATATCCTGACGCGCTTGGGGTCAGACCATTGTCTGGATACCTGCCGACGAACCCCAATCCGTCTGATAGCGCCTCAGCCCATACTTCAGGTCTGCTCACACGGGGGCCGGATCAGGTACCGTTCTGGTCGTGGGGGCAGGGTCAGGATGGCGCTGGGGGGAGAGACGGTCCCCTCGGTGCCTAGGCAGGTCAGGCCAGGG
>Ga0070726_10002581_pt1 | contig 16174 bp, 12 predicted proteins | sample tdAd471_FD_67275 | JGI IMG/M metagenome (GOLD analysis project Ga0070726, IMG submission 67275) | Marine sediment microbial communities from the Atlantic coast under amendment with organic carbon and nitrate - tdAd47.1 | ecosystem: Environmental > Aquatic > Marine > Coastal > Sediment | place... | reverse complement strand
CTTTCGGGGAACAAGGTGGACTGGCTGCGGCTTTCGCCTTCAATGAAATCCGTCATAATGGAATTTCCTGAATGAAAGGTGCATTATAGCAGTACAGGATTTTTCACACAGCCTCGGCCGGTTGCGGAAGTCACGGAGATAGAAACTCTCGCTGATAGCGAGGCATTTTTTAGGTATCAAGAATGTCAGCCCACGACTGCGAATCTCCTGTGTCGAGCATCAGATTGTATTGCGCGTAAAGACGGTCGATTTCCGCAGGTCATCCGCGCTGGGTAAATTTTGTGCTTGGGCGACTGTCACTGGAGCCAATGTAAGTGATGTGACGAAATTGAAAATGGGAGTCAAGAGAATTAGTAGGAATGAAGCGCGGAACACTCTCATTATTGTTGTTCCTCACGGCTAAACTAAGGACTTAGAGTAAAATACAGTAGATCAGGCGCAGAGTCTAAGGGAATGAAGGCGTGGAGTTACATGTTCATGCGCAGTAGTTGAAGGGCCGGTAGCGGTTGGCTCCATTGTTGACGCCAGATAAATTTGTAATAGAAAAATCGGTAAAAACTACTGTATTTTTACTCTGACCCCAATTATCGTCTCGGTTTCGCTCTTCCTGTTGGCACGGCATTCCGTGGGTCTTCCGGCCACGGATGTTTCGGGTACCGGCCCTTCATTTCCTTTCTGACCTCCTGGTAGGACGTATCCCAGAAGCCGGCCAGATCCTGAGTGACCTGCAGTGGTCTACCGGCGGGGGATAGTAGATGGACAGTGAGTGGTACCTGGCCATTGAGGACAGTGGGTGTATCAACGCAGCCAAACATTTCCTGTAGCTTTACTGCCAGTACCGGCGGTGTTGCGGTGTAATCAATTGCGTAACTGGAACCGGAAGGCACCTGCAGGCGTTGCGGCGCCAGAACGTTCAGTTGTTGATTCTGTTCCCAGGTCAGCAACGCTGTAAGAATTGATTTCAAATCAAGTTTCTTAAAATGGCTTAGCAGGTTGATGGGTTCCAGATACGGCCCGAGCCAATGGTCCATGGAAGCTAACAGATGTTCGTCGGACACCTCAGGCCAGTCCGTATTTCCGGTAGTGGTCCGGACCAGTTCGACGCGCGCCTGCCATTGTCGAAGTTCCTTGGTAAAAGGCAAGATTTCCAGTCCTGAAGTTTGAACAGTTTTTATGAGGGCTTCCCGCTTGGCGTCAGCCGGAACCTCAGTGAGTTTGCTGCGGCTTAGAACCAGTGCGCCGATCTGTTGTCTTTCCTCGGCAATGAAACGCTTTGTTTTACTGTCCCACTCGACGACGGTGTTGATTGCAATCTGGTCCGCAAGTAATGACTCAAACAGGGTTGCATCTAAAGCAGCAGCCGAGTGAATTGTGTCGCCTTTTGACTTCGCCCGACCGCCGGCTTCAGCGACGGCCAGCCACTTCGATTCTCCAAGGCGATGGTTTCCCGCGATGCTTACTCCCCGGCCGTTCGCCAGTTGGAAACCACCGGCGTGTCGACGCCTGGCAATTCGATCAGGGTAGGCACAGGCGATGAGATATCCTGATACCTGATCGTGCTTTATCTGCTGCGCGTCCGGCTCAATTTTCAGGCCATTGATCTGCGCTCTGAATTGTTCGGCGAGTTGATGGCAACGACGAAACCAGCCACGGTGCTGGTTCGGGCATTGCGCTTGTTCCGTCAGGATATCGAGTCTGTCATTCATATCAGGCGTGTCCCGACCCAGTGGATCGCGATCGGAGAGGATGCTTGCAAGAAGGCTGGCGGTGTCTGCTCGCCCAATCGATTGACCGCCTATCAGCATGTGCGCAAGACGGGGGTGCACGGCAAGGCCAGCCATCTGAGTCCCGTGATCGGTCAGTCGCAGGCCGTTATCAGTGTCTACTAGCGCGCCGAGCTTGATCAGCAACGATACTGCCTGCAGCCAGGGACCGCGACCGGGTGGGTCCATCCAGGCGAGTTCGTCGGGGTCATTGATGCCCCATTGCAGAAGTTGCAGCGCAACCGGGGCGAGGTCGGCGTTCAGTATCTCCGGCGTTGCATGAGGAGCCAGCTGATCCTGCTGGCTTTTTGACCAGAGACGATAACATTTTCCTGGACGCAATCTACCGGCTCGACCCGCTCTCTGCGTGCTCGATGCCTGGGAAATCCTGCGAGTATGCAGACGGGTCATGCCCGATGTCGGGTCGAACACTGGTTCCCGGGCCAAGCCAGAGTCGATAACAACATCCACACCTTCTATGGTTAAGCTGGTTTCCGCTATGTTGGTTGCCAGCACGACTTTACGTTCACCGGGGTTTGCTACCGGAGCGATGGCTGCCTGTTGTTCTTCCAGGGAAAGGTTGCCATAGAGCGCCCGCAGCTGCACGTCGCTGATCCGTCGACTCTGCAGTGCTATGGCAAGCGAGTCTTCCACTCTCCTGATTTCGCCCTGGCCAGGGAGGAATACCAGAATGCTGCTGTCGGGATTGTCGGCCAATGCCCCTAATACTGCCGTAACCGTCCTGTCATGGATGGGGTCTTTCGGCTGGCTGGATTTTCCGTAGACGATGTCTACCGGGTATTGTTTCCCTTCGCTCCGCACAACCGGCGCCCCGGTGAGTTCTTCCAGTTTATGGCTGTCCAGCGTTGCCGACATGATAAGCAGTTTAAGCGGATCGTCCTCTCTGAACAGAGACCTTCCCTTCAGGCACAGGGCAAGGGCCAGGTCCGCGTCCAGGCTACGTTCATGAAACTCGTCGAAAATAACCAGCCCCACATCGACAAGAGAGGGATCCTCCTGAAGCATGCGGGTGAGGATGCCTTCTGTAATCACCTCGATTTTGGTGGAGGACGAAACCCTGGTGTCAAGTCGCATGCGATACCCCACGGTCTGGCCCGCCGATTCGCCAAGCAGGTCCGCCATCCGGTGCGCCGCAGCGCGGGTGGCAATGCGGCGTGGCTCCAGTATCAGGATTTTTCTGTCGCCCAGCCAGGGTTCAGCTGCCAGTGCCAGTGGGACAAGCGTGGTTTTACCGGCGCCGGGTGGCGCCTGCAGAATTGCTTCGTGGTGGCGGTTGAGAATCGACTTCAACTCTTCGAGGATTTCGGTAACCGGCAGATGAATGCTGGAGGGAAGCAAAGGCATGGTCTTGTCAGGGGGAGACGGGGTCGCCCATTAGTATAGCGCAGAAGCCGCCTGTTCCCATTTGACTACCAGCAAAAACTTAGTAAAGTGCAGTTCAGCCTCATTGAGCGATGGGTGAGGCTGCCCCATTTCGTAGAAATGAATCCAGGAGTCAACGTGTCAGAAGCAATCCAACAGCACAGTGGTAAAGCCAAATATTCCGTCGAAGAAATACGTGCTCGAAGGAAACGTGATTGTGCGCTGGGCTATCGATTGTTTGCAGCGCAAAGATGGGGCGACCTGGGTGATGGACACATCAGTGCACGAGATCCTGAAAGAACAGATTGCTTCTGGATGTTGCGCTATGGTGTTCCTTATCACGCGGCGATGGTCTCTGATCTCGTTTTAGTTGGCCCGAATGGTGAGCTTGTTGAAGGTGAAGGGTTCATCAATATTGCTGGCTACTATATCCATCATCCTATTCTCGAAGCACGGCCCGATTTAATCAGCGCAGCTCACGTCCACACTGGCTGGGGCACACCGTTCTCAGCTGAAGCAAGAATGATAGAGCCGATCTCGCAGGAATCCTGTATTTTTTTCGAAGACCATGCACTGTGGGAAGACGAAGAAGTACAGGTTCAAAGTGTTGCAGCGGGGCGCCGGATTGCCGCTGCCCTGGGTCAGAACAGAGCGATAATTCTTAGAAATCACGGTTTGTTAACCGGCGGTGATAGCGTCGCCGAAGCGGTAGGGAGTTTCGTTTATATGGAGCGTGTTGCAGAAGTTCACATGAAGGCGCGCAATCCAAAGCCAATCTCCGCAGAATCAGCCCGGTTTGCCAAAGAAGATTTAGTCAAATTGGGTGTTGGACGTGCCGCCTTTGCCAGCATGTTGAAACGTTACATTCCTGATCCGGAAATCGTAAACTGAAATGTCAGGGGATTCCCATTTTTTTCCGGCTATTTTATATCCGGAAAGGCCTCCCTCAGCCACTTCGCAAAGTTCCGCTTTTGCTTGAACTTCTCGAGCATTTCCGCGGCCAGGACAGTGAATGCACTGTTCAGTTTATTCGGCAAATGTTGCCTGCAGGTTTTGAGGATGTCGATGGCGGTTTTATAGCTCTGATTATTACCCTGATTGACATGGAACGCAGCGACTCTGAAGTACAGCGGCAGGGTCCGGTCCGGGAGTTTGTCGTTGGCCTGGGCAATATGCAGCAGCAAGTCGGGATTAAGCGCCTTCGACTCGGCCAGTGCCAGGGCCTTCTCGGCCTGATCGGAGAATAGATGAATTTCCGCCAAGGTATTCAGTGTCGCCTGTTTCTTTACCGTGCGGTCGGCTGCCTGTGATTGAATATCCCGCAGCTTGGCCAATGCGCTTTTCCTGACGGCATTTTCCTTGCCCGCGCCAGGTACACTGACAATGGCCTGGTAACGTTGCAGGCTGGGGTCGTCGAGGAATTGCCGCCAGCGGCTTTTCAGCACGGCGTCGTAATCGCCGCCATGGGACCAGATGGCGATCTGGTTTTCCTCCAGCGCCGCCTGGCTGTGATAAGGTTTGTTGCTGGCGTTTTCTGCCTTCCGTCGCCAATACAGCGCCTTGTCTGTCTGGTCGTTCCCCAGGCACAGCGCTGAAAGCTCCAGATAATCCCTGAATCCGGTTGCGGTCTTTGCCTTAAGGGCGATCTGCGCTTCTTTGTCGTCGGCTTGTTCCGCTTCCTTCAGCAACGGCTGCTGCAGGCGCCAATAGACAAACTTCTGATCCCAGTCGTCGGTGGACAGGGGCGGCAGTGCATCCCATTCGCGGCGTATGATGGCGATGAAGTGCTCCAGGCCTTCGGTGCCCAGCACCTCCGCGTAATCATCCGGTATGGCGGGATAGAGATCGTTGACTGGCTCCGTATAAAGCCCATAGAGATAGCCAGCCAGCCTTTCGGGCGACATGTCACTACGCTGCAGGGTTTCCAGATGCAGCGACGTCAGCAATGCCACCGAAAGGTCTCGAAAGCCGCCGGAGTCGTCGATGGTTTCCAGCGCCCGCTCGATGCGCGCCATGGCGTAGTCGATCAGCTTCAGCGCCTTGTCGGGAGAGAGCGTTTTTATCTGCGGCGAGAGAGTCTCCAGTACACTCTCCACCGACTGGAAATAATTGCGTACCTGGGCATAACGGAATAGATGCCTGTTGTAGGGGATGGCTGCGGTGATCTGTTTTTTGATGGCCTTGTCGTCGAACGAGCCGGCGGCAATGTCCGCCTTGATGCGCAGCGCGTTCAGGCGTGGCCTGTCGTCGGCCAGTAATTCCAGCGTCAGATCCACCAGGGCCTGTTTCTCCCAGGTCAGAAGATAGGCGGGCAGCCGGTCTTTCCCGCTGCTTTTTTTCAATTGGTCCTGCTGCTCGAGCTCGTCCCGGTAGGCCATGGCCGTGGCCACGCAGTGTTTGCAGAAGTCGAAGTTCTCCGAGGCGGGGCAATCGCAGGAGCCTTCGAAGACGGCGGCGGTGTGCCGCAGCGTGACACGCCAGGTCTCGGTGCCTGCCACCAGCGCGGTGATGGTCCTGCCGCGGCGCTTGAATTCGGCCACCTGTCCCTGCTCGTAGTAGTCTTTGCCTCGTTTGAAGGCGCCAGGACCGGCCAGTTTTTCAAGGAGTTTGTCGGTGATGGCTTTCATGGAGGCGCGGGTGACGGTGTCATTTTTCCAGGCAACATAGCACAGGTAAGAGTGATACTTAATCTCGTTTGTTCATTGGCGTGGAAACGGGGGTAGAGCCCCTACTTAATTTCCCGAGATAGCAAGAGTTAAACCCCGTGCGTTAGCAGCTGATGCCGGGCAGTTTTACCATTAAACGAGTCTATTTATGTAGCTTAAACTGTTGTATTAATCTTCGTGACTGCCAGCAGCTTTATTTAATCGACACGTCGATATTTAGGAATTATTCGGACATATCTTCTTTTTATGTCGATGCCGGCGTACACGTATGAGTTTAGCGCTTTCCAATTGTATTCTTAGATCTGTTCAACGCATCAAAGGCTTGCGGAGGGCCTTTTTTAGAGATTGCCACCATCATGTCGGCCGGCTGGGGAAGGTTCTTGGCTTGTTGCTCAGTCTCTGAATTCAGTTTGTCAAAGAGCTTGCCGAGTTGTTCATCGGATGCGGCATAAAGCAGCCAAATGGATCGCGGCGTGGCTTCAAACTGAGCCCGATGAACCACTATCGTGGAAGTCAAATTCGACACATTCAGTTGGTCTAAAGTTGATTCCCAGTGTTCTAAAGACATTGAGCAGGCAATATCATTTAAGTCAATTCTTGTTGATTCCTCGTAAAGTGGGGCGTCGCTTATGTGAAAGATTCGTTCCAGCAGGGCTGCGGATTCGTCGATGATCTGCATAGTCGAACTATTCAGGCGGGAGCGAAGGAGGGGGTCTTTTTGTCACAGGAACGCACATAACGCGAGAGATGCAGGGCCACCATGTGGACTTTGTCGGTTGGTAAGGCAGGTTTTTGATTGGTGATAAATGCCGGAAGAGCCTTAGGGTTGAGAACCCAGTGATCACTGCGCTTGGCCTCGGGGGTATGTTCTATGTACCAACCAGGAAAAACAACAACACCTTTTACCCGCATCTTCTCGCCCGTGCTTTCTGCAATCAGATCGCGGAGCCACATTGCCCCGGCGGCTACCTGGACCAATGGTTTGTCAGTTTTGATTCCTGTGCTGAAATTTAGTGATTTCCCATTAAAGGTAATCGTTGGACGGCGTTTGTCAGGCTTGCTGTAAGTTTTCGTTTCGATGACATAAATTCCCGATGAGTGAATCACCACATGATCCAGATTGAACTCACCACAGGGGATGTCATGGAACACTTTGGCGCCCGATTCCCGTAGCCGCTCCAGAAACTGGCCAACAGACTTTTCACCAGCAAGACCTTGTTTCAGTTTGCGAATTTGTTTGAAAGCGGGAACAATTTTCCAAAGGGCGATAGCCACAGAAACGATTGCGACAAACGAGAAAAGCAGTGGATTGGGTTCAGAATTATTATAGTAGCGCAGCCATTCCAACCCGGCGAATATCACCATGAACGTTGCAAAGAAGTAGTACGTGACAATTTTGTCATCAATGAGCGCGAGAATCTGTTTTTGCAGTGTGTCTCCGGGGTTTCGAAGAGGGGCGTCTTTTAAAGGTGACTTCATAGCAGCTTTCGCTCAAAAACCTGTTCTCGATGCTAGGCCATAAAATCCTGGTGTTGGTTTGTAAGCTCGATTTTCTGAGCCGGTTCAACCCCCAGGATATCAGGGAACTCAATAAATTCTGAGATCTTGATAGCACCTTTGTCAGAGAAGGTGATGTAGCCCAGATCGAAAGCTTTATCCAAGTTGGGAAGCAACAATATTCCGCCATAGACACTAAGACGCTCTTCGTGGGAGGCGATCCGCCAGGGTTTGATATTCGATGCGAGTAAGAATTGCACTGATTATTAGCCGGTCAAATGGCTTACTGATTGGTTCCTTACCATTCTTATGTGCAAAAAGACTTTTGAGCAGGTATTCTCTGTTTGAGTCAGATCCCTATCTAAAGGACCAATTTTGATCACAGTAACTGCAGCCGTAATTGAAAAAGATGCAAAAATACTCGCTGCGCGAAGAGGCCCGGGAAAGCATCTAGAGGGTTTCTGGGAGTTCCCGGGCGGAAAACTCGAGCCTGACGAAACCCCTGAGCAGTGCTTAGCCCGAGAGTTAGCAGAAGAGTTCGGGATAGAATCCAGAGTGGACAAATTTATCGGGGAAAGTATTTTTGATTACGGAGAAAAAATCATTAGACTCATCGCCTACCAAGTCGAGCATTTGGCTGGCGATTTTCAGCTTGAAGATCATGACGAGATAAGATGGCTTTCGCATAAAGAATTAGATGACATTATGTGGGCGCCAGCCGATGTACCCTTGCTAGAGCCCGTCAAAAAATTGTTGAAAGGTTAGGTACGTCTTTTCGGACCTTTTCTAACAAATGAACGATCCTTTCCCAAAAAACTCTGGACGATCCGCTGAGATTCGGCGTGTAGTTGGCCGACTGTGCGAATTGTGGGGTATTAAAGGTATCGAAGATGAAATTGCAATTGAATTCTCGCCAAGACTGACTCGCTCGTTAGGCCGTACCAAACCTATCCAAAAAGTCGTCAGACTAAATCTAGAGTTATTGGGTGATAGTAGCAGCTACCTGGAAGAGGTCCTTTGCCACGAACTCGCGCATATCGCGACTGTGCATAAATACGGTGAATCCTCCTTGCCACATGGCACTGAATGGAGAGAGCTAATAAGGTTGGCGGGTTTCGAGCCAAGGGTCAGACTGTATGTGTCGCCGGGTAAACCAATTCAGGCTAATTCGAGAGTATTTCTGCATAAGTGTCCTATCTGTTTTGCTGAGCGGACGGCGAAGAGACGCATGTCTCAATGGCGGTGCGGTAGTTGTGCTTCCAATGGCTTGTCTGGTGAACTTTTAATTGAGGAAATCCATTGATTTGCCCGTTCTGTGAGCCGGAAGAAGAGCGTATTGCGCACCAAGGGACTGGTTTTGTTTGTCTGTGGGATGGGTTTCCGGTATCCGAAGGGCACATTCTAGTTATTCCAATTCGTCATTTTTCTAGTTGGTTTGATGCGACTACTGAAGAGCAGGTTGACTTATTGGAAGGTGTTAACGCAGCTCGGCAGCTAATTCAAAGAAGATACAACCCAGAAGGCTTTAATATAGGTATCAACATAGGAGAATCAGCGGGCCAAACAATCCCTCACCTACATGTGCATGTGATTCCCAGATATAAGGGTGATGTGAGCGATCCGCGTGGAGGCGTAAGATATGTCATTCCCAATAAGGCCAATTACTTAAAAGTCGAAACCGGCGTTGAAGATGGTCGGCAGAGCTATACCAAGGCCGCAGACCGTCCAGCCATTTTAGGTAATGAAAAGTCTCCTCTGATTTCATCTCTTGTTGCAGATATATCAAACGCAACCCAATTCGATATGGCGGTTGCATTCATAACTGACTCTGGGTTGAGTCAACTACAATCCTACATTACTGATCTAATTGAGCGAGGTGGAATACTTCGCATACTTACTGGCGACTACCTGGAAGTCACTGAGCCACGAGCGTTGCTAAAGATGCTGGACTGGACTCAAGAGTATGAAGTGAATGCAGAAGTCCGTGTATTTAGAACAGATCAGGAACTAGGTTTCCATCCCAAAGTATATTTGATTCATCGAGGTAAAACGGAGAAAACAGCATATATTGGCAGCTCCAACCTTACCAGACACGCGCTTACTCGCGGGCTTGAATGGAATCAGCGTATTGAAGAATCGTCAAATAGGGAGCAAATTGCTCAGATTCAATCAGAATTTGAACGGCTCTTCTATCATTCGAAAACGAGTGAGCTGAGCCAAGAATGGATCGATGAATACATCGGAAGAAGGCGTCTAACTCCTATTAGCGCTTCAGCTGAGGGAGTCAATCTGGATAACGAAGTTCCGGAAGAAGCTCCTTCACCAAATGAAATACAACGGGCGGCACTTAATGCGCTAGAAGATTCTAGAAATCGTGGTGATAGGGCGGGGTTGGTGGTAATGGCCACGGGACTCGGCAAAACTTGGCTCGCAGCGTTTGATACAGATAGTTTCGAGCGCGTGCTATTTGTTGCGCACCGTGAGGAAATTCTGAAACAAGCGCACAAAACATTTCGAAAAATTCGACCCAATGCAACATTTGGTCTTTATGGGGGTGGTGAATACACCACGACCGCAGATGTACTCTTCGCATCAATCCAAACCCTAGGGCGGCAGAATCATCTTAACAAATTTCGCCCAGATCACTTTGACTATATCGTTATCGATGAGTTCCATCATGCCGCGGCTAGTACTTATCGTAGGCTCATTGATCACTTTGATCCTAATTTTCTGCTTGGACTTACAGCGACCCCAGAAAGATCGGACGGCGGGGATCTGCTAGGGCTTTGTGGAGAGAATCTTGTGTATCGCTGCGATTTATTCACAGGCATCAATCGAGAACTGCTTTGCCCATTTCACTATTTTGGAGTACCAGATAGCATTGATTTTGAGAATATTCCCTGGAGAAGTGGTCGTTTTGATCCAGAAAAATTGGAGTTTGCAGTAGCTACGGAAATAAGAGCCAAAAATGCGTTTGAACAATGGCAGAAACGTGGGCAGCAGAGAACGCTAGCGTTTTGTGTGTCTAAACGACACGCGGATTTCATGGCTGAATTTTTTGCAACTAGAAATGTTCGCGCAGTCGCCGTACATTCAGGCCCTAGTTCTGCGCCCCGCACTCAATCTCTTCAACAATTGGATCGTAAGGAAATTGATATCGTATTTGCCGTTGATATGTTCAATGAAGGGGTCGACATCCCTGCAATTGATACCGTGATGATGCTAAGACCCACGGAATCCAAAATACTCTGGCTACAACAGCTTGGGCGCGGACTTCGTAAATCACGGGATAAAGCTCACCTCAATGTGATTGATTACATTGGCAATCATCACACTTTTCTCCAAGTTCCAATGTTGTTGCTGCCGGGTGCAGGGAAAAATATCGGGGAAGTTAGCCGTGCTCTCGAGGCGTTAGAAAGAGGCGAATTAGAGCTACCTGACGGATGTTCGGTGGAATATGAATTAGAGGCAATGAATATTCTTAAACAACTGGCTAAACCAACAGTAGTTTCCGACCAAATTTCCTATTGGTTTCGCAGTTTTAAAGAACTACATGGGCGCCGTCCTCAAGCTAGTGAGGCCTGGCATGAAGGGTACGATCCCAGGCGGTTGCGCAAGTCATTCGGGTCATGGATTGGCTTCGTCAACTCGGAAAATGGTCTGACAGAAGAAGAACAAGATGCATTTAATTCGAACCGAGCATTCTTAGAGTCTATCGAAACTACGCAAATGTCCAAGAGCTATAAAATGGTGTCACTTTTGGCGATGATAGCAGCGGGAAAGTTTCCAGGAGAAATATCAATTAGTGAACTGAGTCGAAACGCTATTCGAATTGCTAAGCGCATACATCTATTGCACGAAGAATTTGGCGAGGCCTTGGATGATGAAGATGCAATGCGCGGTCTTCTGGAGCGCAATCCAATCGATGCTTGGATAAAGGGGCTAGGAACTAACGGCGTCAAGTACTTTACCTATGAGAACGGAGGTTTCGGGACTGAAAGACTAGATGAGAGTAGTAGCCTCGGACTGCGAGACTTAACGCAGGAGATTTGTGATTATCGGCTTTCACAATATTTGGACCGTTTACACGGCGAATCGAATTTCGCAAAGAATATTATCTGTAAGGTTAGTCATTCTAATAGCGCGCCAATGCTATTTTTGCCGCCTAGAGACGAGCACCCTGGCTTACCTGTTGGTTGGATACCTGTGGTAGTAGGTGATGAGCAATATCAAGCGAATTTTGTGAAGATTGCTGTCAACATTCTAAGAAAGGGCGACGGCGATGAGAATAGCTTGCCGGATGTTCTTAGATCCTTTTTCGGGACGCAAGCAGGAAAACCTGGTACGGCGCAGCAAGTGAAATTTGAATTGACGGATGGTGTATATGAACTAAAGCCATTGCTCGAAGTGCCAGGAAGTCCAGAGCTTTGGCGAGAATATATGAGGGCTGAAATTCCCCCTCTTTGGGGCTTGGAGTTCAATTCGTCTCGGTGGAATCAAGGATATGTTGTAGATGGTGATCACATTTTTCTATTAGTGACTCTGAATAAGAAAGGGATGGCTCAGGAGCATCAGTATGCCGATAGGTTTCTATCAAAAGATTCGTTTCAATGGGTAAGCCAAAATAGAATGAATAGAAGCAAACCATCGGGCCAGAAAATTGCGAATCACGCCAAAGATGGGAGGGAGGTGCATCTACTTGTTCGCGACCAAGGAAAGACCCCTCAGGGCAAAGCGGCGCCCTTTTTATATTGTGGCGAAGTCGAGTTTATTGATTGGGAGGGCGATGCGCCAATCACCGTGCAGTGGAAGCTGCTGCACCCCCTTTCTGAAAATCTATTAGAGCGATTCAGTTAGTTGATAATAGAAAGTCATCGCAACATTATAGTTGACTATCTCGTGGTCTGTTGGTGCAAAATATCTAACTAAATTAGGGAACTATTGAACGAGTTTAGCTCAGTCGATGCCCATTGAATCGATTGCAAATTAGCAACATGATTGATGATACGCTAGGCTATTCAACAATTTAATTCTCTTATATCCATATCCCTGAGATAGGAGCTTTCGCACCTTGAGTGAAGAGAACCAATGCGCGACGGCTGAACGCCAGAGCTTTATTGTAGTTGGTTTAGGATCTGCCAAAGATTATAGTCACACAATAATCTAGCTGTTTGTCGAGATTAATCAACTGAATTATGATGCGTCGGAACGAAACTAGACAATCAATCGTTCCGTGGATACCTTCTGTCTTAATTGCTGCTGAGTACACAGCATGGTGCACGCGCGATTCCAGGGTTATCTGAGCTGCGTCTATGGGGATTGGTTACAGCATACGGCGGTATGCTGACTCCGGTGTCTATCGTTGAGGTCAGTTACTCGGCTCGTTTTAGATCCTTATGTCCGACACAAATCGAAAAGAAAAAAACCCTTTCGGCGAGGGCCTTCCAGCGTACACAGAGCGATCCTTGGTGGCGTGGCCGGGAGTGTCGGCCGAGCGGTTGTCTCTGGCACTAGAGGGGCTCGCATCACCCAAGATCGGGGTCCTGACAGTTAATTCTGGCGATCTGTCCGATCGGGACGCAAACTTCATTGAAACATTAAGTGGGCAGCTTCTTGGCTCAGTACTAGAGACGTTCGACGCGTGGCTTGACGGGGTGCACGATCTCGCAGACGGGGGAGGGCTCTCCCATGCAGCCGCACTGATCCTGGCGCATAAACTCGCCTCTCAATTGAATCTGACGAAAAGTATCCTGGAAGCGCTTGTAGATGTGCACTTTGGTGGATCGGGAAAAAGCCTGGCTCTGAAGTTACCGCACGAGCGGACGCTCCCGGTCTTCGCCACGCTGCTGGCTCGCGCACAGCGTGCTGACGAATTCATCGTCATTGTTGAGCTCGGAGAGGAATGGGAAGAGGCACAGGACGCGCGGAACATGGAGAATGCACTGCGCTGGCTGGGTGGGCCGGGCGGATTGAAGCTCTGGGCATGCGGTGCAGGCAGTGGGGTACTCCAGACATTTCTGGAGGGGCGCGACCCAGTGCTCCGTGCCCTTGAGGCGTCCAGTATCGGCGATGAAACCGGTTCGGCGGTGCGCCGCGGCCATCTGACGCCGCCCGTCGGATTCCCGCACCCCTGGAGCCAGGCCGAGCAGACGCTGGAGCGGGAACTGGACCGGCACAATTGGGCAGCAGAGCGCCGCTGGAACTCGCCCTGGCAGGCACATGCGCTCGCTCCCGTCTATCGGCTCGACGTGTTGTTCCCCGAATTGGCCTGTGTTGTTGAAATAGATGGCGACGAGCACCGTGGTCCGACTCACTACGAGGACGACAGGCGTCGCGACCGCACCCTGCAGGCGCATGGCCTTCGCGTGCTTCGTTTTACGAATCGGGAAGTACTGAGCGACGTGGCGCGAGTCGCCCATGAAATTCAAACTCATTTGGCCGCGTTGGCGGGTACAGCAGGAGGTCGACAACAATGACATATGGACTGCCTCAAAGAGCGGTGTTGGTGGCACTGATGGGGCTCAATCGCGACGTCCCGAACAGCGAACTGTCAAAGCGCTATGGCATTCAGCTCAAAGCCGACGCTCGCAAACGACTCGTGCAGGATGGTTTGATCACAGTAGAAAAGCTGCCGGGCAATCGCGGCAATGCCCTCAGCTTGACAGACGACGGCTGGGCCTGGGTAATCAATGAGATGGCGCAGGATCCTCCGCCTCGTGCTGGTTCCGGAGGCGGTGCGCTCTATGCGCTACTGCATGGGTTAAAAGCCGTGCTCGATGCGCGGTCGATGGTCCTCCCTGAACTGTTTCTGGGCGTCGAGGCCGCGGCGTCGGCACCTCCGGGCGATTTGGAAATGCGGATTCGTCACGCCATTGCGCAGCTTGCATCGCCGCCCGGGGCCTGGGTTGAGCTGTTGGACCTGCGCCGGGTACTGGAGGACATATCTCGCACGGAGTTGGATGCTGCGCTGCGCACCCTTGCTCAATCCCATCGGATTCGCACGACGCTTCATGAGGACACCTCCCGCATCACGTCCGACGTCGCCGCTGCCGCTATCCGTCTGGGCGGCAGGGACCACCATCTGGTCAGCATCGGAGGCTGAGAGGCGATGGATTCACTGACTGCACTGGGCCGTATTGCGTTCAAGACAGCTTTCGCGGCGGATGATGTCTGGCGCGATAACGCGCTGCATGTCAACGGTCTCCACACCGTCGCCGAAGGGCAGATCACTGAGCTGTTCCAGCGGCTGCAGGCGGGCGATCAGGCCGTCCCTCATGTCGTTCTGCAAGGCCGGCCTGGCATCGGTAAAACCCACTTCCTTGGTCACGTCCGGCGTTTGCTTCGATCGCGTGACCATCTGTTCATCCTGTATCAGCCTGGCACCGCACAGCAATTCTGGGAGGGGCTTGTCTCAGCCTATCGGGACAGCCTCCAGCGTCCTTTCTCAGACGGCCAAACGCAGCTCCAACGCTTATTGTCCGCCCTGCTCGAGAGGGCTGGTCTGCCCACTGAAAAAGTTAATCATCTGCTGACAGGCGCCGTGAGCGGCACCGAACTCGCGGAGTTGCGAGCACGGCTGGGTCAATGGGTCGGCAAGCGGCCGGATGACAAGTGGGCGGTCGAGATCGCGCTGGCACTTGTGTTGGAAAACAGCGATGACTACGAGCAGCAGGACGTTGGTCAGGATGTGCTACAAGGTGAAGACCTGGACAAGGACGTGGCCAAAGAATATTCGCTCAGGGGTAAACCGATTCCCGTCAGGTACGTCGTGCGGGCGATTGACCAATTGCTTGGTCTTGCCGGGCTTCACGCCATGATTGCCATCGACCAGCTGGATTCGTTAATTCATCTGGCGCAGTCCTCCTCTCTTGATGCCCACGCCGGTGACGATGGCTTGGGCGGAGTTGCCGTGGGCCTCATGGATCTGGCGCAGGATGTTCGTCACAGTCTCATCGTACTTTCGTGCCTGGTCGACAGCTGGCACATTATCGGCGATGCGGCTGTTGCCGCACCGGCGCGTTATCCCGTCAACGTCAAGCTCGAAGCGATACCTTCTATCGAAGTCGGCAAGGCACTCGCCAGCCGTTATCTCAGACAGCTGTTCGATTCCTTCGGCTTCTCGCCGCCCGATCCGCTATGGCCCTTGGGGAAGCGTGCCTTTGATGAGGTTACGCTCATGACGCCGCGGGACTTGCTCGATAGCATTCAGTCACACTGTCGCCGCTGTTTCGCCGAGGGACGGGTGACGCTGCTCGATTCGCTCTCCGACCCTTCGTTACCAGTGCCGACGCTCGATACTTCGGTTTCTCCTCCTTCGACTGATTCACTCGACAGCCGTTTTGCGGAGTTGCGTTCTCTACCTGAGGTGGAACTGTTGGCGCCAGAGTCTGTCGACACTGAATTTCCTGACATTATCAGGGAGGTCCTGCTCACATGGGCTGAAGAGAATGGCGAGAACGGCAACTTCCTCGTCGATCCACTGCCTGGCAAGAAGCCAGCCATCCATGCCAGGCTGCGGCAAAAGCTGTCCAGAGCGAACGAGGATGAGCGCCACTGGTCGTTTCGCGCGATTCCGCACCTGAATGCGAACGCTGCAATCAACCGCCTCAAACAAGCGATCGTCGCATCGGGAGTTGAAATGAACGGCGAGTTGCGGCGGCTTGTTATCCTGCGGAACGATCCCTGGTCCCAGGGCAAGAAGACGCAGGAGATTATTGCGGAGCTGCAGGCGGCTGGCGCACGCTTCCTTTCCGTTGATCCAGAGACGCTGCGCGACCTCGTGGGTTTGGCTCGTTTGCGCAAAGAAGACCAGGGTGGGTGGCTTACTTGGGTAACGCAGCGTCGGCCCGCGTCGAAACTGTCCCT
>Ga0070726_10002575_pt1 | contig 16209 bp, 8 predicted proteins | sample tdAd471_FD_67275 | JGI IMG/M metagenome (GOLD analysis project Ga0070726, IMG submission 67275) | Marine sediment microbial communities from the Atlantic coast under amendment with organic carbon and nitrate - tdAd47.1 | ecosystem: Environmental > Aquatic > Marine > Coastal > Sediment | place... | reverse complement strand
ATGTCGAAAACATTTTCCGGCGACTGAAGGAGAACCGGCACGCGGCGAATCCCAGGCATCCGCTGCTGGTCGTGTTTCAGGCCAGCACCGAGATCCGCAACTCGATCGTGTTCGGCACGATGATCGTCATCCTGGTATTCGTGCCGCTGTTCGCTCTGAGCGGCATGGAAGGCCGGCTGTTCGCTCCGCTGGGCGTTGCCTACATCGTCTCGATTCTCTCGTCGCTGCTGGTCTCGCTGACGGTCACGCCGGTTCTTTCGTACTGGCTGCTGGGCAGATCGCAGTTGATGGAGAAAGAACACGACGGTTTCTTCCTCAGGTTCCTGAAGGTTCTCGGCGATAAGGTCATCCGCTTCAGCCTCACGTTTCCTCGATTCAATCTTCTGGCGACGTGCGCCGCCGTCGCTCTGGCCGGGCTGTTCGTCGTGAATCTCGAGCGGGACTTTCTGCCGCCGTTCAACGAAGGCTCGATTCAGCTCAACGTCGTGCTGCCGCCGGGAACGTCGCTGGCGACGTCAAACCGCATCAATCAAACGGTCGAACGGCGGCTGCTTGAGATCGACGATATCGACTCCTTCGTGCGGCGTACCGGGCGGGCTGAACTCGATGAGCACGCCGAAGGCGTCAACATGAGCGAGTACATTCTGGAACTCGATCCGGAATCACCGCGCGGCCGCGAAGAGCAACTGACGGAAATCCGCGAAGCGATGGCCGACATCCCCGGCATCGTGACGGCCGTCGAACAGCCGATCGCGCACCTGATTTCGCACATGCTTTCCGGCGTGAAAGCGCAGATCGGCATCAAGATTTACGGCGACGATCTGGACGAACTGCGACGTAAGGCCAGTGAGATGGAAGCCGCGATGAAGAACGTCGCGGGAGTCACCGACCTGCTCGTCGAACCACAGGTCATCATCCCGCAACTGCGGATTGAACTCGACCGCGACCGGCTGCTGCTCAACGGACTGACGGCCAACGATGTCAACGAGTTCGTCGCGACCGCCATGAACGGGCAGGTCGTCTCGGAAGTTCTCGTCGGACAGCGGCAGTTTGATCTGCTGGTGCGACTGGAGGAGAACTACCGCGAGAACATTCAAGCCTTGCGGCGACTGACGATTGACCTGCCGGACGGCGGTCGAATTCCGCTGGAAAGCGTCGCGAAGGTGTACGAGTCCGGCGGCCCCAACACGGTCAACCGCGAGAACGTGCGGCGTCGGATCGTGCTGCAGTGCAACGTGTCGGAACGCGGCGTCGTCGACGTCGTCGAGGATAGCCAGCAAGCCGTCGCGCCGGTGGTCGCGTCGCTGGATGAGGGCTACTTCGTCGAATACGGCGGCCAGTTTGAAAGCCAGCAATCGGCGACGCGGATCATTGCCGTGCTGTTTGCCGTCTCAATGATCGGCGTGTTCCTCGTGCTGTTCACGATGTTCCGGTCGGTCAATCTGTCGCTGCAGGTGATGGCCGCGTTGCCGATGGCGTTTATCGGTTCCGTGATCGCTCTCGTCTGGACCGGTCAGACGTTGACGGTGGCCAGCATGGTCGGATTCATCTCGCTGGCCGGCATTGCGTCGCGGAACGGCATCCTGCTGCTCAATCACTATCTGCACCTGGTGCGGTATGAAGGCGAAGACTGGTCGAAGCCGATGATCGTCCGCGCCGGACTCGAACGCCTGGCGCCGGTCCTGATGACGGCCTTGACGTCGGGCATCGGACTCGTGCCGCTGGTCCTCGCGGCGGGCGAACCCGGCAAGGAGATCCTCTACCCGGTCGCGACCGTCATCCTCGGCGGACTGGTCAGTTCAACTCTGCTGGACTTCTTCGTTCATCCCGCTCTGTTCTGGCTGTTCGGCATGAAAGAAGCCGAGCGAGTCGTCAACGCCGATCGCTCGGACGTGGCGCTCGTCGATGATCACGCAGTCAGTTCAGAGACCAGAGTCGAGAGTTCAGAGCCGGTGCGTCTTTGACGCGCCACGTTTCCCGCTGTCCAACATTCACTGCAACACTTCATACCTTATGGAGATTGTCATGAAGAACCTGTTGACGACCTCGCTGGCCTCGCTGGCCTCGTTCGCGCTCGCAGCGTTCGTCCTCTCCGGCTGCGCCGACTCGACGCCAACCAATCCCGAATCCTCCACGTCGGCCACGGAGCATGGCGAACATCACGCTGGGGACGGTTACGACCACGGAGAACATGCTCATCCCGACAAAGGACCTCACGGTGGCGACCTGATCGAACTCGGCAACGAGGAATACCATGCCGAACTGGTTCACCCGCACGCCCACGATGACGATGCCCATGCTCACGCGGACGGTCACGAAGACCACAAGAACGGCCCTCAAGCGACAGAACAGGAACAGGTCGGCGACCACGACCACGCCGGCTTCACGGTCTACATCCTCGACAGTTCCTCCAGAACGCCCGTCGCGATCGACGCGACCGAGATCGCTCTGAACCTGAGCCACGAAGGCCAGCCCGAGCAGTTCAAACTGGCGGCCATGCCGGCTAAGGAAGACCCGGAAGGCAAATCGTCGCGTTTCGCATCCGACGACAAGGACCTGCTGGAACACTTCCACGCAGAAGAGATTGAAGGCACTCTCGTTGTGACGATCGACGGCAAGTCGTATCGCGGTCGAATGACGCACGGCCATGAACACGACGATCATGGCCACGAAGATCACGGCCATGAACATCACGGCCATGAACATTGAGCCCAGCCTCAGGAACCGAGCGCCCAGCGGATTCGGATTCGACAATCTCGCCATTCCGGGCGTTCGGCTCCGAGGTGCCTGCGTCAGCGCACGGCCAGCTCGTTCTTTGGCGCGACCGTCGTCGGAGTGTCAGACGAACCGTCATCTCTGCCGACCCAGTGGCGGTCGCGAAGGCCGAGGTTCATCTTCAGCTCCTTCATACCGCAGTAAACAACCGGCACGACAAAGAGCGTCAACAACTCGATGGACATCCCGCCAAACACGGGCCAGGCCATCGCCTTCGCGACATCCGCTCCCCGACCGGTTGAAATAAGAACGGGCACCAGCGCGATGACCGTTGTGAATGTGGTCATCAGACACGGGCGGATCCGGCGGAGACCGGCTTCCACGGTGGCATTGCGAATGTCGTCGATCGATGCCAGCTGCCGTCGCCGGAACACCTGGTCCAGGTACGTTGCCATGACCACACCGTCATCAACGGCGATGCCGAACAGAGCAATGAACCCGACCCACACGGCCGTGTTCATTGCGATGCTGTTCACGGCCAGAAGAATCATGCCGCCGGCGAACGCGACCGGAATCCCCGCAAACACGGCCAGCGTGATCGGCAGGTGCCGGAACTGCAGATAGATGATGAACAGGTTCGTCAGGATGACGAGCGGCACGACCCACATCAGCCGCTCGTTCGCCTCGATCTGATTCTGAAACGAACCGACGGCCTGCAGCGAATAGCCTTGCGGCAGCTTGACGCCCTTGTCCGTCTGCGCGGACTTCAGCGTTTCCTCGACGGTCGTGACCGTTTCCAGATCGCCGACCATTCCGGACGGCGAAAACGAGACATGCGACACCAGGCGAGCATCCTCGCTGCTGATCACGCCCGGCCCCCAGGTCGTCGTCATCGTTGCCAGCAACTCCAGCGGCACGACTTCGCCGGATTGAGTCACGACCGGCAGGCGGTTCAGTTCGTCAATTCGTTCGCGAAGATTCCGCTGATAACGAACGCGGATCGGGTATCGCTCGCGGCCTTCGTAAGTTTGCGTGACGTTCATGCCCCCAAGCGCCGCTTCAATAACCTGATTGACCATCATCGTCGACATGCCAAACCGGGCTGCCGCTTCGCGATCGACTTCAAACTCGATGTACGGCTTGCCGAGCACGATGTCAGGGTTGACCGTTGCGGCGTTGACCTGGGGAATTTTCCTGAGCTGCTCGGCCACCGAGAACGCGGCTTCCGCCAGACCGTCGAGGCTGTCGCCGAAAATGCGGATCGCCATCGACGCCTTAATCCCGCTCTGCAGCATGACGACGCGGCCTTCGATCGGCTGCAGTGGCGACGCAGGCGTGACGCCCGGCAGCGTTGCCACGGCGTTAATCTGATTCCAGATGTCCCGCGTCGTGATGCCTTCCCGCCATTCGGCATCCGGTTTGAGCATCACGTAGGTTTCGACCATCGCCGCCGGTGCCGGGTCGAGTGCCGACTCGACTCGCCCAATCTTGCCGAGCACGTTGGCAACTTCCGGAATCTCGCTGATCAGTGCGTCCTGAGTCTGCAGGATCTCCATCGCCTGCGAAAAGCTGGCCGCCGGAAACAGCGTCGGCATGTAAAACCAGCTGCCTTCGTCCAGAGCGATCCAGTCGTCGGACTCCAGCCCCGGCAGTTTGTGCTTGGCATCTGCATAACCCGGCAACTGATTCAGATCCGTCCCCAGCGCCCGCGTGAAGTTCTCGACCGGCAGCAGCACTTCGGGTAGCCCGACCCAGGCTCCGAGTCCAAGCACAACGACAATCGTCGGCAGACTGAAGAACACGACCTTGTGGCTCAGGAAAAACCGCAGCGTCGGCTCATACAGAAAGCTGATCAGGCGGCTGACCGGATTCCGTTGGGCAGGCCTCAGCCGACCTCGCAAAAACAGTCGACAGAGCACAGGCACCAGCGTGATCGCGACGATCAACGCGGCCAGCAATGAAAACGTCTTCGTCCACGCCAGCGGCGCGAACAGCCTGTGATCGCGGCCGGTCAGCAGGAACACCGGCAGAAAACTGACGACGGTCGTCGCGACTGCGGTCACCACGGCGGGCGCGACTTCGGCTGCCGCCTTGTTGATAATGCGAACGCGTTCGGCCCGTCCGCCGGGACGCCCCGCTGACTGCCAGTCGGCCAGATGATCGTAGATCGTCTCGGACACAATGATGCCCATATCGACCATTGTGCCGATGGCGATCGCGATCCCGGCCAGCGACATGATGTTGGCACCGACGCCGAACACATTCATCGCGCTGAACGCCAGCAGCACGGCGATCGGCAGAGTCGCGGCGACCACAATGCTGGCCCGCAGGTTGAGCAGAAACAGCAGGATGACCACGGCGGTGATGATGATCTCTTCGGTGAGCGCCTTCGTCAGTGTGGCCACCGTCTCCTCGATCAGCCCCGTCCGGTCATAAACGGCGTGAATCGTGACTCCATGCAGACTCGGCTCGATCTGCTGAACCTTCTCGCGAACCCGCTCGATGACCGCTCGCGGGTTCTCGCCGTACCGCATGACGACGACACCGCCGACGGCTTCACTGCCATTCAGATCGATCGCCCCGCGCCGAAAGTCGGGCCCCAACTGCACCCGGCCGAGGTCGCGAATCCTCACGGGAATCCCATTCCGCGAGAGCACCACCGTGGCTTCGATGTCTTCAACTGCCCGGTCAGTACTCTGCCCCGAACCGATGAACCCACGACCGCGAATGATGAACTCCATCCCGTTCGACTCGACGGTCTTCGCACCGACGTCGAGGTTCGAGTCCTTCACAGCCTTGATCAGCCGGTCCAGCGGAATGTCGTGGAACCGCAGCTTGTCCGGATCAACTTCAATCTGGTACTGGCGAACGTAGCCACCAACGCTGGCAACTTCGCTGACGCCCTCGACGGCCTGCAGTTCGTACTTCACCACAAAGTCCTGCAGGCTCCGCAGCTCGGCCAGATTCATTCCGTCGGCTGGTTCCAGAACGTAGTAGAAAATCTGCCCCAGTCCGGTCGCGTCGGGCCCCAGCGTCGGCACGACACCCTCCGGCAGAACCGACGCCGCCGTCCCCAGCTGTTCGGCCACGCGCGATCGAGCCCAGTAAAAATCCGTGTCATCCGAAAACGTGACCTGCACAAAGCTGTAACCGAACAGACTCTTCCCGCGGACGCTTTCCGCTTCCGGGACAGCCAGCAAAGCGACGGACAGCGGATACGTAATCTGATCCTCGACGTCCTTGGGTGACCGCCCCGGCCAGGCGGTGAATACGATGACCTGATTCTCACCCACGTTGGGAATCGCATCGATCGGCACATGCTTCGTCGAGTACCAGCCGAAAGCGATGGCCACACTCGTAAACAACAGCACGACCAGCCGCTCACGAACGCAGAATCGAATCAAAGCATTCAACATCGAATTGAGCCTGTCGGGAGGCCAACGAATGACGCGATTGGGTCGAATTCAGAACTCTGGAAGAAGGTGTCTTCTCCGTCTGAACTCATTCGTGTCATAAGTGCGATTCGTTGGCTGTCTTCCTTGGTGAGAACGGAATGCGTTCTGACTGCAGTCGTGGATGAGCCCCAAAGTTGACCAGCAGCCCAAGCCGGTACCCCGACGCGTTCAAGTAATTCAGCACCTGGGCTCGATGCTCGTCGGTCAGGTCAGAAAGAGCTTTGATCTCGACGATGAGTTTTCCGTAGCACACGAAGTCGGGGCGAAACGTGTGTTCGAGAACTTTGCCGCGATGCTCAAGCTGCAGTTCCGGCTGAGCAACGAACGGGATCCCGAGGTGCTGGAACTCGATCTCCAGACACTCCTGGTAGATCGGCTCGGTGAACCCGCATCCCTGTGTGTTATGCACGTTGAAGCAGGCTCCCATAATCGCGTAGCTCTCGTCCGGAAAAATGAGGTTTGCCACTGTCAGGTCTCCTTGTTCGGGCCAACGACTTTCACGAAGGGCACGAATGCTCTTCTCAAGAGACGTCCAGATTACAAACTCTCTCTTCAGTATTCGTACCTACATTTGCGCAACCATTTCAGTACTCCGTTCTTATTCGTGCCTTTCGCCCGATTCGTTGGCCTTTCCGATCACTGGAAACTCGTGGGCCTTCTCACCGCAATGGAGCATCGCGCTGCCCCAGTAGGGGTTGAGCAGTTCTCCGTCAGCCTGCAGCCAGTCGCCTCCACCGCTCTTGACCATCGGGCAGAAGAAGTGGGTAAACCGTTGCGTGGCACCGTCCCCTCGATACCGAGCCGCCAGCGTGACCACGATATGGCTGACCGGTTTGAAGGCTTCGCGGGCAGCGGCGAGATCCATGTGGTGCAGGTGCTCGGTCTCGTTCGCCATGGATTCGAACTGCTGCCGAACTCCGGTGGGGAACGCTTCATCGTGCGAGAGCGTTTCCGCAGCCTCGTGCAGCGACATCGCCGTCTGCGTTGTGGGTCTGTTGTCAGCGGCCAGCGCCTTCTGAACCTCAAAGTACGCCGAGTAAAGCTGCTCCAGAGTCGCTCCGCTTTCGCCAGCAACTGCGGCGACTTCGATCGTGTCGAATTCGAGCGGCACTTTCCGTTCGTTCTGCCGGGCGATCGCTTTTGACGGATCGATCAGGCTGGGCTTGCCGGCGAGCTGCATCTGAGAATCGATCAGGAAGTTTCCGGCCGTCGCGACAGTCTCGCCTTCCTGCAGGCCGCCAAGGATCACGACACGGTCGCGCAGAATCGGGCCCGTCGTGACCGGTCGGATTTCAAAGCGGCCCGGTTCCGTTTCGACATAGACCACACTGCTGGAGCCGGCCAGCAGCAGTGACGAACGCGGGATGAAGAGCGACGTCGGCTGCTCAACCGGCGTTGTCGAGTAGCCGTAGCGCGAGGTTGGCACCAGGTCCATGCCACAGATCGGGCAGTCGCCGGGCTCATCGCGGATGATCTGCGGGTGCATCGGACTGATCCACCGCCCGGCCAGATCCGCATCGTAGACGTCACCTTCCTCGCCGATTGCCAGGAAGATCGTCGCCTGAGCGTAGTCGCCAGGACGCAGTGTGCGGTCCTCGTTCAGAAACTCGACACGTACACCGACCGTCCGTTTCTGCGGGTCGACGACGCGATCGATAAACGCGACGCGACCGTCGAACCGGCTACCCGGCAGCGATTGCACCTCGGCTTCGACCCGCTGTCCGAAGCGAATGCGGGCGGCGTCTTCGGGGTACAGTTCGAGCATCAGCCAGACCGTCGACAGGTTCGCGATCCGATAGATGGGCTCGCCCGCTTTGACGTACTTACCCTCGACGGCCAGCTTCTCGGTGACCGTGCCGCCGATCGTCGAGTAGATCGTCAGGCGTGACTGCGGCTCGCCGCTGCCTTCCAGCGTCTCGAGCTGCTCCTCGGTCATGCCGAGTTCCACAAGCTTCTGCCGCGAACTGGCGACCAGCTTCTCCTGAGTCTGCCGCACGACGGGTAGCGTGCCGGCCGTCAGCTTCGTCAGAGAGCCTCGACTTTCGATGTACTCAACCTGTGCCGCATACAGCTCCGGGCTGTAAACGACGGCGAGATGATCGCCCGCTTTGACATCGACTCCGGTGTAGTCGGCGAAGAGCCGCTCGATCCGACCATCAATGTACGACGGGATGGTCGCCATGCGGCTTTCATCAATCGCGATGGCCCCGACCGTTCTGATCGTGTCCGACAGCGCGGCGCGACGGACCGTGTCCGTTTGAATGTTTGCCAGCCGGCGCTGTGCCGGTTCAATGTGGACTGCGTACTCATCGAGATCCGCGGCACCGCTCGAAGCTGGCACCAGTTCCATCCCGCAAATGGGACAGCGTCCGGGACCAGGCTGGCGAATCTGCGGGTGCATCGGGCAGGTGTGGGTCGTCTGATCCTGGCTGCCACTGCTGCCTGAACCGCTGGTGCCGTCGCCCGAGAGGATCCAGCCCAGCCGTTGAGCGACTCCGACCGCAACAATCAGCGTCAGACCAACTCCAACGACGACCGCAGCAGATACGAGTTTCTGCAGCCACCATCGTCGCGGCCTGACCGCTGGCTGTGGCGTTCTGTCTGACGAACCTGACTGGACCACAGCCTGTTCCGGCTGTTCTGAGCTGGTCATTGTCCGCTCCCTTCACCGAACGGCTGCAGTCAGCATCTGGTCGAAAGAGTGAGCGGTCGGCTGCGAATCAGCCACCAGCATTGGAACCGTGCCGAAAGGCCGATTCCGCCGACCGCTCGAAGCTCACCAATCAGCTCTGAGTTTCCTCGGACGCCGCAGCGGCTTCTGAGCTTTCGTCACCATGATCATGGTCCGCATGATCGCCGTGTTCGCCCTCGTCCGCAGCGGCGAGCTTCGCGGCCTTCTCATCGTCAGACAGAGCCTCGAACTTCGGCTTACAGCCTTCACAGCAGAAGCCGATCGTCTTGCCGTTCCAGGTCGTCATCCCGCCTTCCGCCGAGACTTCGTGCCCCATGATCGGACAGTTTTTGTTTGCAATTTCAGTTTCCGACGACTGAGCTGAGTCCGCGGTTTCCGTCGGAGCCGTCGGCTGACTGCAGCCAGCGGCAAAGGGAAGAACGGTGAGCAGAGCCAGCAAGAGTGAAAGTCGCATGGGTTGATCCTTTGTCAGATCGAAGGTCAGAAAGAGCTGCCGTCCCGGCGTACGACGTCACGGGTCGCACAGACAGTCTCGGAACGAGACAGCGTAGAGACATGCGGAAACGCTCCGCAGAAAGTTCGCACTCAAAGCGCGGCAAACCGCGCTGGGCACAGCGCGTTCAAGCGATCTCAGGTCCGCCAGACACAGAGCAGCAACTGCTTTGCGGGCGGAGCGGCGTGAGCAATCGGCGATCGCTCGAACGCAATTCGTAATGGCTGAAGCTGCAGCGTCGAGCAGTCCCACGTCGTCAGGCTCAGCGCCGTCAGCGACTCTAGAACGCTTTCGGCAGTGGGCTGGTCCGGCAGCGGTGTCTCCACGGGAGGAGTCTCGTTCTCACCACAATGACAACCGACAGAACGTGACGTTTCGCCGCAGCACGAAGTTCTCACCACCTGGCAACACGCGGTGTCACGACTTGAACAGCACGCCAACTGGTCTGCAGTCTGGCAGCACGAATCGTCAGCATTTGAGTCACAGCAGCTCGCACACGGAAACACACCCGCGCTCACCGGCTGCAGCACCAGCGAGCTGGCGGCCAGGACAGCAATCAGGATGTGGTTCCAGTGTCGAAACATTGAATCCTTCGCGACATCGAATTCTTCGCTGACAGTCGGAAGACGACCAGACGAGAGTGTCACCGCAACCGTCGCTCCACGCCAGAGGAAGGTACGATCACATTCCGGAAACCGGCAGCGGTTCGGCTCCGACCGCCACTGCCCCGCCAATCGCTTCTTCGATCCGTGCCAGCGCCGTCGCCAGCTGGCCGGTCGCTCGATACAGCCCGTCCTGCAGAGTCAGGACGTTACGGACATCCCGGACAACGCGGTCAAACTCGACGGCCCCGCTGGCGTAGGACTGCTGGTCGGCATCGAGTGTCTGGCGAGCCTGCGGCAGGATCGTTTCCGCGTAAAGCTGGCGAGTCCGGTCGGCGGCGACGGCCTGCTCCCAGAGATCCCGCAGCCGCGAATCGAACTGCCGAGTGACTTCCTCGACGGTCGCGTGCGACGCCTGGTGCTTCCAGTTGGCCTCGTTCTCCAGAGCGTCGTACTTCTGACGCCAGACCGGCAGACTGACCTGAGCCCCCAGCGACCAGGCATCCTGACCGACGTCGACGATGGGCGATGCCGGTCGGTTGTTGTCGATCGCGAACCACGACGCGTTGACGGCGAAGTTCGGACGCCGCTCCAGCCGAGCGACCTCCACTCCCCAGCGAGTCGCGTGGGTCCTCAGCCGAGCCGCCTCAATAGCGGGCTGATGCTCGAACGCAATCCGAGCCAGCAATTCGTGCGACCACTTCGGCAAGTCAACGTCGAGCGATTCCGGGACGCTGACCGGAGACGCTGCTTCACGACCAAGAACTCGATTCAGCTCAGCCTTCGTCGACTCAATCTGCTGCTGCCACAGAATGATCTGCTCTTCGAGCCGGCTGATCTCCAGCGTGCCCAGCAAGACGTCACCTTGAGACGCCGTTCCCGTCGCCACCCGGGCCGTCGCGACTTCGATCAGCGACTCCAGCAGCTGCTGATTCGCCCTGGTGGTTTCAATCTGTCGCCCGAGAACGAACAGCCGAAACCACGCGGCGCGCACATCAGCGACCACCGCCAGCCGCTGAGCATCCAGAGCCTGCTGCACGGCCATCGCTTCACAGCACGCCTGCTGCGCCTTCGCGTCGAGCCGCTCAAGCCACGGGATCATCTGCGCAACGTTCAGGTTGGCCCGCTGCGAACCGGCTGCAGTTTCGATCGGCGACACAAAGAGGTTCGCCGAGACAGTCGGATCAGGCAGCCGGTCGATGTGCTCAGTCTTCGCCCACGCGGCCTGCACCTGCTGCTCCAGACGAAGCACCGCAGGATTGCCTCCCAGCGCAACGGCTTCCAGTTCGGCAAGCCGTTCAGCATTCCCGTCAGTCGTCACGGCGTCGCTGGAGACCTGCAGCACGGAGGACGACGGACCAGCCGCCGTGACTGCGGCGACCGTCGCAGACTTTGCCATGACGGCTTCCTTCATGACAGCTTCCGCGTGGGCTGCCGGGACGACTGACTCTGTCGGTACGTCGCCGCGAGCCGTGTCGGAGATCGCTGCGTCCGCCGCTGCACTCGCGCGAACAGCGCTGGCCAGCCCGGCATCGGACAATGGTCGAGGCTCCGCCGTCAGCGCGTCCCGCGTGCTCGCACACCCCGATCCCAGTCCGACAAGCAGCGTGCTCAACGCGAGGGCAACGACGATTCTCATTCTGACCAGCCTTCAACGGAATGAATCAACCAGGCCACATCACCGCTCCACGTCGAAGCACGAGGGGGCCTGAGAATGTTGAGGCGGCACGGTTCCACAACCGGTATCGGCGGCAGTCGCGACGGCAAGCAGTACAATCGGCACTGGCGTCACAACCCGGTCTCGCGGCGCTGCGTTGTACCGGTCGGGCAAACTTTTCCGGCCCGACTCACCCGGCTTCGTCCCTCGAACTGACGCGCCCGACACGCTCAACCGCCCGCTGCTGAATACCTGGCGCTCGCGACAATGCTCCCAACGGCTTCTCGTCTGGCCGAAGTTTTCACCGTCTCCATCTCCGGGCGCCTGTAGCACGGTGGCACGGTGGCACGCCCAGAGCCCTGGCGATGGGCGTGGTTGGTGAAACGGGGTTCGGCATTGATCGGTCGGCCTCACCTGCCAACCGGCAATGCAGCAACCTCGGTCGTTCTCGCCACGCCCTTCGTGCCTCAGAGCGTGCCACCCACGGCGGCACGGTGGCACGCCCAGAGCCCTGGCGATGGGCGTGGTTGGTGAAACTGGGTTCGACATCGATCGGTCGGCCTCACCTGCCAACCGGCAATGGAGCAACCTCGGTCGTCCTCACCACGCCCTTCGTGCCTCAGAGCGTGCCACCCACGGCGGCACGGTGGCACGCCCAGAGCCCTGGCGATGGGCGTAGTTGGTGAAACGGGGTTCGGCATTGATCGGTCGGCCTCACCTGCCAACCGGCATTGGAGCAACCTCGGTCGTTCTCACCACGCCCTTCGTGCCTCAGAGCGTGCCACCCACAGCGAAAGTGTGCCACCCAGGGCCGTTTCAGTTCGATCATTCGACGGGCTGCGTACGACCGGTTTCTGCCGAGTCGTAGATCGCGAAGACCGTCGAGAGCGCTCGCAGACTTTCGATGGCGGTGACAGGTGGGTCGGTCATTTCCGCGCAGGCCTTGACGGCGGACTGAACGATCGGCGTGTAGCCTCGCGGGGATTTGCTGCCTTCCCACGTTTGAACCCTGCCGGCATCGGGGCCGACGGTCGTGGACCAGGTCAGAGGCTGGTCCTTCATCGGTTCCAGATGCAGCCAGCCTTTCGAGCCCCAGATCTTGATGTGCGAGTGGTAGCCTCGGTCGAGGTAGTAGCCCGACGTGATCGTGCCCAGCATTCCGTTGTCGAAGCGCAGAGCGGAGGCGGCGGAGTCCTCGACGTCGATCGGCTGGCCGCCGACGTTCGCGGTGAAGCCGGCGACGGACTGAATCGTCGAGCCCGTCAGGTGCATCGCCAGATCGAGCCAGTGGATGCCCAGCCAGATCAGGTGCCCGCCGCCGCCTCGTTCCTTCTGGCAGAACCACTGCTGCTGGTAACTCGGTCGAGTCAGCCGCGTCTGGTCGGCGACCAGGTGCATCTCAAGGCCGTACAGCTTCCCGATCTTCCCCGTCGCGATGATTCGCCGTGCGGCAACAGACTCGGGATTCAGTCGATTGGCAAAGGCCAGCATCAGATAGCGATGTTTGCTGTCGGCCTTCTCGGCCAGCGGGCGAAAGTCCTCGACGCGCACGCAGGACGGCTTCTCGGCGAACACATGGCATCCGGCTTCGAGCAGCGCATCGATCACCGGCGGAGCGAGCCGGGCTTCCATCGTGACCAGTGCCATCCCCGGCGGATCGTCCCGCAGCATCTGCTGCAGGTCCGGCTCGACACGCTGCAGCTTTTCGCCGAGCACGCGTTTCGCGTCGTCGTTCCAGCGTCCGTCGGGATCGACCAGCGTCACCGACGAGCATTGTTCGGTATTGGCGAGGGCGCTCAGGTACGACCCGACATGCGCTCCGCCCGCATGAGTGACCAGAGCCACGGAAATCGATTCAGGCATGACGGAGTCCCTCAACGGTGTGATCGATGTGAATGTGCGAAGACTTCATGCGTTTCTCATTGCAGCAAGGGTCTCTGGCAGCGTTCCGCTCAGCATCAGACAAAGAGCCGCAACTTTATTTGAAGTGCTTCCGTACGAAGTCCGGAACGCGCGGGTGCAGAGGCACGTCTTTGGCGTCGTTCGTCAGGTCAGGTCCTGGCGTGCTCCGACCTGCGGCGATCTGCTGCTGCAGCAGGGCGACCATTCTCTGAACGCGGTCGGGATGCCGGGCCGCGAGGTTCTGATCCTCGTGCGGGTCATCCGGCAGGTGGAACAGTTGAACGAAGGGAGCCGCGGTCAGCTCGTTCTGCTGCGGCGACCGACCGAACTGTTTCACGGCGGCCTGCCAGGCGTCAGCAGAACGCGGTCTGTTTCCGTAGTTGCCAGGGCAACCGCTGCCGGGGCACAGGCAGAGCTTCCAGCCGCCATCGCGCACGACAAAAGCCGAGATCGCCTGCATGATCAGGTTCGTTCTCGTTCCGGTCGCTGTCGGATCTCGGAGCAGGTTCGCGAAACTGATCGAGTCCGGGGCCTGCTGGTCGGTGAGCTGCGTTCCCGCCAGGCTGGCGAACGTCGCCAGCAGATCGTTCAGCCCGACGAGCGAATGGTTTTCGGAACCCGCCTTCACAGTGGTCGGCCAGTGAGCAATCAGCGGAACGTGCAGCCCGCCTTCGTACGCCGAGAACTTGTAACCACGATGCGGACCGCTGGGAAAATGACCGCGTTCTTCGAGCAGGTGGATCTGCCCCGGCGTCGCTTGGCGAATATTGCCTGCGTACGAACCGGGCCCGTGGTCGGAGGAGAACAGAACGAGCGTGTTCTCGTACTGGCCGCACTGCTTGAGAGCCGCGATGACGCGTTCCACCGCATGGTCAACCTCGGTCACAAAATCGCCGTACAGGCCGAGTTCGCTTGTGCCCTGAAACTTCCGGCTGGGACTGATCGGCGTGTGCGGTGCCGTCAGTGCCAGATAGAGGAAGAACGGCTGCTCGTTCGATTGCGACGCCAGGAAGTTCTCGGCCTCCGAATAGAACGTCTCCAGGACCTTGTCGTCCTCGAAGTCCTTCTCGGCAGGCCCCACCCGGTTGAAGGCGCTCCAGCCCTTCCGCGCGGTGACGTCGCCCTGCCAGACGTTGTTCCGGATAAACGCGTACGGAAACATGTCCAGCGAGCCCGGCAGGATGAAACTGGACTCAAAGCCGTGCTGCGGCGGACCGATCTTCAATGGTCGCGTGAAATCGACGTTCTTCTCGTTCTGCACGTTGCCGTCGACCGTTGTCATCTCCGTACCGAGATGCCATTTGCCGACGTACCCCGTGCGATAGCCGGCCTGCTGCAGCATGTGCCCCAGCGTCAGTGTGCCGACCGGAAAACGCGGGCCGAGAAAGCCCCACGGACCGCCGGGCTGCGGTGGTCCAAATCGCCAGGGATAGCGGCCGGTCATGATCGCGACGCGCGTCGGTACACAGACGGAAAAACTGACATGAGCATCAGTAAACCGCAGCCCACCCGCTGCCAGAGCGTCAATGTTCGGCGTTTTGATCAGACACCGCTCGCGGCCATAGCACGCCACATCTCCAATCCCCAGATCGTCGGCGAGGATGAAGACGATGTTCGGTCGCGACTCTCTGCCTGTTGTCGACTCCGCGGCAATCGCCGACTTCGCAGCAGTGGACAGTGACGGCAGCAGCACAATCAGACTCAGCAGCAATGTGCGCATTCGCGTTTCCTTTCGGAAGTGGGATGGGCAATGCCCGGCAAACTGTCGCCTTGCGAGCGAAACTGCAATCGTACGGGGCTGAGTCCGTGTCACATTTCAGGGCGTGCCATTTTTCCATCGAGGCAGCAGGCAGATCGGCGTGACGGAGTTTGACGAGATCATCATCGGGCAGGGGCTGGCAGGAACAACACTCGCCTGGCAGTTGCTCGAACGCAGGCGACGAGTCCTCGTCGTTGACCGGGCAGAAGCTGGAACCTCGTCGAGACTGGCCGCCGGGCTGATCACTCCGATCACCGGCCAGCGGCTGACGGTTTCCTGGCGCTGCCGCGAGCTGCTCGACCACGCTGTCGGCTTTTACCGCGAGATTGAAACTCGGACCGGTGCAAAGTTGCTGCACGCCGACGGGGCGCTGCGGTTCTGGCAGAACGAACGCGAAGCTCAGGTATTTGCCCGGCGTCTCGAAGAGGAACCTGAGTTTGCGGCGCTCGTCGAACAACTGTCAGAGATCCCGGACGGAGTGATCGCGCCCCAGGGCGGCTTTGCGCTGCCGGCCGCGGCGCGACTGAACGTGCCGCTCTTTCTTGACGTGTCGCGGGATGAGCTTCAACGTCGTGATGCTTATGTTGAAGCGGATGTTGACCTCAAACGTGATCTGACTGTTGACGCACTGGGCCAGGGCGACTCGTCCCCGCAGCTCAGAGCGTGCCTCTCCCAGGAGGATGCCGCAAGCGACGCAGCGTGTCTCTCAAACAACCTGCCGGCGCGTGTGAGCATTCCTCGACTGGGCGTCACCGCTCGAACGGTCGTTTTCTGCCAGGGGATCGCGGCGTCCGACAATCCGTGGTTTCGCGGCGTCGAGTTTGACGCAACTCGCGGTGAGATCCTGACCTTGCGAATTCCGCACTTGCACGAGCGACGGACGCTGCACCGTGGCGTCTGGCTGGCCTCGCTGGGCAACGGGCTCTACCGCCTC
>Ga0070726_10002574_pt1 | contig 16210 bp, 9 predicted proteins | sample tdAd471_FD_67275 | JGI IMG/M metagenome (GOLD analysis project Ga0070726, IMG submission 67275) | Marine sediment microbial communities from the Atlantic coast under amendment with organic carbon and nitrate - tdAd47.1 | ecosystem: Environmental > Aquatic > Marine > Coastal > Sediment | place... | reverse complement strand
TGGATCCCGGTGAAGACCTCAACGGCAACGGGCAACTTGACCAGGTCAACTACGAGTTCGACGCCGATGCCGACAACGACGGTATCCGTGAGGCCATCCTGCTGGACCTGGGCTTCCCCGTGCAGGAACGCCCTTCGGACGGCGCCAAATACGTCCCGATGTTCGCGCTGACGATCTATGACGCCGATGGGCTGATCAATCTCAACACAGCTGGCAACCTGGCGGGAGACACAACACCGCCCGACGGTGCAAACCCGTACTCAAATGTCTTCGGGAATGGCGATGCGCAGATCCCATATTCCACATGGCCAGCCTGGCCGCCGCCCGCGAACGAGGTCCCGCTCCTCGGCATCTCGAAATCGCTCTACGGCCTGACACCGTTTGAAATCAACCCGCTGTGGGCTCTCGATGCGTTCCCGATCGATCCCCCCGGCAATCCCACTCCGCCAGCCCATCAAAGCGTGGACGTCACGGCAAGCTCAGACTACCTCAACTATTTCGGCCGGGCTCCGCTTGGCAACGGCGACCTGGTCAATCGCTGGGAGCTGGCCAACATGGAACTCTGGTGGCTGAATAAAGGCCGAGTGGAATTCGGCGCTGCCATCCCTGAAGTTCACGCGGGACGCATGGGAGAATCCAATCGCGTCTGGCAGGTCCTGCAGGCCGCCGGCTGGATCCCAGGCCCGACAGGTGCTCCGGTGATCAACCTGAACGACACGAATACGCCTCAGGCCATCAACCTCTTCCCGTTCCCAGGCTACTTTGATCGTGACGACAATCGTAATGCCAACTTCGGCGGAGCCGGCAACCTGGCTAATGGCGGCACACTGGCGTTCGGCCACCCGCTGTCAGTCAGTGGACGCGGACGGTTCACAGCGGCCAGCAACCCGAAACAGCTCAACCAGCACATGGCTCTGGGCAGTCCAATGCGGTGGATGAACTACGTCGACTACGACATTGCTGGCATCCCTCAATGGGCTCAGGGAGCTATCGTTGGCGGCAACCTGATGCAGGGCACCCGTGCTCGTCGGCTCTTCGCCGACTATGGCGTTGACGGCATGTTTGACCTGCTGACCAGTCCGAATACGTCCGATGACTTTCTGGTCGACGACATGGCCGAAATCATCGTCGAACCGCGATCTGCTCGCAGCTCGATTGACGAAATTCTGTCGGTTTCTGAGGCTCCGGGATTGCATCTTGCCAAGACTGATATCGATCAGGTCGGTGTCCACTCCCGCGCTCATGCCCTGATGCCCGGAAACATCAACCCGAACGATTCGTCAGTCGAAGCCAACGAACGCCGGCGGCGATTCACGCCGATCTCCTGGGACCGCAAACAGTTCAGCCTGCCAATCCATTCGGCACCCGGTTCTGATGGAGAACCGGGCCAGGCTGGCGTCGACGACAACCGCAATGGCCTTGTGGACGAAGCTGCTGAACTTGGCTGGCCTGGCAGTGACGACCATCGTTCGTGGGAGTTTAACGTCGACTCTGACCAGGACGGTCGGTTCGAGTTCCCACCAGAATTCGGCATAGCAGCCTACAGCGGACAGGCTCAGGGGAAACTCCCACAGGTCCCACAGGATCCGTTCCGGGCCGAAGTCCGACGGCTGTTGAGTGTCGAACGCGGGAATCGCAGCGAATTGAAACTGCAGTTTCGGCTCAGCCTGAACCAGCTCGTCGATGTTGTTCGAACCGGCCAGAACGGCGGCCACCCCGTCTTCAGCGCTCTCGAATTCCGACCGCTGACACCACATCCGACATCACGGCAACTGGCAGGTGGCAACAGCGTCCCCACGGTTGCCCCCGGCGGCGATCTGCCGCCCATCACGTCAACAAATCCTGAAGTGCAGGAATTCTGGGCTCGCTACGACCGCCAGCGCATGGCGCGCGACATTTATGTCACGCTTTACGCACTTTGCGGCGGCGACGCCTCGACTGTCGGCGCGCTGACACTTACACCACTGAATTCCGGCTTCTACTCAGAGGCCCAGATGCAGGAGATGGCCCAGTTTGCCGTCAACCTCGTCGACCAGCTCGATCCCGACAACGTCTTCACGGTGTTCGAGTATGACACCGACCTGTCAGATGGCTGGAATCTCGATGACCAGGCCGTCACGGACGAAGGCACATCCGACCGCGGCATTGCCGTAGGAGCCGAGGCTCAGGAACTGACCATCAGCGAAACGCTTTGGGTCTTCCAGGATGAACTCGCCAACGACAACACACATACGCCGTTTGATGAGTCCAACCCACCAATGGGAACTGGCGGAACCGGCACACCTGGTTTTCATTTCGCTCAGATCGAGCTGAGAAATGCCAGCCCGCGCACGGTGAATCTGGCACACCCCACGGCATCAACCAGTGCCACGACGGGTGTCTGGCGCCTGCGATGGGAAGATACCTCAACGATAGGCGATATTGATCAGGCATCGATCGCTCCGGCACTTCCGTCTGGGAATGGAATTGTATTTCTTGGTGCTTCGGCCGGATCGCTGAACGCTGGAGGCATATTCACAATCGCCACCTCAAATCACACGGCTCCCGACTCCAGCGACCTGTTCGTCGACTACGACACGACAACCCCGGACTTTGAACTGGTTGCACCACGTTACGGCACAGTCACGACAACGGTCACTGCCAGCCCCACGGGCCTGACCCCGAATACGAACCTGGACCTCGTGCACAACACAACGGTGGGCTACACCGACCGCTTCGAACTCATCAACGGCGTCCGAGGCGATTTCCTGTCCGCCGACTACGAGCCATCAATGAACAACCCCGTCCTGGTTCTGGAACGCCGAGCGGACCCATCTCAGCCGCAACTGTCGATCGCTCATAACCCGTGGGTCGTTGTCGATTGGACACGGTTGCAGAAACGCGATTTTGTCGCGACATCAACGGCAACGTCAGGATCACCGTCGGAGTCCGACACAAACAACGCACTCCAAACTCTCCGAAGCATCCAGCGCGAGCAACCGCTGGATGGTGAAAACGAAAATTCTCATACCGCCGCCACGCGGGCTAACAGCCTGATGGGCAACAACACCGGCAGCCCCGGCACCTACGATCTGGTGCAGCTCCATTACGATCGTGACTTTGCGTCTGTCATTGATGTGCTCAGCCAGAGCATTTCTGCCCCGATGTACACAACACGGTCGGTCAGAAAGTCCGATTCCTTCACCGCTGGCGACGTCATCCTCGATCCGCTCGCTACCGTCAGTGGCGGCGGTGGGGGGGGCGGCGGCATGGGCGTCGGAATCGGGAACGGCAATGGCAATGGCGGAGTACCGCCTGGCCAAGCCAAGCAGGTCAACCGCTACGGCAACCACTGGCACCGCCTGCTGTCGCTGGTTGAAGTTCCAACGAAGATGCACCAGCAGCTGGGCAGCGAGTTCGAAACAACTCGTGTTCCCGGCAAGATCAACCTGAACACGCTGAGGCATCCCGAAGTGCTGGCGGCACTGTTCGACAATCCGTTTCTGCACGGAGAGATCAACCCGATCACGGGTGTCATGCCGGGCATCGACGGCAACAACTGGTGGGGTGATTTCCTGATGTCGCGTGACGGTGAGCACCCCGATTTTCCTGGCTCAGGCTTCACGCTGCCTGGTTACTTCACATCGGAGCCCTTCCGCGACCTGGGGCACACAGATGACCTGACAGCCGGGGAGGACCCCATCGCCGACACAGTTCTGCGGGACCACCCGACAAACGCTACCGGCGGCGGCCTGTTCGAAGTCAATGTCCCCTCGGGAACACCGGGGCATGACCTGCTGCGGCGGCAGCTCCTGACGAAGGTCATGAACAACACGACGACTCGCAGCAACGTGTTCTTCGCGTTCATTCACGTCCAGTTTCACGAGGCTTACGAGGACCCGGCAACAGGTGCCATTCGAGTCGGCGGTCGAATTGACCTGAACAGCGACGGCATTCGCGACGACGGGCATCGCGGATTCTTCGTGATTGACCGTTCAGCCGCCGAAGAAGCCTACGACACGAAAACCGGCACGTTTGACTGGCGGCAGCTGGTCAAGCACCGGCTGACGATCAACTAACCCCGTGCAGTTGCTGACTGAGGTAGCGGTTCGGGGGCGGGAATCCGGTGGATCGGGGCAGAAAAAACTGTTGAGAGGTGACACGGGAATTCGTTTGGGCTCATAATGGCTGCAGATTGCCGGGTTTCCGTCGGTCTGACGGTCGCTCCGAATCTTCCCGGCACCGTCATCATCCTGGTTCCGGCGTCAACATTCGGCACAGCCATAGCAACCTGACAATTTCCGATTGCTGTTCGTTGCGAACAGTCCGTCATTTCGACAGCGGGCAACACTTCACAGGGGCTCACAGCACCCCGCCAGACAGGAGAGGCTCTCATGAAATCGTTTCGTCGTTCCCGCAGTCGTCAAACCAGGCAGCGATCGGGCTTCACGCTCATCGAGCTGCTGGTTGTGATTTCGATCATCGCCACTCTGGCCGCTCTGATTCTGCCCGCCGTGCAGAACGCCCGCGCCGCCGCTCGCCGAGCGGAATGCCAGAACAACATGAAGCAGCTCACCACGGCCATCATGAACTTCACGTCGAAGAAAAACGGCAAGCTGCCGATGCTCTACGACAACTACCGTTCCGACGGAAGCGTCACCTACAACCGCAGCTGGGCGGTCGAACTGCTGCCCGAACTCGACAACGCGGCTGTGCAGCGTGAGATTTTCCAAGCCGACAAGTCCAACGCCGTCTGGCAGAACGGGCAGGGGATTTCTCTGAAGGCATTCCAGTGTCCGGTCGACACGGAGAACTTCCAGGTCAACGGCGGCCTCAGCTACGTCGCCAACGCTGGCTACATCGAACTGGACACGGCATCGGCCGCAACGTCTCCGTGGCCGGGAGCCGGCTGGACTCACTGGTCCGGTGCCATCGACTGGGATGGCGTGGGGAACGGGACGAACAACGTCACCTCGGGTGACTTCACGGTTTCACACGCTGCGGGCGTCTTCATGCGTCCCAGCGGCCCTGCGGCAGTCAATCATCGCGGTGCAGACGACACCGGCGTCGCTGAAGGCGTCATCGACACGTTCGTTCCGTCGCTCGACTACATCACCTCGGGCGATGGCCAGAGCAACACGATCCTGTTTGCCGAAAACCTGCAGGGCCAGAACTGGCATACGGCAACGAATCTCGCCGACATCGCTTTCGGCGTACCCTTCGACTTTGCGACGGGCACGGACATCCCCGGTGCAGCCAACGGTCGCCGCCTGCAGTTTGAATCGAGTGCAACCTGGGATACGACCCTGGAAAACGAGAACGCCAAGCCGAGCCAGAATCTGATCGCTCCGCGCGGTACCCTGCCGCGCCCCAGCTCGAACCACCTCGGAACGTGCATTTACGGCATGGCGGACGGTGGGGCCAAGCAGATTGGCGACTTCATCGACTGGCGAGTCTATGTGAAGCTGCTCTCGCCGAATGGACAGCAGTTCGGCCAGACGGTTTCGGGACTCGAAAACTACTGATCCCGGTTTTCACCGTCAGCCCGCGAAACGACAACGGCAGCCCGAGAAATCAGGCTGCCGTTTTTTGTGCGCGGCGTTCGCTTCAGACCGGGTAGGTTCGTTTGACCCGAAGCCGCAGGCGATGGCGTTCCCCGTTGGTGTCTTCGCTGTCGCCTGTGGCTCAAACAAGATTCGCCGTCGCCTGCGGCTTCGGGTCAAACGACGGAGCGAAATCGGCTACTGATCAACTTACGTTTTCTGTCGACTGGATTGCCGACCGGAGTGCTGATTCAAGGACTGCGGGATCCTCAAGGCTCGACGCCAGTGACGGGCGGACGAAGACGCGGACGCGTTTGACGCAGTCGTCGAACTGGCGTTTGCCGAGTGACTCGACAACCGGCGAGACCTCATTGAGAGAGCGGTACACGCCCTCGCGCGGGAAGTAGATCGGGACGCGAAATTCGATCTCGCGGTGTGGCGGCGGAGCGTCGATCAGGATGTCCTCCGGAGCTACCGGACTTTCCGTTGCCGTGCTCAGCTCGGCGGCGAGCTGTCGCGAGCACTGCACCAGAAACTCGAAGGGCCGGCCGGCCAGCAGCGAGTACAGCTCCGCGTGCTGAAAATGAGCGTACTCGACCGCCCGCTTGTAGAGTTCCCGCCGCGGCCCGAAGACCCCCTCAACCAGCGGCTCGCAGTCCCGGCCGGCAGCCTCGTCACGCAGCAGCCGGATCATTTCCGAATCGGTCAGGCGAAACAGCGACTGCAGGTCGAACCGCTGGTGCAGTTCGTAGAACGCACGAGCGAACATTGACGTCGCTGACCGCACGGCATGGTGCCAGTAAACCTCGCTGAACATCACATAGCGGGCAAAGACCATCAGCTCGGCGGCGGTCCGTCCTTTCTGCGAAATCGCCAGTCCGTCGCCCTCCTCATTCACAACCAGGGACTGAATCAGCCGGTGCCGGTCAAAGTGCCGACCGTAGGGAACTCCGCAGTGCAGACTGTCGCGTTCCAGATAGTCCATCTTGTCGATGTCGATGGGGCCGGACAGGATCGAACGGACAAGCCGCAGCGCCGGTGTATCGGTCTTCTCAACCAGAACGTCAAGGACTTCGTCCGGCTCGATTGACCACTCGCGGCGCAGGACCTGAGCCAGTTCGCCATCGCCGCGCAGGAACTCGGCCGCGTGCGCTTCGTGCGGCGGCAGGTTGGGCAGCGAGAGATCCTCGATCGGATGACAGAACGGCCAGTGCCCGAGATCGTGCAGCAGCGCGGCGACAAGCAGGACTTCGGCCCGGTGACAGTCGACCATCGCCACGAACCGATCGTCGCGCCCCAGCTGCCAGAGATATCGAATCGCATTGTTGAACACGCCGAGCGCGTGCTCGAACCGAGTGTGATTCGCCCCAGGGTAAACGTGAGCCGCCAGGCCAAGCTGCGAAATGTGCCGCAGCCGCTGAAACTCAGCCGTGTCGACGACCGCCTGAACGCGCGGCGTGAATGGAACGTCCTGCTCGTTGGGGATCCGCACGATCCCGCGTGCCTCGGCGTGAGCGGCGAATTCCGGAATCTCGCTGTAAGGATGCGGCATGGGATGAAAACCGAACAGTCTCTTCGTGGCGAAAGTCGCGGCTCTTCGTGGCGAAAGTCGCGGCTCTTCGTGGCGAAAGTCGCGGCTCTTCGTGGCGAAAGTCGCGGCTCTTCGTGGCGAAAGTCGCGGCTCTTCGTAGCGAAAGTCGCGGAGACTTTCGGTCGATCAAGTCTCCGAAACTCTGCGCGAGTTTCGCTACAGTCGCTCAAGTTTCCGACACGCTGCGCGAGTTTCGCGACAGCCTGAATTCGCTGCCGCGTCGTACTCGGCCTATTTTCGATCACTGGCGGCGAGGCAGATTTCCTGGCGATTGTAGGCCAGTTGCCGCGAACGAACGAAGCGATAGCCCCACGACCGAACTCGCTTGTGAAACTCGGGAATGCGTTCGGCCAGTTTCCAGTCGGTCAGTTTGAGCGTCAGCAGCAGACCCTCAACCTTCGAGCCCTTACTGGTGACGATCCGCTCGACAGTGTCGAGCGTGTAGCGCGGCGCGACACTCGCGTCGGACATCAGCCAGCGAAAGTCCGAGAACTGCTTCGCCTTGAGATCCTTCGCGCGGGCATTCAGATGCGTGAAGTACGGATTCGCGAGCAGCGTCTCGTCCATCTCGGCCGGGTCAACGCCGGTCACTGCCAGGCCGCGTTCCAGCAGAGCCTGGCAGGAACCGCCGGGCGCGCTGCCGATCTCAACGGTGGCATCGCCAGCTTCAATCGGCAGTCCGGACCACAGCAGCGCTTCGGCCATCTTGAGATACGTGCGGGAAACGATCGGCTGTTCGATCTCGAAATCCGGCACGCCACCGGGCCAGGTTGAAGGCACGTCTGTCGCGCGGTGCCAGCCGACCCACCATTCACCGGGTTCAACCAGCACGCAGTCGAAGACGCGTTCCTCCGGTGCGGCCGCCTCGTTCAGCTTGAGCGGTTCCCAGAGTTCGCCGCCCGTGTCGCGAATCAGATGCCCGGCTTCGTCGGCCAGCGGCGTGATTCCCGGTTCGTAACCGTCATCGCCGGGAACGCAACGATCGCGTTCCCAGACATGCAGGTGCGAGAACTTGCGGAAGCCGTCTTCGGGAAACCGCTCCTGCACGACATTTCGCAGATCAGCAGCGAGCTGCTCGCCGGTTTCGCCCGTCACTTTGCCGATCGAAAAGCCCCAGGTTCGGGCGAATGTCGACTTCAGCTCAAACTGCCGATCGCGCCGCAGTTCGTCGGGAACTTTGAACGTGACAAAACCGGGCCTCGAAAAGGCAAAACGGAACTGCTTGTGGCGACGAGCCATCTCGCCCTTGAGGGCAGACTCAGCACCGGTCTGGCAGACAACAAAGAGAAAGGAGGACATTCAGGTCAGAGCCTCTGTTCAACCACAAGCCGCAAACGTGCGTGTACTGGCAGGGGTGCCCTCAGCGATTTCGGTACTTTCGTAGCTACCGTCGCCAGACGGTGGAATTCCACTTAGCTTCGGTCGCAGGGAATCCCACGCTCTGGCGAGCGTAGCTACGATGTTTTTCGGTTTCACAATCAAATCTGAGCGCACTCTACTGGCAGAGATGCTGCGCCGAATTCGACGCGCACGCCTGCGGCTTGCGGTTAAACAACAGGCCAGCACCTGCCGTGCATCAATCACATGCACTTCCGGACCACAGCCTACTTGAGTTCGCGGAGCTTGAGATTCCGCCAGGCGACTTCGTAAGGGCCGGTGCCCTTTTTGATGCCGTGAACCTGCAGGCCGATAAAGCCCTTCGCGTGTGTCTTATAAATGTCCTCGTCGGTCAGGTCTTCGATCGCTTCGCCGTTGATCCACGTCTGAATGCGCGGGCCTTTGGCCACGATCCGGAAACTGTTCCACTCGCCGTCCTTGAAGTGCTTGTGCGGCTTCAGACGGTCGGCCGGAGTGCGCCAGCCCTTCTTCTCTTTCCCGTCGGCACTGACCGTCGTAACCGCTTCGCCGTAAACGTAGCCGGCTTCGGCTCCGTTTTTGCCGCTGGCTTCGATCTCGACCTGCGGGCCGTTGACGCGGCCAAACTTCGCATCGCCCTGGGGCTCTTTCGTCTGGGACCGAATCTGGACGCCGGAGTTCAGCGAGTTGTCGACCTTGACGTCGAACGTCAGCTCGAAATCGCCATACAGCTTTTCGGTACAGAGGAACGAGTTCGGGCTGCCTTCGTTGGTCTTGCCGACGATCGTGTCGCCTTCAATGCGGTACGTCGCCGTGCCGTTCTTCTGAATCCAGCCGTCGAGCGACTTACCGTCAAACAGACTGCCCCAGCCATCAGCGGCCGAGGCACTGGAAACCGCCGCAGCAACAATGGCGGCACACAGAATCACGATACGTTTCATAGTGGAGTCCTCTCTGATCATTCGATTTCGCCGGGCTCCCGACGGAAAACTGGAGCATCGAGCGAGACGGTAACGGGCGTCGCACTGTTCGTCGAGCAGGCCTGGGCAGCAACCGTCAAAACCCGAAGCGTCCCCCCGAATGGCGCATTCCGAACGATCACGACATCCGTCGAAATGCGGACGATTGCTGCAGGAAGCAGAAGTTGACACTGGCGGAACGGCGGGGCTAGAGTCCGCGCGGCGGTGGCGCAACCAGCGTCAAAGTCGTGACTTGCGTGTCGTCAGGGAGGACGGTGCCGATGAATTCTGCTCGGGTGAATTCTGCTCGGGGATACTCCGTTCTGCTGCTGGGTTTTCTGGCCGCTCTGCCGGGATGCTGGCAGTCGCCCAGCGCCCGGTACGCAGCCTATCCCCCGGCGACGCTGACGCCGCCCGCGTCGCGCCCGCCGCAGCAGATTCAGCCGCCGGTGGTCGTTCAGAACCCCTGGAGGCCCGCCGGCCCGGCTCGGGAATGGCGGCACATTGTGATCCACCATTCCGCATCCGAAGGCGGGTCCGTTGAGGCAATCGACAAGATGCACAAGGGCCGGGGCTGGGACGGTGTCGGCTATCACTTTGTGATCGGGAACGGCGACGGCATGGGCGATGGCGAGATCGAATCGACGTTTCGCTGGCGCGGACAGACACACGGAGCCCACGCGGGCAACAACGAATACAACCAGCACGGAATCGGCATCTGCCTGATCGGGAACTTCGAGGAAGAGCAGCCGTCGGCCGCTCAGCTCGCGTCGGTCAAGCGGCTTGTGTCCGTGTTGAAGCATGAATACGCGATCCCTTCCGACGAAGTGATCGCTCATCGCGATGTGAAAGCAACGGCCTGTCCGGGCCGAAACCTGCCCATCGCCGAAATCAGTCAGAGTCTCGACTTGCCGCTGGTGTCGTTACCGGTCAGTCGTCAGTATCCGGTTGTCGGTGCGTGGCAGCCGGGCGGGCCGTGGCCAGGGATGGCAGTCGGAAGGAGTCTCATCAGATGAAACAATCTCACTGGGGATCATCGAGGCTCAACGTCCCGCTGAGGGAAACGCGTTCGCTGCCGGGCTCGCAGTCCTGGTCAGCTGCTGATGAACCTGCGGGTGGCTGCCCGCAGACTCGCAGCTGGCGGGTCGGCTTTGGAGCCGTCGGCACGATCCCGGCCAACTACGAACCGCGATATGCCTATCCGCTGGTCGTCTGGCTGACCGATTCGCAGTGTCCCATCGAGTCCGCTCTGGGATACGTCTCGGAACTGAGCCCGCAGAACTACGTGGGCCTGGCGATTGACGACTGCATCATCCAGAGCATCCTGCCATCGACCGCTCCCGCGTCGGATTCGATGGTCGAATTTCTGCGACGCGTCGCCGACGCCGAAAACCGGATCGTGCGCCTGATTCGCAACTTCGGGCGGGATGTCAATTTCCACATGGACCGCCTCTTCATCGCCGGAGTCGGTGATGCCGCAACGACGGCGCTGCTGATCGCGATGCACCAGCCGGACTGGTTCGCGGGATGCGTCGCGATTGATGGCCAGTTCCCGCCCGCTGGTCAGCTGCTGTCCCGCAACGTCGAACTGGCGGGCCGGCGATTTCTGCTCTCGTCACGAGGCGGACGATCGGCGTTCCGTTCGGCGAGCGCGACTCGGCATGTCGCCCGCCAGCTGATCGCCTCCGGCGCGAACGTGCGGACGCGGATCGAGTCCGAGGACAACCTGGTTTCGACCGAAACGCTGCGTCAGATCGACGACTGGATCCTCTCGGGAATCCTGTCAAAGGGTGCCTGACCAGGGAACGCGTTCGAAATGGTTTCCCGATTCGTTCCTCAGGGACGGACGCAGGCCGTTCGGTGCTTCAGGCCCCCAGCGGCGAAGCCGCGACAGCAGGTAGTTGCTGGGTGTGAGCCCGCAGAACAGGCCGTCATCGATCGCCAAAGCCGCGAAGAGGCTGTGAGTTTCTGGCCCGTAGCTGGATTCGCAAGAATTCAGCCGGTTCAACTGAGACTGAATTCTTGCGAATCCCAGCTACGGCGAAGCGGCAATCTAAAAAACTCACAAGCTGGAAGCGGCGACAGCAGAATCGCTCTGCCGTCGCCCCCCGCTGGGCCTTTGATCGCACTCCTGTATCAACGCTTGAGGCACCTCGTCTCGTGACGAACTGTCGTTGGATGCGGCAGCGCTTCGTCACTTCCGCTTGCGTCTTTTGGTGGACGCGTTTGACGGCAGGCCTTTGAGACCCGACTTCCGACCGGGGTTCTTCTGAACGAGGTCCCACTTCTGTGGTTTCAGTGCGGTGTAACGCGGCGCGGCGTCTTCGGCGGGAAAGTACGACTCGATCTTCTTCAGTCGTTCGACCACCGCTGCGTGAGCGGGATCGTCAATCACGTTGTTGAGTTCGGCGGGGTCAGCGTCGAGATCAACCAGCTTCGCGGCGGAGCGATCGGTTTCGATGTAGAGTTTGAAGCGTTTGTCGCGAATCACTCGATCCCGGTAGCGATGGACGTTGATGACTCGTCCGGTTTCCGGATCGTACGTTCCGGCGCCGCCGCCCAGCGACAGAATCCAGTCCCGCGGACCGTCCTGAGTTTGTCCCAGCCAGACGGACGCCTGCGACTTGCCGTCAAACGTGTGAGCTTCCGGCAGCGTGGCTCCACCCAGTTCGGCAAACGTCGGCAGCAGGTCGGTGAAATCGCTGAGCGCGTCGCTGACGGTGCCTGCCGGAACTCGACCGGGGCAGTTCACGACGAACGGTTCGCAGGTCCCGTTCTCAAGCGTCTGACCTTTTGCTCCTTTGACCAGCCGACCGTGCATTCGATTGGAGATTCCGCCGCTGGTCCCGTTATCCGTCGTCCAGACGATGATTGTCTTCTCCCGCAGCTCAAGCTCGTCGAGTTTTTTCACGACGTTACCGACCAGTTGGTCCATGTATTCGACCATCGCCGTGTGCGTTTCGATTCTGCCCTTCACGTCCGGCTTGTGAGGCGTCGTTGTCAGCGGGCCGTGCGTCAGGATCATTGGGTAGTAGACGAAAAACGGATCCATTCCGTCTGCCGCCGCCTGCTGGTCGAGGAAGTCGAGCACGAAGTAGTTGCAGATGTCCGGGCCGAACTGGCCCTCGTAAGTCTTCGAGCCACTTTTCGTGAAGAGGTAGGGATTCCAGTAGCGTTTCCCGCTGGGCGGGTTGCCGGCTTCGTAGCCGGTCCACATGCAGTGCTCGTCAAAGCCGAGTTGCTGCAGCACGTCTGGCTGGATGCGGAAATCGTTGATCTGCCACTTGCCGGCGACGCAGGTTCGATACCCGGCGGACTTGAGCACTCGCGCGATCGACGGGTTCTTCTCCGGATCGAAGTGGCAGCCTCGTCCCCAGCGAGGCACGTCCCAGTGATTCACCCAGCCGTGCCGGAACGGGTACTGGCCCGTCAGCAGCGTTGCCCGAGTCGGCGTGCACTGCGGCATCGAATAGACATTCAGAAACCGCATCCCGGTCTCGGCCAGCCTGTCGATGTTCGGCGTCGCGATGTTCTCTCCACCGCACGAACCGATCCACTCCTTGCCGAGATCGTCGACCATGATGAAGACGATGTTCGGCCGCTGATCGACCGCGCACAGACCGGTCGACGTGAAGGTGGCCAGAACGGCGATGGCGAGCGTCAGCAGGCGGAGCATGGGTCACTTCCTGAATCTCAAATACTCAAACCAACACAGATCAATCGAGACCTCGACTTAAAACAGCGACTGCTGCTTCTTCGTTGAGCCGGAATCGAGTTCGAGCAGCGCCAGCGTGTAGGAATCCGTGACGACTTTCTCGCCGCGACGCAGGCGTTCGGCGACGGATTTTCCGACCGGATAGTGGCGTCCGAGTTCCTCCAGTGCGGAGTCGACCGACGGCGCGATGAACCGGCCACGGTTATTGTCTGGCGTTTCGACGAGGGCAATGATCGACACGGCGGCTCCTGCTTTCGATTCCTGATTGCGGGGCGTGAGCCGGGCATCGTATCGTCCGGGTCCAAAGTCCGCCCCCGATGGAACGCTCGTGCGCAACTCGTTTAACGCCCAGCCGCAGGCGCCGGCCACCAGAGATTGTCGGACTGGAATCGCAAGCCGGCGCCTGCGGCTGGGCGTTGAACGAAGTTTCCGACCGACTGAATCTCTCAATGAAACATTCCCGAGAAACTCCTGCTGCACCCAACGAGTCACCGTCCGCTGCTGGTCGATCGAGCCGGCAGCGGTTTCTGACCTACCTTCGAGACCTGAAGGCGTCCGGGTATGCGAGACCGAAGGGCGATTCCGGCAAGGGACATCATGGCCGTTCGGTCGCAACCGATTCGACGCCGCGAATGCGGTCGGCCTGGGAACTCATTCGCCGTTTCGCCGGACTGATGAAGGGGCACCGCCCCGCCCTGCTTGTTGCTCTCGGAACGTTGACGGTCTCAAAGCTACTCTCGCTGGTGCCGGCAGCGTCGACGAAGTTCGTCGTCGATTACGTACTGACGGACCATCCGTTGCCGCAGCGCTGGCAGGATCTGGGGCTGCCGACTGATCGCTGGCACCTTCTGATTCTGGTTGTCAGTGGCGTGATGGCCGTCACGCTGGCTCAGGTCAGCGTGCATCTGTGGGGACGCTGGTACGCGACGCTGACGACCAAACGGATCCAGCTCGGGCTGCGCAAGCAGGTCTTCGAGCACGCGGTGCGGCTGCCGCTGAACCGGATTCACGAACTGAAATCCGGCGGCGTTGCCAGCCTGCTGCGCGAGGATGCCGGCAGCGTCGGCGATCTGGTCTTCGGGATGCTCTACAACCCGTGGCGCGCCTTCGTGCAGTTGCTCGGCAGTCTTGTCGTTCTCGCGTGGGTCGACTGGCGGCTGCTGACCGGCTCGCTGATTCTGCTGCCGATTGTCTGGGTGACGCACCGCACCTGGATCGCTCGGATTCGACCGCAATACCGCCATGTGCGAATGCAGCGGGAAGCCGTCGATGCTCACGCGGCGGAATCGTTCAGCGGGATGCGCGTCGTTCGCGCGTTCGGTCGGCAGCGGACCGAGACATCACGCTTCGCCGGCGGCAACCACCTGATGGGCCGCAAGGAGCTGCATGTCTGGTGGTGGGCACGACTGATCGAGTTCACCTGGAACATTCTCATCCCGGCGGCGTCGGCGGCGATGCTGCTGTACGGCGGTTATGAAGTGCTGCAGGGCAACCTGACGATCGGCGACCTGACGATGTTTCTGGTCTACCTCGTCATGCTGCTCGAACCGGTCGCCGTGCTGGCCGAGAGCGCGTCATCATTTCAGAACAGCCTGTCGGGGCTCGACCGGATCCTCGACCTGCTGGACGAGCCGCGCGAAATGCCCGCTGGCGACGATGCTTTGATCGCTGATCGAGCGACCGTCTCTGGCCGACTGGAACTGCGCGACGTCACGTTCCGCTATCCCAAGGCCGAACGCGACGCGCTACAGCACGTTTCGCTGACCGTCGAACCCGGCGAAACGATCGCCCTGGTGGGACCGAGCGGTTCCGGCAAGACGACACTCTGCAACTTGATCGCGAGGTTCTTTGATCCGACGTCGGGATCGATCTCGGTCAGCGGCCATGACCTGCGGGACTTCGACGTCGAGTCGTACCGGCGGTTGCTGGGCGTCGTCGAGCAGGACGTGTTTCTGTTCGACGGTTCGGTCGCCGACAACATCGGCTATGCGGCGCGAACCGCGTCCGAAGCCGAACTGCGATCGGCTGGTCAAACCGCGAACGCGATCGAATTCATCGAAGAGCTGCCGCAAGGCTTCGAGACACGCATCGGCGAACGCGGCGTCAAGCTGAGCGGCGGTCAGCGGCAGCGGATCGCGATTGCCCGAGCAATCCTCGCCGACCCGGCCATCCTGATCCTCGACGAAGCGACGAGCAACCTGGACACCGAAAGCGAGCAGCTCATTCAGGCCAGCCTGCGCCGCCTGATGGAAGGTCGCACCTGCTTCGTGATCGCTCACCGCCTGAGCACGATCCGCGACGCCGACCGCATCGTCGTAATCGAAAACGGCCAGATCATCGAAACCGGCACCCACGACGACCTGATCGCCACCGACACCCGCTACCGGGAAATGGTCGCCGCCCAGACCTCGCGTTATCAGGACGCGCTGACCTGAACCGTTTGACCCGAAGCCGCAGGCGACGGCGTTTGTCGTCTTGCATGAAACTCCATCGCCTTCGGCTTCGGGTCAAACGAACAACCATCGTCGGACGTCTGACCGCGACCGGTTACGACAGAGCTGCACGGAAGACTTCGGCTCCCTTTGTGAGGGCGTCGGGGATCTTCTCTGCGTTCTTACCGCCGGCTTCGGCGAGGTCGGGGCGACCGCCGCCTCCGCCTCCGACGATCTTCGCGGCTTCGCGGACGCAGTCGCCAGCCTTGCAGCCTTTGGCGATGACATCTTTCGTGCAGGCCGCCAGCAACGCGACTTTTCCGTCGATCTCGGCGCCCAGCAGGACGGCGGCGGAGCCGGCTTTGCCTCGCAGCTTGTCAGCGAGTTCGCGGAGTCCGTCTCGGTCGAGGCCTGTCGCCAGGTGAGTGATGACCTTCACGCCGTCAACTTCTTCGGCGTTGTTGATCAGATCGTCGACCGCTCCGGCGATGGACTGTGATGCCTGGGCAGCGAGTGCCTTGCGCGCGTCGCGGAGTTCGTCCTGAAGCTGTTGCAGTTTGCGCGGGACATCCTGCGGCTGTCCGGACTTCACGGCGATGGCGATCTCCTTGAGCAGCGCTTCGTTCTCACGGACT
>Ga0070726_10002572_pt1 | contig 16216 bp, 10 predicted proteins | sample tdAd471_FD_67275 | JGI IMG/M metagenome (GOLD analysis project Ga0070726, IMG submission 67275) | Marine sediment microbial communities from the Atlantic coast under amendment with organic carbon and nitrate - tdAd47.1 | ecosystem: Environmental > Aquatic > Marine > Coastal > Sediment | place... | reverse complement strand
CATCTCGAGGATACCCAATTTGGGCCCCTTCCATTCTATCGAGTGCCTAAGATGTTGGCGAGCGGCCCCTACCCGTTCTTCCACACTTGGCGGAGGTAAAATTTCTCCGGTCTCGAAATAGTGTTTAATTTCTCTAAATATCCAAGGATAACCAATACTGGCCCGGCCGATCATAATTCCATCTACCCCATAACGCTCTCGGTACAATTTGGCTTTCTGTGGGCTATCGATATCTCCATTGCCAAAGATCGGAATATGTACGCGAGGGTTTTCTTTGATTTTTCCGATTAAGGTCCAATCTGCTTCTCCCTTGTACATTTGCTTTCGGGTACGGCCGTGAATGGATAAGGCCTTGATCCCAACATCTTGCAAACGTTCCGCTACCTCTTCAATATATTTTGTGTTGTCATCCCAGCCTAGGCGTGTTTTTACTGTAACGGGAAGATTAGTAGATTTTACAATAGCGTCTGTCAATTCTACCATTCTGTCAAGGTCCTGCAAAATACCCGCACCGGCCATTTTACAGACTACCTTCTTGACAGGGCAACCATAATTGATATCCAACACCTCGGGTTGAGCTTCTTCGACGATCTCTGCAGCGCGACGCATCGAATCCATTTCAGCCCCAAAAATTTGAATACCTATTGGGCGTTCATATTCGTAAATATCTAGTTTTTGGACACTTTTGTGCGCATCACGAATCAATCCTTCCACTGAAATAAACTCTGTGTACATCATATCACAGCCTTGTGCTTTGCAGAGTGCACGAAAGGGAGGATCGCTCACATCTTCCATGGGAGCTAAAAGGAGTGGAAATTCCCCTAATTCTACATTATCTATCTTTACCATATCCTAAATTAACAGCAGGAATTCGATTTAAGGCACAAAAATACAATGATTTATTTAAAGATGCATTGTGTTATCGCATTAGTAACACTTTTGTTGGCACTAAAATTCAGAATAGGGCCTAGTGCTTATATTTTTTTTAAAAAAAAACCAGCCCGTCTATGATAGCTCCAATAATCTTTTAAATTTGCGATAGGCATTTATGCTACGATCAAGAAAATGACCATGCTACACCAGTTAATAGGATGAACTAAAAGTTGGTTTTTATTTCGCAGGTATAGACTTTCATCATCCTATTTAGTTCAAAAATTAAGATCCTAAAAACAACAAAAGAATTTGATCGTTTGCCTTCCCCAAGACCACTACATCGTCTAATCTGATTCAAATGTAGTTCTTCTGATATAATTTGGAAGATAAATATTTGATTTCACAAACCAACTTTTACATGTTAATAGGTGTCATACTTTGCTTTATCCTCGGATACGTTACAATTATTTTTGAGCATCCGCTCAAGCTGGATAAAACGGTTCCAGCCTTGTTAATGGGCTCCTTATGCTGGGCATTATTGGCTATGGGCTTCCAAAGTGGAAGTTTGGCCGTGGTGGACACCCATGAGCATGTGTATTCTCTCTTGGATGGACATGGACACGAAGTGGAGGAAGGTTTCGTAAATACTTTGCTCCATCACCTGGGAAAAACAGCTGAAATTCTGATTTTCTTGATTGGAGCCATGACCATCGTGGAGATCATTGATCTACACCGTGGTTTTGACATTTTGAAAGGTTATGTAAAGACACGTAGTCGATCCAAATTACTTTGGATTATTGGTGCATTGGGTTTCATCCTTTCTGCCATTATTGATAACCTAACCGCTACCATTGTACTGGTTACCCTGATCAGAAAAATCATTAAGAATAAGGAGGAACGTATTTGGTATGTTTCTCTAGTGGTAATTGCCGCCAATGCTGGCGGGGCTTGGTCACCTATTGGGGATGTAACTACCACGATGCTTTGGATTGGAGATCGCGTTAGTACATTTGGATTGATCCAACAACTAGTGATCCCCTCCATCATTTGTTTCATTGTTCCTTTTATCGTTGCCACTACCTTTTTACCTCAATTTAAAGGGGAGATTGCGGTTGAGCCTGGCGGACTTGATGACTCGCATAAATTACTCAGTAGCGGCCAAATGTTGTACCTGGGACTAGGCGCCATCGTATTCGTACCGATTTTCAAAACGATTACCCACCTGCCTCCTTATATGGGCATGATGCTGAGTTTGGGAGTGGTCTGGCTGGTCTCTGAATATATCCACCCAGAAGAAGACTTCTCGGAGGAACGAAAAGAAAAATTCTCGGCCCACCATGCATTATCGCGGATTGAGATGTCGAGTATCCTGTTTTTCCTCGGTATTCTGATGGCAGTAGCGGCGCTGGAATCTATGGTGATTGGAGATGTAGGAACTTTGCGTTATTTAGCGGAGCGACTGCAGGTAGCCATACCGAATCAGGATATCGTTGTCATGCTATTGGGTGTCTTATCGGCCATTATTGATAATGTGCCATTGGTCGCGGCCTCCATGGGTATGTATACTGAACCTGTAGATTCTAAGCTATGGCACTTCATTGCTTATGCAGCCGGTACGGGTGGTAGTATGCTAATCATTGGTTCTGCTGCTGGTGTAGCAGCGATGGGTATGGAGAAAATTGACTTTATTTGGTATCTGAAAAAAATAACCTGGCTAGCCTTTATTGGCTTCATTGCCGGTGGTGCAGCCTTTGTATTGTTGAATCCTTTAATGGGAGGCTAACATTCCATCACTGTTCCGTTTAATCCTATAGACCGCCAGCGTATTAAGTACAGCTTTTTTACCGAGCTAGTTCTTACTTAAGACGCTGGCGGTAATACATATGAGCAGTTACAACTTTGATTATAATGACACGACTTTTCTCCGTACTAGGTACTGTTTTTTGCTTGATACTCGCGCAAAGCTGCGCCAGCGATTCGCCCAATCTATTACTGGGACAATGGACTGCCTTCGAGATCCTGGAAGAGGGGGAAGTGCTGGACCTCAATCCAAGTCAAATACAACTAGGTTTTGAAGCGGGGGAAAAGTATACTTACTTGAGTACATTAAATTATAGGGAGGCCGGTCAGTATCGTGTTCAAGCGCCTTACCTATTTACAATTGATACCACAGCCGATCAGCGGACTGAAAAAGCAGTAGAAATCATCCAACTGACCTTTGACAGTCTCCAATTGCGAATGAATGATGATGGTAAAGAAAGGATATTGAAATTGCTAAAAACGCCAGCTGATTCAAGTTTAATTGTCAATTAACTTGAAGGCGAAGTGTTCCATCATTTTTATCAGATCCTCCATATCTCCATCTCCCACTTTTATATCGGTCAAAACAGGAAGGTGTTGCGCAAAATATAGTTGATTATTACCCATTTCCAGTAGATTACTAGCCAAAGTATTAGGGTAACAAAAAGAGGGGTTGATCGAATGAATAATATCTGCAATCTTCTTGGCCAAATTCTTATAGGTATAAAAGAGACCTTTACTATTCTCCTCATCTACACTTTTAATATGATAAGCTTTCGTTCCCTCCGCAACGACGATGCGATGTAAAATATCTCTATCGATATAATCGGGGGGTCTACTCAAGCGAATCGTGTCAGCAATTGTGCGAATAACTATCTTCAGTTTCTCACGCGGATCAGAAACATTCATTGAATTGAAATCGATCCGGAAGTTGAGCCACTCCCAATACCAGGACAATAGATAGAGTAATAAGAGGTGTTTGTTTTCAAAATACCGATAGATGGAGGCCTCGGTAGACCCCATCTTGGTAGCTAATTTTTTAAAGGTAAATGCCTCCAAGCCTACTTCGTCAATCAGCAGGATACTATTTAGAATAATATTCCGCCCTAGTTTTGTTTCCTGAGGGTCTCTCAGGTATAAGTTGGCATTTACACCTATATGTACAGAGACTGACATGACATGCGGTTTTAGTCCTGAAAAAAGAAATACTCCCAAAGGAAGAAAAGAAATTTTACTATACAAAATGGCCATCAAACCTTATAATGTACAGCACTTTAAGCCGTTAGCTTACAATGGAATGACCATCCCTTTGATCAGAAACAATTTTTTTCAGCGTGCCGTCTACAGACATATGCAGGTATGATTCCAGCCATTTAGTACAAGCCTGGAAATCTGGAAATGAATGCTCCTCTGGAACCAATCCAGGAACCAGGTTGATACGTTTGAACATATCCAAGGGTTGCCCATGTAGATTGGTGAATACCACAGCAATATCCAGCTGTCGCAGTTCTAAAATAGCCTCTTCCATGGCGTACAGACCGGATTGATCGACATAAGGAACCTTGTCCATTCGAATGACCACTGCCTCTATATCGGGTAAGGCTTTAATCATATCCTGGAATCGGGATGCGAAACCAAAAAAGAGTGGACCATCCAAGTGTTTGATATATACGCGATCGCCGATACGGTCGATAATATCTCCTTCATCCTTCCAAGGGACTTCTCTAGAAAAGTCTTTTAATGGCGCCGTATGTGTCTTATGATCCACCACATCTGAAATTTTCTTCATAAAGAGAATCGCAGATAGTACCATCCCCACTGCAACAGCAATTAGCAGATCCACAAAAACCGTTAGGAATAGCACCACTATCATCACGATTGCATCTGCTCTAGGAACACTGGTGAGGTGTTTAAGACCTTTATAATCGACAATACCAATCCCGACCGTAATTAAGATACCCGCTAATACAGCATTGGGCACATGCCCTACCAGAGAACCAACCCCCAACAAAACTGCCAACAAGAAAAGACCAGCTACTATACCAGATATCTTCGTTTTTCCGCCTGTATTGATATTGATCACTGTTCGCATAGTCGCACCAGCACCGGGTAAACCTCCAATCAAAGCTGCTCCCATATTGCCAATTCCCTGACCGATCAATTCCTGATCGCTGTCGTGCTTGGTTTTAGTCATGTTATCCGCGACTACAGAAGTTAACAGCGAGTCAATTGCTCCCAGGGCAGCCAAAGTAAAGGCATATTCCATCACGATCATCATGTGCTGAAAATCTGAAAACACGCTAATAAATCCTAACTCCAGATTGGGTAGGCCCGTTGGAATTTCTCCTTTCGAATTGATCCGAAGAATCATATCTGACGGCAAGAGGAAGAAAGCAATACCTGAAATGGCCACCAGCGCCACCAAAGCGGCTGGTATTTTCTTAGTAAGGCGTGGCAAAAGATAGATGATTGCAATCGTCACCACAGCTACTCCAACGGAGTAAACATTTACAATTTCAGGAATCTTATGCATTGATTTGATCGTTCCTAGTGGCCCGCCCCCGGGAGCGGCAACCCCAAAGAAAGGGAAGATTTGGGTAATGACAATGATAACCCCGATCCCACTCATGAAGCCAGAGACAACGGGGTAGGGTATATATTTTATATATTTCCCGAGTTTAATGACGCCCATCAAGGCTTCTATTAAACCCGCAATAAAGAAGGTAGCAATAATGATGGGAATGGCCGTATTAAGGTCTCCAGCATACTGAATGGCATCGGCAATGATAAGAGCTGATACTACCGTCATCGGAGCAGTAGGCCCACTAATTTGCGTAGGCGTACCGCCAAAAACAGCCGCTATTATTCCAATAGCGATAGCTCCATATAGTCCTGCTATAGCTCCTAATTCTGTCTGTTCTCCAAATGCCAAGGCAAGTGGTAATGCCACCACGCCGGCAGTAAGTCCTCCAAAAAAATCTCCTTTGAGATTAGAAAAGTCAAACTGGAGTACCTTTCTCATATGTACAGTATTTTTGGTTTAAATAATGATCATAACAACTATCTCTTTAGCCTCGCTAGTAGAACATTTTAGGTTCCATAAAAAATTTATGCCGAGAACTTAAACTATTTTGATACATGGTTTAACAACAACAAAAGATAGTAATGCTTTAAAGTAACAAAAATAACTCGATGCCAGTTGACATTCCTATTTTTTTTATGAGGGATAAGCAATTTTTCCAGCAAAATATGCTGGTAAAGGCATATATTTTTTTGCAAAAGGAAGGGAAAAAAGCACTTTATATGGAATAGAGGTATCGTTCGGAAGAGCATAGCTGACGCTACCCACTTCTCCAGTAAAGTGGGTAGCGTCTTTCTAAGGTGAGTCTTTTTTCACTTTACCGGGCTGTGTAATTTCGAAGTCATCCTCCTTTTTGGCTTTCTTCACCATCTCTTTAACATCTTCTAATAATTGCTTGGCATCGTAAATCACACCATCTTTCACCGTATACTTGACACCTCCTACTCTTACTACCTCATTATCTTCGGTCAATTTGATAGCGCCTGTGCCATAAAGCACCTTCAGGTTTTGTAATGGATTTTCTTCTACGATCACTAAATCGGCCAATTTCCCTACTTGGATCGACCCAATCTTATCATCCATATTCAAGGCTTCGGCACCATTCAAGGTAGCTGCTCGTATCACCTCAAGGGGATGAAAGCCTGCTTCTCTCAGCAATTCTAATTCTCGGATGTAAGCGAACCCATATAGTTGGAAAATAAAACCAGAGTCAGAACCGGCAGTGACCCGCCCGCCCCTATTTTTATACTCATTGATAAAGGTCATCCACAGGCGATAGTTTTCTTTCCAGGCCACTTCTTCTTCGGTTCCCCAAAAGTGCCAGTAAGATCCGTGTGAAATCTTACTGGGCTGATAAAAGCGCCATAAGCTAGGCATCGTGTATTCTTCGTGCCATTCTGCTCTCCTAGCCCGCATCAAATCCCGGCTCGCCTCATAGATATTGAAGGTAGGATCCAAGGTGAAATCCAATTCCAATAATTCATTCATCACTTTATTCCAATGGTCTGAATACGGAGGGGCTGCTTGCTTCCATAGTCGGCCTGCTTCACCAAAGCGGTCCTGTTCATTGGAGTAGTTATAATCCAGAGGGTAGTTTTGAACCGTTTTGTCTTCAAATAGGGCTTCGGGTAGGCCGTACCAGTGCTCCATAGAGGTAAGTCCCGCTCGGGCAGAATGCAATACATTCCAACGCGCAACAGCCAACTGGGCATGGTGACAAGCCGACCGCAAACCGATTCTTTTATTTTCATCCAAAGCTGCTTTCATAATTTCGGGCGGAGCACCAAAGAATTTGATTCCATCTGCTCCCTTACTCTTATTTTCTCGCACCCATTTTTTGGCTTCTTCTGGCGTGCTTGGTGACTGGTTCCAACCTTGTCCGAAGGCGGTATAAGCCTGTATTCTAGGCGCTACGATCTCATTGGCATTGCCCTTTCGCTTGTGTTCCAGCACCCAGTCTAGGCCATTGCCACAAGACGGATCACGAATAGTGGTGATACCATGTCCCATCCAGAGTTTGAACACATATTCGGCATTAGCGCCTTGCGATTTTCCACCAATATGACCATGCATATCAATGAAACCCGGTAAAACATACATACCTTCTGCCTGAATCTCCTTGCCCCCGTCCATTAAGGCAGGGCGGTTCTTTGGATCGATTTCGACACCGGGATAGCCGACGTTCTTGATGGACTTGATGATATTGTTTTCGATTACTATATCGACAGGCCCCATCGGCGGTGAGCCGTCTCCATTAATCAAAGTAGCGCCTCTTACGATCAATTGCGGGAATGGACCGTCTCCCTCGCCATCCCCCCGATTGGGTGATTTGAGTACCTGGGTATTCCCCCATATAAAGCAGAGGAGAAACAGATTTACTACAAGCCATTTTTTCATTTCTAGTGGTATTAAGTGAAGTACAAAACAGTACAAAAAACGAACAACTAATTTCTTAAAACCCTGTTTACAAACAAGATACTATTTATTACAAATAAAAAACCAATCACAAAATAAAGATACTTACATAAATAGATGACTGAAGCCCCCAGGTATTACCCAAAAGCCTCAGAGCATGTTTGCGCAATGCTTTTGGTGTAAAAAAGAACGTTTTAGGCCTGCCTGGTAGTCAGGCAGGCTCAAATGGTGTTGCCCAAACATGCTCTCAGCCTTCTAAGCAAGCATTATCGCCTACAGCTACATTGCGTAGGCATGAAAGAATTGGTTTCGCTAAGTATGGGATATGCATTGATACTACCTGGCAATTCGAAGAAGAATTTTGACCTTTTTTTATCATAATTACCTACTTCATTCATGGTTGCTGCATCATATAAGCGACCATTGACCATGGTGTATTTGACTTGCTCTGTATGTTGTATATTATCCAGAGGATTAGCATCTAATATAATCAAATCCGCCAACTTTCCTGCTTTCAGTGATCCAATCTGATGATCCATTCCCAAGTATTTGGCACCATTGATTGTAGCGCATTTGAGGGCTTGGTGATTGCTCATCCCTCCCTTTTGCAACAGCCACAACTCCCAATGCGCACCTAAACCTTGTAATTGTCCGTGTGCGCCCAGATTAATATTGACTCCTGCATCTTGTAGTTTTTTAAGCGAGCGGGAGGTCAAAAAAGGACCATTATCGTATTCTTCTTGTGGAATCATCGTACGATGACGCGAACGTGGATCGATCATCGATCGCGGTGTAAAGTCCAGTAGGCGATCTTTCTCCCAGACATTCGTATTTTGGTACCAATAATACTCCCCTGTTATCCCTCCATAATTAACAATCAGCGTAGGTGTATTATAGGTTTCGGTATTGGCCCAAAATTTAATCACATCATCGTGTAGTGGTGCGACTGGTATATTATGCTCAATCCCGGTATGGCCATCGGCTACCATACTCAGATTGTGAAACATTGTGGAGCCCCCCTCAGGCATGACCAAGATATCTAATTCTCGGGCAGCCTGAATAACTTGCTGCCGTTGCTCCCTACGAGGCTGATTATAACTTTTTACGGAAAATGCCCCGTAGGCCTTCGTTCTTCGAATGGCGGATCGAGCATCTTCCAGGCTATTGATTACCGCTTTAAAGTCGCCATCTGCACCATACAGAATGGTTCCAGTAGAAAAGAGCCTTGGCCCAATCATCTTACCAGCTTTGATCATTTCAGATTGGGTAAAGATCATTTCTGAGTTAGCAGAAGGATCGTGAGAAGTCGTTACCCCATAGGCTAGATTGGCGTAGTACTCCCATTGCTTTTTAGGGCTTAAACCATACCTAAAATTCCCGACATGGGCATGCACATCGATAATACCGGGCATGATGGTTTTCCCTTTACAATCGATCACCTTAGCACCCGACGGTACTTTCACTTTCCCTCTAGTGCCCACTGCTTTTATTTCATTTCCTTCGACCAAGACTGTTCCTCTTTCGATGACCTGATCTCCTTCCATCGTAATGATTCGGGCATTGGTAAAAGCGATCAATCCTTCGGGGCGATCCGCCGCCATTTCGACAGCTATCTTGACGCCCACCGTGTCCAAAGGAGGCAAACTATCTAGCGATCCTTCCAAAAACTTGAAGCGCTCCGTCAGCTCATCTGAAAACAGCTCATTCCCCAACATCCAGTACAATCGCTTTCCATCGCTGGACCAGTGAATATTAATCCCTGCGTCTTTGGCCACTTGCGCAACAGGTACGGCTTTAGTATTAGCAGACAGGCCAATAGACTTGCCACTTTGGGGTAGCGGTGCGATGTAGACTTTGTACAATTCAGACCAGGCTACCCATTTATTATCTGGGCTAGGGACGAAGCGTTGGCCGTATTTCGCATCAAAGAGCTTTTTCTCCTCTTTCCCATCTATTTTGATGCGGTGATAAGACTTAGTCAAACTGCCAAAGAGGTAACCACCGGTTTGAAAATAAACCTGATCACCAGATTGAGAGAAAGCCGGGTATTCTCCTCTTGGGCTCAGTAACTGAGGTTTTCCACCATTAGCTGGCATGAGGTAAAGACCAGGGTCTTTGGTATGCATAAAACCTTGGTGGTTATTCCCACCATCTTTCCTGAAGACGATGTGTTGGCCATCAGGAGAAAGGACGGGTGTACGGAAAATACCTTTCTCTTGGCTAATCTTCTGCTTACTTCCTGTGGCCAAATTCATTTTCCAAATGGCTCCCATTTCTTCATCATCCCAACTTACATATAGGAGCGATTTTCCGTCCTTTGAGAAAGAGGGTTCAAACTCGAAATGATCATCATTGGTCAAACGAGTCGCTTTCCCGTTTGGCATGTCTTTTTTCCATAAGTGCCCCAATGCATTGAACACTAACATTTTCTCATCGGGAGAATGTACGGCCTGCCGAATGACATTTACATCCACCTGGTCTTCAAAAGCCTCATTCTTGAAGCGGACGGTTTCGGCTAAACGATGCTTAGGCTTAGCTTTAAATGGAATAACTTCGCCTTTACCGGTGGCGGTATCCACTTTCCAAATCTTTCCTTGCCCTGAAATAACAATGTGTTTATCATCTGGCATCCAGTCAAAGCCTGTATAGGCCCCAAAAATAGCCCAGGCCTCCTGCTGGTCTTTACTCAATTGATCAAAAAGCGGCTTCTCTGCCCCGGACTCTAAATCGTGCAAAAACAGCACCGTTTTTGTCCGTACTCTTCTGAGGTAAGCTAGTTGCTTGCCATCATTCGATACTTGTGGGCGAATAGCGCCACCGGCACCTCCAATAATAGTTTTGGTTTCTCCCTTTTCTATATCATAGCGTTTGATGACATAAATTTGGCTATTCGGGTCTTTGTTGTACTGAAAAAAGCCGCCCGGATACATGTCCTCACTAAAATATAGATACTTCCCATCGGGAGACACTGAAGGTTCGTTCACATCCTGCTGGTCATTCTTTCGCTTGGTCAATTGAATGCCCTGTCCTCCGGAGAGATGGTACATCCACATTTCGCCAGCTCCTAGCGATCGGCCACTTGTAATGTGTTTTCTGGCAACAAAGTATTGGCCATCCGGCATCCAAGTGCTATTGTTGAGCAACCTGAATTTTTCTTTGGTAATTTGCTTAGCGGCAGTGCCATCCGCTTTCATACTCCATATGTTATCGCCACCACCAGCATCACTGGTAAAAAGAATATGTTGGCCATCCGGGCTAAAGCGCGGCTGTACTTCCCAGGCCAAGCCTGAACGTAATACTTGTGCCTCGCCACCTGCTATAGGTAGGCTATAAATATCGCCCAGTAGGTCAAAAACAATCATTTTACCATCTGGACTAACATCTACACTCATCCATGTCCCTTCCTCCACTGTAAAATTTACTTCTTTGTGATTCCCTGGCGGGTTATTTACATCCCATTTTTTGTCTTTTTTATCTGATTGCGCCCCAAGTATTTGGAACATAAATAGCACGAGGATCGTTGTTAATAGGTACCGATGAGTCATTTTGTTGATATTTGATTGGAATGACGAATTTATAGGATTATGTCATTTTTTATTGCATAATACTTCACAATTTTCCTTTACTTGTGAAAGTAGGCTCATGCGAGTGAGCAGCGTTACCAAAAACATGAACAAGAACTAAAAGAATGAAAATCACCTACCCCTCAACAAAGAGAGTTGATCAAACCGACGACTATCATGGAACTTCTATAGCTGACCCTTACCGATGGTTGGAAGATGATACCGCCCCAGAAGTCGAAGATTGGGTTAAAATCCAAAACCAATTAACCCAAGCCTATCTAGCTGAGATTCCTTACCGAGATAAAATTGCCGATCGTTTGAGTGAACTGATGGATTATGCTCGGCTATCTTCCCCTTTCCGGGCAGGAGATTATTATTTCTTCTATAAAAATGATGGGCTGCAAAATCAACCTGTCATTTACTTTCAACAAGGACTAAGCGGCGAGCCTGCTGTGTTTATCGATCCTAATACTTATTCTGAAGCCGGCACTACCGCCATTTCCTTATTGAGTTTTTCTAAGGATAATAAATACGTGGCCTATTCTATCGCTGAGGCGGGTTTGGATTGGCAAGAAATTCACTTTATGGAAATTGCCACCAGAAGGAAACTGCCGGACAGCCTCAGTTGGGTTAAATTCTCTGGTGCTTCCTGGTATAAAGATGGCATCTTTTATAGTCGTTATCCGGAGCCTTTGCAGGCGTCCAAAAAAAGCGGGAAAAATAAAAACCACCAGGTTTGTTATCATACCTTAGGAACCGACCAGGCTGAGGATTCTATTATTTACGAAGATCCCGCACAGCCCGACCTGAATCACTACACCTACATTACGGAAGATAAGGCCTATCTGCTATTAAATGCAACGCCCGGTACCGACGGATTTAGCACCTACTATAAGGAATTGGGCAGTGACTCCGACTTCGTCTCACTCTTCGAAGGCTATAGCAATAAGAGTTACGTCATCGATCACCGTGATGGGCATTTTTGGGTATTGACTGATATTGATGCGCCTAAGTATCGACTCGTACGTATTGATCTGGCTAAACCTGAAAAAGAAAATTGGCAGGAGATATTACCAGAAACAGTGCATCTATTACAGACGGTCAATACCGGAGGGGAAAAGCTCTTTGCCAATTATCTGAAGGATGCCACGGATCGTTTTATCCAGATGGATTACGATGGAAGCCACCAGCTTGAGATACAGCTACCGGGCTTAGGAAGTGCCGGAGGTTTTAGGGGAAAAAAAGAGGATAAAGTACTGTTTTATGCCTTTACTTCTTTTTTGTACCCCAATACTATTTTTAAGTATGAAATTGAGAGTGGCCTTTCCACGCCCTTCTTTACGGCGGATCTAAAATTTGACCCAAACGCTTATGAGGAACGGCAGGTCTTTTATACGAGTAAAGATGGGACGTCCATTCCCATGTTCTTAGTTCATAAAAAAGGATTACAATTGGATGCGAGTCATCCCACCTACCTATATGCCTATGGCGGTTTCAATATTAGCCTTACCCCTAGTTTCAGCTCTACGCGCCTGATCTTACTGGAAAATGATGGCGTATTTGCCATGCCCAACTTACGCGGTGGCGGAGAATATGGCGAAGCCTGGCACCAAGCTGGTATGCTGGCCAAAAAGCAAAACGTCTTTGATGATTTCATCGCAGCGGCCGAATATCTAATCGATGAGGGGTATACTACTAATAAGCGACTGGCCATTGCGGGAGGTTCAAACGGTGGATTACTAGTGGGGGCATGCATGACACAGCGGCCGGAGCTCTTTGGTATGGCGTTTCCGGCAGTTGGTGTGCTTGATATGCTTCGCTTTCATCTTTTCACCATAGGAAGAGCCTGGATTCCCGAGTACGGAAGCAGCGCTGAGCCTGAACAATTCGATATGCTCTATGCTTACTCCCCTTTGCACAACTTAAAAGAAGGCCTAAGTTATCCTGCGACCATGATTACGACAGCGGATCATGATGATCGGGTCGTTCCAGCGCATTCTTTTAAGTTTGCGGCACAATTGCAGCATGTTCATCAGGGAGAGCAACCCGTCTTAATACGAATCGAAACAGATGCCGGACATGGGGCAGGAAAACCTATTTCCAAAATCATCGGAGAGCATGCAGATCGATGGGCTTTTCTTTTTCAGAATGCAAGTGTCGAACCTATTTATTAAGGGGGCGAATACTTGCAAGCGATAGCACCTTTTATCTTGGGACAACCTATTTACGGTCATCAAGAGTGAGTTCCCAAGATGCCAGCTGGGAGTCAATAATGCAACTAAGTTTAGCTGGTTTCGTAAGCTATAATAACCCAAGTCAGTAAGCGCAAAGATCGTTCATACCAACAAACTTCATAAAATGATAAAACTAAAGCCGCTTTGGTCGTTCTTGCTATTGCTCTGCTTACCCATTTTACTGCGTGCTCAACATAATAATCATACCGAAGACGGAGTTACCCAACTAGACAGTGTGTTCTGGTTTGGTATCCTAGAATTACCTTTTCTATTTCTTTGCATCTATTATAGTTTTCAGACAGCCAGGGCCTTGAAAGGGGGCATTTTCGGTCAAGGCATGAATTACCTGGCCTGGGGTTTTCTAGTCATGGCTGTAGGACATATAGCCATGCAAGTCCAGCATATATTTCACTATGATGTATTTCGTGATACATTAGGCTATATGTTAGGAAATACGATGTGGTTTATCGCTTTAATTATCACTTGGGGCTTATCAGCCATAGGGTTCTATCGTATCTATAAAGTCAGCAAAAGCGGATAATAGTCCATCCTATGTTGGAAAATCCTTTCAATTGGTTCCGAAGATCGTTTTCTCGGGCAAGTTCCAACCAGAACTCAACGGTACAAGAAATTGAGCAGTTGCATGAATTTCTCCAGGCCTTTACGTCATCATCTGTCCGAACCAACCCGCTTCGCGAATTTGATGAACAATATTTCAAGCTTCCCACTGAACAAATCATTGCTAAGTTACCTGCCTTATACCTAAGTTATGAACAACATATTTCCGAATACAAGCAACGAAAGTCTACAGAGGTAGCACTCAGGAAAGCCGTACAACTGCGATTCCCTCATCTAGTTGAATTGCCTCATTTTCAGTTAATTTTCCAAGAAGAGGCACAACAGAATATTCTTTTAGCCAAAATACTTTTGCAAGGAATCTTAAAAGGAACTATCCATATCTTAGGCAAGATTGAGGATCATTTTTTCGAAAATGCTTTGAATTGGGTCAATGACCTACCAGCAGTACACCGAGCCTTTCCTACTTTTATTAAAACGGAACAGGAAATAGAAAGAATCGATGCCCACTACCTTTCGCGGATCAGTCAAACCATAGGGAATAAGTTGGCACAAAGTATGGGCGCTAGATTTACCCAAATGAGTTTTGACCGATCCTATCAGGAAATTGCCAGCCTGTATAAGCTGCTCGATACCTTTCCCATTATTATCTCCTTGATTCCGCAGCAATATCTAGATACCGAGAAGATTGGCCTTTTAAGCAAACACCAACTATCAAATGCCCTCTTAGAAAAAGTAAACTTTCTAGAAGAACTCAACCAGCAACTAGCCAAACGTAATCAACAGCTGCAAAAAGCGCAAGCTGAAGTAAAATTGGCCCAGAAGTCAAGTGAAGAAGCCTATTTACAATTGCGAGAAGTCATGAATGCGGTTGGAGATGGTATCATAACCGCTAATGACAAGAGTGAAATTATCATGATCAATAAAAAAGTGGAGGAGATATGGGGTTACTCCACTGATGAACTCATCGGCCAAGAACTTTCGATTCTAATGCCAACAAAATACCGCCAACGGCATCAGCAAGGTATCAAACATTATATAGAGACCAGGGAATCGCGCATTTTGAATCAAAACGTCATTATGGAAGGGATGCGAAAAAGTGGCGACTTGTTTCCGCTCGAAATCAACATTTCTGATTTGCAATTCCAAGGTCGACACCTATTTACGGCGGCTGTACGGGATATCACCATTCGCATCAAAGTTGAGAACGACTTGAAATCTTCCAAAGCGCTATTGGAACAAAAAACAAAAGACCTGGAGCAGGCGCAACGACAATTGAAAATCACGATCGATGAATTAAAAAGCTCAAATCATGACCTGGAGCGCTTTGCTTACGTAGCCTCACATGATTTGCAAGAACCGCTGCGGACAGTAAAGGGATATCTCGCTTTGATTACAGACAAGCTAGTTGATCATAAAAACCAAGAGGTAAATGAATACTTATCCTTTGCCAATTTGGGAGTGGTTCGAATGGAACAACTCATACAGGGATTACTAAAATATGCCCGAATCGGAAGGGAGACAACTGAACAGGTTCAGGTTCCCTTCGATGATATTATGACGCTTGTAAACTATAACTTACGGGAACAGATCAATAGGACGGGAGCGATCATAACATATGAATCTGGGCCCCACCTATGGGGTCATAAAATTCAATTGATACAACTTTTCCAAAATTTGTTATCGAACAGTATCAAGTTTTCGAAAAAGAAGGAAGCCCCTTTGATTTTGATCACACAGAAAAAGGTAGCAGATAGTTGGCATTTTTCGATAAAGGATAACGGCATTGGTATTCCAACCGAGCGACAAGTGGCCATTTTCGAAGTATTTAAACGAGCCCATGCCAATCAGGAGATACAAGGAGCAGGGATTGGACTAGCCATTTGTAAAAAGGTGGTAGAACAACACGGCGGTACCATTACCGTTAAATCAATTCCTGGCGTCGGCACCGAGTTTCTTTTCACACTTTCTGACCTTGTGGTCGAGGTAAAGGCTAGCACTATTGGTTACTAGCTAGAGATTAGCTTCTCTCCCGCAATTGATAGACGTACAACAAGCCTCAGCAAACGATCAATGCAGGATAAATAATAGGATGTGTCCCGTAATGTTTCTTCAGGGGCATAATATTTCTATTTTTGCCCCCATAATACTAGTACATGAAACCACTAATTATT
>Ga0070726_10002568_pt1 | contig 16230 bp, 19 predicted proteins | sample tdAd471_FD_67275 | JGI IMG/M metagenome (GOLD analysis project Ga0070726, IMG submission 67275) | Marine sediment microbial communities from the Atlantic coast under amendment with organic carbon and nitrate - tdAd47.1 | ecosystem: Environmental > Aquatic > Marine > Coastal > Sediment | place... | reverse complement strand
CGTCCAACATGGCGGTGGATGCCGCAAAAGTTCGCCGCCCGGGCAGTGCTGCCACCTCGAAACCAGGACGGGAATCGTGCATTGTCACTAGATTCTGGGGATATTGTTTGTAGGCCCATGTATGACAATAAATCAAACAAAAACAACGTGGTATAGCAGGTAGTTCTAGTATGGCCTTACCGTGTATACCCCACTCTACCGGATGGTTGTTCTTTTTTTGTTCTCGTGCCCGAATTAGCCGGGTATAGTCCGCGGCGAAACGGGTTCGCAACGAGCGGAAAATGGTCGCACACGTCAACACGGTCGCATTCCAGGGCGTCGACGTCGTCGAGGTGGATGTCCAGGTACAGATGGGGGCCGGGCTGCCCGCCTTCACCATCGTCGGCCTTCCCGACAAGGCGGTGGGCGAATCCCGCGAGCGGGTGCGGGCTGCGCTGCAAGCCCTGGGGTTATCCCTGCCGCCGAAGCGGATTACGGTCAATCTCGCCCCCGCGGACCTGGCCAAGGAGGGCAGCCACTTCGATCTGCCCATCGCACTGGGGCTGCTGGCCGCCATGGGCGTGGTTCCGGGCGACCTGCTGGCGCAGTACACCGCCCTGGGCGAACTGGCCCTCGACGGCGCCCTGGCGCCCGTCGCAGGCGTTCTGCCGGCGGCGATTGATGCATCGGCCCGCGATCGGGGGCTGATTTGCCCCGCAAAGCAGGGAAGCGAGGCCGCCTGGGCCGGGGAGATCGATATTCTGGCGGCGCCGGACATGCTGGCGCTGGTCAATCACTTCAAGGGCGCACAAATGCTGTCTCCGCCACAAGCACAACGGTATGACTGTATTCGGTCATACCCGGATCTGCTGGATATAAAAGCGCAGGAAACCGCCAAAAGAGCGCTCGAGATCGCCGCCGCGGGCGGGCACAATCTGCTGCTTTCCGGGCCGCCCGGGGCCGGCAAATCGATGCTCGCCCAGCGCCTTCCCGGCATCCTCCCGCCGCTTTCGCCTGCCGAAACTCTCGAAGTCTCGATGATCCATTCCATTTCCGGCACCCTGCCCGAGGGCGGCCTGATGACGGAACGGCCGTTCCGCGACCCCCACCATTCCGCCTCTCTGGCCGCGCTGGTCGGCGGCGGCGCACGCGCCAAGCCCGGCGAGGTATCGCTTGCCCATCGCGGGGTGCTGTTTCTCGACGAGTTGCCCGAATTTTCTCGGCAAACCCTGGAATCCCTGCGTCAGCCGATCGAAAGCGGACGCGCCGTGGTCGCCCGGGCGAACCATCACGTGGCCTATCCGGCCCGTTTCCAGCTGGTCGCGGCCATGAACCCCTGCCGGTGCGGTCATCTCGACGATCCCGGCCTGGCCTGCTCGAGGGCCCCGCGTTGCGCCACGGACTATCAGGCACGGCTCTCCGGGCCGCTCCTGGACCGTATCGACCTGTATGTGGATGTCCCTGCGGTCTCCGCGGCCGACCTGGCGCTGCCGCCGCCCGCAGAGGGCAGCGCCGAGGTGGCCGCCCGGGTGGCGCGGGCCCGACAAGTTCAGGCCGACCGCTATGACGGTATGAATGTACTCACCAATGCCGAGGCCGACGGCGAATTGCTCGAATCCGTAGCCGCACCGGACGCCGCCGGCCGCGCATTGCTGGTCGAGGCGGCCGACAAGCTGAAATTGTCTGCCCGGGGCTACCATCGGGTACTCCGGGTGGCCCGCACCCTGGCGGATCTCGATGCGGAAACGACGGCCGAAAAAGACGCGCCCATAGCGCGGCACTACATTGCTGAAGCTCTTAGCTACCGCCGGGTAGTGCCACATAAGTAGTGCTTTCTCTCGCAGCCCCTTCGAGTGCCCGTAACGGCCCTCTTATGCACCCTCTGGCAAGGTCGATCGGTGGCCCTGAAAATGATATTTTGAACCGGACGTTCACGACGGCATTCTCGAATCTGATTAGCCGGACGTCTTTGCGCCAACGTCCGGCCCCGTACAACGCTCATCCGATCCTCCGAGACGAAGCACTACTTTCTTTGAATCCCTTGGTGACCAAGCGGTAGTGCGGCCCAAGTAGTGCAAAGTAAGACTTTAACTGGCCTGAGCTTTGGACAACCATTCAGAGTGGAATTTGGCGCTGGAAACACGAGAGACGCATCCCGCCGCGTATGACTTACAATGGTATGTCCGGCGCGACGCTTCGCGTGTATGCACCATGTGGTTGGGGATCGACCGCAAATCTTCTCCCCGGCCAATCCGGCCTGCGCATCGCAAACGTTAGATCGCCGCGCCGACCAGGCTGCCGATCCCTGCCGTGAGTGCCATCGCGAACGCCCCCCAGAGGGTCACCCGCGCCGTTGCGCGCGCCACCGGCGCACCGCCAACCCTCGAGGAAACAGCCCCCAGCAACGCGAGGCTGGCCAGGGACGCGATGGAAACCACAGGTATGGCCTGGCTCACCGGGGCCAGGGCCACGGCGATCAGCGGCAGTCCGGCGCCGACCGAGAAGGTCGCCGCGGACGTCACGGCCGCCTGCAGCGGCCGGGCAGCTCCTGTATCGTGCATTCCAAGCTCATCGCGGGCATGTGCGCCAAGCGCGTCATGGGCCGTCAGCTGGGTGGCGACTTCCATTGCCAGCGCCGGCTCGAGCCCGCGGCCTTCGTAAACTTCGGCCAATTCCGCCAGTTCCTCGTCCGGTGAGGCCTCAAGCGCCAGGCGCTCGGTCTCGAGATCCGCGCGTTCGGTGTCGGATTGCGAACTCACCGAGACATATTCACCGGCCGCCATCGCCGTCGCACCGGCCACCAGCCCGGCGATGCCGGCAATCAGGATGGTCTCCCGGTCTGCCGCCGCCGCCGCGACGCCGACGATCAGACTTGCGGTGGAGACGATGCCGTCATTCGCGCCCAAAACGGCGGCACGAAGCCAGCCGATCCGATGGACATAATGATGTTCGGTCTCGTCGCCGTGATGGCTCATAACGGAATACCCCCTCTACCAAACCCTTGTACGAAAGCCCTGGGCTCAGATCCTGCCTTTCTGCGAACCAAGACATAACCCGCCATCGCGATTTGGAACAGCCTTCGGGCGCTTCACGAAGAACGCAGGGGGAAGACACACCGGCTTCGCATTCTGCGCCGCCTGCGTGGTATCCGCGCTAGAATATTTCGTCTTCGTCGAAAATCGGGTCCGCCACCACGTTCTCTTCAAGGGCGCCTATCGTACCCTCAACATTCTCGGGTGCACGGAGTTTCGCCACGTGGAACAGCGCGTCGCCCTGATTGACGATCGGCAGGGTTGCACGACCGATAATCAGCCCCTCCAGGGTCGAAAGAACCTCAGTCTCCTTATCCCCGAACGGGTCGGAAATAAGGCCCAGCACCTCACCCTTGGAAACGGTGTCACCCGTCCGGCGTAGCGACCGGAGGATCCCACCTTCCGGTGCACGCTCCCAAGAGCTGCTGATGGCCACCGGGGATTCGATGACGGTTTTCTTGATCGTTCGGGACGACGTCATACCCGAAAACTGTAAAATCTGCAGGACACCTTTCACGCCGACGCGAATGGAAAATTCGTCGAACCGAAGCCCCTCGCCCGCCTCATAAACGAGCACCGGAACGTTGAGATCGCTCGCCGACGCGCGCAGGGACCCCGGCCGCAACGGTGATTTGAGAATAAGCGGTGCACCGAAGACGCCGGCAAGCTCCCTGGCCCGCTTGTCTTCGGGGTTGATCCGGATTTGCGCCAGGTTCTTCCGGTTCACGGCCGCCGAATGCAAATCAATGCCAAAGTCGCACGGCTTCACCACATCGTTCAGGAAGCGGTGCGCGAGCTGGCTGGCGAGCGACCCCTTGGGCGTACCGGGAAACGACCGGTTGAGGTCGCGCCGGTCGGGCAGATACCGGCTGTGCGAGATAAACCCGTAGGCATTCACGATCGGCACCAGCAGCAATGTCCCCGATAGCCGCCTCAACGCACGGGCGCGGGCGATGCGACGGATGATTTCCGTTCCGATGATCTCATCGCCATGGACTGCCGCGCTGACGAACGCGGTCGGGCCATCTTTACGACCGTGGATAACCTGCACCGGCAGGTTCATCGGCGCGTGGTTCGAGAGCAGGCTCATCGGCAGTTCGACGGTCACCCGCTCCCCGGCGGGGACCGAAACTCCGCCGATCTCGAACGGTGCCCTTTGAATTCGCTTGGCCATCAGGCCTTCCGACGCTTGCGGGTACTGCGAGTCTGGGTCCGTCCGGGTTTCGCATTCTTCTCGATGAACTCGATGATCTTGCCGGCCACATCGATCCCCGTCGCGTTCTCGACGCCCTCGAGCCCCGGCGATGAGTTCGCCTCCATGACCACCGGCCCGTCGTTCGAGCGCAGCATGTCCACACCGCAGACGTTCAGGCCCATCGCGCGGGCCGTCTTGACGGCCGTGGCCCGCTCCTTGGCCGTGATCTTGATCGATTCGGCGGAGCCGCCGCGGTGCAGGTTCGAGCGGAAATCGCCTTTCTTGCCGCGCCGGATCATGGACGCCACCACCTTGTTGCCAATGACGATGCACCGGATGTCCTCGCCGTTTGCCTCCTTGACGAACTGCTGCACAAGAATGTTGGTGTTGACGCCGCCGAACGCCTGAATGATTGATTCGGCAGCCCTGGGCGTTTCACCGAGGACGACACCGATCCCCTGGGTGCCTTCAAGCAGCTTGATCACGACGGGTGCGCCGCCGGCAATCTTCAGAAGCTCCGATGCGTCGGATGTGCGATGGGCAAACACCGTCACCGGCAACCCGATATCGTCGCGCGACATCAGCTGCATGGAACGCAGCTTGTCCCGCGAGCGGGAAATGGCGACCGATTCGTTGAGAGGATACACGTCCATCATTTCGAACTGGCGCAAAACCGCCGTTCCGAAGAAAGTCACCGAGGCCCCGATGCGCGGTATGACCGCGTCATACCCCTTCAAGGATTCACCCTGGTAGTGAATCTCGGGATCGCTGGATGCGATGTCGATGTAGCAGCGCAGATGATCGATGACATCGATGTCGTGGCCGCGAGTCTCGGCGGCTTCGACCAGACGCCTGTGGGAGTACAAATTCGGATTGCGGCACATGAGGGCGATTTTCATTGGATGTCCCTTCGGGTGACATGATTGTTGGTGATGTCGGCATAAATGCGACCGTCGAGAAACGAACGACCCGGGTCGATCAGGCAATGGCCCCTGATCGCCTGACGCCCCAGCAACATCCTGAATCCCATGGGATCCCGGTCTGCCAGAGTCAGTTCGATCGGCCAGACACGACCGCCGAGGGAAAGGCTGGTTTTGATCACAAAGCGGGTTTGCGTGTGACCGGTGGAACTCTTGATCTCCCGTTCATCGAGGATTTCGGCGATACATTCGACGGGAGGTCTGCTTCCGCGCAGTCCGGGGCGAACCCAGAACGCCACATGTGGCGCGCCCTTTTCATAAACGACGCGTTCACGGAAAGCGTGAATTGCCGATGTTCGCGCGCCGGTGTCGATCTTGGCCCGGATCGGATCGACGCCAAGATCGGGCAACCCGACCCATTCGCGCCAGCCGACGATCGGTGCTTCGTCTGCCAGCCGAACCCGTTGGGCGCTGGCTTTGACTGACTTTTCGATTGGTCCGGGCGTCAGGGATGCCGTTCGCTTGCTCACGCCGGGCTGTGCTCGGATTCAACTGCGTTGCGCGTCTGCTCACCTGCGCCGGAGGCATGATTGACGGCGGCCTCATTCACCCGGCGATAATTGGTAAAGGTTTTCTGACTCAGCACCACAAGAAAGCTTTCCATATCAATGCACACATAGCCGCGTTGATAGAGCGACCGCTCGATCGCCTCGAGATCATCGGGCCATATGCGCCGCTGGCCGAGCAATTGACCCAGCAATTTCATGGACACACGAAACCGACCCCGTTCCTTGCCGCCAAACGGCTGGTCGTACAGCTCGATGAGCAGGGTGACGAGGTCCTCGATGGTTCGCGGATTGGCTGGGTTCATAAATCTTTAATTTCTTATAGGAAAATTATTATTATCTATAGTTAATTTTTTGATACATGTCAAGTTGGGTGGGTTGTGGCGTCGGCGAAACGTTGGCGCCCGCACTAGTTTGCGCAATTCGCGAGACGCCCATGACGTGCTGGTGGGCAGGATGGCATCGCGCCGATAGAATGCGGACGCTTTTAGGAGGAACTCGACCCCATGACCGACATCTACATCGTCGGCGTCGCCATGACGCCGTTCGGCCGATATCTCGACCGGCCGATCAAGGAAATGACCCGCTCGGTCGTCACGGACGCGCTTGCCGATGCCGGCGCCGAGGTCGCCGACATCGAGGCGGCCTGGTTCTCCAATGCCGCCCAGGCCATCCTCGAGGGACAGGGTTCGATCCCCGGCGAGATCGCGCTGCGCAACATGGGCATCCAGGAAATCCCGGTGACCAACGTTGAGAATGCCTGTGCCAGCGCGTCCACCGCGCTCGATATGGCCGCCACCTGGCTGCAGGCCGGGCGGGGCGGGGTCGCGCTCGCCGTAGGTGCGGAGAAGATGTTCCACGAGGACCGGGCGAAGATGTTCTCGGTGTTCGACGGCGGCTGGGATGTCCATGATGTGGCCGCCGCCACGGACCGGCTGCTGGCCCTGGGGCAGGGGGTCGCCGACCCGGACGGGGAGGAAGATACCGGCCAGCGCAGCGTCTTCATGGATGTCTATGCCGCACTCGCCAAATTTCACATGAAATCCTTCGGCACCACCCAGGTGCAACTTGCCGCCGTGGCCGCCAAGAACCACGCCCATTCCGCCCACAACCCGCTGTCACAGTACCGGGAGGCGATGACGGTCGACGCGGTGATGACGGCCCGAAAGGTCAGCTGGCCGCTCACCCTGCCGATGTGTTCGCCCATCTCCGACGGCGCGGCGGCGGCGATTCTGTGCCGCGAAGAGGAGCTCGACCGCTTCGACCGGTCGCGCGCGGTGAAAATCCACGCCACGGCCCTGCGGACCGGCTCCGACCGCGACCCCCAGGAATTCGACCGGCATATCACCCATCTCGCGGCCCGCGACGCCTATGAACGTGCCGGCCTGAGCCCGGACGATATGGACGTAGCCGAGGTCCACGACGCGACGGCATTCGCCGAGATCCAGCAGGTCGAGAATCTCGGCTTCTGCGATTTCGGGGAAGGGGGTGCGCTCACCGAGAGCGGCGCCACCAGTATTGGCGGCCGGATTCCGGTCAACCCCTCAGGCGGCCTGGAATCCAAGGGCCACCCGGTCGGGGCCACCGGTCTCGCCCAAGTGTTCGAGCTGACCACCCAGCTGCGCGGCGAGGCAGGCGCGCGGCAGGTTGCCGACGCGAGATTCGCCATCGCCGAGAATGGCGGCGGGTTCCACGGTATCGAAGAGGCCGTTGCCTGCGTCACGATCCTGGGGCGCCCTTAGCGCCAGAGGCGAAAATGCCGCGCATATATTGCGCAACATAAACTGCAGCAATTAGAAATATTGCGACGCAACATTTTCGTTGTAGGCCGCTGTTATTCCTGCTAAATGTATTTTTGTGCGCTGCAACAATATATATCCAGGTGCACGGAGGCGACGCCGTTCTCAAACCAGACAGCGGAGTCAGCTATGAATACGGAAATCAATACGAATGCGGCCTCTGCCGATACGGTGCACCTCTCGGCGGAGATAACCCCCGATATGATCAACGAGATCTACCAGGAAGCCAATCGACTGCGCGCCGAAGCCGTGCACAACGGCGCTGTGGCCGCCTGCCGCGCCCTGCGTCGTACTGTTACGGCGATCGGCCGTACGGTGTTCACAAGTGAAGCCCGCCGCCACGCCTAGGCCGGACCACAGAAAACAGGCGGGGAGCCGGCCAGCGGGCCAGCTCCCCGATAATTCCCGCCGATTGAACGCGCAAATGCACTGGCCCGCCGTCGCCTGCAGGGGAGCATCATCAGTCTTGCCTTTTGTGCGCCGCACAATTAGCGTTCGGGCCTGAACAGCGCCAGCACGCTGGTGAACCCGGGCCAACCCGGGGCCAGGCTGGATACGAAACCGGTGGCAAAACCGGGCCCAAATCCTGTCGGGGGACATTAACGATGAGCACATCGTCACAAGCCGAGACGCAAGTCCGGCGCATCGGCGTTCCGGAAATCCGGGCCCGCAAAGGCGGCGCGCCGATCGTCAGTCTGACCGCCTATACCGCTCCCATGGCGGAAGTGCTCGACCCGCATGTCGATTTCCTGCTGGTCGGCGATTCCCTGGGCATGGTGCTCTACGGCTTCGATTCCACGCTTCCCGTCACGCTCGACATGATGATCGCCCACGGCGCGGCCGTGGTGCGCGGCAGCGCGCGCGCCTGCATCGTGGTGGATATGCCGTTCGCATCCTATGAGGCCTCGCCGGCGACGGCGTTCGCGGCCGCGTCGCGGGTTCTGACCGAAACCGGCTGCGCCGCCGTCAAGCTCGAAGGCGGGGTCGCCATGGCGGAGACGATCGCCTTTCTCGTCGCCCGGGGCATTCCCGTGTTGGCCCACATCGGTCTGACCCCGCAATCCTCGAACACCTTCGGCGGCTTCCGTGTTCAGGGGCGCGACGATGCCCGCGCCCAGCAGATCCGCGATGACGCCGCGGCTGTCGCCGAGGCGGGGGCGTTCGGCGTGGTCATCGAGGGTGTGCCCGAGACGCTCGGGCGCGACATCACCAACAATATCGACATCCCGACCATCGGCATCGGCGCCTCACCGGCCTGCGACGGCCAGATCCTGGTGACCGAGGACATGGTCGGACTGTTCGGCGCCTACACGCCGAAATTCGTTAAGCGCTACGCGGAACTCAACCCCCAGATCGAGGCGGCGGCGGCGGAATACGCCGAAGACGTACGGGCGCGTACGTTCCCCGGCCCGGAACATTGTTTCGGCGACACGAAGCCCAAGGGCGACTGAGGGGCAGCGCGCATGTCTGAACTCGCCATCGTTCGCACGGTGCAGGACCTGCGTGCCGCCGTCGCCGGCTGGCGGCGGGCGGGCGAGACCGTCGGCCTCGTACCGACGATGGGTGCGCTTCACACGGCCCATATGGCGTTGGTCGAGGAAGCCCGTCAACATGCCGACCGGGTGGTGGCCACAATCTTCGTCAACCCGACCCAGTTCGGGCCCGACGAGGATTTCTCCAGCTACCCGCGCCGCGAGGCCCGCGACATCGAGACCCTGCGCGCCCACGACGTGGACCTGCTTTTTGCGCCCGGGGTCGACGAAATGTATCCGACCGGCTTCGAGACCATCGTCGACGTGCCCGAGATCAGCCAGGGGCTGTGCGGCGCCCACCGGCCCGGCCACTTCGCAGGCGTCGCCACCATCGTCACGAAACTGCTCCTGCAGGCGCTGCCCGATTGCGCGGTGTTCGGGGAGAAGGACTATCAGCAGCTCCAGGTGATCCGCAGGCTCGCCCTGGACCTGGATATTCCGGTGCGGATCGTCGGCCTGCCGACCGTCCGCGAGGCCGACGGGCTCGCGGTCTCGTCGCGCAACGCCTATCTGAGCCCGGCCGACCGCGCCACCGCGCCCAAAATGCACGCGGCCCTGAAGGTCGTCGCGGAACGGGTGCTGGCCGGTGAGTCGGCGCAAACGGCCTGTGCGGCGGGCTACGAAGCCCTCGCAGCGGCGGGGTTTTCGCCGATCGAGTATCTGGAGGTAAGGGCGGCCGACACCCTGTTGCCGGCGGATCAGGCGCCGGCCGGCGCGCCGTTGCGCGCCCTGGCCGCCGCCTGGTTGGGCGAGACCCGGCTCATCGACAATATTCCGATCGCCTGATCGGAGCGCCGCACCTGAACAGGGGGTCGATCGCGGGGCCTATTCGTGGGGCACGTCGCCCTGGATGACGATCCGGTGCATCAGGCGATGCTCGGTGTAGTCGAACAACGCGTAGTGCAGGGACAGCCGGTTGTCCCAGACCGCCAGGTCGTTGGTCTGCCATTTGTGCCGGTAGGCGAACTCTGGCGTGCGCAGATAGTCGTACAGGTAGCGCAGCAGGAAATCGCTCTCGCGACGATCGATGCCCTTGATGAAGGTCGTCATGGATTCATTGACGAACAGCCCCTTCTTGCCGGTCACCGGATGCTTGCGCACCACCGGGTGCAGCGCCGGGGTGTATTGCGCGCGCTTGTCACGGATGTAGTCGGTGCCCTTGGCGGCATCATACATCTCGGGGCGAACATGCTCGCCATAGGGCTGATAGGAATCGTGATACGCCCAGAGCCCGTCGACATGCGCCTTCATCCGGTCTGACAGCGCTTCATAGGCGGCCACCATGTTGACCCAGACCGTGTCGCCGCCGCGCGGCGGGATGTCCTTGGCATAAAGCACGGTGCCCATGGTCGGCCGCTCGGTGCCGACGAAGTCCGTATGCCAGAGGTCGCGCGTCACATGGGGCGGATTGTCGACATCATATTCGAGGATGTCGATTTCAGGATTTTCCTTGCTCTTCTCAAAGCCCGAAACGGCCGATGGCTGCGGCTCCCCGAAGCGGCGCGCGAAGGTGACCTGCTGGTCCGGCGTGATGTCCTGGTCGCGGAACACGATTACCGTGCGATCGAGCAGCGCCTCGTGGATCTCGTCGAACTGCCGGTTGGTCAGGTCCTTGGAAAGATCGATGCCCTCGATGATCCCGCCGCAGGCCGGCGACATCTCGTGCAGATCAAAGCTTTCATAGCTCATTCGGTTTCTCCGTATTCCCTGAAAATATTCTGTACAACGAAGAGGGCCGGAGCAACCAGCAACTCAACCCCCGACCGGCTTGAGCATCGGGCCCAGCGCCCGGCCACCGAAGATATGGACGTGGAAGTGGGGCACTTCCTGGCCCGAATCCATGCCGTGGTTCGCCAGGATGCGATAGCCGGGCTCGGCCAGGCCGAGGCCGCGCGCAACCTGGCCGACCGCGCGCATGAAGCCGGCGATCTCGGCATCCGAGGCGTTGGCCGTGAAATCCTCATTCGAGACATAGGCCCCCTTGGGAATCACCAGCACATGGGTCGGGGCCTGGGGATTGATATCGTGGAAGGCCAGCGCGTGTTCGTCTTCGAAGACCTTGTTGCACGGAATCTCGCCCCGCAGGATCTTCGCGAAGATATTCTCGTTGTCGTAAGCCATCTCAGCCCTTTCGGTTGGCTTTCTCGTCGAGTCCGGACATCCCCTGGCGCGCAGCCAGCTTCGCCCAGACATCGGCCGGGCGCACACCCGCATCCGCCCACAACACGCACAGATGATAGATCAGATCGGCGCTCTCGGCCGCCAGCGCGTCGGGGCCCTCGCTCAGCGACGCGACGATGGCCTCGATAGCCTCCTCGCCAACCTTTTCGGCGATCTTGCCCGTGCCCCGCGCCAGAAGCTGTGCGGTGTAGGACGAGTCCGGGTCGCCGCCGCGCCGTGTCTCGATCACCGCGTAAAGCGCGTCGACGATCTCACCATTGGGGTCGCCCTTGGGTTTGTCGGCCATCACACGTCTTCCTTCTTGCTGTCCTCAAGCACAACCGGCCGTACCGGAACGCCCGCTGCGGCCATATGCGCCTTCGCCTCGCCCAGCGAATGCTCGCCGAAGTGAAAGATCGACGCCGCCAGCACGGCGGAAGCATGACCGTCGCGCGCGCCTTCGACAAGATGATCGAGCGTGCCGACACCGCCCGAGGCGATCACCGGAATGGTAACCGCATCGGAGATGGCGCGGGTCAGCGCCACATCGAACCCGGACTTCGTGCCGTCCCGGTCCATTGAGGTGAGCAGGATTTCGCCGGCGCCATAGGCCTCCATCTGCTGGGCCCACGCCACAGCATCGAGACCCGTCGGGTTGCGGCCACCATGGGTGAAGACCTCCCATTTGCCGGTCATGCCTTCGGATTCAACCGCTTTGGCGTCGATCGCCACGACAATACATTGCGTGCCGAACTTCTCGGCCGCCGCGCGCACGAAGTCCGGGTCGTTCACCGCGGCGGTGTTGATCGAGACCTTGTCGGCGCCGGCGAGCAGGAGCTTGCGGATATCCTCGACTGTGCGCACACCGCCGCCGACCGTCAGCGGCATGAAGCAGGCCTCGGCCGTCCGCGCGACCACGTCGAAGATGATGGCGCGGTCCTCATGGCTGGCGGTGATGTCGAGGAAACACAACTCGTCGGCCCCGGCGCGGTCATAGATCTGGGCCTGTTCGACCGGATCGCCCGCATCGCGCAGGCCGACGAAGTTGACGCCCTTCACGACGCGCCCGTCCTTGACGTCGAGGCAGGGGATGATCCGTACCTTCAGCATCAGGCGTTCTCCCGCAGGCGCACCAGCGCCGCCGCCAGATCGATCCGCCCGTCATAGATGGCGCGGCCCGAGATCACACCCGCGATGCCGTCACCCGCATGGGGCAGAAACACTTCCACGTCGGCGAGGGACGAGACCCCGCCCGAAGCGATCACCGGGATCGAGATCGCCCGCGCCAGCGCCACGGTCGCGTCCACATTGGGGCCCTGCATCGCCCCGTCGCGGTCGATGTCGGTATAGATCAACGCCGCGACACCGGCGTCTTCGAACCGGCGCGCCAACTCGTCGGCCGCGAGATCCGATGTCTCGGCCCAGCCCTCCACCGCGACCCGGCCGCCGCGTGCGTCGATACCGACCGCGACACGGCCGGGGTAAGCGCGGCAGGATTCGATGACCAGCTTCGGGTCCTTGACCGCCGCGGTGCCGAGGATCACCCGATCGACGCCGTCGGCCAGCCAGCCGGCGACATGGCCGGGGGTCCGGATACCGCCGCCGAGCTGCACCTTCACGCCCGCCGCGCGGGTGACATCAAGGATAGCGCGCACGGCATCACCATTGACCGACTGCCCGTCGAAGGCGCCGTTGAGATCGACGATGTGGAGCCAGGCCGCGCCCGCCTCGACGAAGGCGCGCGCCTGGTCGGCCGGGCTGTCGTTGAACACGGTCGCCGCATCCATGTCGCCGCGCAGCAGCCGCACACAGGCACCGTCCTTCAAATCGATGGCAGGAAACAAAATCATGGCCAGCCTTTTTGCGAAATCCCGGTCAGAGATTCTTGGTGTAAAAATAGCCTTCGATATACTCACCCGCGACCCGCACATATTTGGGGTGGGTGCCCCACCGTACATAGCCGCTTTCCTCGAATACCTGGATGGCACGATCCTGTGTCGCGCGCACGTCGAGATTGAGCACCGTGTAGGCCTCGCGCCGTGCCAGCTCCTCGCAGGCCACCAGAATTCCGGGCGCCAGCCCGTGTCCCCGCGCCCAGGGCGCCACGAAGAAGGTGGACACGTTGACCGCGAAGGACTGGGACTCGCTGCTGGCGCGCGGGCGGTTGAGCTGCGCGGCCCCTGCGATTACCCCGTCGAGGCGCCCGACGAACACCGTGCGCCCCGGCACCAGGAGATTGCCCCGCCAGTAGGCCTCCATCACATCGCGGCGCGGCGGCGTCAGCCAGCCAAACCCGCCGCCGCCAACGATCGCGGCCTCGGCCGCGTCGCACAGATCGGCCAAATCGTTGCCCCGTAGCTCCGAGAGCCGCTCGATCTGCGTGTCGGTCATGGGGCCATAAATCCGATGATCGCACCGGCCCACACCCCCGCCCGGCCGCCCACGCAATCGTAGGATCGGGGTGGCCGGGCGGGGGTGTGGGCCGGAGCAGCGCGCTTGTACACATACAAAAACGTCATGGCGACCAGCCCAAAAACGCGGTGATGAGCGCCAGGCCCGTCGCCTGGCTCTTCTCCGGATGGAACTGGGTCCCGATCATGTTGTCGCGCCCGACGACCGCGGTGATCGCGCCGCCATAGTCGGTCGTGGCGAGCACATCGCCGGCATTCTCCGCCGCCAGCTGATAGCTGTGGACGAAATACGCATGCGGACGCTGCCCGACGAAACCGGCGAGCAGCGGGTGATCCATGGCCGTGATCTCCAGCTCATTCCAGCCCATATGGGGAATCTTCAGCGCCCGATCCGAGGGCGCAATCGGCACCACGTCGCCGGGAATCCAATCGAAGCCCGGCGCCTCGCCATGTTCGAGGCCGCGGGTCGCCATCAGCTGCATGCCGACGCAGATGCCGAGAAACGGCTGCGCGCGATCGCGCACCGCCGCATGCAGCGCCGCGAGCATGCCGTCGCGTGCCGCGAGCCCGTCGCGGCAATCGCGGAACGCGCCGACACCCGGCAGCACCACCCGGTCCGCACCGGCCACGACGTCGGCGTCCTGGGTGACGACAATCTCTCGCGCGAGACCGGCCTCTTGAGCCGCCCGCTCGAATGCCTTGGCGGCCGAGCGCAGATTGCCCGAGCCGTAGTCGATGATGGCGACGGTCTCCATGATCCTAGGCGGCCCCCATGATGTAGCGCCGTTCGGCCTCACGCAGCCGCCGGGCGGAAACCGTGCCGCGCTCCAGGACGTCGCGACGCGCCAGCACATGCCGGCGCCAGTCGTTGGCCCACAACCCCATCGCCGCCTGCAGCCCGAGCGACAGCGTGAGCTCCGCCCCATCGGTCAGGCCCGCGGCCATGGCGGACCCGCTGACAGAAACCGAAAGAAGAAGAAGCACGATCGCCGTGCGCCACATGCCGTGCCACAGCGCCCAGAGCGGCCCGAACAGGAAGGCCGGCCAGCAGAAGCCCTCCCTGATCAGGACCGCATCGCCATCGGGCGCGGCCGACCAGGAATTCGTGTGCACCGTGTAGACGTTCGTGCCCATCACCTATTCTCCCCGCGCCTGGTCTTCACCTACCTGATCTTGACGGGCCATCCGCAGCTTCAGCTCGGTCGTCGAGAACAGGCGCAGATCCGGCAGGAAGGATTCCTTCCGCAGGAACCGCACATCATGCCGGGTGACCGGGCCGACGAACATCAGCTTGTGGCTGACGCTGTAGCGCGCATGTTCAACGCCGAACACCTTCTGCAGGATGTAGAAGGTCAGATAGTGGTTGTCGACCACCGCCCGCACCGGATGGTCGGACCGGGCGACCACATGGATCAGGTCGAGATTGAACAGCTTGTCGCCGTTGACCGGCGAGTGCCGGTCGGGCCCGTCGGAGAAGACAAAATCAAAGGGCCGGTCGGGCAGGGACTCATACTGGACCCCGCGGAAGCATTTGTAGAACCCGTCCCGCTTCGGGCTGTGGATCAGCTCGACAACGTCGCGGACCTCGTCCGGCAGGCGCGTACCGGCCACCTCGAACCAGTTCTGGTCATCCTCCATCGACGTCACCCGGCCCGGCGCGCGTCCGTCTTCGCGGGCATTTTCCAGCAGCGCGTAGCCGAGCACGACGGTCGAGATGCCGGTGCCACATTCGAGGATCTCGCGCGGCCGGAAGGCGCGCACCTGCTCATACAAAGTGAGGTAGTCCGAAAACGACGCGCCGGTGACCGCGGTCCCGGCCGCCGCCCGGGTCATCAGGTTCCACAGGGGTGGGTTCGCCCGCAGCACCGCCTCGGCGCGGCGCGCGCGTTTCGCGACCATCCCGTCCACTATCCATTTGCGGAAGCGGACGAGCGGACCGTACGCGGCCGCGCTCACCGCCGTCGGCACCGCGCCGGGCGTGGATTCGGACCGCCGTGCGGCCTCTGTCCCTGTTTCATTCATCGCTTACAACTGTCCCAGGCCGCATGGCCGACCGGTTCCCGGCTGGTCCCAACTTAATCGATGGAACCGCCCAGAACACCCTTGGTCGACGGCACATCGTCGGCGCGGCGCGGATCGATCTCCACGGCAATGCGCAAGGCGCGGGCGAGGCCCTTGTAGCAGGACTCAATCATGTGGTGATTGTTCTCGCCATACAGCGTCTCGACATGCAGCGTCAGCCCGGCCGACTGGGCGAAGGCCCGGTACCATTCCTGGAACAGCTCGGTGTCCATATCGCCCAGCTTCGGGCGCGTGAACGGCACCTTCCAGACCAGATAGGGACGGTTCGACGCATCCAGCGCCACCCGGGTCAGGGTTTCGTCCATCGGCACCAGCGCATCGCCATAGCGGCGGATTCCACGGCGGTCGCCCAACGCGGTGCTGATCGCCTCGCCGACGGCGTAGCCGCTGTCTTCGGTCGTGTGGTGAAAATCGATGTGCAGGTCACCCTTCGCGCGCACCGTCAGGTCGATCAGGCTGTGCCGCGCGAGCTGCTCGAGCATATGGTCGAGGAAGCCGATGCCCGTTTCCACGTCATAGACACCGGTGCCGTCGAGGTTGACCGCGACGGATAT
>Ga0070726_10002567_pt1 | contig 16232 bp, 27 predicted proteins | sample tdAd471_FD_67275 | JGI IMG/M metagenome (GOLD analysis project Ga0070726, IMG submission 67275) | Marine sediment microbial communities from the Atlantic coast under amendment with organic carbon and nitrate - tdAd47.1 | ecosystem: Environmental > Aquatic > Marine > Coastal > Sediment | place... | reverse complement strand
ATCACGGCTGCGAAAGAACTTCAGGCTAGACATCCTGACAAGGTTGTTGTGTTCAACTCTTGGAACCAAGCAGGTGAAACAGGGCAGGTAGGTATCTTCAAGAACCAGACAAACCTGATCGATGTAATGGATGATGAGCCATTTGAGGCTCTACGTGACCAACTTGCCAGTCAGGGCGTTGAAGCAAAGCAGATAAGTGTGGTTATGGACCTGTTGGGCAGTGCCAATCTGCGTAAACCTCATGTAGGCTCTCGTGCTGCTAAAAGGCTGACGGATGGTACTGGCGAAGAGGCTGCAACACTACCTGCTGACCAAGCTATTGCAGAATACTTCCACACAGTGTCCCGCAGAGCTGGGCTTGGTGAGTGGCGTTCTTGGGCTGTAGCAGAATTCAAGAAGCATTACAAGGATGTGTTACGTCCTGACAAACCGTGGTATGACAAGGATGCAATTGTCACCAACACCTCTGTAGCCAAAGGTGCAAAGAACCGGCGTAAACTTGCACAGCAGGCTGCTATTGTACAGCGTAACATGCGCAGGGTAATCACCCAGACCACGGAAGCAGAGAAGGTTGTAGACAACTTCTATGATCGTATGGGTGTTGCAATGTCTGAAAGTGACAGTGCAGCAGTTCGTGGTTTGAATAAGGTGCTTGAGCGTCTGCCTAGAGCAATGCGCTTCGGCGGTCCCGATATGAACAATGCTTTGCGTGGTGTAGGTTCTGTACCCAAGTTGATGTTCTTCAACATGGCGCAGTTCTTCGTGCAGTCCTCGCAGGCACTGGCAACAGCAGGCGCCAGACCACAACATTTCCCCGGAGCATTCAAAGACTTGATGATGGTCGGCACCAGATCACTGGCCAATCAGGCACGAGAGTTCTCCGGTAAGAAGGTTGTATCCAAGTTTGATGGTGAGGCAGAACGTCTACTGGCTGTTCTGCACCGTAGTGGGTACGTCGCTGATGTAGGTACCACAGACTTGATGCGTACTGTTAGGTCCGGTAGTATTCCGGGCCATGCAAGCACTGCCGGGGAGGCTCTACGTGTAGTCGGCAGAAGTGCCAGAAAGATTTCGGAGTTGCCGTTCCGCGCAGGTGAACGTACCAACCGTGCACTGGCATTTCTGTCTGCTAGACGTGAAGCTATTGAACAAGCTGAGAAAGGTCTTCTTAAGAACATAAATGGTAACGGCCCGTTCAAAGGCAAGATCGATGATGATGAATTCATCCGTATCGTAACAGACCGTGCCAAGATCACAGCACTTAACATGACCAAGGCAGGACAGCTTGAGCTGTTGTCTGGGCATGGCTCAGTATTGCTGCAGTTCAAACAGGTATTCCCCAAGTTCCTTAACATCTTCGAGACTTCTCAGCTTACAGGAAGACAGAAGCTTGGTGCTGCAGCAGCCATGTTTGGCTTCTGGGGCCCTACTGCGATCCCCCTTATGGCAGATGTGTTTGAAGGTGTTGACCTAATCAATTACAAACTGAGTGGTAAAGAGCCTACTCAGAGGTTTTTGTTCCAGAATATGGCATCCAATAACGCAGAGCTGTTTGCTGAATACATCTCTGACATGACCCCGGAAGAAGCAGAGAGCTGGGGCATGAACAAAGAGTTTTATACCCGTTTCCTGAAGAGGGGCGCATTAAGCGCATTGTCAGATGGAGAAATCGATCTGGTCAACCGCGTTGCACTGGGTAGGTTTGTAACAGACAGCACAGAAATGTCACAGAGTGTGGCTGATTATGTGGTGTCATTTGGTGTACTGGCTGACCTTATGGACGCTGCCACCACTCGTGGCGTACTTAATCCTATTAGCTGGATTGAGCTGATGGCTCGTACAGCTACTGTAGATAGCTATGAAGAAGCTTGGAATAACATGCTTGATGGTCGTAACGTCAAGCAATCCGTTATCAAGAACCTGACTGAACTTGGTCAGGCAGTATCATACGCTGGTTCTCTTGCTCGCTTCATTGAGAACAACAATGGTGAAGCCTATGGTGGAACTGGACTGTTTAACCGTCAGGACCATGATCCCAACTTCCGTGCCTTGGACGACACCCAGTACAACATGTTCGATACCAGTACAGGACGCAGCACTGGCGTTCCTGTTACCAAGGGTAGGTTACAACAGTACCTGCTTGGCATAACACCGGGTAAGCTTGTAGAGCGGTTCACTATTGAGAAGCTGGACAATGCCTATAAGGAAGCTGTTAATGAGTATCGCAGAGAACAGGCAAGACGTTTCCTAGAAGCACCCAATCCTACAGAGAAAACCGCTATCGTAAAAGAGACTTTGTTGGAGATACAGGGACTTAAAGCGTTGCTTGCAAAAGAAAACCTTAAGGGTACAGTGGCCGCAGATTACCTGCGATCCACTACAGAAATGTTTACCAAAGCATTGATCAATCATCAATTCGGTAAAACTATAACCGTGGAGTAAGAAATGGCAGACAGACCTTCAATTACTACGTTCAATTCAGGTGGTCGTTATGATACTGCCACTCTTAACAGCAACTTTCAGGCTATTCGTGACGCATTTGATGTGTTACTAGGGCTGAACGGAACGTCAGGGGCTAATAACACGTTAACAGGTAACGTGGATGCTGGTAATAACCGTATCATTAATATTGCCCAACTAGAAGCAGCCGCCCTGCTCTTGAATAGTGTTAACATAACATCCTTGTTTGGTAATCTCAACCCAAGAGGGGATTGGGCTACTTCAACAGTATACGCTCTACGTGATATTGTGTATGAAACGGACACGGTGTATATCTGTATAGAAGCCCACACTTCTGGTACATTCTCCACGGATTTGGCTGCTGACAAATGGATGGTCTTTTCCAACCCTACATTGGATACCTCATTACCTGTCCCAATCACTGATGGCGGCACAGGCTCTACCTCAGCCAGTGATGCTCGCACTGCTCTGTCTCTGGTGCCCGGTACAGATGTAGAAGTGTTTAATGCAGACATACTTAAGGCGGATGAAACAGACACCCTTGAAGTAGGGTATGATGTAACTCCTAATGATGCTGGTACTGTGGCTAGTGGCACACTTACCCCAGCCTTCGCCACCAGAAATGTGTACGAATATGTTAATGGAGGAGCACATACGTTAGCACCGCCCTCAAGCGGAAGTGGCTCCATAGTTATTCAAGTAACCAACAATGGTAGTGCTGGTGCAGTAACTACGTCTGGATTTACTACTGTAACAGGAGACGCCTTAACTACTACTAACGGGGATGACTTCTTGCTGTTTATAACTAAGGTAGGATCGTTTTCACATCTTCATGTGGTGGCATTACAGTAATGAGTTTCCCTATTATAGCAGTACCGCCATTCTCCAACCCTACATATAATTATGGGGAGAGCAGGGTATCTGGCTCTAACCTAAGTAGTTACACTTTTTCAAATGTGACCTCTAATGCTACAACAACACCTTATCTGGCCGTAGTAGGCGGTTACGCAACCAGTGGCTCATTTTTTGATGTTGCATCCTCCACTATAGGCGGTGTTTCAGGCACTACTGTAGTTAGTCAGAAATTAAACGTCACCACAGACCCAGTGGCGTTTCTGGTACAAGCAGTTGTTACAGACACAACACCCGATGTAACTATCACATTTGACGGGACCATGAGTGTATGCGGAATAAGACTATGGTCAGTCCATGATCTTAGTAGTAATACTGCAAGAGCCACTTCTGGAGATTCTAATTCTGCAACAATATCTCTGGATTTAAATGTACAAAAAAACGGCCTTGTCATAGCCGTGGCTGGGCAGGTCAGTACAAATTCCGTGACGTGGGTAGGTGCCACTGAAGATGAAGCTAAAGAGGTCATTCAGACCACAACATCTTTTACATCGGCCTCTGACCTAATGAGTGCCAACGCTGCACCCTTAACACTTGAAGCACAGTTTGCAGCTAGCACGTCTAATTGTGGTGTAGCAGCGTTTTGGAAATAAAAAAGGGAGCCGAATGGCTCCCTTTAAGTTTAGTCTTTGTATTTTATATTCTAACCTGTTACCATAAGCCTCCACTAACTCTTCTATGATTTCTGTTGTAGGGTCCCACATTTTTTCTATGAGCTTCCCAACACAATCATAAACAACAATGTAATCAATCAAATCTGTTTTTCTTTGCGTCTCTTTCTGCTTTGGCTGTATCATTCTTCAACTTCTCCTGCATACTCTGATCACCTTTAAGCTGCTCTACAAATTTATCAGTTTTGGCCTTACGCTCGCTTTTAATTCTCTCCTTTTTGGCGAATTCTACATTTACTTCAAGAGCAATGGCGACAACAGGTAACTCCGTAATATCCTTGTTCTGAATATCCAGACCATAATTATCGTCCATAAGAACGTAGTGGTCAACTGCAGCAAAGTCTGTCGTGTCGTTGGTAACGAAAATGCGCCAATTCTTGTAGTGTTTAGGGTCTATGGACGCCACAAAGAAACGCACAAATTCATCTACATCCTTTGAAGTTGGTAGCTGAATAGCAGTACCAATCTTCTTTGCAGGATCACACAACCCGTTCTTATAGATGTAGACCTTCATGCTCGTCCTCCATACTTAAAGTTTTTCTGTCCAGTTCTTTCAGGTGGTCATACACATACCTGTAAATTGGGATGAACCCCACCAACCAATCTCCGTCATTAAGTGCGGAGATTTTTTTTATGGCGTCGTCTACATCAGGAGGTAGAGATGTCTCCTTGACTATATGACCTTCTTGTGTAACAAGCAATTTGAATTCAAGCAATGTAATGTCAGACACCACAAACACCTCCTTTACCACCAATTTCACAAATATCATGGGTCATGACATTCTCTTCAAATACTTCCCCGAGCTTATCAAGGGCATCATTGTAAGGCACACTTACAAGAGGCTGTCCACCACGGCTGCCATCTGGATAACACGTGAAGCCTCGCAGCCTGTGAGCATTATCAGCCAAGTACCTAGCAAACCTGTCAACATAGTCCTTGTTCTCCTTATACGCAGGTAGGTTAATTGTAGAGCTGATTCCCATATCAACATACTCTTGTACTCCTACCTGAAAATCAATACGTCGTTCAAAATCCTCCGCCAGATCAATGGCACTCTCAATAGCTTCAGGGTCTACCCCTTGGTTGAGAATAAGCTCATTTGCTGTGGAGTCGATGACGTATTGGTACTTCCATTTTTTTCCGTCTGACATGTAACGTCGTTTATAAGCAACTGCAAATATTGGTTCAATTCCTGTAGTTGTTCCTGCAAGGATACCAATTGTACCCGTGGGGGCAATCGCCCTAACAGCCACCGGTCTGCTAATATCCATTTTATCTGCTGTACTTTTTGCGACAGCGTCAGATACGTGTTCATATACACTTAACCACCTCCGTAGTTCATCTGTTACCTCATATTTATAACCCCGTTTAAGAAGCCATTCGTGTACGCCCATGAGTCCGAGGCCCAGTCTCCTATTTTTTGCACGTACGTCGTAAACCTTGTCATAAGGCAATTCGGAAACCAGTGTGCCACAAAGCAGGAAAATGGTAGCAAAAGTGACAACGTCATTGAAATCAGCAATGTCATCAATACGAGACATATTGATACTACCGAGATTACAAACGTCGCTATCGTCCTCGGAAGTAACCTCTGTGCAGGCGTTGCGGAGCTTTTCATTTTCCTTGTCGAAGAAGTTGAAAGAAAATCCCGGTTCCCCTGTACGAATTGCCTGCTCCACATTCTTTCTGAAGACATGTCCATAATCTCCTGTTTTCCAGTAGTTCATTAACCATTTAGTGTTGTAATTAACACTTATGTTGGTTATGTCCATTGGAGCGTTGTAGTTGAAGTCAGCTTGCTTCAGGTCCCATATAGTCTTGTCTGTACTGGGTACTGGCATATTGTGCCAGTCCTTCATTACCAAAAACTTGTCTACGTCAGGATGATCACAGTCAAGACTAGCATAAAGAGCACTACGACGAGTGCCTCCCTGCATAATATGTCTGCCCATTCCATTGGTCATCTCCATCTTTGACAGTGGGCCTGAAGCTACACCACCAGTGCCTTTAATAACACTTCCTTCTGCACGGTACTTGGAATAGTCCACTCCGATACCGCCCCCGGTCGCGAGGCACAACTCAACCTTACGAGATAGGTTCCCCCAATCTTCTCTACTATCCTCCAACGAAGAGAGTAGGTAGCAATTATTGAAGAATTTCTTTGTTCTTCCGGCATAGTAAAGGTACCGTCCTCCCGGAATAAATTTCATTGTCTTCATAATATTCTTGATGGCAAGTGCCACGTCTTTTGAAACATACCTGCCACAAACATCATCTACAAGGGTAGAGCACAACTCATCCCAAGTCTCCGCACCTTCATGCGCGTACTTCTGCTTAAAAATGTCTTCTGCAAACTTACTACGGAAGACAGGATTCTCATTACTTTGCCACAAAATTATTATTCCTTTACAGCCCTGCTACCTTATACATAACCATACCTTTAACTTCTGTCATCAACTCATACGTTGCTCTCAGGCGTTCTGTAGGAGTTGCATCTGGATAATTTTCATCCAGATATTGCATGATTTCCTCTAGAATTTTATCTGCTGTTTCATCCATCACAAGCTTCCTTCTGTTTGCGGGTGGCAATTGGTTTAGGCCAAGAGAATGCCCCATACTTTCCTGCCATTGGATAAATTATTGTTTCCCTGACCTCTTCTAGTAACTTGAATAATGCCTTATTAGCTTCCTGACAGGTTGCATCTGGAAACTTATCCTCCATGTGCTGCATAATTAACTTATTAATCCTTGTTACTATATATTCCTCCTTATTCATCACAAGGGATTCTCCTGTTGTGTATATGTATGTGCTTGTTCAGGGTATCGTTGAATCATCTCTTTAGCGTGATTATCAACGCCCTGCCAGAATGAGTTATCAACAGCCACTGGTGGTCTGTCATCAACCCAATTACCTACGATCATACTATCACGAACAACAGCCATACAGGCCATTGCTTTGATCACATGAGAAAGGCCACTGTCTGGGTCAATGTCCTCCCCCTCATACCACCGTGTAAGGTGTCGCAGTGCGGCATCGTAATACACAGAGGCACGAACACCTACACACCTATAGTTATGGCGTCCATATTTTCTGGCTCCTTCCATCATGGCAAGACCAAGCTCTGCCAATACTGGGGCTGATACCGTTGACATTGGACCCTTACCAATGCCCATAGCATCCTTTGGATTACTAGGTTTATTCGACGTAGTCATTGAACAACCCGTACACAATCAACTGTGCATCTTCAAGAGTAGGTACAATCCAGTTGACACTTTCCTTTACCACAGGATGTTTCTTCAACCTGTCATCGTCTGTGATAAGAATTATTGGTTTACCAAGGGCACTGGCCCAACCAATCTCAATCATTGTACCAAGACTGATACTCTTGATTTGCTCAGCAAACATACAGGCAATCATAAGATCACATGATTTTACATCCAGCATGTTCTTTGAATAAATAGCCTTATCCGAACCAAAACAGATACAGTCCTTAGCAGCAATGCCTTCCTCATCATATACTTCACCCTCTCCAATCTCAGGCTCACACCGCAGAGGGCTAATCATCCTAATGTTGGTATTCTTGAAGTGGTTCTGCAAATCTTCTCGCCACCATTTCGCACTTTCACTTGTATGTCCCGCTATAGGACCACCTAAATATACATATTTTTTCATTAGGAAGTTTTCTCCAAAATAGTAATATAGTCAAACTCTTCGTGTTTAGCCACATCGGTGTTTGCCATAATTTTAGCATCATTTGAGTGTTTACTTAAATGGCTTATAAATTCACCGACTGTCATGCCATCTAGATCACCGTAAACACTAAACCTATCCACCACTTCATATGGAGATGCATAATTTTTCATGTTCCACCTGTCATGTCATCATCATCATAAAAGTAATACGCCGTCATAAAGGCTAATACTACAATAATACTTACTGCCCATATCATATTATGCTCCTAAAACTAAAATTATAGTCGCTATAAAGAAGATCAATACATATACATCCTCATGCATAGCGCCGCTTTACTTCATCTATGGATATAAACTCAGGGTCGTAACAACCATCCTTTACGTTGTGGCAGATAACTACACCCCTCCACCACAGATTGTTAGCCTCTCCTGCGTAATCTTCCCAATGCTCGAAATAGCACCCACACACAAGACCCATGATACGCTGACCATCTGCACGAGTACGCATGGCAAAATCAGCAATGTGACTGTGTCCTACAGTGCAGGATACAAATTGTTTCTTCAGCAGGGAGGCTGCTGGGTGCTCACCACCGATGGCTAACCCTTTGATACCAGATGTAAAATAGTGTGAGTACATCACACCGTCTACCATCACAGGATGTAGGAAGTCGTGTACACTCCAACCATGCTCTTTGAACCTGATGGAGCGCCATGAGATTGTGCCATCAAGCTCTGGACTTAGTTGTGTAGCACGATCAATGCGCTCCTCATGATTACCCTGTAAGGATATTTTACGAGGTTTGTATTGGGCCTTATGGTTACGTGCTTGCTGAATATTATAGGAATGGATAGGGTTCTCAAATTTATTCAAGGCATCATTGGCAGCCTTAATATCATTCGCATAACGGCGCCCCTCAAAGGATCGTCTACCACGATCATAAGATGAGAGGCTCGGCATATCCGCCCAATCTCCAATGTTGACAATAACATCTGGCCTACGATCCAGCACCAGCTTACCAAGCCAAGTATACCGCTCATTGGATACACCGGGCTTGGCATGGCTGTCAGGTATAACTAGGTGTGTGCTCATTACGCACTACCCTTGATGTCTTTAGCCCAATCTGGTGTGTCCTCTTCTGACAAATACCCTTGCTCTCTCATGTAGTTTACATAAAATTCAGAGATAAGCTCAGGCTCAATACGAAAGATTTCAGCCAGACCAATTGCAATGGCACGTGCATAATCAGATGATTCTGGATGGGAGCGGATACGGAGGTCACAGAATGCAGGATTATCTGCTGCATCCCCAATCTCCAATGTAACCTTTCCGACTCTTACTGGTACGTCGTCTATTTGTTCTTGTTTTTGTTTGTCCGACATATTAACTCCAAAAAATGTTGCGCATCAAGTAATACCATAGGACGCTTCCTGTTCATCTTCAGTACGACCACAGGCTCAATAGCCTTGACAGCATTACTTTTTGCTTGGTTATATATTGAATACAAGGTTTTGAAGATTTCCTGATTCTTGCATTCAAACGTGTACGGTATAAGTTTCCGTGCACGTGTACTTAACTTAACATCTTCTCCTTTCTCACCCATAATTGCAGGGCGAACATCATCATCTGTCAAATCAAACAGAGACTTGAGTTGCGCCACTGTCCAATCCTGAAGTCGCCTACCTTTGGCCTTCCGGGAGCTTGTTCTCATTGTGATCCTTACATAAAGTTATATATTGTTCTTCTGTGTACCTACTGTCAGGCGTGTGGCAGTATCTTGTGGCAACACCCGTAAGAACATCACAATAAGCAATGAATTTTCCACATTTATCACATCGTAAATTCATTTTGGTTCACCAATATACCACTTCTTATTACCAGACTTGGACTTAGGATTATCAGCAAGTATAGCCTGTCCTTCCCAACACTTTGACACATAATCACACCATTCACATGTGATGGGAAGTATGGTGTTGCCAGTAGGTTTTCGATACCAAGTTTCTGGTACAGGCTCGAAACACCGTTTGAAGGCTTTTCCAGTTACTAGAGTATCGATATTATCATGAGCTCTTGACAAGGCAGCCTTTCTATACTTCCCATCAACAGTAGGCGGCTCCAGAATTAACCACTCACCATTGTCTTTATTTAGTACAATCCATCCACCGAAGGGTAAGCCCCTTGCCTCAGCATACATGTACCCCTGAGTAAGATACCCAAAAGGATCATCAGTAAGCATGTTGTGGAAAGCATTGGCATCACCAAACTTCTGTTGGAAAGAGTATTTTGATGCAGTCTTTACATCATATACCTTACCATCAATTACAACATCCAAAGTTCCGTCAACTGTAACACCGTCTTGTGAATACTGGACCTTTGTCTGTGTCTCCTCAATATTCAGGCCAGCACCCTTCATGATAGCGAACACTGCTGCTTCCAGCAGATCACCCATGAAGAACTTCATGGTGTTATTATAACCGGCAGGGTCTTTAGGTGCACCGGCGTGTTCCATCTGCAACTGACAGGTAGGTCTACCAATGGCAGAAATTCGAATAGTAGGTTCTCGTTGTTCTTTATTATGGAAATGGGAGCGGAGTGCATTCTTGCATGCCTCACCAAATTCTTCTATGATTTCCTCAGACATGGTTGTACCGCCGAGAGGGGCCATAGACAGATACCCCTTGATTTGTTCTAACAATATATTCATGGAAATTTCCTTTGATGAAATGGGGGAAGGTTTTTGCCTTCCCCCTAGCGTCTAGTTTAGAGGACTTTACTAGCGCCTAACCCGCATCAAGCGGATTCATATCCTCTGGAAGATCATCATTAAGATCGTTCAGGGGATCAAGCTCGTTTGCTTCGCCGTCAAAGGAAGCGGCATTTGCATCACGAACCTTATTCTTGTTACGATTATACTTGTTGAACACGGACTCGTTCTCAAGTTTAATCGTCTCGCTGAAGTCCCGCAACAGACCAAAATCTGTTGGTGAAATATCAGCTTGTGCACCTACTTCAGGGACTACTTCCCAATAGGTAACACCATCATTCTTCTTCCGCTGCAAACTAAAATCCAACCAGACACGCGGATAGAAGATATGCTTTTTCTCAAGCTCTTGCAGCTTGTCTGCAATAGGCATGAAGTTGGTGCCCCGCGCAAAGAACATGGCGGGTTCGTTCTCAAAGGTATGCTCGTTCTTGTGAGCATCTACCCCTGTGATTGTGATAAGGCCGAACAAAACTTTAGCAGCCTTGATCTGTTTTTGAATTTCCTTTTCACCAGTGTCAAGATTTTCAAAATCCTTCTTGCTCAATTTACCGCACTTCATACGGCCACAAGTAGAATAGATTTCTGGATCACGGAAATTCTGGAACAATACTGATTTGCTGACCAGCTCATTTGCATCACGGTCATAATGCGAATACTGGTTGCGAGGCATGAAGACACGGAATGATACCGTCTTGGAGTACACTGTTACGCCTTTCAGCGTAATAGCCCATTGACCGCGCGGTATTTCATTGCCGTCGTTGTCTTCGTCGTCGTAGTTGACACGCAAGGATGGAAGGTCAATACCTTCATTCTGAGAACCCCCAAAAAGGGCAATCAGTTCCTTGTCTGTCAGGCTTTCAATATTAGTTGGGAGATTGGCGTCGAGATGCGCCGGGAGATTATCAGACATATTTTTTCCTTATTATTATGTTGTCTGGTTATGTACAATGGTATTTTCCCCATTGTTCTTATACTATAGCACAAAATGGGATATTTGTCAAGTCTTTTTTTCTGCTACCTGTATGCATTTGTCACAAAAACCGTAGTAATCCGGCAGTTGAATAGACAGGTCGCGCATTGTTGTAGCTGGTTCACCACATCCATCACATATGGTTAAATCACGACTAAATCTTGTTGTTGGTGCCTTTCCGTTAGTCGGATACTTCGGTGTGTCGCTCATGTCTTCATCCTTTCAAAATAAAATCGGGAATAGGGATTATGTAATACAATCTGAGTGTGACCACCCCATAGGAGTGCTTTTCTGGAATATATATATATATATATATAAACACCATACTAAGCGTAGTCCAGTCCGTGGTTGATACACAGGCTTGCTACATTGTTTCCCTAAACCCTACCTCAGCTTTCTGTCACTGCTGGGGACTCTGTCAACAGGAAGTCATCCTCAAATGATAATGGCATTGGATAGGTTGAGGGTACATTATTCTCTATATAATCCGCTATCTGATTAAAAGTTTTGCCTCTGTCATTCATGCTGGCCAATATATGCTGTGTATGTGTATCTAATCCTCTTGAAGTACCCCTACTAAGGTATCCATACTTAAAAATTCCTTTTGGGGCATAAGATTTGTAACCCACCACTGACGTTATACTGTCCCCCCATTCACCATGTATATCATGTAAGACACCTAGGCAACAAAAACTATCTTTACCCTTAAGTTTCTTCTTAAGCCTGCCTTTTCCTCGTTTGTAATCTCCAGAACGTAGGGCAGCAATCCATACAGCCTTGTCGATGCCAGTAATCATTTTACTTCTCCTCTGCTTCCCAAAATCTGCAATACTTTAGTATGCCTTGGTCTATAAGTCTCTGCGGATAGCCATTACGCAAAAACCATTCTTCTCTGGTTTCTTCTTTTGGATTCCAATCATGAATCCTAGGAAACCCGTATTTCCAACCTTCGGGTGGGTCTACAATCAGCACTCTTGCCATTGCTGTTCCTCCTTGAAGGCTTGCTGAAACATTCTCAACTCATTCTCATCCGATATCAACTCATCCAGATCATCCATGGTCGGTATCTCATCCTCATTAAGATAATACATTTGTTGTTCCCTTCTTATTTTTTTTCTTGACAAATGATTAAAAGTGTGCTATATTAGTGGCCGTTAAACGGCGGAAGTACACCCTCTAATATCCTTATAGCTTCATGTTCAGGTATATTCTCCATAATTCGTACAGGCACTTTAAATTCAAGTTGTCTATCTTCATGGTTCCTTATACATGTATATTTAAATATATACATATTGCTGTTTATGTCATATGTTAAACTTACTGTGTTATTATAATAAAACCTGTCACCAGTAAATCTGTATATGGCCTCCTTACACCAAGGTAATCTTATTTCTCCAGTACCAATTTTTCTTAAGCCTCTCCTCATTGCTGCCAGACCATACTGTTTCTGTTCGTAGCCAATTATCTCCTTGTTTAACTTCCACTGATAAGGGGACTGACATGACATATCCAAAAAATTTCTTGACTTGGATATCGACGTTGACCATAGCCTCTCCAACGAGTCTGGGGATGAGGGCAATCTCCGATGGATGGGTATCGATAACGATACTGTCATGAACTGTGTTGATAAGAATGGACTGAACTTTGTGTGCTTTAAGGACCCTCGCAACTTCCACAAGAGCAAGCAACATAATATCTGCTGTAGCAAATCCTTGGACAGGATAGTTGACAATTTTGGTACGTCCAGAAACAGACCCATTACTAAATCTTGAAGCACTTGGGAAATTGTATACCCGCCCACTTGGAAGCGAAATGTAACCATGTCTGACGGCCCCATCACACAATTTATCATGCCACCGTTTAATTCCAGTGTATCTCTCCAAGAAGGATTTGTAGTAAGTTTGCTCTGCCTTGGTACCTGAACTTCCACCGTACAAAGGCTTAAATGTATGGGATTTTGCACCCTGACGGTCAGTTTCTTGCCCCTCGGAAGTAAGAATGTCACTTGTTCTGGCATGTACATCTACTCCGTCCAATATGTCTTTGAGGGCGATCTTACAACCCGACAACTCTGCCGCAATTCTGAATTCAAGCTGTCCCTCATCTGCATCAGTGATTTTACCGCCTTCCCATCTGCTAATAATGACGCTTCTAATTGGAAACGTGCCTCCTCGTGGCTGATTGTGGTAATTCGGGTTGCGGCTTGATAAACGCCCGGTTGCTGTAACGAATTGCATATAGCGAGTGTGAAGGTATCCATCAGGGGCGATACCCTTTCTGATTCCGTTGACAAAATTGGACAGATAATGGGATACCGCTGAAAGCCGTACCATTTTCGTGAGGAATTCTCTTGCATCGGGGTGCTTGGCATATTTCAGATATTCTTCAATGGCTGCGTGGCTGGTGGAGAATCCATTTGCTGACACGTAGGCTGGGCTTCGTGGAATGAGGCCAAGTCCTGCGAGTTCTCTGGGCAGTTTATCAAAGTACAGGACTCCTGACCCACCGCAATAGACACACCGGGATAGGTTTTTTCTAGGCTCACCATTCTTCTTAAGTAGTTGGGTTTTACCCTGCCCATCGCATTCTGTACATTTCTGAGCTTCCTTTTTGTACAGCACTCTTGTTTGAGCTTTGACATGGTTGATAAACGCCTTTCTAGTCATGCGAGTGCGCCGCTTGGCAACTACTCGTCCGTACTTGACTTCTGTTCCAAGGTTAAATACTGATTTCCATCTTTTCTTGTTCGGTACTTCCCGTGAAAACAATATACGGGATAAGTCATCTGGGCTTGTAAGACTGTAATGAGGGTTGCCCATGACCCTGTAAACTATTTCTTTCAGATCACCTTCTAATTGTTCTTTTTCTTCTAGGTATTCTGCCTCTAGTTTGTCTAGTGCCTCTAAGTCCACCGCACTCCCATTGGTTTCCATTTCGGCAAGTATAGGCAGAACCTCGTGCATGAGGTTCATTACTGCCTGCATAATTTTAGATCGCACCTCCCAAAACTTTTATAATGTCTTCTTTATCTCTGGTTTCTTTCAGTAAAAGTTCCCGTACCATCATGCTAGGTATATTCAGAGGTATTCTATGCCCCCACTCATTAAGTACAAAACATTGATAACTGTTTTTACTTGAGCGCACATGTTGTTCCATATGAGCACGAGCCTCTGCTAATTTTGCATAAGCCTTGCTCAGCTTTTGCACTTTTTCTGCTGTTATTCCTTCCATAGTCCTAACTCCTTTTGTTGTTTAGCTTACTACATATATAATATTAGATTACACCTCCTAGGGATCGCACTATACTTTCCTTATGTCTGATATCCTCTAGTAGTGCATTATGTATTGCAGTCCTAGTCATAGGTGTGTTCATGTAAATACTGCCCAGCAACTGTATCTCAACTGAAAACTCCCCTTTGTCATAAGCATTAAATTTGTCCAATCTATTGTGGGAATCAGCTAAATTTTTATACGCTAAACTAAGCTTACGTAATTTTTGTATTATTTTTTCTTCCATAGTCCTAACTCCTTCTGTTGTTCAATGTACAGCAACATAGTGATGTACACATCATGGTTTCCATATTCCTCCACCACTTCCCATGGCATGGCATTAAACCCCACCCCCTTACTTAGATATTCCTCTGTAACGTCCTTCTTGGCTGGTAGTTTACGCCGTGCACAGCACTCCTTGAGGCTCAGCCTGTACATCTGAGGCATACCGTTGTACTTTAGGTACTCATATGTCATAGTGTCGTACACGGCGCCCTGATACTTCCATATGGCGTTTATCCACTGTAGGTCATGTTTAATATTATGACCAATCAGGAGTGTAGTAGTGTCCAGAATGGCCTGAACACGCTTGAACGTATCTGGTGTCTTTGGCTGTGTATCATGCTGGCAACAGAAATAGGATTGCTCCATAGTATCCACATTGCCAAACCCTATTGACACCAAATAATTGTTCCAGTAAGGCAGATTACCACTCTCACTGAAGGTGTTTTCTACGTCAGTTACTGTTATCATTTATCCACCTAATTGGGGCCGAACTAACTGCCGAGCTAATAGTGTATGTTACTGTTCGAATATTTTCATGTTTCTGTTTATATTTTTCTGCGTAGTCTGTAGGTTCACCATAAACAGCATTTACATCATCAACCAACATTAATTTATTAAGTGTAGGCAATTTCCCCATTGGATCAGGCACCGCATAAAATACACTGTGTGTTGAACTTGATGTATCTGTATAACTTCTTCCATTGCGGTCGATACGTACAAAAAATTGTTTAAACCTTTTAGCTGGTTCATCAAGAGTTTTTAGTCCTAATTTTCTGTTTAACCTGAAAGAACTTATAATATCCCTACGGCGTACTAGTACACCTTTCTCCTTGATGGCAGCTTGTACACAACGTAGCCAGTCCTCTCTGGATGCACTTTTTACTTTATCAACATCCCCCAAAAATAAACACAAATCAGCACGAGTTATGGTAATTTTTATGGCCCCATATACACCACTGTGTATACCATTTAATAACGTATTTGTCATGCTGTTATCCAATTATTAGTTGTACCATCAAATAACACATCAAAGGAACCCTTAATACCATCTATTTTGTTTTTGCTTATGGTTAGATACCTTTGAAGATTATCTTTAGTTCCGGGGTCTTTTCCTATCCCTATTATCAAATCAGCTTCGGCAGCCTTACCAGTTTTTGAATAGTCTGCCATACTATAGTCAATGTAACGCACATCCTGTGCATCTGCAG
>Ga0070726_10002563_pt1 | contig 16247 bp, 11 predicted proteins | sample tdAd471_FD_67275 | JGI IMG/M metagenome (GOLD analysis project Ga0070726, IMG submission 67275) | Marine sediment microbial communities from the Atlantic coast under amendment with organic carbon and nitrate - tdAd47.1 | ecosystem: Environmental > Aquatic > Marine > Coastal > Sediment | place... | reverse complement strand
GTCTCGAGGCAGTCGGCGACGAAGGCCGGGCAGAGCACGGCGAGGCGCTTCACGCCCTTCTTCGCGAGCTCGACGACGCGCTCGTCGGTGTACGGCTGGATCCACGGATCGCGGCCGAGACGGGACTGGAAGGTCGTGACCACCTTCTCGGGATCGAGATCGAGGGCCTCGATGAGGGCCCGCGTCGTCGCGTAGCACTGCGCGCGGTAGCAGTTGCGGTTCGCCGGGTTGATCTGCGCGCAGCAGTCCGCGTTCGCGAGGCACCAGCCGCCCGCCGACTCGTCCGACTTGCGGACGTGCCGCTCCGGCAGCCCGTGGTAGCTGAGCATCACGTGGTCCGGGCGGAAGTCGTCGAGCACCGGCCGGGCAACCTTCTCGAAGGCGCGGATGAACGCGGGGTGATCGTAGAACGCCTCGACGAAGCACAGCGACGGGGTGTTCCACTCCTGGTGCGCGACGTCGGTGACCTTCTGGATCGCCGAGCCGGTGGACGACGACGCGTATTGGGGGAAGAGCGGGAACACGACGATCCGGTCGACGCCCCGGCGGCGGAACGCCTCGAGCGCCTTCTCGACCGACGGGTTCTGGTAGCGCATCGCCACCTCGACCTGCCACGTGTCGCCGAGCTGGGCGCGGACGCCGTCGGCGAGGTCGTTCGTGTGGTACATCAGCGGCGAGCCGCGCTCGGTCCAGATCGTCTCGTACGCCTCGCCCGACTCCTTCGGCCGGGTGCGCAGGATCACGCCCTCGAGCAGCATCGTCCGAACCACCGGGTTGATGTCGAGCACCCGGGGATCGTTGAGAAACTCGCGCAGGTACCGGCGCACGTCCGGGGGATGGGGCGTGTCGGGGGTACCGAGGTTGACGAGCAGGAGACCGACGCGGGGGGTCGCAGACATCAGAACATCAGGGCTCGGGGTCGGGCCCGACACACTGCGCGCGGCGGGCGGTTCGGGCAAGCCCTGACACGATTCGACGCAGGCGGGGGCACCGCGTACGATGCATCCATCTGCCTCGGGATGCGGCCATCGCTGTGAATCGAACGTCTGCCCTGCTCGCCCTCTTCGCGCTCGCTGCGCTGCTCGTGTCCGCCTGTGGCGACGACGGCGGCGAAGGCACGACCGCGCCGCCGCTGCCGGAGCTCGTCGACGTCGACGCGCCGGACCCGGTACTCGTCGGCAGCGGGCTGGTTGGCACCGTGCCCGGCCTCGCACTGGTAGACGAGGTGCCGGCCCTGCGGGTCGACCTCGGCGACGGTGCGTCGAGGGCGCTGGCGGTGCGCGAGGTCGACGGCGCGCGGGTCACCTGGGCGGTGGACGCCACCCTGGTCGACGCGCTCGGGGCGGGCACCCACACCGTCGACCTGCGCCTCGACCTCGACGGCGCACCGACGCAGGCCGTGACGCTGCAGATCGCGACGGGGCTCGACGTCGAGCTGCTCGCGGCCCCCGACGGCGTGGTGTACCGCAACCAGATCGAGGTGCTGCGCGGCAGCGGATTCGTCACCGCCGACGAGGGGACGGTCACGGCACGGGTCGTCGGCACGTTCACCGGCGACGACGGCGACACGGCGGTCGACGCGAGCCTCGACGTACTCCCGGCCGAAGCCGGCGATCGGGATCGCGGGCTGCTGACGCTGACCACCGACCTCGGCGGCATCGGCCCCGGCGTGTTCGACGGGACGATCGAGCTGGTGAGCGAGCTGCGGTCCGGCGCGACGTCGCGCAGCACGGTGCGCCCGATGCGGGTCGAGTTCATCGCTCCGGACGTGTTCGGCTTCGAGCCGGCCGGGGTGCCCCTCGGCGCGTGGGCGTTCGTCCGCGGCGCGGGCTTCGTCGGTGGGCGCGCCGACGTCATCACGACGCTGGCCCTCGAGGGCACGGTGACCCGGGATGGGGTGCCCGAGGCGTTCGGGCCGACCGAGGTCGTGCCGGAGTTCGTCGACGGCCAGACGCTGCGGATCGCGATGGAGGCGGTCGCGTCCGAAGGCCAGCTGGTCAGCCGGCTCTTCGACGCGCGTGAGGCGCGGTTCGAAGGCACGGCGACAGTGGTCGTGTCGCAGGGCGCGGCGTCGATCACCGGGGCGCCGGCGCCGGTCTCGCTGCAGGTCACGCCGCCCGGCCAGGTGGTCGTGCTGCGCTTTCTGCCGTCGTACGAAGGCACCCTGCGTCGGTTCGGCCTCGCCGCGGCGCAGGCGGAGGTCGAGGCGGCGGTCGTCGCGCGGGTGCGCAGCATCTACGGTGGGGTGAACCTCGACGTGCGCCTCGACGAGCCGACCGACATGGCGCCGGGTGGCTGGTCCGTCGTCGAGATCGGCGGCCCGGACCCGAACGGGCTGGGGGTGCTCGGGTACGACAACTCGCCGGGCAAGGACGTCGGCAACCTGCGGCTTTTCGACGCGATCGGCGGGCAGAACGCCGAGACGCAGGCGGACGGCTACCCCGGGTACGGGGGCATCTTCATCGAGTCGATGCTGTACTGGTCGAGCCACCCGGACCTGCCCGGCGCCGATCCCGCGGGCCGCCCCGAGCCGGACCCGCTCTTCGACGAGATCTTCGACCCGGTGCGCACCTACCCGGCGACCGTGGCCGAGGTGCGCGGCGACGGGGATCCGGACCGGGTGGCGAAGGTGCAGCGAGCGATCGCCGCGCTGGGATCGATGGTCGGCGAGACGTCGGCGCACGAGATCGGGCACAGCCTCGGACTCGCCGAGCCGTTCGGGCCGACGACGGTGTTTCACAACAGCGGCGACACGCCGGGCTGCCTGATGGACACCGGCAGCGCGCGGCCGCTCGGCGAACGCGCCGCGCAGGACGGCTTCACGCCGACGCACCTGTGCGGCGACCACCCGGCGTACCTGCTGCAGGTGCTCGGCGGCCGCTAGACACTCCTGGCACAGCTCGCGTCATTCATCGCTCGCGTCGGGCACGGCTTGCGTCGATCACCAGGTGAGCGCGAAGCCGCTCGCCGTGGGGCGCACGCCGGCACCGTGGACGTCCCCCTCCCCGCGGTTCGCCACGAGAGTGACGACCCAGCCGATCGCCGCGACGCCAGCCGTGGCCCAGGTCGCGTTCGCGGCGGTGCGCCGGGTGCGGGCGGTGTCGCGCCACGCGTCGATGTCGCCCGAGACGACACAGGCCGGCGCATCCGCGCAGGCATCGACCTCGCGCCGCGCACCGCCGACGGCGGCCTCGAGGCCCACCGCGACGCCGGCCAGGGTCGCCGTTGTCATGCCGAACGCGAGCGGGGCGGCGCGCACTCCGCCGCGACGTACGTCGTTCGGGGCGGGATCCGCCAACGCCAGGGACATGTCGTTGACCGGCTCGGGTGCCAGCAGGCGGTCGACGGCCGCGCGGGCGTCGCGGTCGCGCGGCCGGCGGACCTCGGCCGAGCGCAGCGTGGTGTCGCGATCGACGCGCACGAGGCGCGCCCCGCCGGCGTCGTCGGACGCGACGACCCACACCCGCTCGGCCGCCGTGAGGCGGGCAGCACCGGCAATCACCGCCGGGTCCGAGGTGGCCGCCACCAGCTCACCCTCGGGCAGCGCCGTCAGCCAGACCAGGGCCTGCACATCGACGGCGTCGCGTTCGGTCGGATCGACGGCCATGCGCCACAGGCGATCGGGGCCCCACACGTCGACGACGACGGTGCGGCACGGCACGGCCATGGGTGAAGACACCGCGTCGCGACCGTCGACGCGCACCGCCTGCGCCGCGTCGCGACCGTCGACGCGCACGGCCTGCGCCGCGTCGTGACCGTCGACGCGCACCGCCTGCGCCGCGTCGCGACCGTCGACGCGCACCGCCTGCGCCGCGTCGTGACCGTCGACGCGCACCGCCTGCGCCGTCTCGAGTCCGTCCAGCGCGAGGCTGCACGCAGCGGGCCCGCGCAGGTGGTCCCACCGTTCGATGACCGACGGTGGGACGTCGAGCTCGGACGGGTGCACGCCCCACATCGCGAGCCGCACCCGAGCGAGCACCGCGTCGGCCCGCCCCGGTTCGATCGCGTCGAGGGTGCGCACGAACATCAGCAGCGCTTCGAGGGTGGGCCACAGGTGATCCGCCTGATCGGCGAACGCGTGCGGGTGGTCCTCGAGGACGTCGAGCCAGCGGTCCATCGTTGCCACGACCGCGTCGTAGTCGCGCGCATAGAACGCGTCGCGAACGGCGGCGAGCTCGTCGAGCGAGGCCAGCGCGCCGTCGTCGGCCACCACGACGCCCTCACCCGGACCGGCCCGTCGCAGCGCGTCGACGCGGTCCGGCAGATCCGCGTCGACGCCGATCCCCGCGTCGACGAGCGCGTCGTGCACCACCTCGACGAACGCCGGATCGAGGCCGTCTTCGACGAGCACCGGATCGGCCGACGCTGCACCACCGACGAGGGTGACGGCGACGAGGGCGAGGGCTCGAGCGAGGGCGTGGCGGGGCATGCTCACGGGGGACGCGGCGTGGGACCCCGAGTGTACGGCGAATCCAGCGGCCCGACGAGGCTGTGGGCACGCCGTGGTGCGTCCGGTCGGCGCTCGGCATCCATCGACCGCCCCGCGCCGGTCAGAGCAGGCCGAGGCCGAGGGCCCGCGCCGGTCAGAGCAGGCCGAGGCCGAGGGCCCGCGCCGGTCAGAGCAGGCCGAGGCCGAGGGCCCGCGCCGGTCAGAGCAGGCCGAGGCCGAGGGCGAAGAGACCGAGCGGCAGGGTGATGAAGAAGAGCGCGACCATGAGGATCGCGAGCACGACCCAGATGCCGATCGCGCGCATCCACCCGATGTCGTACCGGGCCTTTACGATCCAGAGCCACGCGATGCCCCAGAGGATGCCGCCGGTCGAGATGCCGAGCTTGATGAACACGGCCTGGCCCAGCCACAGGATGGCCGAGGTGATGAAGGCGTCGGCGTAGTTGTTGCGGTCCTTCTCGACGCCGCCAACGAGGCCGACGACCATCCAGAGAGCGAGGGCGTTGACCGCCCAGAGCAAGAGAATCCCGACCATTTTGACCCGTCCCGTGCGCGAGAAGTGCGACGAGAACGTGGGCACGCCGAGCCCGATCGTCCAGGGCAGGCCTCGGCATGGGCCGTAGGATCAGAAGCGCGCGCCGAACGCGAGTCCACCACCCCGACGCGACGCCGACGGCGCCACGGTGAGCTCGGGGCCGTCGTTGTGGATCAGCACGGCGAGGCCCGCCGTCGCGAGCAGCCCGACGCCGATCAGCGAGTACCCGAGCAGGCGGTTGCCCTCGTCCTGCTGCTGGTAGATGCGGCGCTGCTCGTTCGCGTAGAGCGTCGTGCCCTCGACGCGGTCGAGGTCGTCGCGGCGGTTCGACGCGACGACGAGAAAGGCCGCGCCGGCGACGAAGCAGCTGCCGGCGACGACGCCGATCGCGATCTCGTCGCCCTTGCCGTCGCGGCTCGGCGGCTCCTCGGTGATCACCGGCGCCATCGACGCCTCGGCCTCACCAGCGGTCGCGTCGTCGGCCGCCGCTTCGTCGGCGTCCGTCGGCACCGCGTCGGCGGTCTGCGCGACGACGAGCGTCGGAGTGAGCGCGAGCGAGAGGGCGATCAGCAGAGCGACCGTGCGACGCATGGCGAGATCGGGGGCAGTCGGGGCGTGCCCACGAGGGGTACCATACTCCGCCCGCGGGGCGAACGACCGACGATGACTCAGGGCGCCAGGGGCTCGTCGTCGACCGCCGTGTCGGGGGCATCGACCTCGTCGACGAGGATCGGCGGGAGCTCGATGCGGGAGTGATTCGGCCACGACGGGCCGGTGACGTCCTCGATGCGATGGCAGACGGTGACCTGCCCGGCGGCGTCGAAGCCCGCGAACACCAGAGTGTCGAAGCACAGCCGCCCGTCGCTCTCGAAGGGCTCGTTGTGGTGCACGACCCGGCGCCGCGTCACCCCGGCCGCCGAGCCGTCCGGCCAGGTCGCCTCGACGTCGGGCTGGATCACCCACTCGCGCAACGAGCCGTAGCCGAACCCACGCCCGCCGCCGCACATCGCGGGCACGTTCCAGGACAGGCTCTCGACGCGCAGGTGGACGTCGATGCAGCCGTCGCCGACGTGCACGAACCCGGGATCGTCCGACGGCGTCGCGCCACTGACCCGCCCGGACCCAATCACCCCCGGCCACGGACGCCCATCGAGGGTCGGCGTATCGACCTGGGCGACGTGCCCGTCCGTCTCGACCGACTCTCGCGCGGCGTAGCTCTGCCCCAGGTGCGCGGCGGGCAGCGCGAGGTCGACGAACGGGCGCCCCTCACCGCGGGTCACCGCCCACTCGCGCGCGCCCCAGGCCTCGCCACTCGCTGAGACGACGCCGGACGCGACGGTGATGCTCGTGCCGTCGTCGAACCCGAGCGACACCGGGTCGCGCACGACCGGGGCGAGCGCGTCGGCGTCGACCCACGCCAGCCAGCGGTAGCCGACGTCAAAGCCGAGACTCGCGGTCGGGGCGTCCTCGGCCCAGCAGGGGGCTGCCCGATCCTCGACGCGCTCGACCTGCACGCGCCCGGTCGTGGCATCCACCGCGACGACCGCCACGTGGACGAGCCCGCCGACCCCGTCCTCGCCCGGCAGGCCAAGCTGCCCGACGCGATCGACGGCACCGAAGAGGTCGGCGTCGTCGCGGACGAAGGCGCGATCGCCGGGGATCGGAGCCGCGAGCGTCGCGCGCATCGTCGGGCCGATCGCGTCGAGCCGCTCGTGCAGGGACGACGACTCGACCGGCAGGCCATCGGGATCGTCGAGGGTGTCGATGGCACCGCAGCCGAGGCCGGCGAGTGCTGGGGTCACCGCAAACAGAAGAGCGAGCAGGCGCATGGGGATCTCGTGCGGGGGGCACGGGTGGAGACACCCACGCCCGCCGTTCGTTCCATCTGTGTTCGATGCGCCCGCCGCCCGGAGGTGTCAGTAGCGCTCGATCAGGTGGCCGCACACATCGACCCCGGGCTCGACCGGGCTGTCGTTGTACGCCCCGAGCCAGAGGCCGTTCAGCCGCACCTGGTCGGCGTCCGAGCCGAGGGTGACGAACCCGTCGTGGTCGAGGACGGACGGGATGTAGTTGCCCCACTCCACGTCCATCGTCAGGCGACCGGTCGCCTCGTCGAACGTGTAGGCGCCCGCGTAGTCGATGTACGTCTCGAACGGGGTCCACGTCACCGTGTAGCTCGACCCGCTGAAGACGATCTCTTCGATGGGTTCGTCGGGTTCGAGAACCGGCCCGCCGGGCTCACACAGGATCCAGCCGATCTCGCGCCACGTGCCGATGAGGTCGGCCACGGGATTGCAGACGTCGAACGACCAGCCGTCGGGGCAGATCCACGCGCCGCTCGCGCACTCCGCGGCGACCGGTCCCGACGAGCCGTCGGGCGGGCAACACGGCGGCGGGAACCCGCCGCACTGTTCATCGGGGTCGCATTCGTCGGCCCATTCGCCGGGACAGGTCCACGTGCCGTCGTCACACACGGGCTCGGCGAGGACGTCTCCGCCGCACTCCTGCAGGCAGCCGAGCGGCGGGCCGCCCGGGCAGCACGAATCGACACTCGTCGTCGCGTCGATACAAACCCACAACCCCTGCACACACTCGGCGGCCGCCGAAGCCGCGCCGTCGGCGTCACAGCATTCGGGCGCATCGCCAGCGCAGAGCGGCGGGCAATCGTCGATGTTCGTCGTATCGTCGGGGCATTGCCACGCGCCGTCGACGCAGACACCGGGGGTGCCCACGTCGCCATTGCACGAGAACAGGCACTCCGGCGCCGTCCCGGTGCAGCCGTCGGCATCCGGTGACACGTCGGCTCCGACGTCCCCTGGACCGGTGTCCGTCGCAACGTCGGTCCGCGTCTCGCCGTCCCCGGGCTCGCTGCCGCAGGCGGCCAGCGCGACGGCGAACGCGAGCAGCACAGCGCGGCGCATCACTCGCCGCTGCCGCAGACCGGCGCCTCGAGCACGACGGCTTCGACCTCGGTCTCGCAGGTCGTCCATGCCGCGTGGTTGTTGATCAGCCGCCACGCATCGGCGCCGCCGACGAGGCGAAACACGACGCCGTCGCTGCGACGCACCGCGCACGCGGCGATGTCGCTCTCGCCGCCGAGGGTGTCGATGCACCCCTGCGTCGACGCAGGCAACACACAATCGTTGGCGTCGTCGAACTCGAGCCCGTTGATCGTGGCGCAGGTGCCGGGGCAGCTCGACGCGACGACGTCGCAGTCGTCACCGCAGGCCGTGATCAGCGCGCTGGACGCGAGCAGAACGAGCAATGCGAACAGAGGCTTCGTCGGGCGACCGGTCATGCGAGCAACTCGTCGATGGGGGCCGTACCGTCGCCGCCGAACGACTCGACGTCAACGCCGACCGATCCGAGCATCGTGATGAAGAGGTCGGCGATCGGACGCTCGGTGTCGAAGCGCAGGTGCCGTCCCGGCGAGACCGCTCCGCCGCCACGGCCGGCCAGAAGGATCGGCAGGTTCGTGTGGCGGTGCGCGTTGCCGTCTTCGATCTCGCTCGAGAAGAACACGAGGGAGTCGTCGAGCAGCGTGGTGCCGTCGGGGTTCTCGACCGCCTTCATCCGCTGCAGCAGGTGGCTGAGCTGCTCGACCTCCCAGGTGTCGATCGTCTCGAGCTTCTCGAAGTTCTCGGGGCGGTTCTGGTGGTGCGAGATCTCGTGGTGGAACCCGCTGACGCCCAGGAAGTCGTAGCTGCGGTTCGAGCCCCCGTTGCCCAGCATGAACGTGACCACGTGGGTCATGTCGCACTGCAGCGCGAGCACCATCAGCTCGTTCATGATCTGCGAGTACGCCGGTGTGTCGACGAGCCAGTTGTCGGGCACCGTGACGTCCGCGCCGCACGCGTCCGCCGCGAGACGATCGATCCGCAGCTCGAGGTCGCGCACCGCGGTCATGTACTCGTCGACCTTGGCCCGGTCCGTCGCACCGAGCTGGCTCTGCAGCCGGGTCGCGTCGTCGAGGGCGTAGTCGAGCACGCTGCGCCGGTAGTGACGTCGGCGGGCAATTTCGAGCTGGGTCAGGTCCGGATCCACGCCGCCGAAGAGTCGGTCGAAAACGACCGTGGGGGACGTCATCTTGGGCAGCGGCGTCGCCGGGCCAGCCCACGAGATGTTCCGCGAGTACGCGCACGAATAGCCGCTGTCGCAGCTGCCGATGCTGAGGCCGCCCTCCATGCCGAGCTGCAGCGACGCGAAGCGGTCCTCGCCACCGATCGCCGAGGCGGCGACCTGATCCACGCTGATGCCGTTCTCGATGTCGTCGCCCTCGGACCGCCGCGGCAGCCGCGCGGTCAAGAACGAGCCCGTGCCGCGGGCATGGTCGCCGGCGACGGAGTCGATCGCGTTGCGGTTCGACACGTTGGTCAGCACGCTGATGTCGTCGCGCACGGGCGCAAGGGGCGACAGGATCGGCGTCAGGTCGAACCCGGCGCCTGTGGCGGCTGGCGTCCAGGACGCCATGTGCATGCCGTTGGGAACGTAGTAGTAGAGCAGCCGCGTGGACCGGGGGCCCTCAGACGCGAGCACCGCGCCATTGCGACCGCCGGGCCACATCGCCTCGAGGTACGGCAGGCCGATCATCGCGGCGGCGCCGCCCAGAAAGGCACGTCGGGACAGGGTGAATCGGCGAGCCATCACTCGTCCTCGCTGTCGGTGTCGGTATCGGGCTCCGGCTCGCCGCGGCGCATCCGGAAGGGTTCGCTCTGCACGATCAGCCGCGCGAGATCGCGGAACCGGTAGCCGCCATCCGCGAACTCCGCCGTGATGTCGAGCAGCGGCCGGACATCCGTCGGCGTGGTGCCGCGGGCGAGCGCGTACGTGTACAGCTGCCGCGTCATGCAACGCGCGTAGGCCGCATCGGAAGCCACGACTTCGGCGAGCTCGCGGGGGCCGTCGAACGATGCGCCGTTGGGCAACACGCCGGTCGCGTCGACCGGCCCGGACGGGTACGCCTCGCGCCACTGCCCGATGCCGTCGAAGTTCTCGAGACCGAACCCGATCGGGTCCATCTCGGCGTGGCAGGACGCGCACGTCGGGTTCGTCATGTGCAGCTCGAGCCGCTCGCGCAGCGAGAGCCCTTCGACCTCTTCGGTCTCCGGCAGGCCCTCGACGCCCGGCGGCGGCGGCGCCGGCTCACGGCACAGCAGCTGGCCGAGCACGAACTTGCCGCGGCGCACCGGCGAGGTGCGCGTCGGGTACGAGAGCGCGGTCAGCATGCCCGCCTGACCGAGCAGCCCGCCGCGGCGACCGTCGGTGAAGGTGTACGGCGCGAAACCGTCCCCCTCGAAGTCGTCGACGCCGTAGTGCTCGGCGAGGCGCGCGTCGATCACCGAGTCCTGGCCGGTGACGAGCTCGAGCATGCTGCGATCTTCGAGCAGGAAGCTCTCGAAGAAGAGCCGCATCTCGGTGCGCATCGCGTCGCGCAGGTCCTCGTCGAAGTCCGGGTAGTCCCAGACGTCCGGCGCGGCGGCGTCGAGGGCGCGGATCCACAGCCACTGGCCGGCGAAGTTGTCGACGAGGGCGATCGAGCGCGGATCGTCGAGCATCCGATCGACCTGCGCCGCGAGCACGTCGGGGTCGTGCAGCTGCCCGGTACGCGCAAGCCCGTAGAGCGTCTCGTCGGGCATGCTCGACCACAGGAAGTACGAGAGGCGGCTGGCGAGCTCCCAGTCCGAAAGTTCGTGCGGTTCGATGGACGTCGGATCCTCGTCGTACTCCACGCGGAAGATGAAGTGCGGCGACACGAGCACGGCGATGAGGCCGAACTCGATCGCCGTCTCGAAGTCGCCGCCGCGGTACAGCTCGCCGTCGACGAAGGTCGCGTCGAGGAAGCTGCGCACCAGCACCATGAGCGTCTCGATCTCGTCGTCGGTCACCGGGCGGCGCCACGCCCGCCAGGTGAAGTTGCGCAGGATCTGCTCGGCGCACGCTTCGACCTCACCGCGGGGCGCGCCATCGACCGGCTCGCAGACGAGCAGCCAGTCCCGGGTCGGGTTGGGCTCGGCGACGAGGTCCTGCGGGCCCTCGACCGCGAACCAGTCCACGATGAGGTTGCGGTCCTCTCCAGCGTCCGGGTCGTAGTAGTCGTTGTCGAACGACACACCGACGAGGTGTCGGCCTGCGTCGAGCTCCAGCTCGGCGGTCACGAGCCCCGGTGCTTCGCGGGTCGCTTCGACGTCCACCGACGCCGCCGCCCGCCCGTCGACCACGAAGCTCATCCGAGCGAGATCCGGCCCGGCCTGCGTGGCGTACCCGTACATCTCGAAGCGGTAGCGGCCGTCCTCGGGGACGTCGATCATCCGCGTCAGGGTGCCATTGGACCACAGGTTCCACGCCGTACCGCCAGCAGCCGCGGCACCGACGGTCGCGTCGGCCGTCTCGGCCTCGACCTGCTCACGCACCGGCTCGAGAGTCGGGAAATCGAGCGCCTCGGCGACGAGGTCTTCGGCGGCCAGCAGGTACATCTCGGCGTGCAGCGGCGAGATGCTGAGCACGTCGCCGATGTGGTCGTAGCCGAAGCCGTGGTCGTCGTCGGGGAAGTCGTCCGCGGGGCGCTGCGTCGAGCCGAGCAGGTCGCGCACCGTGTTGTTGTACTCCGCGCGGTTGAGGCGCTGCACCGTGACGCGACCCGGATCACGGGGCGGCTCCGGGCCGACGTCGGGCTCGGGGCCGACATCCTCGCCCCCACCGCCCGTGTCGCCGGTCGCGTCCTCGCCCGCGTCGGCGCCGCCGGCGTCATCGCCGCCGCCGCCGCCATCCGGGGCGATCCCGCCGTCCGGTCCGGGTTCGCCCACATCGGTCGTGCCCCCACCGGAGTCCGGGAGGTCGAAGAGATCGGCGCTCGAACCGGAGCTGTCGCCGCAGGCGACGAGCCCGACCACGAGGGCCGACACGAGAAGAGCGGACACGCGCATGCAGCGATCTCGAAACAGGGGCAGACGGCGAAAGTCTCGCAGAATCCCGGCGGTGCGACAAGGCGACCGCCCTGCGGCGAACTGGCCGCCGTGGGCGGGATCGCGTAGCGTCGAAGACCCCTTCACGCCGCCCCGATCGATCATGAGCCACGCCGCGCACCACGTCGTCACCGGAGGCGCCGGTTTCATCGGCACCAACCTGGTGTTTCACCTGCTGGACGCGCTGCCGAACGCGACGTTCACGATCATCGACAAGCTGAACTACGCGTCGTCGACCGCGGCGCTGCAGCCGGCGATCGACACGGGGCGCGTCACCCTCGAGATCGCCGACATCGCGGACCGCGAGGCGATCCATCGGATCTTCACGGCGACGAACCCGGTCGGTGTGTGGCACCTCGCCGCCGAGAGCCACGTGGACCGGTCGATCTCGGGGCCCGCGCCGTTCATCCACTCGAACGTGGTCGGTACGTTCACGCTGCTCGACGTGTGCCGTGAGCTGTGGGCCGACGACCGCACGCCGCGCCGGTTTCTGCACGTGTCGACGGACGAGGTGTACGGCAGCCTCGAGCTCGACGAGGAGCGGCTCTTTCGCGAGGACTCCGCCTACGATCCGTCGAGCCCCTACTCGGCGTCGAAGGCGTCGAGCGACCACCTCGCCCGGGCCTACGCGCGGACGTACGGCCTCGACATCGTGATCACGAACTGCTCGAACAACTTCGGGCCGTACCAGTACCCCGACAAGCTGATCCCGCTGATGATCCGCAACATCCGGGACGACAAGCCGCTACCGGTCTACGGCGACGGCAAGCACGTGCGGGACTGGCTCTTCGTGCGCGACCACTGCGAGGCGCTGCACGCGGTGTTCGACCACGGGCGACCGGGGCGCAGCTACAACATCGGCGGCGATCACGAGCGACCGAACATCGAGATCGTCGAGACCCTGTGCGACCTCGTGGACGACGCCCTCGGGCGCGAGCGACGCAGCCGCGGGCTCATCACCTACGTCGCCGATCGCCTCGGGCACGACCGCCGGTACGGCGTCGACACGTCCCGGATCCGCGACGAGCTCGGCTGGACCCCGCAGACCGGGTTCGCCGACGGGCTCGCCGAGACGGTGACCTGGTACCTCACGCACCTCGAGTCGATCTGGGACCTCTGAGGCGACCGGTTCGGCCCCCTACGCCCCCACCGAGGGACGCACGATGAAAGGCATGATCCTCGCCGGCGGGACCGGCAGCCGCATGGCGCCGCTGACGACCGCCGTGAACAAGCACCTGCTGCCGATCGGCGACCGACCGATGCTGCAGCACGGGGTCGAGAAGCTGCGGGACGCCGGGATCACCGAGATCCTGATCACCACCGGGCCCGACGCGATCGGCGACCTCGCGCGCCTGCTCGGCGGCGGCTCGGACCTCGGCGTCGAGATCACCTGGAGGGTACAGGATCGGCCCGGCGGCATCTCGCAGGCGATCGCCCTCGCCGAAGGGTTCACCGGCGACGACGCCCTGTGCGTGCTGCTCGGCGACAACATCTTCGAAGACGCCCTCGATGGGCACGTGGCGGCGTACCCGGGGCGCGGCGCGCGCGTCCTGCTGCGTGCCGTGCCGGACCCGGAGCGCTTCGGTGTCGCCGACGTCGACGGCGACCGGATCGTCCGCATCGTCGAGAAGCCGGCGAACCCGACGTCGAACCTCGCCGTGACCGGGCTGTACATCTACGACGGCACCGTGTTCGACCGCATCCGCACGCTGAAGCCGTCCGCGCGCGGCGAGCTCGAGGTCAGCGACCTGAACCAGACGTACGTCGACGACGGCACCCTGACGTTCGGCGTCGTCGAGGGCTGGTGGACCGACGCCGGTACGCACGCGAGCTACGCCCGCGCGAACGCTCTCGTTCGCGGCGACGCCGACTGACCCGTCAGCGTCGGCGCGTCCGGCGCCGGGTGGAGACCACCGCCAGCCCGACGACGAGCGCCCACGGGGTCGGCGGGCTCGAGCCCCCGGCGGCGCAGCCCTTCGAGCCGCTGCCCGACGTCGCGCCACCGCCACTGTCCGGTCCAGCATCGGGCGAGGCATCGCCGATGCCGGCGTCCCCGCCCGCGTCGCTCGAGCCGGAGTCCGAGCCGGAGTCCGAGTTGCCGCCATCGGATGCGTCCGGCGCTGCGTCGAGGCCCGCGTCGCCCCCGCCGTCTGATCCGCCCCCGTCCCGGCGGGCGTCCGGTGCGACGTCGACGCCCACATCGGAGCCGGCATCCGGGCCCGCATCCGAGCCCGCGTCGACACCGGCGTCCGCGCCAGCGTCCTCGCCCGTCTCGCACGCGTCGCCGATGTCGTCACCGTCGCTGTCGAGCTGGTCGGGGTTCGCGACGTCGGGGCAGTTGTCCGGTGCGTCTGCTGCGTAGCCGTCGGGCGGATCCACCTGGCAGAGCTCGGTCGTGACATCGAGGTCGCCCCACCCGTCGCCGTCGAGGTCCGACCAGAAGGTCTGCGGGACGTCGACGTCCGGGTTCAGGTCGTCGCAATCGTCCGCCGAGAGCGCGCCGTCGGCGTCCCGGTCACCGTCGCAGGCGTCGCCGGTCCCGTCGTCATCGGTGTCCGTCTGGTCGGCGTCGGCCGTGAACGGGCAGACGTCGCTCGCGTCCGGCACGCCGTCCTCGTCATCGTCGTCGTCGCACGCGTCGCCGAGGCCGTCGTCGTCCGTGTCCCGCTGCGAGCGGTTGCGATCCAGCGGGCAGTTGTCGTCGTCATCGTCGATCAGGTCGTCGTCGTCGTCCTCGTCACACGCGTCGCCCGCGCCGTCCTCGTCGGTGTCGACCTGATCCGGGTCGGCAACCGTCGGGCAGAGGTCCTCGCGGTCGGGGACGTCGTCGCCGTCGTCGTCCTCGTCACACGCGTCGCCGAGCCCGTCGTCATCGAGGTCCGCGGCGTCGCCGGCCGCGCGCGGGCACGGATCCGACGCGTCGAGCAGTCCGTCGTCGTCGTCATCGTCGTCGCACGCGTCGCCGAACCCGTCCCGCTCGAAGTCCGCCTGGTCGTCGTTGAACACGTCCGGGCAGTTGTCGACGGCGTCCGGCACCCCATCGCCGTCTTCGTCGCTCGGCGCGGCGCGGCGCACGTGCAGCGTGACGCGGGCTTCGGCGCTGACGTCGCCCCCACCGGCGACCGTGAACGTGAAGTCGTCGGTACCGACAAACCCGGCGTCGGGCGCGAAGCGGACCTCGCCCGTCGCCGCGTCGAGCAGCTCGAGGTCCCCGTGTTCGGGCGGGACGACGATCGCGAACGTGGTCGGATCGTCGCGGTCGAACCCGTCGAGTTCGAACGTCACCGGCACATCGGCGTCGAGGGGCACCACCGCGTCTCGCGCGATGGGCGTCACCGGCGCGGTGATCTCGATCAGCGCGACGCCGACGAACTCCGCGACGCCATCGGTGACCACGACCGCGACCGTGTCGTCGCCGGCAGCCTCGCCCGTCGCGGTGTACCGCAGTGTGCGGTCGTCCACGACCTCGGCCGATCCCCGCGCCGGTCGGGCGTCGACGCGCACGAGGCGCAGGCGATCGCCGTCGGCGTCGGTCGCACCGGCGAGGACGTCGATGTCGACCGACGAGAGCGCGGGCACCGTCGCCGCCACGGCGCGCAGCACGGGGGGGGTGTTGCCCACCCGCAGCGTCGTCTCGAGCACGTGCGTCGTCGGCCCGATCGCGGTGACCTCGGCGTCGTCACCGACGGCGGTCGTGCGCACACCCACGCGAGCCGGCTCGATGACGAGGTCGGCGGGAGCCCCGTCAAAGAACGACGCCCCGAGCGTGACCGAGACCTGCGCCTCGATCCACCGGTCTTCGGACGGCACCCCGGGCAGGGGCCCCGAGAGCGGCAGCACCAGGGTGTCGCCCTCGACGACGGGCGTGACCTCGATCGGGTCTTCGTACACCGGATCGCCGATGCGCTCGCGAACCCGCACAGTCAGGGTCCACGTGGCTTCGTCGCGCAGGCGGGTCACATCGACGGGGGCGCCGTCGAGGGTCGCGGTCAGACCGATCGACGTCAGCCGTGGGTACGTGTCCAGGAACGTCGACGTGTCGACGACGTCGAAGTACTCCCAGAAGGTCGCCTCGCGCTCCGGGTACACGCGGGTCGTGAACCCCTCGCCGACGACCCCGAAGTCCATCGACGACGGCTGCCACGGCGCGACGGTCACCGAACCGGGCGCCGGCCGCGCGACCGCGAGGTCGATGCCGGCTGCGGGCCGCTGGATCGGCGCGACATCGACGATCGCGTCGTCGAGAGGGATGTCGTACCGAACGCGGGTGCGGGTCACGTCGATCGCGAGGGTACGCAGG
>Ga0070726_10002559_pt1 | contig 16265 bp, 16 predicted proteins | sample tdAd471_FD_67275 | JGI IMG/M metagenome (GOLD analysis project Ga0070726, IMG submission 67275) | Marine sediment microbial communities from the Atlantic coast under amendment with organic carbon and nitrate - tdAd47.1 | ecosystem: Environmental > Aquatic > Marine > Coastal > Sediment | place... | reverse complement strand
GACCATCCGTATCCGCGGCATGGATGTGAATACCGTTGAGGTAATAGCGCGTCTCTTCAGTCGAGATCGCGAAGCGCGTCTTGTCGATGAGGCGCATGAGATCGCCCGCGGCGACATTGAAGCGGTGCTCCAGCGCTTCGGACGGCATGATCGGAAAATCACCCGGCGGCAGGGAGGGCAGTGAGAAGTTCGAACGACCGGCCTTCAGCGTCAGGCGCGGGTCCGACCCGTTCATCTCAAGTGTGACGTCCGCACCGTCCGGCAGTTTCCGCGCGATGTCGTAAAGCGTGTGAGCCGGCGCCGTGACCAGGCCTTCGCCATCGCTCGTCGCTTCGGTGGTTTCGAGGATCTCGATATCCAGATCGGTGGCCGCAAAGCTCACACCATCCGGACCCGCCGTGATGAGAACATTGGACAGGATCGGGATCGTGTTCCGCTTCTCGACGACGGCCTGCACGTGCCCGAGGGCTTTCAGGAGCGTTCCACGCTCGATGGTCAGCTTCATGTGTCGCGTTCCGCTATAAACTATCAGCGTCATCAGGCGATGCCGGCGCGCAAATCAGCCGACACCGAATAAGGGTGGGTGGAAGAGGATACATGAAAAAACGCAACCGCAAGAACTTTCTCCAGCGGTTGCGCTCTTTTTACCCGATTAACTGTTGCGCAGCGTGCGGGTTAGCGTGTCGACGTCTTGCGTGATCGGATCACCAGCCTCGATCATGGAGGTGACCTTGTTGACGGCGTGGATCACGGTCGAATGGTCGCGTCCGCCGAAGCGACGGCCGATATCCGGCAGGGACCGGGTGGTCAGCGTCTTGGACAAATACATGGCGACATGACGCGGGCGGACAACGGATTGGGTGCGGCGTTTGGAGCAGATATCCTGAGAGGTGACGCCGAAATGGGAGGCGACCGCCTTCTGGATCTCGTCCACCGTCAGGCGCTTCTCGGAGCTCATCTGCAGATCGCGCAGAGCATGCGAGACAGCGTCCATGGTCACCGGCAGGCCCAGAAGGGCTGTGCGGCAGATGACGTTGTTGAGCACACCTTCCAGCTCGCGGGCGCTGGAGGTGATACGCGCGGCGAGGAAATCTCGGACCGCTTCTGGCACATCCAGGATCGGGTAATGGCATTTGGCCTGGGCGATCTTGCAGTCCAGAATCTGGCGACGCAGGTCGAGATCCGGCTTGGAAAGCGGGCAGGACAGACCACCCGTCAGCAGGGAGCGAAGGCGATTGTCAGCCATCGGCAGCTCAGACGGCGGACGATGTGAGGCCAGGACGACCTGCTTGTTCTCGGCGATCAGCGCGGCGACGGTATGCAGGAACTCGTCCTCGGTCTTCGGCTTGCCTGCGATGAAGTGCACATCATCGATTAGCAGGAAGTCGACACTGCGGACCATTTCCTTGAAGGCAATGGTGTCACGCTCCTTCATGGCGGTCACGAAACCGGACAGGAATTCTTCCGCGGTCAGGTAAAGCGCCTTGCGGGAGCTGTCATTTAACTCAACGGCTGACGCGACCGCATGCATGAGGTGCGTCTTGCCGACGCCGTAATCCCCGTAAAAGAATACCGGGTTGAACGGGGGAACCGGTGCGCTGACCATGGTGCGGGCCGCGGCCGCGGCCACTTCATTGGCCGGACCGACGCGGAAGGTGTCAAAGGTGAAGCGCGGCTCGGCCTGTTTTCCGGATTTGGCGGTCTGACGGGTGTTGGGTGTTGCCGGGGCGGATTTCGGTTCTTCCGACACGAGAGTCGCTGCCACTGACGGTTGCGGAGCCGCCTGGCCCTCAGCGAGCATGAAAATCTCGCGATAAGTCGGGTCAGTTTCAGCCCAAATCGCGCGAATGCGGGCTCCAGCGTGGTCCTCGACCCAATCGCGGTCGAAGGAGCTCGGCGCAATAATCGCGATGGCTCCAGAGTCAGTCATCCGGACTCTCAGTCGAGCGATTTCCTGCGCGTAAAGCGGCTCACCCAGCTCACGCCGCAGACGCGCTCTCACCATACGCCAAACGCTTGAAACAGCCTCCGCATTTTGCGCATCGAAACTTGTCGATTTGGCGTCGGCTACAGCTAATTTGTTCAAAGCCATTTCTAGATACACTTCTCGTGTTTCCTGCGTCGAGGCAGGCTATAGGTGTTTGTTTTTTATGGCTCAATCCCCCCTCGTCCGCAGCTAGCAAAAGTAGCTGCGCCACCGGAAAATTATCCGCTTGGGAATGATCGCCCTCAGGTGCCCAAAGGTTACGCTTTCGCTAAAAAGGGTCAACAGGATTTCGCTCCTGATTCAGGAGATTCTTCGCTTGACACGGGAAATCCGTGATCGGATCGAAGCTTGCGTTTCATGACAGAATTTTGACGCTTCAGCCGGTCCCGAATCACAACTTTATTTTGCAGGAATTTAGGTCCGTAGAACGCCTCAAACGCAAAAATCAAGTGCTCAGTACGCAGACTAATAATTTACCGACAATCACAGTGTATGGACGAAAAATGGCCGGGCATGGGCCCAGGGCATCGCGCAAGAAAAAACGCCCGAGACGCGAGTCCCGGGCGTTTTCAGATTTCAGTGCGGAGTGTGGCTTAGGCCGACATCGCTTTCACGCGGCTGGAAAGACGAGAGACTTTCCGGGAGCCGGTGTTCTTGTGATAGACGCCTTTGCTCACCGCGCGCATCAGTTCCGACTCTGCGGTCGTGAGCGCGGTTTTGGCGGCTGCCTGGTCGCCTGACTCAATCGCCAGCTCGACCTTCTTGATGAAGGTGCGCACGCGGGAGCGGCGCGCCTTGTTGATCGCGGTGCGGCGCGCGATCTTGCGTACCATTTTCTTGGCCGAAGACGTATTGGCCATAAGTCCTACCTCATCATGCGGTCGGGCGAAGAATGCCCGGGAAAATCCGTGAGCGGCGGCGTATAGGCCCTCGTGAGCCTGCCGTCAACCACTCAATAGTAGCTCAAGCCTACCGATGCTTGAAATGTGCAGCGCGCTTCTCAGCAAACGCTGCCATTCCTTCTGTCTGGTCCTCAAGTGCAAACTGCGACTGGAAGACCCGGCGTTCGAAACGGATGCCCTCGGTGAGCGTCATTTCGAAGGAACGGTTGATGGTCTCTTTGGTCATCATCGCTACCGGAAGAGACTTGGAGGCGATGGTCTCGGCCGCTTCCATGGCGACGTCGAGCAGATCGTCTGCCGGAACGATGCGGGAGACGAGACCGGCGCGCTCCGCTTCCTCGGCATCCATCATGCGACCCGTCAGGCACATGTCCATGGCCTTGGCCTTGCCGATGGCGCGCGGCAGACGCTGGGTCCCGCCGGCCCCCGGCATGACGCCGAGATTGATTTCCGGCTGACCGAACTTGGCTGTCTCGGAGGCGATGATGAAGTCGCACATCATGGCAATCTCACAGCCACCGCCCAGCGCATAGCCGGAAACCGCGGCGATGATCGGCTTGCGGAAGCGGGCGACGGACTCCCAGGTTTCCGCGAACGGGTCATGGCTGTAGAGGCCAATGAAATCGCGGGACTGCAATTCCTTGATATCCGCACCGGCCGCGAAAGCTTTCTTGGAACCGGTGAGGATCACGCAGCCAATGTCCGCATCGCTTTCGAACGCGGCCAGAGCTGCGGTCAGCTCGGTCGTGAGTTCATCGCAAAGCGCATTCAGGGCTTCCGGTCGGTCCAGCGTGATTACACCCACGCGGCCCTCGGTTTTCACCTGGATCGTCTTGTAGGCCATTTCGGCACTCCATCTGGCGGCGCGCAGTCGCGCCCGAAATTTCCGCGTCGCTATAACGCAGTGAATTGTCGCGGTCGATAGTGCGCAGTCTATTCGCCGCAGGTCGAGTCCGGATTCACCGCTGGCATTGGCTGCAATAGAAGGTCGAGCGACCCGACTGGACGAGGCGTTTGACCGGCTTGCCGCAGCCCTCCGAGCGACAGGGCTGGCCCTCGCGCCCGTAGACCTGGAAGCGGTGCTGAAAATAGCCGAGAGCCCCTTCAGCCGATGCGAAATCGCGCAGTGACGAGCCCCCGGCCTCGATGGCTTCGCGGATGACCTCACGAATGATCGGGGCCAGGCGTTCCGCGCGCTGTCCGGCGACGCTGCTGGCCAGCCGTTTCGGACTGATGCCCGCCCGGAACAGGGCTTCACACACATAGATATTGCCGAGCCCGGCGACGATTGACTGGTCCAGTAGTGCAGTCTTGATCGGCGTTCTCCGCCCTTTCAGCTGTTCGCTGAGATAGGCGCCGGAGAAGGCATTCGCGTCCGGCTCGGGCCCCAGAACCGACAGGAAGGAGACCGCGTCTTCCTGTCCGGTGGGGAAGAGAGTCATGAAACCGAAACGACGCGGATCGTTGTAGCGGATAGTGACGCCGCCCTCCATCGACAGCACGACATGGTCATGGGCCGGATTGGCGGGGGCCGCATGAACAAAGTCGCCGGGCTGGGCGTTCCGCTCCTCCGCCTCGATCGAGAAGCGACCCGACATACCCAGATGCGCAAGCAGGGTCTCGCCGCTAGACAATCTCAGCAGAAGGTATTTCGAACGACGGTCGATGCGCTCGACGTGAAAGCCCTCCAGCCGCGCGCGGAAGTCTTCCGGGAAGGGGAAGCGAAGATCGGGACGGTTGACCGCGGCGGCGAGAATGCGGCGGCCCTCCATGGCCGGACCCAATCCGCGCCGGACGGTTTCGACTTCGGGAAGTTCAGGCATGGACCGGCGCGGCTCCTCTGCGGCAATCGGCAGCGTTCCCGAGGCTTTGCGCCCCGTGCTTCTTCGCTTATGTAGGCGCAATGACAGAGAAACAAGCTTCCAGCGCCGATACAGTCTCCTTCGGGTTCAAGGATGTGGATCGTGGCGAAAAGGCCGGCCTTGTCCGGGGTGTTTTCGACCGCTCCGCGCGCCGCTACGACCTGATGAATGACCTCATGTCCCTCGGTGTCCACCGGGTCTGGAAGGACATGGTCATGAACCGGGCCAATCCCCAGCCGGGCGAGAGGCATCTGGACGTGGCTGGCGGTACCGGCGACCTCGCACGGGCGTTTCTCGAGAAGGCTGACAAGGTGGCCCGGCGCCGTGGCCAGGCCTGTACGGCGGAAGACACGATCCTCGACATCAATGAGCAAATGCTGCGCGCCGGCGTGAAACGCGGGTTGACGCCTGAACAAGAGGGCCGGATCCAGTGGATCACGGGCAATGCGGAGTGCCTTCCTCTGCCCGACCGCTGGGCCGATTGCGTCACCATCTCCACCGGGATCCGTAATGTCACCAATCGGGACAAGGCGCTGTCGGAAATGCGGCGCGTGCTCAAGCCCGGTGGCCGTTTTCTGTGCCTGGAGTTTACCCGCCCGACCAGCCGGGCCTGGGAGAAGCTCTACGACGCCTGGTCCTTCAACATCATGCCGGAACTCGGCGAGCGCGTGGCCAAGGATCGCGAGAGCTATCAGTACCTGGTTGAGTCCATTCGCCGCTTCCCGGACCAGGAGAGCTTCAAGGCCGAGATTGAGGCCGCGGGCTTCCATAATGTGAGGTACACGAATTTCTCGGGCGGTATCGCTGCCCTGCATCAGGGCTGGCGCTAGCCGGTCTCCTCGGACCGCTTGCGTTCGATCCAGGCGAGCGCTTCCGCGACCGAGTTCACCCGAGTCAGGCTGGCCGGGTAACGCCCGTTTGCGGATGTCACCCAGTAATCGATGATCGCGCCCTTTAACGGGTCGGAGCAGACATGGGCGAGATAATTCGGCGCGCCTTGGTATGCCGTGCTGATGATCTCGCTCAGCTTGGGATGTATGCGGTTGAGCGTGGCCTGATCGACTCCGCCCAGCAATGCATCATCATAGGTAATCACCCGGGAGACACGCGGATTCCAGTCAGGGTGCCGAACAATTTCGCGCAACAGCTCCGCAGATTCATCTACCTGAACTTCTCCCAGATAGTGAATGTAGGCGATATCCCTCGTGGTATCGAAGCGGATGGTATGGTTCATGGTTTGTAATTGTCTGGCTTGCCCGGGCGTCAGCTAACGACTTTTCGGCCGGGTGCACCAGTGGTTTCTCGACCGCGACTTCACGCCGCCCTCGCCAAGACCGGACTTCCGAACTAAACCCCCTTCATGCTGTCGACTTTCACGTCCTTTCTGCGCTTGCTGCGCGCGCTCATGACCCTGGTGCGGCACGATGCGATCCTGCCCGCGGAATATCAGAGCCTTTACCCGGCTCCGGCCCGTTGGCTGGGCCGCGCTGTACGGATTTTTGCCCGCCGTGACAGCGCGGATAACCCGGGCGAACGTCTTGCCCGGGCGCTGGAAAAGCTGGGGCCATCCTATGTGAAATTCGGTCAGGTCCTGGCGACCCGCGGCGATGTTATCGGCGCGCGTTTCGCGCGGGGGCTGGCGCGGCTGCAGGACAAGATGCCGCCTTTCGACGAGGCCAAGGCCCGCAAAGTGATCGAGGACGAGCTCGGCGCACCGGCGGACGAGATTTTCGCCGAGTTTGGTCCAGCCCTGGCGGCAGCCTCCATTGCCCAGGTGCACAAGGCCGTGACCCGGGAGGGTGATGTCGTGGCGGTGAAGATTGTCCGACCGGGGATAGACCGTCGCATCCAGCGGGACATCCGGACCCTCTCGCTGGGGGCCAGCCTGGCGGAGCGCCTGGCGCCGGCCAGTCGTCGTCTTGAGCCGCGCAAATTCGTCGAGACGGTTTCGCGCTCGCTCGAACTGGAAACCGACCTCCGCCTGGAAGCGGCGGCCGGGTCAGAGCTGTCCGAGGCGGCTGCGGCGGCGGAGGACTACCGGATACCGGCGGTTCACTGGCCGCTATCGTCCAAACAGGTCCTGACGACCGAATGGATCGACGGGATACCGCTCAGCGATGAAGACCGGCTGGAAACGTCTGGCCTGGACCGATCAGCCCTCGCGACAACGCTGACCCGCGCCTTCCTGGCCACAGCGCTCCATCGCGGCGTCTTTCATGCGGACATGCATGCGGGCAATCTCTTTGCCAAGCCGGACGGCACGCTCTGGGCCGTGGACTTCGGGATCATGGGGCGGATCGGACGGGCCGAGCGGCGCTTTCTCGCGCTGATCCTTCACGGTTTCCTGACCCGCGATTACAAGGCCGCAGCGGAGGCCCATTTCGCCGCGGGATATGTCCCCGCACAGCACTCCGTCGATGACTTCGCCAGCGCCCTGCGCGCTGTGGGAGAGCCGATCTTCGGCAAGCGAGCCGATGAAGTGCCGATGTCCCGGGTCCTCTTGCAGCTCTTCGAGATCACGGACCTGTTCGATATGCGCCTGCGTCCGGAGCTGGTCATGCTCCAGAAGACGATGGTGCAGGCGGAAGGCGTCGCCCGCATGCTCGATCCGCAGCACAATATGTGGTCAGCCTCTGCCCCCGTCGTCGAGGACTGGATGAAGCGTGAACTTGGTCCGGAGGGCATGATCCGCGATTTCATCGAGGATGCGGGTCGTCTTCGCACGGCCGTCAAGAAACTGCCCGACGCCATTGAGGACTGGGCGGAGATTGGCCGGAAGCTGAAAGCGGGCGAGCTGAAACTCGGCGGTGGTCCGCAAATCCGGCCCTGGGCGGTTCGCCTCGCCTGGCTCGGTGCCGCTGGGGCGATGGGAGCCGCGCTCATGCGGCTGCTGTATACGCATTAATAACCATGCGGGCACACGCGTTGGTAAGGAACTTTTGATTGTATGCTCTGTGGCAAGCAAGGGCATAACAATGGACAACGAAGCCGACCCGTATTGTGAGTTTCGCGCACTCGAACGCGAGTTCTACAAGATTGACGAAGATGTGATCGATCGCATCCGCAAGCACAAACCGCTCTTCATGAAGTACGCGGCAAAGGCTCTGGATTCGATGTTCGACCATCTGCGCGCGCATCCGATGGTGGCCGACTATTTCGCTGACGACGACAATCTCGAATTCCTGCGCAGCGGGATGCTGGCGCACTGCGACACGGTTCTTGCTGCCCGCTTTGATGCCCATCACTACGAGGAATCCAAGCAAATCGGCTTGCGTCACAGCAAGTTGGACTATCCGTCCTTCGTCTATTCAGCGGCCTATACGAACATGCTGATGAGCATCAAAAGGCAGGCTCGCGAAGAGCGCAACTCGATCGGCGAGGCGGATCTGGAAGCCCTGGATCGCATGGCCTTCTATGATCTGGAACTGACCCAGACGGCCTTCTTCCAGAACCAGATCGAGAAGGCGAGCGCCCTCAACGCAGACACGGCCAAGGTTCGTGCCCTCTTCAACGAGCAGTCAGACGCGGCATAAGCCTTGGGATTAGCGCAAGAAACCGCTAAATAGCGATCAGCTGACAAGGAGCTGGTCTTGGCGGATAAGCGCGTACTCCTGATTATTGGCGGCGGTATCGCGGCCTATAAATCCCTCGAACTGATCCGGGAGCTTTCGCGCCGCGGCATTGCGAGCCGGTGCATCCTGACCCGTGCGGGCGCCGAATTCGTCACGCCGCTCAGCCTGTCTGCGCTCTCCGGTGACCGGGTCTATTCCGAACTGTTTGACCTGACTGATGAGGCCGAGATGGGGCATATCGAATTGTCCCGTTCCGCTGATCTGGTTGTTGTTGCGCCGGCGACTGCCGATCTTATGGCCAAGGCGGCCAACGGTCTGGCCAGCGACCTGGCGTCCACGACGCTGCTTGCTACCGACAAGCCGGTCCTGATGGCTCCGGCGATGAATGTCCGCATGTGGGAACACAAGGCGACCCAGCGCAATCTGGTGACCCTGAAGTCGGACGGCGTCCATTTTGTGGGCCCGGACGAGGGCGAGATGGCGTGCGGGGAGTTCGGACCGGGTCGCATGGCGGAGCCGTTGGTGATCGCGGACGCTATCGGAGCCCTGCTCCATGACTGAGCCCTTGTCGGGTCGCCGGATTGTCATCACGGCCGGGCCGACCCTGGAGCCGATTGATCCGGTCCGCTTCATATCCAACCGATCCTCTGGTGTGCAGGGCTATGCCATTGCGGCGGCCTGTGCCGCGCTGGGTGCCGAGGTCGTCCTGGTCTCCGGCCCGACTGCGCTGTCTGATCCGGATGGCGTCGCCGTCACGCGGATTGAGACGGCCCGCGAGATGCTGGCCGCAGTGGAAGCAGCGCTGCCGGCGGATGTCTTTATTGCCGTGGCGGCGGTTGCGGACTGGCGTCCGGCGGACGCTGCAGACAGGAAGCTCAAAGGCGAGAAGGGGGAGATGACCCATCTCCGCCTGGTCGAGAACCCGGATATTCTGAAGACCATAAGCCGGCGTGTGACCGGTCGACCGGGTCTTGTGATCGGTTTTGCGGCCGAGACCCATGATGTCGAGGCGCACGCCGTTGCCAAGCGGGATCGCAAGGGATGTGACTGGATCGTAGCGAACGACGTGTCCGGCGATGTGATGGGCGGCCCCCGCAATGAAGTTTCGCTGGTCACGGAAGTCGGCGTGGAGTCGTGGCCGGAAGGCAGTAAGGCGGAAATCGCCGGTCGGCTGGCCAACCGCATCGCCCGGAGTCTGGTGGAAACCTGCTGACAAGAGGCTGGTCAACGCGCCAGAAGCTGGCTTTGATGCGGGCCGCGATTTTCTTCGAGGTCTTCCATGAACACAGTCAAAGTCCGCATCAAACCGCTCGAGCATTATGAGGGCCTTGACCTGCCCGCCTACGAGACCGCCCAGTCGGCCGGAATGGACCTGCGCGCGGCCGTCGATGCGGAGCACCCCGTGACCATTCCGCCTGGTGAGTGGCGCCTGATCCCGGTTGGAATCGCGATTGCCCTGCCTGACGGGTATGAGGCGCAGGTCCGCCCGCGGTCCGGTCTGGCGGCGCGTCACGGGATTTCGTGCGTCAACACGCCCGGCACGATCGACGCGGACTATCGTGGTGAAATCAAGGTCAATTTGATCAACCACGGTCAGGCGGACTTCAACGTCAAACGGGGCGACCGGATCGCCCAGATGATTGTCGCACCCGTTATCCAGGCCGCCTGGGACATTGCCGAAACGCTGGACGAGACCGAACGCGGAACCGGCGGATTTGGATCGACAGGCACGTCCTGAACGCGCTAGATCGTGCGAATGCAATTCAAGAGAGACACACGATGATCAAGACCGAAGGTCGCGGACGCGTCTATGCGTCGATTGCGGAAACGATTGGCGATACGCCGCTGGTCGAGCTGCCCAAACTCTCCGCCGCCAAGGGCGCGAAGGCGCGGGTCCTGGCCAAGCTGGAGTTCTTCAATCCGCTCGCCTCGGTGAAGGACCGGATCGGTGTCGCGATGATCGATGCGCTCGAAGCGGCTGGCAAGCTGGGTCCGCACTCCGTCATGGTCGAGCCTACTTCGGGCAATACTGGGATCGGGCTGGCCTTTGTCGCTGCGGCACGGGGGCACCGTCTGGTCCTGACCATGCCCGAGAGCATGTCGATCGAGCGCCGCAAACTCCTGACCCATCTCGGCGCCGAACTGGTGCTGACGGAAGCGGCCAAGGGGATGAAGGGCGCCATCGCCATGGCCGAGCACATTGTTGAAACGACCCCCGGCGCTGTGATGCCGAGCCAGTTCGCGAACCCGGCCAATCCGGAAGTACACCGCAACACCACGGCGAATGAAATCTGGAACGACACCGCAGGCGAGGCCGATGTGTTGATCGCCGGTGTCGGCACGGGCGGGACCCTCACCGGCGTCGCGTCTGCGCTCAAGGCCCGCAAGCCGGGCTTCCATGTTGTCGCCGTCGAGCCGGAGGATAGCCCGGTGCTTTCCGGCGGTGAGCCGGGGCCCCACAAGATCCAGGGCATCGGCGCCGGGTTTGTGCCGGAGATCCTCGACACCGACCTGATTGATGACGTCGTACGGGTCTCCAATGAGGCCGCCTTCGCCATGGCGCGCGAGGCGGCGCGGACCGAGGGTGTGCCCGGCGGGATCTCCTCCGGGGCGGCCCTGACGGCAGCCTATGAGATCGCGGCACGCGAGGACATGGCCGGAAAGACGATTGTCGTGATCCTCGCCAGCTGCGCGGAACGGTATCTCTCCACGGCCCTGTTTGAGGACGAGGCCTAGCTGACGCTCGCCGGAGCGGGATCGCAGAAACTGCGCACATCAAAGATCCGTGGATCGGAGATGATATCGCCCGGTGTCAGGGGGCGGGACAGTTCCAGTCCTTCCAGTGACCTGGCCCGGGACAGCGCCACATAAGCCTGCCCGTGAGCGAACAGTCGACGGGCAAGGTCGAGATAGACCTTGTCCAGCGTCAGCCCCTGCGCCTTGTGGATCGTCATCGCCCAGGCGAGGCGCAGCGGCAGCTGGGTAAAACTCCCCGCCGTGGTCTTGGTCAGGGCCTGTGCCGCCGCGTCGAAAGCGTAGGCATTGCGCTCCCACTTGGCCGGTTCGACGATGTAGACCTGTTCCCCGATCCGGACCCGGGCCCCCTTGTCCTCGAACCCCTCAATCTCTCCCAGCGTGCCGTTGACCCAGCGACCCGACGGGTCATTGCGCGTGAGCATGACACGGGCGCCGATCTTGAGGACAAGCGGCTCTTCCGCCGGGAAGAGGCGCTGGTCGAACTGACCCTCCACCTTGGCGGCATAGGATCGTTCCGGGGTCGGAAGGCCGTGCAGGCGCGCCTGGTTGATCCGGAAAGCCGCCTCATTGGTCGAGGTCAGCACGACATGGCTGAGACTGGCTTCCAGCCCCGAACGCCCCGTGACCCGGTCATTGAGGTCGGCCGCCTCGTCGGAGCTCAAATCCCCGTCGCGGACCGCGTTGAGGATATTGATGAAATACTCGTCGGTCTGGCGGAAGACCTGCTCGAGCTCCACCAGGCAGAACCCCGCATCCCGGAAGGGTGGCGGATGGAAAAAGAATGGCCCGCCATGCTTGGCCTCAAGATACTCCGCCTCGGCGCCCTGGATCACCGGTGGCAATTGCGCCAGATCGCCGACCAGAATGACCTGCACCCCGCCGAAGGGCTCGTCGATCTCCCGGTTGAGGCGCAGCGATTTGTCGATCGCCCACATCATGTCCGAGCGGACCATGGAGATCTCGTCGATGACCAGCGTCTCCAGCGCCTGGACGACGCGGCGGTGGCGGACCTTGCGGATATCGCGCGCCTCGATCAGGCGGGGCGGGAAGTGGAAGAAGGAGTGGATCGTCTGCCCGCCCACCTGCATCGCTGCCACCCCCGTCGGCGCGATCACCGCGGCGCGATTGCCCGCCCGCCGCAGGAATTCGCGCATCAGCGTGGTCTTGCCCGTCCCCGCCCGTCCGGTCAGGAAGACGTGCGGTTTTTCCGTCACCAGCCAGTCGAGCAGGCGGGATTGGTGATCGGATAATTGCGGCGCGGGAAGCGAGGACATGCACCAAGATTGCGACGCTTCGCGGGCCGAGGAAAGCCGGGCGGGCAGATATTCACGGTTGACGGGCTTGCCCCCGGCTCGGCAAGTCATACCTGCGCAGGACCGCCACTGACGGACACAGAATGACAGACCTCGACACATTGCTCGCCGCCGCTACGGATGATCCGGCCTCCCGCCCGGATTTCTATGACGCTCTGCTGGCGGCGCGCCTCTATGTGATCGGCCAGGTCCAGGGCCAGACGGTCGAGGCGGGCGAGCTGCGGACCCGGGCGGGCGACAAGCTCGAGCTGCAACACTGGCAGGACGCCAATGGTGTTGATTTCCTTCCGGTTTTCACCACGCTCGACCGGCTCCTCCAGGCCACGGCCGCGCAGACCCGCTATATCGCCCTCGACAGCCGGGTCCTGTTCGAGGCGGTCCGGCACATGCGCTGTATCCTCAATCCGGGCCATGAGCATGGCCGTGAAATCCTGCCGGACGAGATCGACAATCTCCTCAGCCATGGCAGCCCCAATCCGATGACGATCCGCACGACAAAGGCGCCCTCGCCGGTCCGTCTCGGAGATCCCGCGCAGTATCCGCACGATATGGTGCAGGCGCTGGGCACCTTCTTCGCCCGGGAGCGCGCCGTGAAGCGTGCCTATCTGGCCCTGATGGAGAATGAGGGCGAGACCTCCTTCCTCGTTGGCGTCGAAACCGACGGCGATTTCGACCGTCTTCTCAGCCGCGCCGGAGCTGTGGTGGCCGACACGGCGCCGGACACCCATCCCGTCGATCTGGCCCCGGTTTCCAGCGGCCGGGACTCCGTCAGTCGCTATTTTCTCGACGAGAGCACGCCCTTCTATGAGCGCAAGTCCCGCGGTCTTTTCAGCTCTCTCTTTCGCATGGGGCGGGCCTAGCCCCTTGATCCGCAGCGATAATCCAGTCACCTGTGAGGCATGAGCATCGATATCGAGCGCTATGCCCGGCACATTGTGCTGAAGGAGATCGGCGGTCCTGGCCAGCAGGCGCTGGGGCAGGCCCATATCGCCCTCGTCGGGGCGGGTGGGCTGGGCGCTCCGGCTGCGCTCTATCTCGCGGCGGCGGGGGTCGGCCGGATCAGCCTGATCGACCCGGACACGGTGAGCCTGGACAATCTCCAGCGCCAGATCTTCTTCCGCACGCGCGATGTCGGCCGGGACAAGGTCGAGGCGGGCGGCGAGGCCCTGCAGGCCCTGAACCCCGCGCTCGAGGTGACGGGTCATGCCGTCGCGCTGAGCGGGGACAATGCTGACACGCTCCTGTCAGGTGCCGATATCATCCTGGATGGATGCGATAATTTCGAAACCCGTTTCGCCGTCAACGCCGCCAGCCGAGGTCTCGGCATCCCCCTCGTGTCCGGCGCTGTCGGTCGCTGGGACGGACAGGTCAGCGTTTTCAACCGCACGCCGGCCTCGCCCTGCTATCGCTGCTGGGTCCCGGCCCTGCCACCCGATGCCGAAACCTGCGCCCGCGTGGGCGTCGTGGGCGCGCTGACCGGGGTGATCGGCGCCATGATGGCGCTGGAAGCGATCAAGCTGGTCTGCGATGCGGGCACGCCCCTGGATGGCCGCCTGGCCCTGTTTGACGGGCTGGACATGCACTCCCGCACCGTCACCCTGCCCCGCGACCCGGCCTGCCCGGAATGCGGCCGATAACGCGCCGCCCGGTTTCTCATAATTTCCCGCCGGAAATTTCGCCTCCTACTACGACTATTACATCGGGAGGGTCAGTTCGGCGGGTTGGCGCGGCCAACCTGCTGGCGTCGCGCGGGTTTTATCCGGACAGCGCGCTCGCTGTCCCTGCCACACGCCTCTCACAGGTCTCTCACACGGGAGTGGATTGGTCCTTCACATTTTCAAAGAGCAGAGAGGGGAGTGTAGGCGCTCGGACTCTGAAGCGGAGAAGCGCGACCGCATTCTTTCTTCCCCATCGGGGGAAGTGGGCCGATGCGGAGCATCGGGTCGAAGGGGGCGAGCGCAGGGAGCTGAGATCTCAGGCCCCTCCGTCCCGGGCGTCATCCGGAAAACTTCTCCCGGACGGAGGATTCACAACGTCCCCCTTCTCCCTGAGGGAGAAGGTGCCCGCAGGGCGGATGAGGGGGGAAACGCTTTCGCTTTCCGGGTCAACCGGCCCGTATCCACCCTCTCCGACCCGGCGCGTTGCGCCGGCCCACCTCTCCCTCCGGGAGAGGGGAAAGTGACGCTGTGCTCAGCCCGGCCAGCGAGACAGGATCAGACCTCCGTGCGTCTGGGTCCCGGACTTCCGCCCGGCACAAGGCCGGGCATTCATCCGGGATGACATGCGTGAGGGCTTCACCATTCACGGCCGGGCGTGCGGGTTCAGCCCTGTCATCGCTCGGAGCGCTGTCGTCGCTACTCCTCACCCCCATCACCCTCATCCGTCGCGCCATCAGCCGGTTCCGGCTCTGTGTCGTCGCGTGTTTCGGTGTCCGTCTCCGCAGCGGTGTCCCGTTTTCCGATACCGTCCACCGGGTCGGAGGGGTGGGCGTCCCAATAGGCGTCGATATCGCCGTTGAGGGCCGCGTCGAGGAAGTCGCGGACGGCATTGAGCTGGACCCGGCGATCATCTCCGCGGCGACCCCATTCATGCCCGGCAATGCCCTCGGTGTAGACGTGGGGCACTTCGGCGTCGCGCAGGGCGACGACCATGTCCTCGCTCTGGGTGATCGGCACCACGCGGTCATAGCGGCCGTGATAGATGTAGAGCGGGATATCGATCTCGCTGACCAGATTGATCGGCGAGGTGGCCTCAAGCCGGTCGAGGTCTTCAGGTACATCCGGATCGCCAAGGCGGGCTGACCAGAAGTCGTACACGGCGATGCGGGACTTGTTGATATGTTCGAGGAAGGCGGGCAGGTCCGACACGGCGCCGCCAGCCACGGCGCATTGATACAGCCCCGTCCGCGTTGCGGCGGCCATCAGCGCGGCATAGCCGCCATAGCTGAAACCGACCATGCAGACGCGGTCCGCATCGATCTGTCCGGCCTCCCGCAGCCAGAGCACACCGTCATCCAGGTCGGTTTGCATGGCCCGGCCCCATTCCTCGTGACCGGCCTCGGTGAAACGCCAGCCATACCCTGAAGAGCCGCGGAAGTTGGGCTGCAGCACGGCATAGCCGAGATTGGCGAAGTATTGCGCCTCCGGGTCGTGGCGTATGGCGTCCCGCAATTCCGGACCGCCATGCGGCATCACGATGAGCGGCGTGTCCGGTCCCGGCCCGCTGGCAGGCCAGGTGATGAAGGCCGGAATCTCCAAACCGTCGCGGGCCGTATAGGTGACGGCCTCGACCGGAAACATCTCCGCCTCGGTGACCAGCGGCCAGCGGGCGAAGACCGGTTCAGCGCTGCGGGTGTCGAGATCGTAGAGATAGACCGAGCCGTATTCGGTCGGGCTGTCGGCCTCAAGCAGCATGCGGCGTCCGTGGTGGGAGACCAGGGTGAGGGAGATGTCATCGCCGAAATAGTCTTCCAGGGCGCGGATGTGCCGGTTCACTTCCTCGTCGAGATAGACGTTGACGCGGCGCTGATCCTCGTAGGCATAGCCGATATAGTCGCCCGTCGCGTCCTCGATCCAGGCGGAATCGATGTCGCGATCGGCCAGCATTTCCACCGTGTCGACGATCTCTCCCGTGGCCAGGTCAAGATTGTGCAGGCCGACGAATTCATCGCCCTCGCGCCGCATCAGCACGCGGACCTGTCCCGGCACGTCGGAAGCGCCGGCGAACTGGAAGTCGGGCGAGGTGTCGGGGATGTCCTGGGGCCGAAGATCGAAACTGTGCTCCCAACGCCCATTGCGTCCATTGCGGGTGAAGACTTCCAGGCCGAATGTGCGGAAATTCACGTCGATCCGCATGACCGCTTCGCCGTTGAG
>Ga0070726_10002557_pt1 | contig 16278 bp, 8 predicted proteins | sample tdAd471_FD_67275 | JGI IMG/M metagenome (GOLD analysis project Ga0070726, IMG submission 67275) | Marine sediment microbial communities from the Atlantic coast under amendment with organic carbon and nitrate - tdAd47.1 | ecosystem: Environmental > Aquatic > Marine > Coastal > Sediment | place... | reverse complement strand
GACCCGGTCGCCGTTGCGCACGAACATGTCGAGCACGGCCAGCGGGCGATCGGGGTCGGCGGTGAGCATGAAGTCACCGAGGTTGGTCTCGGCGAGGTAGCGCCCCTCGCCCTGCAGGCGCTCGGTGAGGTCCCGCAGCGCCTGGGAGTGAGCCGGGGTGATCTCGATCGGCAGCGGCTCGCCCGCGTCGGCCATGCGCTTGAGGGTCAGGAGGTCGTAGCCGTCGATCTGCTCCATGGCCACCGCCTCGTGCCAGGTCCCGTCGGCGTCTTGCACGCGCACGCGCCCGTAGACCTCGGGGCCGCCGTAGGGCTCGAGGCCGCGGGCGGTGTCTTCGATCTCTCCCACGAAGTCGTGGCGGCCGTTGTTGCGGTCGAACTTGAACACCGCCGGCTTGCCGTCGAGCTCGCCGGTGAACACCCGCGAGAGGTTCCCGCTGCCGTTGGTGATCTCGGTCGCGGTCACCGCGGGGAGGTTCATGGTCCGCTCGGCGTTGCGCAGCGCGCTCTCGTAGCGCTTGGAGTTCCCTACGACGGTCTGCCGGTTGTTGCGGATCAGCGACTCGGCGTAGTCGACGAGCTCCGCGTCGCCGGAGCTGAGCAGGGTCGCGAGGTCCTCGGTCCCGTGGCTCAACAGGGGCCGCAGCTCGTAGTAGTCGTCGATCCCGGTGAGCAGGTCCTTGGCCGAGTCCGCCATGTCCGAGTTGCGCACGGCGTCGTGGAGGGCGGAGATCAGCTCCTCGTCCTCCCAGTCGAGCTCGCGGTAGTCGCGCAGCGCCTTCTTGACGGCGTCGTCGAACTCGCGCCCCGCGGTCCGAGCCGCGGCGGAGACCCGGCTCGCGGCGCCGACGGCCTCGTCGGTCTTGCCCAGCAGCGCGCCGGCGAGCCCCACCGTGGAGCCGCCGCCGACGTCGTCGGCGTGACGGGCGGCGGAAGCGACGTCACCGCCGGCGTCGGCCACGTCCTCGGCCGCGTCGACCACGTCCTCGGCCGCGTCGGCCACGTCCTCGGCCGCGTCGGCCACGTCCTCGACCGCGTCGGCCGCGCGCCCCAGCTTGGCCAGCCGCGCGACCTCCTTCAGCTGGGGCAGCCCCTTGCCGCCGAGGATCGCGCCAGCGATCTGGAAGGCGCCGTAGCCGCTCATGCGCGCGGCCTCACCCGGGTCGTTCAGCAGCGCGTCGCCGTAGCGGTCGCCCGTGTCGACGCCCGACTCGTAGATGTGGTTGCCCACGGCCTTGACGGTCTCCCAGTCGTCGAGCTCGCTGGCGAACTCGTAGAGGTCGACCCAGGTCTGCTTCTGGAACAGGCTGACCACGCCCTCGCCCGCGTCCCAGGCGCCCTGGGTCGCGCCCCAGGTCGCCATGTAGCGCAGGTAGGCCTGCTCGCCGCCGTAGCGGCGAATCATGGACTCCAGCTCGGGGTTCCCCGCCTCGAGGGCCTCGCGCACGTTGGCGTGCCAGGGCTTGGGCTCGTAGCGGAAGGGCGCGTTGCAGGGGTCGGTCCAGAGCAGGCTGTCCATCACGCTGTAGGGCTGGACCTCGTAAGAGCCGAGCAGATCCGAGACGCTGCTCTCCAGCCCGAGGGGGTCGCTGAAGCGGGTGGGGTCGTTCTCGGCGTAGGCGTAGAGGTTCAGCCCGCCCCCGCGGCCGCTGGGGTCGGGGGAGGTGAAGCGCCCGAGGGTCGCGTCGTAGCGCCGGGCGCGGAGGTCGTAGAGCCCGGTCAGGGCGTCGAGGGGCCGCCCGGTGTAGCGCCAGCGGTTGGCCTCGGCGGCCGGGCCCTCGCTCGCCAACGCCTCGCCGAAGGCGCCGTAGCGGTAGCGGGCCACGACCTCGCCCGCCTCGTCGCTGAGCGCGGTCACCGAGCTCAGCAGGTCGCGGTGGAAGATCCAGCTCCCGCCCTGGCCCTCGCTGGCCAGCACGTCGTCGATCCCCTCGCCGCGCACGTAGCTGCGCGACAGCCCGGCGGCGTCGAACTCGCCCACGACCTGCTGGCGGTCGACGAGGTAGCGCTCGCGCTCGCCGTCGACCTCGCGCCAGAGCGGCGTGCCGTCGGGGGCGTAGCCGTAGCGGATCACGTGGCCCTCGCCGCGGGCGACCCGCAGGCGCCCGTCGACGTCGACCTCGTAGTCCCACTCACCCTGGGGGCCTTCGCGGTGCACGAGGGTCCCGCGGGCGTCGTAGGCGTAGCGCTCGTCCCCGCTGGCGGAGATCCGGTTCCCGGCCTCGACCTCGACAGCCCGCGCTACCCCGTCGACCTCGACCTGGGTCCGGTTGCCGGCGAGGTCGTAGCGGAAGCGCACGCTGCGCTCCGGGCCCGCCTCGGCGATCAGGCGCCCGCGGCGGTCGTGCTCGAAGCGCGTGACCTGGCCGCGCTCGTCGGTGACCGCGGTCACCCGGCTGCGCGCGCCGTAGCTGTAGGCGCGGCGGCTGAGCACGGTGCCGTCGCGCACGCTCACGACCTCGCTCAGCGCGCCGTTGTCGCCGTAGGCATAACGCGTCTCGACGCCGTTGGGGTAGCGCACGACGCTCCGACGACCGTCGGCGGTGCGCTCGATGGCGATCGCCTTCTCGCCCCAGCGCACCCCGGTCAGGCCGCCGTGCGCGTCGTAGCGGTAGTGCACGCTGCCCCAGGGGTAGAGCACCTGGCTCGGCTGGGGGTTGGAGCCCTCGTAGCGGTAGACGATCCGCTCGAAGAGGGTCCGGTTCTCGCAGGAGGTCATGCGCCCCAGCTCGTCGTAGGCGTAGCGCAGCTCGCCGTCCGGGCCGGCCTGGCTGATCAAGCGCCCGGCGTCGTCGTAGGCGAAGCGCTCCTCGCCCCGCGGCGTGGTGCGCGCGATCAGGCGCCCGGCGCCGTCGTGGCGGTAGCGGAGGGTCACGTCGCCGCGGACCTCCTCCTGCAGCTCACCGGCCGCGTCGAAGCGCAGCACGCGGCGCCCGACGCTGGGGTCGTCGATCACGAGGGTCCCCGGCTCCGGTCGGCTGTAGCGCACGCGGTTCCCGGCGGCGTCGGTGAGCGCGACCATTTGGCCCTGCTCGTCGTAGCTGCAGCGGTAGAAGTCGCCGTCGGTGTCCCAGGCGCGCGCGATCAAACCGTAGCCGGTGTAGCTCAGGCGGGTCGCGCGACCGAACTCGTCCTGGAACGCGGTCATGCGCCCGGCGGCGTCGTAGGCCGCGGCGCGCCGGGTGCCCTGCGCGTCGCTGACCTTGAGGGTCGCGCCTCGCTCGCTGAAGCGCTGCACGCGCCCGTCGGGGTGCTGCAGCGCGAGCACGTCGCCTGCGGGGGAACGCTCGATCCGGGTCACGCGCCCGCCTACGTCGACGGCGGTCACGTAGCCGCGCTCGTCGCGGGTGTAGCGCGTCTGGAGGCCACTGACGCCCTGGCTGGCGATCAGCTGACCGGCGTCGTCGTAGACGAAGCGGGTCGTGCCCGCGGCCTGAGTCCGCGCCAGCACGCGCCCGTCGGCGTCGTAGACGTAACGCACGGAGTCGCCGCTCGGCAGCTCGACGCGGCTCGGCCGATCGCCCTCGCCGTAGACGAAGCGCTGGTCGCCGGCCTGGGTGTGACGGAGGGTCACGCGACCGCGGGCGTCGAAGCTCCACGAGGCCTCGACCTCCCCGCCGACCTCGACCAGGTGCGGCCGCTGGCGCGCGTCGAAGTGAATCGTGCGGGTCAGGCCGTGCGCCTCGCTGACCTCGAGGGTCCGCCCGCGGAGCACGTAGCGCTGGGCGCGGGCGCCCTCGCGCAGCTCGCAGATCCACCCCTGCCCCTCGGGGTAGCTGGCCTCGAAGGGGATCCGTCCGCCGACCAGGCTCGTGACCCGGCCCTCGGCGTCGTAGCCGACCTGGGTCTCGCCGACGCGGGTCAGGCGACCCTCGGCGTAGGCGTAGGCCTCGCGCTGAGCGTCGCGCTCGACGCGCACCAGCTGCCCGTCGGCCCACCCGTAACGCACCTCGACGTCGGCGAAGGCCGCCCGAGTCGGGCCGAAGGCGCTGCGCTCGAGGCAGAGCACGCCCCAGGGGCCCTGCACCGCGGTGGCCCCGTGGGGGCCCGGGGTGAAGCAGAGGGTCGTGCCCCGGGTGCTGCGCGCGATCAGCTGGCCCAGGTCGTCGAACACGAAGGTCCGCTCCTGGGTCTCGAGGGTGTAGCCCGCCTCGTCGCGGAGCAGGCGCCGGGGGGTGCCCGCTTGGGCGACCCAGCCCTCGCCGTCGCGGACGAAGCGGTGCAGGCGACCGTCTTCGGCGACCCACACCCGGTCCTCGCCGTCGCCGAGCAAGCGGCTGTCGCACGACCAGGCCCAGCCCTCAGCCGTCAGGGTCCGACGGAGCACGTAGCTCCCGTCGCCGTCGCCCAGGGCCAGGTCCTGGCGCTCGAGCTTCAGCGCCCCGCGCAGGGGGTCGAAGCCGACCGAGCCCGCCTCCGCGCTCGCCACAGCCAGCACGCACGCCAACGCCCCGATCCACACCGACTTCAGCATCAGTCCTCCCAGTCCTTCCGCCTCGCGAAGAACACACCGCGGACCAAAGCCAAGCGACGGCCAACACGACGGTTGCACGCGCCCCGTGTCAGCCTGTCCAGGCTGGACACCCCCCGGTCTCCGCCCCGACTCCACGCCGAGTCCATCCGGCCACAGCCGCCCTCAGGATCCGGGTGGGCTGCCTAAGTCCTGGGAGCCGGGTCTCGCCCCGCCGCCTCGTCGAGGGAGCTGACCCGGTGTCGCGACCGATCGTTATGGGAGAAGGACTTAAGAAGTCCCGTCGGGGGGTTCCACTCCCCCCGACGGGACTTCCCGAACTCTCGTCAGGGGGTTCCACTCCCCCCGACGGGACTTCCCGAACTCTCGTCGGGGGGTTCCACTCCCCCCGACGGGACTTCCCGAACTCTCGTCGGGGGGTTCCACTCCCCCCGACGGGACTTCCCGAACTCTCGTCAGGGGGTTCCACACCCCCCGACGGGACTTCCCGAACTCTCGTAGGGCATTTCGAAATGCTCTGCATGACTTCCCGAACTCTCGTAGGGAGGTTCCACCCCCCTCGACGGGACTTCCCGAACTCTCGCGCCGGGGTTCCGTCCCCCGACGGGACTTCGAGAAGTCTCAACCGCACCGAGCACCCCTCGGGCGGGGATAAACCCCGCCCGTACGGTTGAAGAGTGCCACGGAAGCCGACCCGACTGGCGGCGCCTCTCACCCCCCCCAGCCACCTCAGGCCCATTCACCCCAGCCCAGGCGAAGGCGAAGACCAAGCCCTCCGGTCAGGCGGAGCCTCCCACCCCGCCGCCACCTCAGGCGCAGGCGGCGGGGGTGCTGTCCCTCCTCCCCCCGCCACCCCAGGCGCAGGCGGCGGGACTGGCGGAGCTCCCCCCCCGCCACCTCAGGCGCAGGCGGCGGGGGTGCTGTGCCTCCTCCTGAGGACATTGCACGGATCGCCGCACGCTCCGCCACATTTGCCTAGACCACCGCACCGTATTCCCGAGTGCGGCGACCGCGCGTAGTCCTCAGGAGGAGGTGCAGCACTCCCGCCGCCGTTGCCGAGCCACCCCCCCTGGGACGAGGCGAGTCACGAAAGCCGAGGCAGAGCCAGAGCCAGAGCCAGAGCCAGAGCCAGAGCCAGAGCCAGAGCCAGAGCCAGAGCCAGAGCCAGAGCCAGAGGCAGAGGCGGAGGCGGAGGCGGAGGCAGAGGCGGAGGCCGAGGCCGAGGCAGAGGCCGAGGCAGAGGCCGAGGCCGAGGCAGAGGCGGAGGCAGAGGCAGAGGCAGAGGCAGAGGCAGAGGCAGAGGCCGAGGCAGAGGCCATGGCAACGGCAATGGCGGAGCTCCCACCCCCGCCACCTCAGGCGCAGGCGGCGGGGGTGCTGTGCCTCCTCCTGAGGACATTGCACGGATCGCTGCACGCTCCGCCACCTGCAGCCAAACCACTGCCACGTACTCCCGAGTGCAGCTAAACCACTGCCACGTACTCCCGAGTGCAGCGACCGCGCGTAGTCCTCAGGAGGAGGTGCAGCACCCCCGCCGCCGTTGCCGAGCCCACACGCCCCCGACGGTCAGGCCAGCTGGCTGGAGCTGGAGAAGCGGATCCCTGCAGCGGCGAGCCGGATCAACCCCGCCTCGCCGAGGGCGGCGACCGGCGAGAGGACCCCCAGAGCCTCGGGGAGCGCGTCGCGTTCGAGGGCCAAAGCCAGCGCGGCGGCGGCCACGAAGTTCCCCGTCTCGACGTAGCCCGGGTCGCGGGTCCCCCACAGCCGAGTGCGCGCGCGCTCGCCGCCGCCCTCGCCGAACCAGTCGATCCGGTAGCACGCCGTCTCGCGGGCGGCCTCGTCCGGCCCGGCCCCCGAGGGCAGCAGGCGACCCAGCAGCCGCCGCAGCGGCCCGACCCGGGCAGCGGCGGCGACCGCGGCGAAGCCGAGCGCGCCGCCGGCCACGTGCAGCAGGCTGGGGAGGAGCACGAAGTGCCCGTAGCCGAGGCCCGCGCCGTAGCCCGGGGCGCGGCTCGCGCTGCGCAGGACGACGTGGGGGTCGATCGAAGGCAACGGCGCGCTCCAGCTCTGGAGCTCGGCCTGGCGGTGCACGCGCCGGGGGAGCACCCGCACCGGGCGCCCTGTCGTCGGCACCAGCGCCTGCATGGCGTCGAGGGAGCTGCGCGGATCGGCGAGGGCCTCGAGGATCGAGTTCCAGGTGCCGCCGGAGATCCCGCCCTGGGCCTGGAGGTAGGAGCGGACCTCGAGCTCGGCGTCCTGGGGCAGCGCGCGGGCGGTGAGCCAGGCGCCGTAGTCGATCGGCAGGCTCTCGAAGGCAGCGCAGGGCACGAGGCGCAGCCCGGCGTCGCGGGCCTTGGCGTCGACGGCCTCGATCACGCGCTGGAGGAAGAGCGGCTCGCCGGTGGAGTCGACGTAGTCGCAGCCGCCGGCGACGCAGGCCTCGACGAGGGGCATGCCCAGGCGGGCGAAGGGGCCGACGGTGGAGGCCACCACGTCGCTGGCTGCGCAGAGCGCGTCGAGGCTGGCGCGGTCGTCGGACTGGGCGAGGAGCAACCCGCTCGGCGGACAGGGGGCCGCCGCCAGCCGCTCGCGGATTGCCTCGAGCTTGCCCCGCGAGCGCCCGGCGACCGCCCAGCGCGTGCCGGCAGGGGCGTAGCGCGCCAGCGACTCGGCGACCAGGCCGCCGGTGTAGCCCGTGGCTCCGTAGACGGTGACTGCGAACTCGCTCACCTGGGTTGCCTGCTTCTTACGTCGCGCTGCGCGCCCGTCGCGCACGGATCTCGGCCACCACCTTACCTACTCCGCAGGCGTACCACCCCAAACCGAGGTAGCCCAGCACGAGGGCGCCCCGCCCGACGAGGCCCACCGTAGCCCACTCGGCCGCGGCTGCTACGAGGTAGGTGACGAGCAAGCAGTAGAGCGGAGTGCGGAGGGCGAAGCGCAGGGGGTGCACGCGATAGGCGAACACGGTGCGCGCCGCGCACTCGACGCCCATTCCAGCGGCGGCCGCGAGGGCCGCCCCCATGATCCCCACCCTGGGGACGAGGACCGCGAGCCCCACCCCGGTGGTCACCAGGGCGAGGAGGTGACTCCAGAGCACGAAGGTCGTGCGCTTGGTGAGCTCGATCCCCAGGCTGCTGATCCAGCCGATCGACTGCACCGCCAACCCCAACACCAGGGGCGTCACCAGCGGCGCGGCGGCCACGTATCCCGACCCCGCGAGCACGCGGATCAAGGCCTCGCTGAACACACAGAGCCCGAGGGTGATCGCCCCCAACCCCCACCCGTAGACCCGCAGCGCCCCGGCGTAGAGCGCGTCCGCCTCGGGGTCCTGGTGCAAGACGAGGGCGAAGGGCGCCCAGGCGGAGTCGAAGGCCCAGATCGGGATCTGCAGCAACCCCGCGACCTTGGCCCCCACGGCGAACACCGCGACCGCGCCCAGGTCGAGCAGGACCCCCAGCGTCCAGCGGTCGACGACGGGCAACACCGCGACCAGCAACCCCGCCACCCAGTGAGGCCACCCGTAGCGCAGCATGGGGCCCGCCAGACGCCACGAGCGCGGCCAGCCGATCCACGCCCGACAGAGCCAGAGCCCCAGGCTGCCGAACAGCACGCTCGAGATCACGGTCCCGTAGACGACGCCGGCGAGGCCCAGGCGCAACCAGAACACGAGCACGACCACCCCGAGCACGTTGCACACCGCGAAGCCGAGGGTCAGCACCACGTAGGCCCGGGCGCGAAACGTCCACTTGAGCAGGTTGACCGCGAAGCGAAAGGAGAGCGTGAACGGCAGCTGCGCCAGGGCCACCGCGAGCAGGAACCCCAGCTCGCGCTTGCCGAACAAGAGCTCGGCCCACAGCGGAGCGAGCAGCGCGCCGAGGGCGACCGCCGCCAGGCTCACCCCGAGCTGGAGCAGGAGCGACTCGCTGACCACCGCGCGGCGGTGGTCGAGCTCCTGGCTGTCGTAGAAGAACCGCGCGACCGCTGCGGCCTGGCCGAAGGCGACCACCACCAGGAGCATGGAGATCAAGACCGCGAACATGTCGGCGAGCGCGTAGTCGGCGCGGACCAGGACCCGGCTCAGAATGGGGAAGCTGACCAGGCTCGTCGCGCGCGCGCAGGCGTTCGCTGCCCCGTAGAGGAACGTGTCCTTGAACAGGAACCCGAGGCGGTTGGAGCCTGGCTGCAAGAGCTCTGCTTCACTCACCTGCGATCGTTCCCCTCGTGAACCTTGTCAGCAGGCTACCAGCCCTCTCCTACGACACGCTCCACCGCCGGATTCGGCGGGGTAATGTGTGCAGAGGGCAGAGGCGCCACCCGTGTGCGGATTCCTGGGATTGATCGGCGCGGAGCCACACGCCGTCGAGCGCGTGCTGGCGCTGCTGCCGCGCCTGGAGCACCGTGGCCCCGACGACTCCGGCTGGCTGAGCTGGTCTCCCGGTGAGCTGGCCCAGGACCCGCAGGCCGTTCCTCGGCTGGCGCGGGTGACCCTCGCCCACCGCCGGCTGTCGATCCTCGACCTCAGCCCACGCGGACACCAGCCCATGTCGAGCGCCGACGGGCGCTACCACCTGGTGTTCAACGGCGAGGTCTATTCCTACCGCGAGCTGCGCCCGGAGCTGGAGGCCCTCGGGCACACCTTCACCGGGGAGAGCGACACCGAGGTGGTGCTCGCCGCGTGGGCGGCCTGGGGGCCCGCGGCGCTGTCGCGGTTCGTGGGCATGTACGCCTTCGCCGTGCTCGACACCGAGCGCCACACCTTGACCCTCGCGCGGGACCCCTTCGGGATCAAGCCGCTCTACTACTGCCGACGCGGGCGCGAGTGGGCCTTCGCCTCGGAGATCCCAGCGCTGCTGGAGCTGAGCGACCTCCCCCGCCGCGCCGACCCCCAGGCGGCGCTGGACTTCCTCCGCCTCGGCCTGACCGATCACGGCGAGCGCACGTGCTTCGCCGGGGTCTCGCAGGTGCCCCCCGCGAGCTGGATCGAGGTCGACCTGCGCGACGGCTCGACCCGCCGCGGGGTCAGCTGGACCCCGCCGCTGGAGGAGCGACGCCTGGACTACGCCGACGCGGTCCAGCGGGTGCGCGACGCGTTCCTCCGTAGCGTCGAGCTGCACCTGCGCAGCGACGTGCGCGTGGGCGCGGCGCTCTCGGGGGGGATCGACTCGTCGGCGATCGTGTGCGCGATCCGCGAGGTGCAGCCCGAGACCGAGCTGCACACCTTCAGCTACGTGCCCGCCCCCAGCTCGGGGGCGCCCTCGGAGGAGCGCTGGGCGCAGTCCGTCGCCGAGCACACCGGCGCGACCCGGCACGTGGTCAGCCCGACGGCGGCGGAGCTCGCCGCGGACCTCGACGACCTGATCCGCTCCCAGGCCGAGCCCTTCCAGACCCTCAGCCTCTACGCTCAGGCGAGGGTCTTCCGCCTGGCCCGAGCCGCGGGGGTGACCGTGCTCCTCGACGGCCAGGGCGCCGACGAGCTCCTCGGGGGCTACGCCCACTACCAGTCGGCGCGCCTGGCGAGCCTCCTCGCCCAGGGCAAGCTGCGCCGCGCCGCGCGCTTCGCCCGGGCCTCCTCGCGCGCCTGGGGCCACGGCCCCCCCGAGCTCCTGCGGGGCGCGCGGCGGCTGCTGTTGCCGGAGGCGCTCCTGCGCCGCGGGCGCGGTCGGGGCCCGGCCTGGTTGGCGGGAGGATGGTTCCGCGCCCAGGGGCTGACGCCCCAGCCGTCCCGGCCCGCGGTCCAGGGTCGCCGCTACCTCCAGGCGACCCTCCGCGGCGCGGTGCGCGAGGAGTCGCTCCCGCGGCTGCTGCGCTTCGAAGACCGCAACTCCATGGCCTGCTCCCTCGAGAGCCGCGTCCCGTTCCTCACCGTGGAGCTGGCCGAGCTCTGCTTGAGCCTCCCCGAGGACTACGTGATCGACAGCGACGCGCGGAGCAAAGCGGTGTTCCGCGACGCCATGCGCGGGCTCGTGCCCCAGCCGATCCTCGAGCGCCGCGACAAGGTCGGCTTCGTCGCCAGCGACCGCGACTGGCTGCTCGGCGCCGAGCCTTGGGTGCGCGAGACCCTGGAGCTGGCCGAGGCCGTCCCCGCCCTCGACGCCCCGGCGTTGGCCCGGGGCTGGCGCACCCTGCAGGCCGGCGGCGAGGCCCCGTTGCTCTGGCGAGGGCTGAACTTCGCCCGCTGGTGGCACCTGTTCGGGCTGAACCCGTAGCCACGGCCCTGAGACGTAAACGGTTACGAGGCGTCCTCCGTCGGCCACCCGATTTCACGTGCGTGCCGGCCATCTCAACCGGACCACATGAAGAAAGGACTTATGTGGGCACGTGGGTTGCAAGGATGGGTTCAGAGAGTTTCGAGAGTTCATGCGTCGTCTGCTGATCCTGCTGTGTTTGTGCCCGGTCGTGGCGTTCGCTCAGGACGAAGGCCTGCCCCCACCCGAGCTGCCCTCCAAGCTTCGAGTCAGGCCGCTCCCCACGCTCCCGCTGCAGGAGCTCCCCACGCACCCCGACTACACCCGCGAGGCCCTGCGCGACACCACCCGCTACGACCAGGGCCCGCACCCCGAGTTCCGCGGCCCGACCCCGGAGGAGCAGGCCAGCGTCGCCGCAAAGGCGGAGCGCACCGCGGTGGCCGCGATCGCGGAGTACCTCACCCGCCTGTTCGTCGAGGACTCCCAGCTCTCGACCGACGCGCGGATCGGCTGGAGCAACGCCGAAGGGCTCTCCCCCGCCGCCGGGGTCCGCCTGCAGTTCAAGACCAAGCACCTCGAGGCCGAGGGCGACCTCGGCTACTTCAGCCCGGCGCAGAGCGGCTACACCGTCCGCTTCACCGACCTGATCGGCTCGCGCTTCAAGGTCCGCGCCAGCGTCGACCGCAGCTTCCTCGAGCTCGACGACGGGACCACGGCGAGCAGCCGCTTCGACGAGCACACCGTCGGCGTGCACCTCGGCGATCAGACGGTGCTCGAGTTCGAGGTCCTGCTCCGCGAGGACGAGACCGTGGGCAGCTACCGCGACAGCTTCCGCGCGATCGTCAAGCACCAGGTCGGCAAGACCGTCTACCGCGTCGGCCTCGACCGCAGCTACAACGGAGCCCCCTTCGAGAACGGCGAGCTGAACGCCGTGGCCGGGGTCGACCTCCCGCCGCTCACGCTCCGCAGCGAGCGCCACTACGTCGAGCTCAAGACCTCGGTCGAGGTGATGTACGGGCGCAGCGACAGCCAGGCGCCCGGGATTCGCGACACCCAGACCCTGGGCCTCAGCGGGAGCCTGGGCCTCGAGGTCGGCGCCAACGACGGGCGCTGGGTCCTCGGCGGCGGGACCTTCCGCGAGCAGACCTTCGAGGGGCTCAGCGGCGCGGGCCAGCAGAACTCGGTCACCGCCAACGGCGTGTGGCTCTACGGCAGCTGGCAGGTCGACGAGCAGCGCAGGCTCTACACCAACGGCAAGTACAGCCGGCTGCGGACTCAGCTCTTCGGCGGCGATCAGGCCGTGCAGCGCACCCAGTTCGAGTTCGGCCTCGAGACCACCACCGCCGCGGGCAACCGCTGGCGCGTCGGGCTCAACGCCGGACACCACGACGCCCCCGGCGGCAGCGGCTGGTCGACGGGGGTCACCGTCGGCTTCTCGTTCTAGGGCCCTTCGAGCTCGGCCCGCGTCAGGGACCGAGCCGCTTCCCCAGGTAGAGGTGGTCGACGCGACGGCCGTCGAAGTCTGCGGCGTCGGGGAGCACGCCCCAGAGGTCGAAGCCGAAGCGCTCGAGCAGGCTCAAGCTCCCTTGGTTGTCGCCGAGCACGATCGCGAACACGACGTCGTAGCCCAGCTCGGGGCAGCGCTCGAGCGCGGCCTCGAGTAACGCCGAGCCGACTCCCTGGCGCCGCTGGTCGGTGTGCACGTAGTAGCTGACCTCGACCGCGCGGCGCACCGCGCGACGTCCGGGGCGGTGCGCACTGAGACTCGCCCACCCCGCGAGCTGCCCCCCCCGCTCGGCGACCAGGATCGGGTAGCGCGCGGGGTCATGCGCGGCGAACCAGGCCTCCCGTTGCTCGACGGTCACGGGGTCGAGGTCGGCGGTCGCCTGCGCGGCGACGGCCTGGTTGTAGATCCCGACGATCGCGGGGAGGTCCTCGCGCTGGGCCAACCGTATCTGCATTCCGCCCGCTCCCGAGACAGTGTCGCCCCGGAGCGTGCGGAAGCCAAACGCTGAGGCGAGTGCGAGGCCAAGCGCCACCGACCGACTGGGGTTAGCGCCGGCACGCGGTCTGCACCTCCTGCCGCAACCCCCTACCGAGGAGACTCCCCATGACCCCCACCCGCTGCCGCATGCTCCTGGCGGCCCTGGGCCTGGGCGTAGCCCTGACCCACGCCGGCTGCTCCTACGAGCTCGTGCTCGAGACCGTGTCGGGACGCACGACCTTCGAGCAAGGCGAGACCGTCGTGATCGAGGTCTTCGACGGCAAGGACCGGATCCGCGAGAGCATGCTGGGCGGCGCACGGATTCGCTGGTCGGTGCGCAACCTGAGCGTCGACACCGGCTACCGCGACGTCGGCTACGGCGACGAGTTGATCACCTCGCAGCTCGCCCCTGGGAGGAACCTCGTCTACGCCGAGGTCGAGGGCAGCACCGACTACCCCCTGCTGGGCTACACGGGTGGGATCACGATCAAGGTCACCGCGAACGGGGTGCTGCCGCCCGACGCCCCCGCCCCCGAACCCGCGGCGCCCGAGCCGCAACCGGAGCCTCAGCCGCAGCCCGATCCGCCGGCGAGCTCCAGCTCGAGCTCGAGCAGTAGCCCGCCTGCTCCAGCGACAAGCGGCCTGGTAGGTGGCTTGGGAGGCGCCCACTAGTTCAGCGGGGCCGGAGGGGCCAGAGCCTAGCTCGCGTCGTAGATCAGGCGAACGTCACCGCCGTCGACCTCGACACGGCCCACGACCCGGCCGGGCACCCCGAACACGATCGAGCGATCCGGGACGTCGGCGTTGACCAGCGCCGCGGCGCCGATCACGCACTGGGACCCCACCGTCACCCCGCGGGTCACGATCGCGTTGGGGCCGAGGTAGGTGCGGTCTCCGATGCTGACTGGCGCGTAGGCAGGCGCGGCCTGGCCGCCCGTGAGGCAGGCGGCGACGGTGTCGTGGGTATAGAGCTGCACCCCCGCTGAGACGTTGCAGTCGCTGCCGACGGTCAACCCGCCCTTGCCGTCGAGCACGGTGAACGGTCCGATCCAGGTGTTCTCGCCGACCGCGACCTCGCCGAGCACGAGGCAGGAGTCGTAGACCGAGCTCCCCTCGCCGAAGCCGAGGTAGCGCGCGCGCTCCCAGCGGTCGAACAGCTCGTCGGCGAACGGCACCGACCGCGACCAGCGCTGGGTGAGCTCCCCGCGCAAGGCCTCGTGGAGCGCGCGCAGGTCCGCGTGCCCCGGGATCTGGAGCTTCCAGTCGTCCTGGTAGGTCATGGGCTGGAGAGCAGCCTAGCATGCGGGCGGGGGGGGCTCGGATCGCCCAGATGAGAGCCGCGGAACCAGGTATCCTGACCGCCCGCGGGGCCCCTATGTCGAGCGCCAACACCTCTTTCCTGATCATTGCCAGCAAGCGACAGCTGCTCCCCAAGGCGCGCCTCGAGCGCTGCCAGCGTGAGGCGGACGAGCAAGGCCTGGACCTCGCCGAATACCTCGTGCACCAGGGCGAGCTCGAGGCCCACGAGGTGGTGTCCATCGTCCGCGCTCGGGCCCGCCACGGTCGCACCTGCACCGCCTGCGGGGAGCTGACCTACATGCTGCCCGGAGACGTCCCGGGCAAGACGCCCTGCGAGCACTGCGGGGGCAAGCTCGAGGCCGGCCCTCCGCAGCCCAAGACGGGGCGCCCCGTCGTCGCCGCAGCCGACGCTGCCCCCCCGCCGATCCCGGGCATGTCGGCCACCGTGCGCGCAGACGACCTCGACGACCGGACCCCGATCCCCGACGACCGGACTCCGAACCCCGACGAGGCTCCGCCCGCCTACGTCCCCCCGGCCTACGAGCCCAGCGGGGGCGTCGAGAACCCCTACGGCGCGCCGGAGAGCGACGGGGCGCCGTGGGCCCACCAGGGTCCCCGCCCGACCCACAGCCTGTGGCAAGAGATCGGGAGCCTGGTCCTGTTCCCGGTCAAGACGCCTCAGGCGATCGCGCTGATCACCGTGGGCGCGATCTTCACCGCGATCGTCCAGGGCCTGAGCAGCTCGGGCGGCATCGGGCTGCTCGGCATCGGCTGCTGCGGATTCATCGGCCTGGGGATCTACATTTGGATGTTCCTCATCGACGTCACCCGCGAGGGCGCGGGCGGCGGCAGCGAGGTCCCCGCCTTCCCCGACTTCGACCTCGAGGCCGTGATCGGGAGCTTCGTGCGGGTGCTGAGCTTCCACCTCGCCTGTTACCTGCCGGTGTTCCTCCTCTTCTGCGCGGGAATGTCCTTCGCCCCTGACGCCTTCGCCTTCTTCGCCACACGCCAATACAACACCATCGGCGAGGACGCGCACCTGCTCAGCAGCGGCAAGCAGCCGCTCAAGGGCCAGTCCGCGGCGGACGCGGCCTTCTACACCCCCGACGACACGGCCGTCGACCTCACGGGCAAGTGGACGGTGCTCGCGCTGCTGGAAATGGACGACGCCGACGACACCGGCATGAGCACCATGTTCAGCGACATGCCTACGGGGTCGGTGTTCCACGGCTATCAGATCTACGACCTCGACCGGGTCGGGCGCGCCTTCAGCGGCAAGGTCAACGTGATCGCGGCCTACGCCGATCCGCGCAAGCGCCTGCTGACCATGCGCTGGCCGTTCACGATCCCCGAATACGAACGCGAGGACCTGATCGAGCGCTTCGGCGGAATCGGCGCCTTCGGCGGCGGCTTCGGCAACGAGTTCGACGACGAGTCCGACGACGGGCTCGAGGAGGACCTGGACGAGGCGACGGACCTGGCCACCGCCTTCGGGGGCGGCATGGTCGGCGCCGTCGAGAACCCGTTCATGACGGTCAAGTTCGCGACCACCGAAGAGCACACCTTCCCCGCCCCGTTTCAGGAGTTGCGCCGCTTCCCCGCCGTCTACGTGCTCGACCCCACCGGCAAGATCGTGCGCGAGTATTCGACCGGGGTCTACGACGAGAAGCTCTACGCCGATATCCAGAGCCTGATGCGCGGCGGCGACGGCGACGCCTGGTCGCAGTCCCTCCCTGGCCACGTCTACGCCGTGCCAGGCCAGGCGCCGCGGGGGAACTCGGCGGCCGTGCTCCTGATGTTCGTCCTCGTCGGCGTGGCGTTGCTGTTCGGCCTCGTCTACTACCCCATGGCCTACCTGCTGATGGTGATCCACGACTCGCCGGCCTCGCCCTGGATCTACCCCCTCGCCTTCCGCAGCATGATCGCGACCGCGGGCGACTACCTGGGCCTGCTCGTGATCGGCGGCGGGATCCTGCTGCTCTCGGGCGTCGTGAACGTCTTCCTCGGCATGGTGTTCGTCGCCGCCCCGGCCCTGCTGCAGTTGGCGCTGGTGAACCTGCCCAGCGCCTGGCTGGCGTTCTACAGCAACGTGGCGGTGTGCTACGCAGCCGGACGCTACTACTACCTCAACCAGGACCGCCTCGAGTGGCTCTAGCGTCGCGTCGCGCGACCCTCGCCCGCCTCGCGCTGAGCCTGGGTCTCGGGGTAGCGCTCGTCGCCTGCGGAGGGCCCCAGATCGGGACCTTCTCCCGCACGACGAAGCGCCGCACCCGTCGACCTGCGCCGCGGCAGGAGCCACCCCCGGTCGAAGAACCGCAGCCGCCCGAGCAACCGCCC
>Ga0070726_10002556_pt1 | contig 16285 bp, 14 predicted proteins | sample tdAd471_FD_67275 | JGI IMG/M metagenome (GOLD analysis project Ga0070726, IMG submission 67275) | Marine sediment microbial communities from the Atlantic coast under amendment with organic carbon and nitrate - tdAd47.1 | ecosystem: Environmental > Aquatic > Marine > Coastal > Sediment | place... | reverse complement strand
GATATACATGAAGACGACGCGTCTTACGAGATAACCGCCGAACTTCCCGGCGTTCGCAAAGAGGATATCAGCGTTACCCTCAAAAACGACGTACTGACCATCAGCGCCAGCAAGCAGACGGAAAGCGAAAAGAAGAAAAGGGGCAAAGTTATTCGCAGGGAGCGCAGCAGTGGATCGTTTTCCCGTAGCTTCTCGGTACAGGAGGGCATCAGTCAGGAAGATATCAAGGCAAGCTTCGACGAAGGTGTGCTCACCCTGATTATTCCAAAACTGGGCAAGGATGATGCGGAGCCTGACACCCATAAAATCAACATCGGATGACAGTCACGCCGCAGCCACATGATACCGGTAACACACCTGGGTGGAGACGCAACCTGGTTTGGGGAATCGCCGTGAATCAGTAGAGTCGCCGCCCAGCCGGACTTTCGCTACCTCGCCTGCGACGAGGTCCGATATACAGTGACCGGTAGTGGCTGGTATCATGCATAGGTCGGCGCAGGGCAGTCCTAACTGACGCAGTCCTAACTGACGACGCGCTGGCCTTTACGCCGCCTGTCACCGAGGGTAAGGCAGCGATTTTATTGATTGAGGATCCTCTGCTTAACCAGGGGTTCCTTGAAAACAACAGGTGCATACGGCTGGACGTCATCGTTCAAAGCCTTTCAGCTCAAACCGTAGTTGCCTGAATGCAGGCATAACCAGGAATCAACAAGGACCTCCCATGGCAACTATCGACAGCATCCTCGTTATCGTCGACCCCACTGTCGAGCATGATTTTGTAATCGATCGGGTGAAAGGCATACTCGCCCGCAACAAGGCCTCCGTCCGTTTCTTCATTAATACCTCCAATACCCTGACACAACACACTTACGCTTATGAAGGCATGGATGGCCATTTCCTTGAAAAACAAAGACTGCTGTTCGTTGAGCATTATCAGAAGTTGCTTGACAACCTGGTTGATGAATTCCAGGCACTGGGCGTCAATGCGACATCGGTCTTTACCGAGGAACACAACCTTGCGGAAGCCATTATGGCCGCAGTGCGGGAATATGATCCGGACCTCGTCCTCAAGAGCACTCACCATCACAGCGTCCTGCGCCGTTCACTGATCACCAACACAGACTGGCGCTTGATCAGAAAGTGTCAGAAGCCACTGCTACTGGTAAAACCCCGCAGCTGGTTTGACAAGGGCAGTGTTGTCGCCTCGGTGGACCCCCTGCACTCCAAGGCGGCGCAGAGCAAGCTGGATCACCGGCTGATCGAAACCGCGGAAAACATTGCCAGGGCATTTGAGCAGACCCCCCGGGTTTTTCATTGCTATTTCCCCTTTGTCGGCACCATGTTCCCCACTGCCGCTGAATCGACCGAGCAGATGCAGGAGCTTAAAGAGCGCCACGAGACAAAAATGAAGGAACTGCTGGCCACCCATAATATTGACCCGGTCAACGTGGAACTGGCTCGCGGCGACCTGGTTCCCTCGCTTATTCACTACCTGGAAAAATGTGATGCCAACATTCTGGTTATCGGCGCCCTTTCCCGTAACATCCTGGAGCGCGCGATCGTCGGCAACACGGCGGAAAAAATACTGGATGATTGTCCGTGCGATGTGCTGATCATCAAACCACTCTGAGTACATCACGGATCCGTCAACAGGATTCGGGCGCGAAAGCTTGTCAGGGCAGCAAAATTGAACAATCTTGAATCAGGAAACGGCCGACTCAAAGCTGCCATCTACGACATAATATTCGGCTACGAATCGAAAGCGGGCAAGCTGTTTGACCTGGCTCTTATCGTGATGATCATGGCCAGCGTTACGGCCGTTGTGGTCGATTCTGTGGATGTTTATCACGACCGTTTCGGCGAACTCCTCTATGGCCTGGAATGGGGATTCACAGTTGTTTTCACTATAGAATATGCGCTGAGAATCTACTCGTCACCCAATCCTCGCGGTTATATTTTCAGCTTTTATGGTTTAATCGATCTGCTCTCCATTCTGCCGACCTACATCGCCTTCCTGTTTCCCCAGTCCGTCTACCTCATCGTGGTGCGCATTCTACGCGTGCTGCGGATATTCAGAATACTGAAACTGTTCCGGTATATCGGGGAGGCAAATATACTGTTCAGGGCCCTGGTGCAGGCAAGACGTAAGATATTCGTATTCCTTTTCTGTGTGCTTACCCTGATCGTGATATTCGGCACAATGATGTTTGTCATCGAGGGGCCGGAAAATGGCTTCACGAGCATTCCGAAGAGCATGTATTGGGCTATCGTTACGGTCACCACCGTCGGCTATGGCGATATATCGCCCCACACCGCGCTAGGTCAGCTGATTGCAGGTCTTGCCATGATATGCGGCTACGCAATTATTGCCGTGCCTACCGGCATCGTTGGCGTGGAGATTATGAATGAATTTCAACGCCTGGGAACAACGCCGAGGACATCACCACGGGCATGTAATAACTGCAGTCTGTCCAACCACGATACTGATGCCCATTATTGCAAACGCTGCGGCACGGAACTGCCTCTTTCCCCCGGGTCCTGACTTTTTTCTCCACGGCCTGGTGCGCTTCCCTGGTCAGGAGGATGGCCTTGACCGGCTCAGGTTATTGATCGCGGCTTGACTATCAACACATCCGATTCCAGGTAGTCCAGCACCTGTTCTGCCGTGTTGCCAATGAGTGCATCCGACAGCCGGGACCTGGAAAGTGCCCCCATGACGATAATATCGCTACCCAGATCTTCCTCGTATTTCTGCAGGGCAATGACTGGCGATTCGTTGACAAGGTGGCAGTTTTCTGCCGGCAGGTTGAATTCTTCAAGCAATCCTTCGAAACCGTCCTTGTGTACCTGCAGCACCTTGTCGGGCAGGGCGAACGGTCGGCCGACTTCGGCGTAGGCATGCAGAACATGAACACTGCCGCCAAGCTGAGCACCGGTACCAAGGGCAGTGTTGACGATCTTATGATCCAGCTTGAGGGGTTTGTGGTGATTGTGAACCGGGTCGACACCGGCAAGAATAACCGGTCTTTCCTGCCAGTACCGGTCCTTCACCAGCAGCAGGGGCTTGGGACAGAATCGAACCAGTTGCCAACTGTCATTGGTCAGAAAGGCACGGGCCAGTTTTCCGTAGGCACGGGTGTGCTGAACCACGAGGTCGGCTGAGTAATCGATGGATTTTTTGACAATCTGTTCATAACGTGGATAAGCCCAGACCAGTTCCGATTTTACCCTGTAACCCTCGTCTCTCAGCTTTCCCTCCACACCTGCCAGGGTTTCCTCAAGGCGCTTGCAGTGTGCCTCACGCAGTTCCTTGAGTTCGTCGCCAAAGCTGTAGTAGCTGTCATGCAGAAACTTTTCATAGCCGCAAAGCAACAGGATAATCTCCGATTCCTGCTTGTCTTTCACGAACCGCAATGCCTTGTGGACCTCCACCGGCAACGATTCTTCACGGTCCGTTGCTTCCTCGTAGCTGTCCAGCACCACCAGAATTCTGTTGATCGACTGCATGACTTATACCCCCGAATTCACTTTGTCGCTGTCTTCGTGAACCTGCCAATACCCGTTCACGGCTGTTCCCGGAACACTTACTCTCCAGGAGCCTGATCCGCCGCACTGGCGCAATTGATGCAGAGATCGGTATACGGAACCGCCTCCAGCCGCTGACTGCCAATAGTTTCGCCGCATCCGGCACACTGGCTGTACTCACCGTCATCAAGCCGCTGTAGCGCCTTGATAATCTGCCTGAGTTCTTCCCTGCCTTCCTGTTCCAGGGCTCTTACCAACTCATCGTTTTCCGTTTCCTTGATCTGCTCGCTGAAGTTCGCGCTGACAGGCTCGTCCTTCTGGTAAATATGCTTGTGAGTGCGCTCCAGCCGGGATTCAATCTCGGCTTTCTTGGATTCAAGATTCGCTCTTACTTCGTCCAGATTCATCAACGGACCTCCTGACCACGTCAACTACCTGTTTTCTATTTTAATTCAAACACCTATTATAGGAGTTGACTCAACTCAATATTGCAAGCCTGGCGGCGAGCAGGGATTTCGTAACTGATTATGAAAGCAGTATGACCCCCTCAGATTTCAACGTACTCACACTGAATATCCATAAGGGATTTTCGGCGGGACAGCGACGCTTTACCCTGGAGAACATACGCAATTGTCTGCGTGACAGCAAGGCAAGCGTGGTTTTCCTGCAGGAAGTAGTAGGTGAGCACCAGCGCCTGGCACGCAGGATTCCGGGCTGGCCACAGGGTAATCAGCTTGAGTTTCTGGCCGATTCCGTGTGGACTCATCATGCCTATGGCAAGAACGCCATCTACCAGCACGGACACCACGGCAACGCCATTCTCAGCGAGGTCCCGTTCAAGTTCTGGCACAATCTCGATGTATCACTGATAAATTTTTCCCAGCGCGGCATACTGCACGGCGTGACGGCAAATGATATCCACCTGCTTTGCGTACACTTTGGCCTGTTTGAAAACGAGCGTCGATCTCAGGCACGCAAACTCGTGGACTACGTTGAGAAAAGTATTCCTCGTAGCGCACCGTTAATCCTGGCTGGAGATTTTAATGACTGGAGAAAGAGTATTCATAACCAGTTGACCCGGGAACTCAAGTTGCAGGATGCACACCAGAAACTGACAAACCGGATTGCCAGGACCTTTCCCTCGTTCCGCCCCATGCTCCCCATGGACAGGATCTACCTGCGGGGCTTCCAGGTGAAAAGTTGCGAAATCATGAACGATTTTGAGTGGCGCAAAATATCAGATCATTGCGCCGTGATGGCTGGATTGAGCCTGCAGGCGGGTTGATGTCAGTCACCGTACAGTTGCGGAAGAGCACGCATTGAACACCGCCATCATCATCTCCACGCTGATCGTGCTGTCCGGGTTTTCGGCGGCACTGCATGCCCTGTTGACCAAGCGGGACTCCAAGGCTGCATTCGGCTGGATAGGATTCTGCCTGGTGCTTCCCGTTGCCGGACCACTGCTTTACCTGCTGTTCGGCATCAACCGCCTGAATCAGCGTGCACACCGGGCGTATTTTGCCCGGCTCGAAGTTGACGAATCACCCAGCATTCTCGATCCCGAAGGCATGAATTTCCGTCCAATGGCTACCGTCGGCGAACGGGTCACGGGGAAAGGGTTGCGTGCAGCAAGCTCGGTAGCAATGCTTGAGAACGGCGAACAACTCTACCCGGAGATGCTCCAGGCAATCAGTTCGGCAAAGAAGCATGTGCATTTTTCCAGCTACATTTTCGATAACGATAAAACCGGCGATGAATTTATCGATGCATTGCTTGCGGCAAAACAGCGTGGAGTTACTGTCAGGATTATAATCGATGCCCTGGGTGAGTATATGTGTTTTCCTCACCGAAGAGTGGGCAACAAGCTGCGCAGGAGTGGGCTTGACTTCGCCCGCTTCAATCCCATCACGCTGATACCTCCTTCCCTGCATATCAATATGCGGAATCATCGGAAGATCCTCGTGGTTGACGGGCAAGTGGCCTTCACCGGCGGGCAGAATATCGGCGACCGTCAGCTTGCATCGCAAAATACCAATCCCGGCCGGGTAACTGACCTGCATTTCAAATTTACCGGCAAGATAGTCGACGAGCTGGAACGAGCATTCCTCCGAGACTGGTACCACGCCGCCGGAAAAACCAACATGCAGGCATTCGAGCCTGCCAATGAAAATCCGAGTCGCTCGGAGGTCTGGACCAGACTGGTGCTGGATGGTCCCAATGAATACCTGGATCGGCTTAATGACCTGCTTGTAGGAATAATATCCACCGCCCGGCAACGGGTCTGGATAATGACGCCCTATTTCCTGCCCGGCCCCGATATAGTGGCTGCACTGGTTGGGGCTCGACTGCGGGGTGTGGACGTCAAGATTGTGCTGCCGTCAAAAAACAACATTTTCCTCGTACACTGGGCCAGTCAGAATATAATGCCCTATTACCTGGAAAAGGACATTGCTGTGTATTTCCAGCCCGCCCCGTTTGCCCACACCAAGGCGCTGATCATTGACGATAATTATTCACTGATCGGCTCCGCCAACCTGGATGCGCGCAGTCTGCGGTTGAATTTCGAACTGGGCGTCGAGATTTTCGACAGGAAACTCAACAGCCAGCTCGGTCGCCACATCGAGAACAGGATTCGCGTGTCCACGCGACTTACCGAAAAACAGTTGAAATCCGTCAGCCTGCCTGTGCGGGTAAGAAACGCCATGGCCTGGCTGTTTTCACCCTACCTTTGAGCAGACCGGGCAAATGAGCCCCAGAACGTTTTTGGAAGACGCTTGACATACATCAATTTGATATTCGAACATATGCCGTTCAATGAACCGGATGCAGCCCGGCCTGGTCTGAGTCGACAGGACCTCGTTCCGCAGAACTCAAAAACTTATGGAAACTCTGATTAACAGGCTGTTATGAGGTTCCGAAATCAGCAAGGTGAATACTATGAGCGTTTACAATAACATCGTGGTTGCCATTGATCTATCCAGTGACTCGCAGAAAGTGATCGAAACTGCACTCAAGGTAGTCGGTGGAGATCCCGGGAAAATCCATCTTGTCCACGTCGTGGAACCGATTGCAGCCGCCTACAGCATGGATGCCTATGCAATCAACATCAACGAACTCCAACAGGAAGCCCTGTCAATTGCTGCGGACAATCTCGGCGAGTTTGCCGAAAAATACAACATTAACAAGGATAACCAGCACACGCTATTAGGTTCCCCTGCCATCGAAATCAGAAACCTGGCTGCTGAAATCGAGGCAGATGCCATTGTTATCGGCAGTCACGGTCATTCCGGCTGGAAAATACTGCTGGGCTCTACGGCCAATAAAGTTCTACATGGCGCCTGCTGTGACGTACTTACAGTATTGGTAGGCAAGGATTCTTAGAAACCCTCTGATTATTATGGGAGTGCTCTGCAAGAGCCTGTCGGGCGCTTCAGAGAGCCCCTAAAGCAATACCTGCTCATGGGGCCGGGCATCGTCCGGCTTCAGGACCAGGACGTCGCACTCCAGTTTATCCAGTACTTTCTCGGCAGTATTGCCGATCAGCATCCTGTCGAGCCTGGACCTTGAAACCGCACCCATCACGACAACACTCGCCTGCATCAGGGTAGTCAATTCCGGCAGCGAGTGGACTATGTCGACGTCGCTGACATAACAGTGATCTTCCGGAACATTGTGCTGCGCACCCAGGTCCTTGATCCTGGTGCTATCCACCTTGTAATCGCTCTCGATGGGATACATCCCTGAAAGGGGTGGCAGATGCGTCGAGTGGTAAAGGTGAACTGAACCGTCGGCTACCTCTGCCAGCTTATTGGCGACGCGAATCAGCTTGTGATCCAGGGAAGCCGGCTTGTCATGGGAGTGTTCCGGGTCCACCGCAGCGATGAACTTCGGTGTGTCGATCCATTGCTGGTCCTTGACCAGCAATAGTGGCGCTGGACAGTATCGAATCAGCTCCCAGTCGTCGTTGGAAAGCAGGAGACGCGCAAGACGTTCGTGGTGTCGTGTACTCTTGATCACCAGGTCCGGTTTCAGCTCATCGACGCGACGAACGATCTCCTCGTAGGGCGGATTTCCCCAGGCCGTGGCGCAGGACACCTCAAGGCCATTTTCCCGCAGGGGGTTTGCCAGCTCCTCCAGGGCAGCAAGATTTTTCTCGCCATGTTCCCTGCGCAACTCCCTGGCCCGCACCGGATCGAAGTAGTAGCCGTCCTCGAGATAAGTGCTGTAATCACTGATAAAAAGTTCCAACTCGGCATCGGCAAACCTGGCCACCTGCCTGGCACGTTCCAGCGCCGGCTGTTTCTCTTCCCCCGGTTCGATAACCACCAGAATCCTGTTCAGCTCAAACATGCAATTGCTCCCTGATTTTCCTCTTTTTTGTGCTGCCCGCAGTATACTGACAGCAATCGACCCCGTACTTTGCTACCGGGTCGAACAAGACGCCACGGCTCCTTCGAAACCTGCCCCGTAACCTAATACTAAAGCAGTTGCGGCAATTATTCTAAGAGATTGTTTCTTTGGCAGTTTGATGGCACTATTGGCACCTTGAATCCAGGAGGAGTCCCAATGGCCACGGCCAGACACGATGCCGGTCCGGGCTTAGCCGACCAGCGTTCCGCTGGAAACAGCAGCAACACAGACAGTGAAGTTTCCAATGGTATTCGCGTTGCCAGCAGGGATACAGGTGCCGCCAGGCCCTGCCCGCATAACGCATCCATTTCCTGTGCCAGTTGCCGTCTCAGTGAATTGTGCCTGCCAATTGCACTGAACAAGTCGGAAATACACCAGCTTGATGAAATAGTGCAACGCAATCGCCCGTTGAAGAAAGGCGATCATCTCTACCGTCAGAAGGATACTTTCAAATCCGTCTATGCAGTGCGCTCCGGCAGTTTCAAGTCTTACTTACTGGGTCCGGACGGGCAGAGCCGGGTAACCGGATTCTACATGCCCGGCGAAATAATCGGCATGGACGGCATAGCGAACAAAACCCATACCAACTCCTCTGTTGCCCTGGAACATGCCTCGGTATGCGAGATTCCGTTTACGCAGCTGGAAAACCTGAGCCATCGGCTGCCTAATCTGCAGCACCGCTTTTTTGCCATCATGGGTAATGAAATCGCCAAGGACCAGCAGATCCACACATTACTTTCCAGCTACTCAGCCGAAGAACGTATCTCTTCGTTCCTGCTGAGCCTTTCCAGTCGCTATGCCCGTGTAGCCCTGGCCCCCGACAAGTTTCTTTTACACATGACCCGTGGCGATATCGGTGAGTATCTTGGGCTGACCCTGGAAACCGTCAGCCGGATTTTCACCGGGTTGCAGAAAAAGGGCGTAATTGCAGTTAAAAACAAGGAAATCGAGATCCTTGATTTCGACAAGTTGAAGGGAATTGTTTCCGCGTAGCCCGGGATTGCTGAGGCAGCCAGGATGGGAACGATCTCTCCACCAAATTTGCCCGGCTACCTGGCTGGGGCAGTAGAACAGAATGAGCGAACCCCTGCCTGCCTCCCGTTTCCCCCACCTGTTTCAACCCCTCGACCTGGGATTCACGCAACTGCGTAACCGCACCCTTATGGGGTCTATGCATACCGGCCTGGAGGACATACCGGAGAGTCACGAACGCATGGCAGCGTTCTACGCGGAACGTGCCCGCGGAGGTGTCGGACTGATCGTTACCGGCGGATTCATGTCCGGAGAGTTCTGCCTGCCCGAGGGTATCCAGCCGGTATACCGGAGGCCGGGGCAGGTCCAGCAACACCGCCTCATCACCGATGCGGTTCACCAGCATGACGGCAAGATCTGCCTGCAGATACTGCACACCGGCCGCTATTCAAGAACCGGCAGGGCCCTGGCTCCGTCTGCCATCAAGGCGCCGATCAATTCCATCGTTCCCGAGGCGGCCAGCGAGGAACAGATTCAGCAACAGCTGGAGGATTTCGCAGCGTTTGCCGAATTCTGCCAGCAGGCCGGCTATGATGGCATCGAAATAATGGGCTCGGAAGGCTATTTCCTCAATGAATTCATTGTTCCGCGCACCAACCAGCGAACAGACCGCTGGGGTGGTTCCCTGGAAAACCGCATCCGCCTGCCGCTGGAGACCGTTCGCCGGGTACGCCGGCGGGTAGGAGAGGACTTTATAATCATCTTCAGACTGTCCATGCTGGACCTCGTGGAAGGCGGCAGCACCCTGGAGGAAACCCTGCTGCTGGGAAGAAAACTGGCTGACGCCGGGGTTACGCTTATCAATACCGGTATTGGCTGGCACGAAGCCTCTGTTCCGACTATCGCCACCATGGTTCCCCGGGCAGCCTTTACCTGGGTGACGGCGCGCTTCCGCACGGAATTCGCTGTTCCGGTAATCACCTCGAACCGTATCAACACTCCGGAGGTCGCCGAAGAGGTTCTTGCCAGAGGCGATGCCGACATGGTGTCAATGGCCCGACCCTTTCTGGCGGACGCCGACTTTGTCAACAAGGCGAAACAGGGTCGCAGCGACGAGATAAACACCTGTATTGCCTGTAACCAGGCCTGTCTTGATCATATCTTCAGTGGCAATCTCAGCAGTTGCCTGGTTAATCCCCGGGCCTGCCATGAAACTGAACTGCAGGTCACAGCAGCCGCCCGGCCGCTGAGACTCGCGGTGGTGGGCGCCGGGCCGGCCGGCCTTGCCGCCGCCGTTACCGCCGCCCGGCGCGGCCACTCGGTGACCCTGTTTGACAGTGAAGACCAGATCGGTGGCCAGTTCAATCTCGCCAGGCGGATTCCCGGCAAGGAAGAATTCCAGGAGACCATCCGGTATTTTACCCGTCAGCTGGAACTGCTTGGTGTGACCACCAGGCTGGGCAGGAAGGTCACCGGCAGTGAGCTCACCGCTGCAGATTTCGATGAAGTGATCGTGGCTACCGGTGTGGTGCCACGTACGCCGGACATTTCCGGTATTGATCATTTCAGCGTGGCAGGCTACATCGATGTTATTCAAGGCCGGGTAACCATCGGGGGTCGCGTAGCCATTATCGGCGCCGGCGGCATTGGCTTCGATGTTGCAGGACTGCTGACCGCCGGAACGCAGCTGGCCAGTCAGGACATTCCGACATTCCTGCGCCAGTGGGGGATAGACCCGTCGCTTCGGACACGCGGCGGCATTGAGGGCAGGCAACCGGTCCATCCAAGGTCACCCCGCCAGGTCTTTTTGCTGCAACGCAGGGAATCCCGGGTCGGTGCGGGGTTGGGAAAAACCACCGGCTGGATTCATCGAACCGAGTTACGCCACCGTGGAGTGACCATGCTTGCCGGCTGTCACTATGAAAAAATAGACGACCAGGGACTTCACCTGCGGGTAAATGACAAGCCCCGGATACTGGCAGTGGACGCCATAGTGATTTGCGCCGGCCAGGAACCACGTCGCGATCTTTGCCAGGAACTGGCGCTTCCTTACCACCTGGTGGGCGGTGCTGATCAAGCGGTGGAACTTGACGCCCGGCGGGCAATCGACCAGGGCACACGCCTGGCGGCAACAATTTAAGGGACTTCCAGGTGAGCCCACTGCCTTCGATGCCGCGCCTTGACAGGCGGACGCCTGCCGGCGGCCAGGCGCCTCGCCAAGGAACTTGCCAGCAAGACAGCGTAGTCCCTCAGTTAAACAGCGATTCTCTAACAATGACAGGAGAAGGAACAACATGAAAGCTGCATTTATCGGACTGGGAGTCATGGGGTATCCCATGGCGGGACATTTGCAAAGCGCAGGACTGGATGTCTGTGTCTACAATCGGACCGGCGGCAAGGCACAGAAATGGTGTGATGAATTCCATGGAAAACGGGCGGACACTCCGGCACTGGCCGCCACAGGCGCGGAAATCGTGTTCGTTTGCGTGGGCAACGACGACGATGTCAGATCGGTTACCCTTGGCGAGAACGGTGCACTGGCCGGGATGTCGGCCGGTGCCTTGCTGGTAGACCACACCACCGCTTCCGCCACCCTGGCCCGGGAACTCGATGAAGCCGCCCGGGCACAGGGCAAGGGATTCCTTGATGCACCGGTATCCGGTGGCCAGGCCGGTGCCGAAAACGGCGTTCTCACCATTATGATCGGCGGTGAAAACGACGACTATGAGCGGGCCAAACCTGTCCTGGATCACTACGCGCGATTCTCCAAGCTGCTGGGACCGGCTGGTAGCGGCCAGCTGGCGAAGATGGTCAACCAGATCTGTATCGCCGGGGTCGTGGAAGGATTGGCCGAAGGGCTTAATTTCGCCATCAAGGCGGGACTTGACGCCGAGGCAGTGGTGGAAACCATAGCCAAGGGTGCTGCCGGTTCCTGGCAGATGGAAAACCGGCATAAGACTATGCTGCAGGACCAGTACGACTTTGGTTTTGCAGTGGACTGGATGCGCAAGGATCTCGGTATCGCTTTTGCAGAAGCCAACCGGAATGGTGTCGAACTGCCGGTGGCTCAGCTGGTCGACAGCTTCTACGCGGAGGTTCAGCAAATGGGCGGCGGCCGCTGGGACACCTCCAGCCTGCTGGCCCGCTACACCAGGTCCAGGTCTCAGGGAACTTCTGAATAATCAGGGAACCTCTCACTGGCAGGCTGTTGAAAAACTATTGCGCTTGCAGGCAAGTTCACTGACGAGGCGTCTTGCTGGCGGCAGGCGTCAGCCTGCCAGGCCGGGGCAAAGAAGGCTGTGGCTCGCCCGGGCAACCCGCCGGCCGGGCTGACCTTCCCCGGCACAATTTATCCTGCCGAAAGTCCGTATTCCGCCTGACTTCAGTGGTCTACCTGGCGCCCCGCAACAGGTTGGCCGGAGAAAACTGGTCGGTCAGTACCTGCCTGCTCATGTCCCAGTCAACCGCTGTGGACATGCGGTTCGGGTACTCCAGGATGGGAATGTCGTACTTCTTGAGCCGCTCGGCAATTCGCTGGGCCCGGGTAACGAGTTCCCCACGCTGAGGCAGGGGCTGCAGGCCGGTGATAATGATGCGATTGCCGGAATAAGGCAGTTTAAAGTTGAAGAAGCCATCGTAGACCGCCTGGTACGTGACGGACTCATGATCATAAAAACGGCTGGTGGAAAACGTGTTTGCCACCAGCACCCCATCCGGCGTCAGGATCTGCTTCACTTCCTCGAGAAACTCCCGGGTCAGAAGGTGCTCCGGTATGTAATCACCGGTGAACGCGTCAAGAACGACATAGTCATAACGGGCATTGCGCAGAATCGCCCGCTTGACAAACACCCGGGCATCCATGATGGCGACATCCATGGAATCGTTTTCTTCGAAAAAGAAAAATTCCCGTGCCACGTTGTACACAGCCTCGTCGATTTCCACTACATCGATCCGGGCCGTGGGGAACAGGTCAGCAAGAGTCATCGGGATACTGCCACCCCCAAGACCGGCCACCAGGATCCTGGTGGGCTCCGGGTTAAGCAGCAGACCGGCAAAACTCATGCGCGTATAGGAGAACACCAGCTTTTCCGGTTCATCGACATCCACGCAGGTCTGGTTACGATCGCCGATATGTATATTGAAGATCAGGCAGCGCCTGGGTCCGTTCTGGACGACTGTAATGTCACGATACAGGGAGCGTTCCTCGTGAATTACTTCGGCATTGACCGTTACGGAAAAAATCAATGGTACCAGCAGCACCATGGCTAGAGCGGATAGGATCAATATGGCCCGCCTGAGCGCCCTGTCGTAGTCCTGACTAGCCTTCATACTGCTGTACTCCTGTCGTGGATCTTTGTGGTAGGTAGTAGACTCCCAGAACAGTCGCACTGGCAATCAGCAGTGCCAGTACCACACCCCAGAGAATAGTATTGACTTCGAACCACAACACAAAATAGAACGAAGTACCTAGAGTTCCCAGGGCACTGCCGATGGTGGAAACAAAGTACAATTGCCCGGCGACGTGTCCGCTGTGATCTTCGTTACGCACCAGGAGCCTGATGGAATAAGGGGAGATCATGCCAAGAATGGCCGTGGGTATAAAGAACATCAACATCGATGCAGCCAACGACCCGTACCTCGGGTCGACTATCACCATGAAAACCTGTTCCATTATCAGGTTGCTCATCAGGATGATGGGTATCACCAGAACCGCGGCACAGATAAAAAACATGGCGTAGGTGACCGGGTTCGGATTGCGCGTGGAAAGCTTTCCCCCGGCCAGGTAGCCGAAAGAAAGTGACAGCATGAATACGGTGATAATACTGCCCCACACGTAGACACTGCTGCCAAAGTAAGGAGACAGAATCCGTCCACCCAGCAGCTCGATTGTCATGATACAGAAGCCGCTGACGAAGGCGACACAAAGCACAGTGAAGCGAAGCAGCGCCTGGTGGGCGGGAGTCATAGGGTTAAACCTCTTTTCACGAGACGGCAAGTGCTGGCCAGGCATTTTGTAAACATGCAGTTTTCCCGATTAATACCACCATTATTGCCCCCATGGCACCTGGCATTCTGGATTGCCGGGAGCGGACATCGGCGACGCTACCGGGTTAATCGGACTTCTCGCCCGAACCCGGCCTGCAAGTGTACCAACCGCTACTGCACGAAGATACCCGTTTGGCGCCAGATGGCTTGACTTCATCGCAGGGACCTGCCGGTCGGTGATGGCTTCGCCATCCGGGCATTGACGTATCCCGGTATTACAGGTTCCTTCCAGTCCGGGCCAGTCCGGGCCAGTCCGGGCCAGTCCGGGCGGTCTGCGTGACTGCGCCATGCACTCCCGAGTCAGGCCTCCCCGATAACCACCGAATCCGGCTGCTCCACGAACGCATCAGAGTAGACTTTTGAGGCCCCCGCTTTTATGCTGCGGGTGCATCCAGCCCGGCAGCAAACGTTGTCCTCCGCGGATGATTCCCCGGTACCCTGGTACCGAAGGGCCGCTTCACACCAGTTTCGAGAACAACGTGATTTTCTACACCCTGGAAAATGATCGCCATGAGCCGGTTTCCGAGGACCAGCACCGACGCCTGATTCGCTGGCGAATCTCGACGTTCTGGGTGATGTTGATTGGTTACGTCGGCTACTACCTGTGCCGTGGAAACCTGTCAGCTGCCTTTCCCCTTCTTGAACAGGAGTTTGGCTATTCCAATACCCAGTTGGGCCTGATTGCCTCGCTCTCGGAAATAGCCTACGCCGTCGGCAAATTTGTCAATGGTCCCCTTGCGGACAAGATCGGGGGTCGGCGCATTTTTCTGGTTGGTATGGGCGGTGCCATATTCTGGAACCTGATTTTTTCCCTGTCAGCCAGCCTGACCATGTTCATTATTGTCTGGTGTTTCTGTCGTTACTTTCTTTCCATGGGCTGGGGCGGCCTCACCAAGACTATTGGTAATTGGTACCCGCCGGAACGCAACGGCACGGTCATGGGACTGATCAGCGTCAACTTTCAGTTCGGAGGAGTTGCCGCGACACTGTTTGCCGGCTTCCTGGTGGCAATGGGCGTGGCCTGGCAGGGTCTGTTTGTCTACCCCGCCCTGGTACTGAGCGGCATTCTACTGTGGTCGATCATGGCTTCGCGGGCAGACCCCAAAGATGTGGTGCCGGGTGTAACATTCGGAAGAAGTAAATCCGGAAAAAAACAGCTGGCCGACTACGGGGATGAGTCACAGCTGGGTGTAAGGGTTATATTGAAAACACTGCTGGGATTGCCAATCTATCGTCAGCTCCTGGTATTCAGTTTCCTGACCACTCTCCTGCGTTCCGTGTTTTTTTTCTGGACTCCCAAGTTCCTTTTCGATATCGGCCTCGGTGCCAGCGCAGCAATATTGCAGTCTGCAATTTTCCCCTTCCTGGGCGTCCTCGGCACCGTATTCATAGGCTGGTACACGGATCACTACGCTGACAACGGCGACCGGGCGAGAACTATGTGGATCATGCTGGCCTGCCTGATCGTGTGCCTCGCGGCCATCGCCTTCCTGAGCGGTGCGGAATCTCCCAGATTCGGGCTCATCCTGATCGCCCTGGGCGCCAGCGGGTTTTTCCTGCTGGGGCCCTATTCCATGAGCAGCGGCTGCCTGACCCTGGATATTGCCGGCCCCAAGGGTGCCGGTTCCTGTACCGGCATTATCGACGGCCTGGGCTACATAGGTGGTGCCATCGCCGCATTCAGTGCAGGCTATATGTCTGATTTCCTGGGCTGGTCCCAGGTCTTCATGATCCTCACCGGATTTGCGATAATCTCAACCTTAAGTGCCTACCTGATGAGCCGTGAATTTCAACGTATTGCCGCTAACAAGCCCGAGGTATCAACTCATGCCCAGTAGTCTGTATTCCGTATGGCGAAACCTGCGGGTCGCCATAACCCTGTTCGCTGTCGTGCTGGTATCACCGGCATTTTCCCAGGTTTCCATTCCACTGCCAGCGCATTCTCATAACGATTATGATCGCCCACGCGCATTATTCAGCGCGCTCCAGCTGCGCTTCGCCAGCGTGGAGGCCGACGTCTACCTGATTAACGACGAACTGAGAGTCGGACATGAACAGCAGGACCTGATGCGGGGACGGACATTGCGCAACCTGTATCTTGAACCTCTCAGGCTACTGGTCATGCGTGGCGCCGGCCAGGTCTACCCGGAAACAACAACGCCATTGATCCTGGTGATCGACATCAAGTCAGAAGCCGAGGCCACTTACCGCCAGCTGGAGCGTGCCCTGGCACCCTACGAGTCCTTTCTGACCCGTTTTACCGAGGACGGCATCGAGCCCGGTGCGGTAACCGTGGTGATCTCGGGCAACAGCCCCAGGGAGCTTATGGCCA
>Ga0070726_10002553_pt1 | contig 16299 bp, 14 predicted proteins | sample tdAd471_FD_67275 | JGI IMG/M metagenome (GOLD analysis project Ga0070726, IMG submission 67275) | Marine sediment microbial communities from the Atlantic coast under amendment with organic carbon and nitrate - tdAd47.1 | ecosystem: Environmental > Aquatic > Marine > Coastal > Sediment | place... | reverse complement strand
GCCTCGTCGGCCTTTTCCGCCAGCTGCAACCATTCCTCTTCCGCGGCGGCAAGGGCGGCCTGGCGTTCCACCAAACCCGCGCTGACCTTTTGAAATTTCACCGGTTCGCGGCTGAAAAGCTCCGGGTCGGACAGGAACGCCTCCAGCTTGCCGATCTCAGCCTCCAGCCGTGCCATGTCTTCGGGCAGGGCCTCCAGGCGGTGCTGTTCGACATAGCTCAATCCCTTGCTCGCTTGCTTTTCGCGGGCCGCAGGTTTGGCTTTCGGCGAGGATTTTTGCTTTGGGGCGGGGTGTTTCAGGTTGGCCTGGGACATGGCATCGCTCCAGCCGCCGGCGCAGATCACGGCCTGGCCATCGCCCGGCATCACAATAGTGGTCGAGGCGACCCGGTCCAGAAAGTCACGGTCATGGCTGACCAGAAGGACGGTGCCATCGTAATCATCCAAAAGTTCCTGCAGCAAATCCAGCGTCTCGACATCCAGATCGTTGGTCGGCTCGTCCAGTACAAGAAAGTTTGACGGCCGGGCCAGCAGCCGCGCCAGCAGCAGCCGCGCCTTTTCCCCGCCCGACAGGGCGCGAACCGGGCCGCGTGCCTGTTTCTCGTCGAACAGAAAATCTTTCAGATAGCCGACGACATGACGCGGCGCTCCCCGCACCATCACCTGATCATTCTTTCCCGACACCCCGAGTTCGGGATCATGGGTCAATGTCTCCCAGAGAGAGGCATTGAGGTCCAGCGTGGCGCGGTTCTGATCGAACACCACCATCTCCAGATTGGTGCCGAGTTTCAGGCTGCCGCTATCGGGGCTTTCCTGACCAGTCAGAAGATTCAACAATGTGGTCTTGCCCGCCCCGTTCGGCCCGACCAAGGCAATTCGCTCGCCGCGTTGCACCCGGATCGAGACATCGCGGACAATCACTGTCCCATCATACGCTTTCGCGAGGTTCTTGGCCTCCAGAACCAATTTGCCGGATTTTGTACCGGGGTCCAGCCCAAGCTGTGCCACCCCGGGCCGGGCGATCCGATTGGCGCGATCTTCGCGCAGCGCCGCCAGACGCCGCACCCGGCCCTGGTTGCGTGTCCGCCGGGCCGAGATGCCCTCGACCGCCCAACGAGCTTCGGCCTTGATCAGGCGATCGAGCTTGTGGCGGTTCAGATCCTCTTCTTCATAAATCTTGTCACGCCAATCCTCAAAGGCGTCGAACCCTTTGTCGAGACGGCGCACAATTCCCCGATCCACCCAGAGGGTTGCACGGGTCAGATTGCGCAAAAAAGCGCGGTCATGGCTGATCAGAACGAAGGCATCGCGCAGGTTCGAAAGATAGGATTCCAGCCAGTCAATGGCTTCGATATCAAGATGGTTGGTCGGCTCGTCCAACAGCAGCAGGTCCGGCTCTTCGGCCAAAGCACGGGCCAATGCGGCGCGGCGGCGTTCCCCGCCCGAGGCGGCCTCTGGCGTTCGGTCCAATGCCAGTTTCAGCCCCTCGGCGACCATTTCAATCCGGTATTCCTGACCGGGCGGTAACCCTGCCGTGGCAAAATCGCCAAGAGTTGCGAAGCCTTCGAAACCCGGGTCCTGCTCCATATAGGCGACATGGCGGCCCGGCGTCAGAAAGCGGGTGCCCTGATCCGGCTCCACGAGACCCGCAATGATTTTCAGGAGGGTGGACTTGCCCGAGCCATTGCGGCCCACCAGTGCCACCCGTTCACCTTCATGCAGCGCCAGTTTCAACCCGTCCAGCAACGGATCGCCGCCGAAGGTCAGCAGGATGTCAGACAGGGTCAGAATTGGGGGGCGGGCCATCAGCGGCTATTCCGCGGCCGTGTTGCGGCGATGAGGATCACGTCCACCCCTTTGGTTCCGGCACGGGAAGACAAAACACCGATCCCGACGGATCGTGAGCCAAAGCGGTGTACCAGTACGTGGCAGGAACACGCCGGGCACCGTGGCGCGCAAGGGCGAGCCGTCGAAATCCATTCGAAACTCAATCAGGCTTTCCGGCCCCATGAACCGAGCCCGTTCAACGATGCCGCGCGCGGCAACCCCGTCGCTGGGCGTTGGGTCGGGGCCTTTGCCGTCTCGGTCGAAATCCAATTTCAGATGCTGCGGGCGAATGACGATCTCGACATCGGCGCCATTGACCAGCCCGGGTGTCAGGAAATGTCCAAAGGGCGTGTCCGTCAACGTGTTGTGCACGACGCCATGGATCACATTGATATCCGAGAAAAACGCCGCCGCCTCGCGGTCCGTCGGGGCGTTGTAGATATTATAGGGCGCGCCGGTCTGCACGATCTGGCCCGCGCGCATCAGGGCGATCTGATCGGACATGCGCATGGCCTCTTCCGGCTCATGGGTGACCAGCAACACGGCCGTGCCTTCTTCTTTCAGCAGGCGCAGCGTCTCATCGCGGATCCCGTCACGCAACCGGTTGTCGAGACCCGAGAACGGTTCATCCATCAACAGGACGCGCGGGCGCGGCGCCAAAGCACGGGCCAGCGCCACGCGCTGTTGCTCTCCGCCGGACAATTGATGCGGAAATTTGGTGCTGAAATCGGCAAGATCGACGCGGGCCAGCAAATCCTCGACCCGGCGTATCCGGTCGGGTTTCGCCATATCGCGCAACCCGAAAGCCACATTGTCACCAACCGACATATGCGGAAACAGGGCAAAATCCTGGAACATCAGGCCGACAGAGCGCATTTCCGGCGGCTGATGCAGGTCTGGACCCGACACCTCGACCCCATCGACCAGAACCCGCCCTCTGGTCTGCCGGTCGACACCGGCTGCAATCCGCAGCGTCGTCGACTTCCCGCAGCCCGACGGGCCCAGCAAGCAGGTCACCTGGCCAGCGTTCAACGCAAGGCTGACGCCGTCCACAACCCGGCTGCCGTCAAAAGAACGGCTGATTTCGACCAATTCCAGGCGCGGGGCCATAAGCTCTCCCCGAAGATAAGTTGAGCGTTTTTCTCAGGTTCCTGCTCTACCAACAGGTTCCCCCCTGATCAAGACCATAGCCCTGTGTCACAATGTCGAATTCACCTGGCCGCCATCCAGCAAAACGTTCTGGCCGACCATGAAACCCGCATGTTGCGAGCACATGAAGGCACAGGTCGCGCCGAACTCCTCGGCTGTTCCGTAACGCCTGGCCGGGATCTCCGATTGAACGTCCTTTGTCACATCGGCCACGGCCTGGCCCGAGCTTTGGGCGATGGAGGTGTCGAGACCGCGCCGCCGGTCCGTGTCATGGCTGCCCGGCAGAAGGTTGTTGATCGTCACACCCGAGGCCGCCACCTGACGGGCAGTTCCGGCGACATAACCTGTTAACCCGGTCCGGGCGGCGTTTGACAGGCCCAGGATCGGGATCGGCGCTTTGACCGATTGCGACGTGATATTGACGATCCGGCCCCAGCCGCGCGCCATCATGCCCGGCAGGACGGCTTTGATCAGCGCAATGGGCGTCAGCATATTGGCGTCCAGTGCTGCGATGAAATCTTCACGGTCCCAGTCCGACCAATGGCCCGGCGGCGGACCGCCAGCATTGTTGACCAGGATATCCGGGTCGGGACAGGCGGCCAGAACCTTGGCACGGCCCTCCTCGGTTGTGATATCGCAGGCGATGGCGGTGACCTCGACCCCATAGGTCTTGCGGATATGGGCCGCGGTTTCCTGTAATGGCCCGTCGGACCGTGCGCTCAGAACCAATGAAACGCCATCAGCGGCCAGCGCTTCGGCACAGCCTCGCCCCAACCCTTTGGAGCTTGCGCAGACGATGGCGGTTTTTCCGCGAATTCCCAGATCCATGTTTCTCTCCGACCCAAAATTGTGTTGGTCCCGACAGTAGCCAGTGAGGGACCGACAGGAAAGGCCGATTTCAAGATTCAGGCGAATCACAAGCTTGTGGAAAACTCTGTGGACGATCGGCAAATTCCTGCCATCATTGTCCGGAGACAGGGTCTGAGATTCACCTATAGAGGGCAGTTGATTCAATAGAATCACCTTTAGATTGCGCCTTTGCAGCGGTAAATGGAAACAGCTCGTGTGGTGACCCAGCACTGGTTCCACCTTTGAAACAATGCCTGAAAAATGCCGCGTAAACCGCAGATTTGTTGACATTTTTCCAAATTCGCCCCATTCTTACCAAGACTATGGCGGTGGGGATTGCCTAGGACAACGCGCATCTGCGCATCCGAACGGGCGTTGCCATTCCCACGACATAGCAGGTCGTCAGGAAAATGAGCGGTGGAGCAAACGGGGGCACAACGTCGGACCATTTGGTCTGCAATGTCTTCTTGGTTTCGGACCTCGCGGTCGTCTCGGGCGTGAACGCCGGTGAAGCGGTCGACGGTGCTGAAAATTCCTTTGTCGGGGATGTCTATCGGTTCTCACCCATAGCGACGAGCCATGACCTTGTGGTGAATGACGACGATGCCGGATTTGAGGATAATGTCCTTGACCAGACCATTGGCGACGGGTCCGAAGTTGGCACGGTTGGTGATCCCATCGAAATGGAAAGCCGCTTGGTATTCATGGGCAGCGACGGCTCGACCGTGGATGTCCTGCTCATGAACAACACGACCAGCAGCGGAACCGGCGAATATTTTCTGCCGCAATCGCCGCTGGTGCCGGGAATGGATTATACGTTGATCCGCGCGGACGCCGATCCGGGCGAAGTGAAATACCAGGATATCGCCTGTGTCTGTTTCGGGCGCGGTTCGATGATCCGTATGGCTGATGGCACCGAAAAACCGGTCGAAGCGCTGGTTGAAGGTGACATGGTGCTGACCCGGGATAACGGCGCGCAGCCGGTCCGTTGGGTTGGAGGACGGACAGTGGCGGCGTTCGGGCATCTGGCGCCGATTGTGATCCAGAGCGGTGCGTTGGGCAACAAGGCCGACCTGATCGTCAGTCCCCAGCACCGGATGCTGATCGCCGATTGGCGCGCTGAGGTCATGCTCGGAACCCACGAGGTTCTGGTGAAGGCGCGTGATCTGACCAATAGCGACACGATATATCGCCGCGAGGGCGGGGTGGTGGAGTATTTCCACATCCTGTTCGACACTCATGAGATCATCTATGCCGAGGGAATTCCCTCTGAAAGCCTGCATATTAACCGGAAAACGCTCGATTCCCTGGCCGAGGACAGCCGTGCCGAGATCATCGAATTGTTCCCGGATATCGTTGAGACACCCCAGATTTCGGCTTTAGCAAGCCGAATGTCACTGAAATCCTACGAAGCGTCAGCTTTGCTGAAACAAGTCGGATTTCGGTAACCCCCCCTGGGAGCCGTGGGTGTCTGACACCCGCGGCTCCTTCCCAAAAGGCAGGGGCGGGTTTCGCGCGCTACGATTATGTCAGGTCGCCTGAAACGGGCGGCCTGACCCAAGATCCCCCTTTTGGAGCTCCGGCAATCGCCGGCTCCTTCCAATCGGTTAGGTGCATATCTAAGGGGGATGTGACCCCGGTCCCAAGGGCCGGGGTCTTTTTTACATGTTCCTTGTCCGTCAGAGGGGCTAAATACCCCTGTATTGCAACGCTGAATGGGAAGACCATGCCGACCGAGACCGTATCGGGATATCGTTTCAAGCCCAGGGACTTGAACATCTCCGCCCGCAAACCCGGTATCAGCGCGTTCCTTCGAACCCGAAACGGCGCGGATTTCCTGGCGGCGACCATTCGCAGTCACCTGCCTCATTTTGATGAGATTGTTGCCGTCCACAACCAATGCACCGATGCGACCCCTGATATCCTCGACGACCTCGCGCGCGAGTTTGGTGCGCGTGTGCGGGTGTTTCATTACTCGGACCGGGTGCAGCCGCTTGGCAGTGAGGGCCATGCGAAAACGCCGGGCGATCACCCCGAAAGCATGGTCAATTATTCAAATTTTGCCCTCGCTCAGACGCGCTATCAGATCGCGGTCAAGCTGGACGACGACCATCTCGCCATCCCGGCCGAGGTCGCCCGGATCACCGCCGGATTGCGCGCACAGGGCGGGCAGGGGCGGCTGCACTGTTTTTCCGGGTTGAACATCGCGCGGGACCGGGCCGGGCGATTGGGCATCCCGGCCTTTGACCCGGTGTCCGGCGGGGGCGATATCGGGTTTTTTGAGGTGTCGGATGACACGCATTTCTTTCACGACCGGCGGTTCGAACGGTTCGGCAGGGGCGGTCTGCGGCGGCATTTCGTGGGCTATCTTTATTGGCATCTGAAATTCCTGAAAGCCAATGACGGGTTCGGGAATTACGAATTGGCCGACAATCCGGACAGCCGGTTCGCCCGCAAGTTGGAAAAGTTTCAAAAAACCCGGCTGTTGACATTGCCCGAGGCGCGTTCGGCCCTGCGGCCCGGTCTCGGGGACCGGTTCGGCGCGCTGTTCAGCGAGAAATCCCGCATGGCACTGCAAAGAAACGGCGAGATCGCGGTGCGTTTTCCTCAGGACAGCGTTGAGCAGGCATTGGATGACAGCGCGCCGGGCTGGCAGCAGTCCATCGGACAGCGCTGACCGAAGGCCAGACGGCCACCCGCTCAGATATTGCCCAGATCGGGGCGTGGCAGTTTCGACAAGAGTTGCGCGACCAGGCCGCGACACGCCTCACCTTGCCAGCCCTCGGGGAAGAACCGCTCCGGCAAGGCGGGGTGACGCAGCACAAGACGTCGCCAATTATGCACGACCAAAACCCGCAGCAAGGCGCGCTTAAATGCGGTGCCGGCCGAACATTCGTCCACATTCGCATCCAGCCGTGACAGGGCCAAGGCGAGGCGGGCATAGCCGTCAGCAAGGTCGCGATTTGCGATGCCGTTTTGCACCCAGTCCGGCACGGTTTCGACCGGTCCTGCGATCTGAAGGAAATCCTGCGCCTCTGGCTGTACGAGAGGGGCCTCCAAAAGATAGACGCCCGAGGCGATGCTGACAGCCCCCGCCTGCAGCAGGTCCGGCTCAAACTGTGCCCGGTCATTTTGGGTCATCGGGCGGGCAATCGCCAGACACAGCCCTTGCGCCGGATCCGGCGCGGGGCCGTAAATCTTTGGTCGCGCGGCAAGGCTTTCCCGAAAGGCGCTATCGCTTAGAAAATACTCAGAGGTCCGGCCGGATTTCTCCGACAGGATCCAGCCATCGCGTCGCAATCGGTGCAACGCCACGCGCATCGCGTCCGCCCGGATCCCAAGCCCTTCACACAGCCGCGCAAGAACAGGGCCGGATATCCGGTCGGATCGGGCTTGCGCCAGATCCCCGAAGATCGTCACGATCACCGACCAGACGCGCAGATCACCAATCTCGGCAAACTCTGCCACAATCGACGAGGTCCCGGACGAGACAAGGTCAATATCCGGCGCCGAAGTCACGGGGCCGACAGGCCGAATTTTTTCAGCTCGGCCTGTGCCTCCCCCTCCCAGCGGGTGCGCATCGCGTTGTTATCGCTGTGCCGCAGTCCAAAAGCAGACAGGGCTGCCGCTCGGTCTGACTGGATCTGACCAAAGCTTTCGGCGACACGGGGCCACCAATAGGCAACGCTGTCGGCTGCCGCCTCTCTGTCCAGCTCTGCCATCCCCTCGCGGGCCAGTTTGGTGTGGTTGGCTTCGATTCCGCGAATGCCGCGATAGGTTTCCGCCAATGGCTGATACGAGACGCGCGCCAATTCCTCCAACTGGATCCCGGCCGCCAGCCCCATCAGAAAATTCATCACAACCGAGTCGGCCCAACCGGCGAGCGGATAGCGAAACACCGACAGGCGCATGTCCGAGCCGGTCCGCCCGGCGCCAAGATCCGCCTCACGGGGCAAACGCTCGGTCCAGGGGTGATGATTGGCGTATCTTGCTGAATTGGCTCCAAAATCTCCCATGACTTTCAAGACTTTGCCGGCGTTGTCGGTCTTTTCCAACACGATCTTCGCAGCGGCAATCCGGCTTTTGATGCCGGGGGCAGCGTTGATCATATCCGCGAAGCCAGCAGCAGCGGCCAGTTCGCTGTCAACAAACGAGGCCATCATCCGCAGCAATTCGGCGCGGTATCGCGGTGGCGCGTTTTCCGGGCTGGACAGGACACCGCCGGCGGCCAGGTAATCCTCGATTTTCATCGTGTCACTCATCATATCCTCACTGATCGTAATCCACGACGACCGTGTCGGTCAGCGGATAGGATTGGCAGGACAGGACATAGCCTTGCTCCACCTCGTAGTCTTCCAGCGCGTGGTTTTGCACCATCTCGACGTCGCCCTCCAACACCTTGCATCGGCAGGTCGAGCAGACCCCGGCCTTGCAGGCAAAGGGCGCATCCATGGTGTTTTCGATGGCGGCTTCCAGGATCGAGACATCCTTGGCCATGTCGAACGTGTATCCGGTGCCGTCCAAAGTGACCGTTGCCCGTGTTTCCGACTTGGCCGAGGCGGCGGATTTTGAGACGACCCTTTTCCGTGCCCGGCCCGGCTGACCGCTGGCAAACAGTTCAAACTTGATTTGGTCATCGTCCAAACCATGGGTTCGCAACGCCTTGGCGATGCCCAGCATCATCGGTTCCGGCCCGCAGATGAAGGCCAGATCGACCGAGGTGATGTCAATCCAGCGCTGGAACAGATCGGCGCATTTTTGTTCGGTGACCAGACCGGTGAACAGGTCGATATCCTGCCCGTCCGCTTCCAGGATATGAATAACATTCAGGCGGCCAAGATATTGATTTTTAAGATCTTCCAGTTCTTCACGAAACATGATCGTACTGACGGCCTTGTTGGCATAGACAAGGGTGAAACTGGATTGCGGCTCCTGAGACAGGATGGTTTTCAGGATCGACAGGACCGGCGTGATACCCGAACCGCCGGCAAAGCCGAGATAATGCCGTGCCTGCTCCGGGGCGAGAGGGGCGTGAAAATTCCCCATTGGCGGCATCGCCTCCAGTTGGTCCCCGATTTTCAGATCTTCGTTGGCCCAGGTTGAAAATGCACCGCCATCGACCCGTTTGATGCCCACCTTCAACGCGCCTTCGCCTTTGCCCGCGCAAATCGAATAGGAGCGGCGGAGTTCATCGCCGTCGAAATTGCGCCGAAAGGTCAGGTATTGGCCTTGCGTAAAGTCGAAGGTTTCCGCCGCGCCGGAAGCCGGCGCCAGGGTCACAACCACCGCGTCTCGGATGGTTTTCTGGATGTCGGTGACGGTCAGGGGATGAAATCGGGCCATCTTTACCTCAGATGCATTTGAAATAGTCGAAAGGTTCCAGGCAGTCCTTGCACCGCCAAAGCGCCTTGCAAGGGGTGGAGCCGAACTGGCTGGTCCGCTCCAGATTGGTCGAGTGGCATTGCGGGCAACGGCTTGGCCCTCCGGCGGGCTGGGGCGGCGCGATGCCGTATTCCTCCAGCGCCGCGCGGCCAGTTTCGCTGATCCAGTCGGTCGTCCAGGCAGGCGAAAGCTGCCGCGCAAGGCGCAGATTTTCAACGCCTTTTTCCCTTAGTTTGTTTTCCACATCCATGTTGATAACACTGGTGGCCGGGCAGCCGGTATAGGTTGGCGCAATTGTGATCACAAGCTGTTCGGCCGCATAGGCAACATCCCGGATCACCCCGAGATCGACCAGCGAGATCACCGGAATTTCCGGATCCGGCACCTCAAGAAGCCATTCCCAGACCGTCTCAACCGAGGGGCGGTCAGCGGCTCCGCTCCGGGTCTCTGTCGCCCCGGCCATTACCAGCGCGCGTCCGGATAGGCGCGTTGCAGGAACTGCATATCGGCCAGGATGAAGCCGAGATGTTCGGTATGGCGCCCGGTCTTGCCACCTTTGTGAACAAAGGCATTCTCGGGAATGCGGAGCGTAGCGGCCTGCATGACGGGTCCGACAATCGAGTCATATTCCGATCGCAAACCGCTGATATCCGGGGATATTCCGGCCAAAGCCATCTCGGCGTCCACGTCATCCGCGACGAACATTTCCCCCACATAAGGGTAGAGGTCGTCCAATGCAGACTGCATGCGCTGATGGCTTTCCTCGGTGCCATCGCCCAGAGCCACCACCGTGTCGCCCGAGCGTTCCAGATGATACGCCACTTCTTTCGACGCTTTTTCGGCAATCTCGGCGATGCGCTGGTCGCTGGAGGTCATCAGATGGGTCAGAAGCACCGACTGATAGGCGTCGAACAGGAATTGCCGCATCAGGGTCTTGCCGAAATCACCGTTGGGCCGCTCCACCAGAAGAACATTGCGAAACGCCATGGCGTCGCGACGATAGGCCAGCATATCGGCATCGCGCCCCTTGGCTTCGACCTCGGCTGCCAGACCCAGCCAAAGCTGCGTTTGGCCGATCAGGTCCAGGGCTGTATTGGCCAGCGCGATGTCTTCCTCGATCACCGGCGCATGGCCGCACCATTCGCTGACGCGATGGGACAGGATCAGCGTATTGTCGCCCAGCCGCAGCAAGAACTCGAACAGGGCCTCATCGCGGGTCATCACATCGCCCCCACATCATCGGGAATGTCGAAAAAGGTCGGATGGCGATACACTTTGGAGTTGGACGGTTCAAAAAGCGGCCCCTTATCCTCGGGGCTGGAGGCGGCGATATTGGCGGCCTCGACAACCCAGATCGACACACCTTCGTTGCGCCGTGTGTAAACGTCGCGGGCATTCTTGATCGCCATTTCCGCATCCGGCGCGTGCAGGCTGCCGACATGCCGGTGGCTCATCCCATGTTGACCACGGATGAACACTTCCCAGAGGGGCCATTCGTTGGACATCGTCGCTCTCCTTATTCCGCCGCCACATTCCGGGCCGCTTTTTTGCGGGCATGGGCGAGCATGCCATCGCGCACCCATTCGCCATCGGACCAGGCCTTTTGGCGGGCATCCATCCGTTCTTTGTTGCAGGGACCATTGCCCTTCAGGACGGCAAAAAATTCGGACCAGTCGGGTTCCGAGAAATCATAGCCGCCCTTGTCGTCGTTCCATGTCAGGCCCTCATCCGGGACGCTCAGGCCCAGATATTCGGCCTGTGGTACGGTTTGGTCGACGAATTTCTGGCGCAACTCGTCATTGGTGTTGATCTTGATTTTCCACGCCATCGACTGGGTGGAATGGACGCTGTCCTTATCTGACGGCCCGAACATCATCAGCGACGGGTACCAGAACCGGTTCAGTGCGTCCTGCGCCATTTCCTTTTGCTCTGCTGTACCAAAAGCCATGGCCATCATGATCGAATAACCTTGGCGCTGGTGAAAACTTTCTTCCTTGCAGACCCGGATCATCGCCCGGCTATACGGTCCGTACGAGGTCCGTTGCAGCGGCACCTGGTTCATGATCGCGGCACCATCGACCAACCATCCGACAGCCCCGATATCGGCCCAGTTGAGCGTCGGGTAATTGAAGATCGAGGAATATTTCATCTTGCCGTTCAGCAACATCTCCGTCAGCTCATCGCGGCTGACGCCCAGCGTTTCCGCCGCGGAGTAAAGGTAAAGCCCATGCCCTGCCTCATCCTGAACCTTGGCCAGCAGGATTGCTTTTCTTTCCAGTGTGGGGGCGCGGGTGATCCAGTTGCCTTCGGGCAATTGGCCGACGATTTCCGAATGCGCGTGCTGGCCGATCTGACGAATAAGGGTGGCGCGGTAATCATCGGGCATCCAGTCTTTCGCCTCGATCTTTTCGCCGCGATCAATCTTGTCCTGAAAGGCGCGTTCGTCCTCGGTCATCTCTTCACGGGGCGTCACACCCGTTCCGGCGGTTTTTACCAATTGTGCGTACATGAGGCTCCTCCAAAAGCGCGCCGACACCCCTGAATTCGCCGACCGTACGGTCAGCAATAGGGCGATTCCGGCGGTCGCGCAAGTTAAATGTTACGAAAAATGGTAAAATACGAAAAAAGTGTTATGCATTTCGGTCAGACCGGGATCATCGTGCCCTGAAGGGCGGCGATATGTTTGCGCCCGCCGGCACCGTCTTCGGCATAGACATCCGAGGCCGCGATCACCAGGCGGCGCCCAGGTTTGATGACCCGGCCCTCCGCCACCAGCCGGCCCGCGCCGGGGGCCAGAAGATTGATCTTCATCTCGACGGTCAGAACATCCACTTCGACGGGCATCAGACTGAGGGCCGCATACCCCGCGGCACTGTCCCCGAGGGCGAATGTCAGTCCGGCATGGGCAAAGCCCTGCTGCTGTAACAGGGTGTCGGCCACATCCGCGGCGATCACCACCTTGCCGGGGCCGAGGGCAACCAGAGAGGCGCCAAGCGTGTGCATCATGCTTTGCTGGGCGAAGCTCTGGCGGATCTTAGCATCAATTTTTGCGGCGAGATTCAATGGGTCCATTCGAATTCTATGGCAGAAATGAAAAGGCCCCGCAAATGCGAGGCCCCGTCAAATTCCAAAAAAGATGCGATATGATTACTCGCTGGCTTTTTCTTCCGGCCGTTTTTGCGGGGCAACCCGCTGTGCCGGTTTTCCACCAGCGGCATTCAGCGGATCGTCCTGGCGTTGGACCGACCCTTCGAAATGGGCGCCGCTTTCAATGGCGATGGTCTTGTGAATGATGTCGCCTTCGACACGGGCGGTCGAGGTCAGGCGTACTTTCAAGCCGCGGACCCGGCCGATGATGCGGCCGTTGACCACAACGTCATCGGCAACGATTTCACCCTTGACCGTGGCACCTTCGCCAACGGTCAGCAGATGGGCGCGAATATCGCCATCCACCATCCCTTCGATCTGCAAATCGCCGGTGGTCTTCAGATTGCCGGTGATCACCAGATCCGACGACAGGGTCGAGGGGTGCGGTTTCGGTTTTGGCGCGGCTGCGGCAGCACCGCCTTCGCGGGCCGGGGCAGGGGTGGCCGGGGCCCGTGGCGGCGCGGGCCGATCCTCGGACAGGCTGGGCTTCTGGGCGGGTTCGTTGATCTTGCTCTTAGAAAACATTTCTGGCTGCCTTGATATATGTCGTTGGATTAACGGATTTGCCCCCAATCCGGACCTCATAGTGAAGATGCGGTCCGGTACTCCGACCGGAGTTCCCCATATCACCGATCCGGTCCCCGCGCGAGACCCTTTGTCCCTTTTTCACGCGAATCTTCGATAAATGCGCATAGCGGGTTTCAAAGCCCATCGCATGGCGGATTTTTATGACACGCCCATAGCCGCCCGCCCATCCGGCATGGACGACAACGCCTTCGCCGGTCGCATATATCGGCGTGCCGGTTTTGCTGGCATAATCCGCTCCGTCATGCATGCGCATCTTGCCGGAGGTCGGGTGCTTGCGCCAGCCATAGCCGCTTGTATTGCGATACGAAGATTTCAGCGGGAACCCAAAGGGGATCCGTTCCGCAGCAATGCGCATCATGTTGATGCCGTCCAGCTCCTTCAGCAGCTGGTTCGCCTGCACTTCGGTCGGATCCGGTGGCGCGCCCTTGGTCGAAATCGCCAGCGGCGTCAGGGGGCCGCCCTGTCCGGAATACCCGGCTTTTACGTCTTCCAAAAGTTTGTCGGTTGACAGGCCGACGCTTTCGAACATCCGCTCCAGCGGCGCCATCGAGACCGTAACGGCCTCTTCCAGGCGGCCAAAGACCCGCGCATTCTTTTCGCGCATCAGCTTGGCCTGGTGTTTCAGATCGTCGACTTTCGCACCCAGGCGGGCCGTTTCAACCGTCATCTCATCACGCTGGTCCACTGTGTCGGCGAGCGCGCTGTTCAAAAAGTCGAGGGTGGTTTCGATTTCCTCGGTCGAGCCGACTGAGGTTGCGGTGTTGCCGGTGGCGGCCTGCAATTCGGCCAACAGCTTGTCCGACTGCTGTTCGGCGCGGTCCCGCTCCTTGATGGTGCGGCGCAGGGTGCGCTGAATGACTTCTATCCCTGTTTCCAGTTCTTTGCGGCGATCTTCCGATGCCAAAAGCGCGCTTTGCTGGGCTGAGATCTGCTCCAGGGCGACATAGAACCGTTCTTGCGCCTTTTGTGCCTCAAGAGCGCGTTGATCGCGTTCCTGGCTCAGCTTCTCCAGGCGGGTTTCGAAATCGACCTGCTGCGTGCTGGCCAGATCCCGCATGTCACTGGCGGTCAGGCTTGACACCAGAACCGTCGCCGTTGCGAAAATGGTCCAGCCGAAAACCAGAATTGCGGCGCTGTACAAAACGACCTGGCGCAGTGGCGTCAGACGCAGAAAGCGGGTGGCATTGTCCGACCGGAAGTACAGGCGTTGTTCCGAGAAATAGCGTTCGGCGAAAAGGTGTAATCTGCGATGGATCCGCGTCTTCAAGGAATATCCCCTGTCCAGTTCATCAGTGGCGTCATACAAACCGCGTTTCGTACGCGTCACCACTCGCTTAAAAATCTATTAATAAGAGCGGGAATCTGGATCAACTCTTTTAACGGTGTCTGGGCCAAGTGTTTCGAAAATTGGAACAATCTTAGCATATCTTGGGGTTAGACCGTGGATTGGCCCCATTTTGGAAATCGATCGGCGTTGTTTCGCCGATGGACGGGGCACCAAAGCCGGCGGATTGGCGGCTGGGCTGTGGCAGGATTAGGGTGGGGTGGAATGCATTGTTGCGTTCCTTGCCTGAATAGGTCAATTGGGCCAAGAATGTCTCGAAAATCCGTCGAATTGAGCGGTTGAGAAGTAAAGAGCATGCAGGACGATTCCCCGGAGCGACCCAAAAACATTGGCACTATGCGGCGGCGGCTGACCGTCATCGGGACTGCTGTGGTCCTCGTGTTGGCGGTGCTCGGGACGCTGATTTTCCAGGGCCTGCCTGCGCCCGATTTCCTGCGGTCCAGGATCGAGGCCCGGCTGACCGCGCAACTGGGCGGCCAGGATGTGCGCATTCGCGAAATCCGCCTGTCCATGTTTCAACATGGGTTGAACCCCGTCCTGTCAATGCAGGAGCTGACGCTTGAGGAATCCGGTGGCCGGCTGCGGGCCCGGATCCCTTCGCTTTCCGCCGAGGTCGCCATCTGGCCCCTGATTGCGGGCAAGGTTCGTCCGGTGTCGGTTCTGGTCGACTCGGCCCAGTTTCGCCTGAAGCGGAACGCTGAAGGAAAGATTGACTTTCAAATTGGAGACGAAACCGAGGACGCGACGGATGCGGTCGGACTTTCCGCTTCGCCCGAGGATTTGAAGACCCTCCTGAAAACTGTTGAGAATTATCGCGATATTCCAGCGCTGCGGCATCTGAAACGCGTTGTGGCAAGCAATTCCTATCTGGTCTTCAGCGACGCGGTCAGCCACCAGACCTGGCGTCTGGAAAATGGCCGGTTCCTGTTTGAGGATGGCGCGGACGGCCAGGCCGCGACCGTCACGTTCAAGCTTAAGAATCAGGCGGGCGATCCGGCGCGCGTGGCGTTTCTGTGGCGGCGCGAGGCGGGCGAGGACGTCTCGATCCTGACAACAAACTTCAACAATCTCGATACCAGCGCCATCGCCGCTCAATTGCCGGCGCTCGGCTGGATGCGGGTGTTGGAGGCCCAAGCCTCGGGCTCCCTGTCTGTGGATGTCTCGCCGGACACCGGATTGGGTAATCTGCGCGCCGTTCTTGATATCGGCAATGGTCGAATCCGCCAGGCCGGCGACAATATCGCCGCCCGTTTCAATGGCGCGTCGATGCGCCTGGTTTATGACGGGCCAGACAACAAGGTCACGTTTGACGAATTGCGTTTGGATACCGAACTGGCCAATTTTCGAGGCGCAGGCGTTGCCTATATCACCTCCGGCGAAGACGGTGTTGCAGACTCGCTGATTGCACAGGTTCAGTTCACCGATTTGAATTTGGACCCGCCGGGCCTGTTCGCAGCGCCTTTGTCCTTTGCACGTGGCGCGGTTGATATGCGGGTTCGGCTGGACAATCTGTCGATTGATATCGGTCAACTGGTTCTGGAAGATCGCGATACCCGCTATGTTCTGAAGGGCGCAATCGCCCCGGTGGACGATCAATGGCAGGGGCGGTTGGATCTGTCGGTCGACCAATTGCCAGCCGCGCGGCTGAAGGCCTTGTGGCCCCTGACGTTCAAACCGAAAACCCGTGACTGGCTGGCCAAGAACCTGCTTGGAGGAATGGCGCAAAACGCCACCGCGTCGGTCCGTATTGCGCCGGGTGCCCTGCCTGAGATTACGCTCGGATTTGATATTGCGGATGCCAATGTCCGGTTCCTGAAAGGCCTGCCGCCCATCGAACAGGGCAGCGGATACGGATTGATGCGCGACAATATGCTGACCATCGTTATGGAAGATGGTGGCCTGACCGCGCCAAACGGTGCCGCCGTTGATCTGAGCGGATCAATCTTCCGCATCGTCGACACGCGGGTCAAATTCGGTCTGGCCGAGGTTGATCTGAAAACCAAGTCCTCAGTA
>Ga0070726_10002552_pt1 | contig 16307 bp, 10 predicted proteins | sample tdAd471_FD_67275 | JGI IMG/M metagenome (GOLD analysis project Ga0070726, IMG submission 67275) | Marine sediment microbial communities from the Atlantic coast under amendment with organic carbon and nitrate - tdAd47.1 | ecosystem: Environmental > Aquatic > Marine > Coastal > Sediment | place... | reverse complement strand
GTCCACGGCACGTCGCCCTCCTTGTAGATGAGGTTCCCTTGAGCGTCGCGCGGGATCGCGCCCTGGTTGCACCAGTTGCGCACGAAGCGGTTGTGGATCGAACGTTCGCGCTGCGAGACGTGCATGATGTCCACCGTGAAGCAGATCCCCGAGCAGCCCATGTCTTCAAGCTTCTCGACGAAATCGAGCCACACGTTCTCGTTACGCAGGTGCGCGCCGGTCGTCAATTGCCACCAGTTCTCCGGCGCATCCTGAGACTCGAGGAACTCGTCCACTCCGCCGTTTGAGATGTACATGCAGCCGAGCTTGGACGCCGCCTTGGCGACCTCCAGTTCGCCGCCGAGTCGAAAGCAGTTCTTGCCGCCCGAGGGATCGAGAAAGATCGGCATCGGCAGCTTCTGGCCGAGGACTTCCGTCTCAATCGAGATCTTCTGCACGTCGGTCAGGAAGCGCGGACGCAGAATGATCCGGCGAAACGCACGGCGCGCATCGTCCAGGGCAACTTCTTCTGACGCGCCCTCGGCCATGTAGTCCCAAGCAACCGGGTCAAGAAACGCCTTTGCCGCCTTGGCGAAATCGAGCGTATTGAACAACTCTTCGATCGGCGGAGCCTCGCCCACGGCGGCTTGCGCCGCCTCTTCCAGCAGCAACGGAGACGAAAGCAACAGCCCGCCCAAACCACGCAAAGCCGCCCTCCGAGAGGTTGGGGTCGCCCACGGCGCGGGGATTCGATCAGGGTCGGACATCGCGTGCGAAAGATATCACAAATCCGTTGGTCGGTTGATCCGCCGGCCGTTGATCCGCTAGGCCCTACTCATGGCCACAGCTTCAGAAACCCGTAGAGCCCGCTCGTGGATTCGCAGGCGACGGACGGCGGGTCGACTGCGCACACGCTCGCCGCCGCTGACGTCGTACAGGTCCGGGCTCAGCCGCCCCCAACCGAACTGACGCTCCTCGCCGCCGTCGCACAGCTTGCCGTCGATGACAAAGGCGATCACCCCCGGCCCGCCGTCAACGATCGCAACCACGTGCTGCAACCGGTCGGGATCGGTCAGGGCCGCGTCCGTGTCCCATCGCGATTCGCCCCGGCCGTCACACAAAGCGAGTTCGATCGTCCCCGCTCCGGTGCGCTCGATGCTCCAGCCGCGACCGTCGGCTTCGCGCGTCGAGGCCAGCACGCCGTCGCCTCCTTCAATCCAAGCCTCCAACGCAAACCCCGCACGAGTGCGCCGCGAGCCGTGCCCCTCGCGCACCCGCAGTGCCGGGAGCCGCGGCGCTGGGTCAAGGCTGGGTCCTTCCCAAATCACCGCATTGTCCACCGGCGCCGCCCCGTCAAACTGCCCCCACAATCCTCCGATGAGGGACGAATCGATCTCGTGAACCCGCGCTTCGACTTTCTGGGTCTCGGTGAGGAAGTAGCGGCCGTCCTGTTCGATGAAGTCCGGGTAGCTCATGCGAGTCGAGGGATCGTCGTGATAGAGCACGATCTCCGGCTGACTCCAAGCGATCACCTTCCCCTCAGGGGTATCGCGCTCCACTCCCCCGCACAGCCAAGCCGGGTTGCGATCGGAGTAGGACCGCCCGCCGTGATTGTGAAACCAGTACAGGAATCTCCCGTTTGAGGCGCGCCACGCGAAGTTAGCGGCCCGCGGATGCTTCATCAGCCGTCCGTCCGCGTAGCGCTTGTACTGGGGCGCGGACCACGTGCGTCCCTCGTCCCGGCTGTAGCTCACAACGGGATGTCCGTCGACCGAGCGGTAGACCACATAGAACGATCCGTCGCTCAGCGTGGAGTAACTCTGCTCACCCGCGATGGGGCCTCCGCCTTGCGGGGTTCGCAGCCCGACGTCGCCTTCCGGCAGGGTCTCCCAGGTGATCTTCTTCGGGTCTCGCTCGCTCAGAATGTTCGAACTACGCAGCAAAGCGCCTTCGTTGGATGTGAAGAAGCCTTGGCCGAATCCGCCGACCTTGATCAGCGGTACAAACCCGGCGCCCGCATGCGAGAACGCCTTGCCGACGTTCCAGAAGAAGCGCACGTCGCCGCCGTAGGCGTTGTTGCGGTCGATCTCGAACTCACGAACGGGGATCGGGTAGCGATCCTCGGACCACGTCCGGCCGTGGTCGTCCGAATACTTGAAGACGAAGTAGCCGAGGCTGTCCACACGGCGACACCAACCGTCCGGGTAGGCCTCTGTGTCCGCTTTCACTCGACGCAGATTGTCCGTGTTGTGGTTGTAGAAGACATAGACCCGTCCGGACCGCGTCTTCAGCATCACGGCGTAGGAAGCCTCGGGGCCGTCCGCCGACTCGACCGCAACCGGCGCGCTCCAAGTCCGCCCCAGGTCGGTGCTGCGGAACGTCGCCACATGCTGTCCCGGCTGCCCCTCGCGCCCCGAGCCGACGGTCGCGCAACAAAGCCAAGCGCCGTCGTCGGTCTTCACCACATAGGGCTGATCGGCGTAGCCTTCCGAAGCGATCAACGATCCGTTGGAAATATGCCTTGGATCAGAAACCTCTTCCCCGCGCGCGAGCAGCGGTCCGGCCGTCGCAGCCAGCAATGCCCGTCGAGAAATGGTCCAACCGTCCATGCAGCCAGAGTCTACCGTGCTCAGACGGATCAACGGTCAGCGAATCAACGGATCACGACGTCCAGTTTTCCTTGAACGCAGGGAAGAGAGTCAATCCACCGCAAGCGAAGATCGTCTGCCCGGTAATGTAGGCCGCTTCATCGGAGGCTAAGAAGGCAAAGAGGGCGGCAATCTCCTCCGGCTCGGCCACCCGCCGCATGGGGATGCGGGCGGCGACCGCCGCGGCCTTTTCTTTGTCGTGCCGCCAGGCGTCGTTGATGGGCGTCGAGACCGCACCCGGCCCGACCGCGTTGACGCGAATGCCGCGATCGGCGTACTCGAGCGCCAACGTTCGGGTCAGGTTCTGCATGCCGCCCTTGGAGACGGAATAGCTTAGGTAGTCGGGCTTGGGGATGATCTCATGCACCGACGAATTGTTTAGGATGACGCCCCCGCCGTCGCGCGAAAGAAACTGCCGGATGGCGGCCCGAGCGCAATAGAAAGACCCTTTCAGGTTGGTATCGACCACGAAGTCGAAAGCGTCCGTATCCATCTCATGCGACGGGGACGGCCGCTGGACTCCGGCGTTGTTCACCAATACGTGCAGGTCGCCCAACTCGTGGATGGCCCGCTCGACCAGCGCCGCCGCTTCGTCTTCTCGGCCGACGTTCGCCTGGGAGAGAGTCGCCTTGGCGTCCGGAACTCCAGCCTCGCGATGAGCTCGCCGACATTCCTCCAGAGCCGCCTCTCCTTCCTCAGCGCTGCGGTTGTAGTTCAGAGCGACGTTCGCGCCTTCCTGCGCGAAACGAACAGCAACGGCTCGCCCAATCCCGGTGGAGGATCCGGTAACAAGCGCGGAACGGCCTAGCAGTTTCATCCCCCGATGCTAGCGAATCGGCAAGCTAGCGATCGAGCCACATGCGCATGGAACGAGTGACCATGTCAGCGGCGTCCTGTTGGACAAAGTGCCCCGCTCCCGGGACGGTCACCAAGGTCAAATCGGCCTCGAGCCACTCCCACGTGTCGTTCAGCCCGGAGGCGAGCAGAGCCTCGTCGTCCAAGCCGTGAATCATCAGGACGGAGCACTGCACCTTGGGCGCGTTTCCGGCCGGGGGCTCGTAGGGCTCACGGGGATAGTTGGCCTTGTAGTAGTTGAGCATCGCCTCGAAGCTCGACCGCTCAAACGCCTGGACGTAGTGCTTGCGTTCCTCTTCGTCGGTCACCCAGCCGGCCAGTCGCTCGGCGCTCAGCTTCAAGTGGGCGTCGGGCTGCTGGAAGCGTCGGGCGTAGGCGCTGTTGGCTTGCTGTTGGGGATTTGTCGCCAACTCGCGGCCCAGGCCGTTGGGGTGGGGCAGGTTCAGGATGATCAGCCGCTCGACCAACTCGGGCCGGAACATCGCCGTGCTCCAAGCCACCATACCGCCCCAGTCGTGGCCGATCACCACGGCCTGCTCGGCGCGCTCGGCGGCGATCACGGCGGCGACGTCGCCGACCAACATACGCATCTTATAGGCCTCGACGCCTTCGGGCTTGTCGCTTCGGTTGTACCCGCGTTGGTCAAGCGCAACGACGCGATGCGTCTTCGCTAACTCCTCCATCTGGGCCCGCCAGGTGTACCAGAAGTCGGGGAAACCGTGAATCATGACGGCCAACGGCCCTTCTCCAAGAGCCGCGTAGTGGATACGGACGCCGTCACTGTCGGCGTAGTGGTGCTCGACGCGGTCCATGAGGGTCTGGGCGATTGCAGGCATGGCGAGTAAGACGAGGATTGGAAGGAGGACAGGTAGTCGCATCAAGAAATGTCCTTGTGACCGGGCCTGGCATCCACGCCTCCGGCCAGCGCCCAGGCCAGGGCGGCTGCAACCAGCGTCGCTGCGAACCAAGCCTGCCAGCGAGCCAGAGTTCCCTCCAGCTCGAACGAAGACGGCATGCCCAACTCGACGGCCAGTCTCCAAACTGCCGTCCCGGCCAGGACGGCGCAGAGCAAGAACATCACCCTGGACGCCGATCGCGGCGAACGGCGTCTTCTGGCGGCGACCCGACGGCGAGTCTCCGGTGAACTGGCGGCGATGGCCACGCGCATACACTAAGCCTACTATTTGCGCCTCTCGGTGCTACGCTGAGCCAGTATCGGAACCATGCGAAAACGGACGCTTCGCTCAATATTCAACTTCCTGCCGGCCAGCCTGATTCTGGTCTGCATCCTGGCGGCGCCGCTGGCGGCGACCGTTGTTCTGCGCCAAAGCTTGGAGCAGCTGACGCACGGCTCAGAAACGGTCGTCCACGGCGAGGTCGTCAAGACCTGGGCCGCCTGGGACCCGGACCGCACTGCTATCTGGACACACTACGAGATTCAGGTCGCTGAGGCCTGGAAGGGAGTTCCCGGCCGTTCCGTAGTGATCAGCGAGCCCGGCGGAGAGGTAGGCGGGATGCGTATGGCGGTCCCAGGGGCGCCGCAGTATCGCGTTGGAGAACAGGTGGTCGTATTCGCAGTGAGAACTCCGGTGGGTTATCTCCGCACGTGCGGATGGGGACAGGGACGCTATCTGGTCTCGACAGACGGCCAAGTCCGAGCGGACCTGGCGCAAACGCCCGTCGTTGAGGGGTCAAAGTCCGGTGCGACGGCCAAATCCGCGGCGACTCCCCCGAGCACCCTGGAGGGGTTGCGCAAGCACGTACTCGCGCTGACCTCCGCGTCGGGCGGCGCCCGATGAAGGCGCGCGCGCTGGTCGGGATCTCGCTGGCGGTCGTCGTCGCCGCGGGCTCGCTCCAAGGCTTTATCCGCTCCACCGTCACCGGCGACGACCTCACGCCGTTTCTCTTCCAGGCCAACCCCGGAGAGCTCCGCTTCCTGGTGCAAGATACGGCCGCCGCCGATCTACGCAACGCAGACGGACGACCGTTCATCAGCCCCACGAGCGACCCGATTGCCGCCCTGGAGGCCGCGCTGCAAACTTGGAATCAAGCGCAACTCAGTTCCCTCCACTTTGAACCGCTGGGTAGAACGGCGGCGGGTAGAGACCCGTTCGACGGGGCCAACGTTTTCGTGTTTGAAGACGATGAGATGGCCCGCACGTTGACGCTCGGCGCGCTGGGGACTACGATTCTGACGGTCGAAAGCACAGGTGAGATCACCGACGCGGACATCCTGTTTAATCCCAACTTCCAGCCCGGCAACAATCAGGTCCCGTACTCGACCGATCTCGCCCTCAACACGATTGATCTGCAAGGAACCGCCACGCACGGCGTTGGCCTGGCGCTGGGTGCGGGGCCGAGTCCGGTCATTGGATCGGCACTCTTCCCGTTCGCCGACTTGTCGACGCCCTTCCGGCGAGACCTCTCTTCCGACGACCAGGCGTTTGCCGCGCAGGCCTACCCGGGACCGGGCAGCGAAGCCTCGTTGGCTGAGATCTTCGGCGTCGTTACAGCGGGCGATGAACTGGGCACGGGAGTCTTGGTCACCGCGATCGAGCCGGATCAAGGAATCGTCATCAGCGCGCTCACGGATCTGGACGACGCCACCTACCGCATCCGCGTGCCGGCGGCGCCGCAGGCCCGTTACTTCATTTACGCCGAGGCGCTCGACGGCCCGGTCATTCCGCAAGACATTCAGCGCCTCAACCTCAGCAAATACAAGACGGACATCCGGGCGCGCTATTTCGGGAACATCCAGCGTCCATCGCCGGCGATCCTGGTCCCCGGCCGCACGTTCAAAGCCGACCTCAACGTCGAGAGCGGCCCCAGCGCACTCACCATCGACGCGATTGGAGTGGACGTACCCGGCGGCTCGGGCACGCCTCTTCGGCTGACCGACGGGCCCGTTCGACTGACCTCAGGTGAAGCGCACGACCTCTTGCTGGTGGGCGTCGGAGTGGATTCCAGCATCGGCATCGGCGATATCCAGATCCTCGCCCCCGGCGTCGTCGTCCGCGAAGGTTCCGTCCGGGTGGATCCGCTGTTGACCTTGCGCGGCGCTCCGGTCGTTCGGGTCACGTTGGACGTCGCGCCGCGCAATCGTCTGGATACGGGCTCGGTCCTGGTGGTGAAGTCGCGGGCGATGGACGTCTTCACGGGGGCGCTGTTGATTGAACCGGCACGCCCCGCACTGACGGAGGCCGGCATCGTCAATGCCGCGAGCTTTCTGTCTGAGGGCCTCGCTCCGGGCATGATCGCATCGTTCTTCGGTTCCGCCCTAGGACCGGCCGAGGGCGTCGCGGCGCCCGGGTTTGATCCGCTTACGGCCCGCCTGCCGGATGAGTTGGCGGGAATTCGCGTGACCTTCGACGGCATCGCGGCGCCGCTGTTCTTCGTCGTGGAGAGTCAGCTCAACGTGCAAGCGCCGTTCGAGTTGGCTGGACGGTCGTCGACCAACGTCATCGTCTCGGTGGGCGGCGTACAGAGCGAATCCGTTTCCGTTCCAGTCGTCCCGGCGCAACCTGGGCTTTTCTCCGTCGGCCCGCAAGCGATCGTACTCAACCAAGACGGGAGCCTGAACGGCCCGGGTAATCCGGCGCGGAAGGGAGAGTTCGTGACCATCTTCCTGACCGGCTCGGGAGAGGTCGACCCGCCGGTGGCAAGCGGCTCCCCGGCCCCGGTATCTCCGCTCAGTCGGGTGGCAAACGCGGTGGTCGAGTGGGACGGGGCGGCCGGAGCGGCCGACGACCTCTTCTTCGCGGGCTTGACTCCTGGCTTCGTCGGACTCACGCAGATCAACGTACGCATCCCGGCATCGGCGCCGTCTGGAGCGCAGGTCGGTCTCGTGGTCCGAATAGCGGGCCGGGCTTCGCAGCCTGGAGTCGGAATTGCGATCGAATAAGACCGCGATCAACCGTTAGCGCAGTGCGCGCTCGGTTGCCAGTTGCTCGGCAACCAGGCGGCTCGGGCTCTCCAGCAGTTGGCGCGCCTTGGGCAGCGCCTCAAGGGCCTTTTCCACGTCCGGGTCGAGAGCGTAGTAGACCTTTTCGCCCTCGTCCAGATCATAGGCGGAGACGTAGACCTCGCGCTTGAGGAAGCGCTTGATGTAGTCGACGTTGTCGCTGAAGTCGACTTCAGTGAACTCGAAGTCTTCGCCGTGCAGGAACTGACGGAACTGTTCCACCACATCCTCGTTCGGCTCCCACCCCTTTTCCATGTTGGGGTGATTGACGACGAACTGCTGAGCGAAGTTCTCAATGGCGAACGCCCGGCGCATGGAGATCTGGAAGTCGTTCAGGCGCTGCTCGGTGATCTGGATGTCGGGCGTGATTCCGCCGCCGCCGAATACGGTGCGGCCGGCATCGGTCTTGCGGACCTCGTCGGTCTTGGGCTTGTAGTGGTCGCTGCACGGATCGTTGTAGTACTCGACCATGGAGACGCCGTCGTAGCGACGCTGGATCAGTCGCCCGCTCGGCGTGTAGTAGCGAGCAGTGGTGAGTGCTAGGCCAGTGGTGTCGCCGAGCGGATACACCGTCTGGACGAGTCCCTTGCCGAAGGTCGGGGTTCCGATGATGACGGCGCGATCGTGGTCTTGAAGGGCTCCCGCGACGATCTCCGAAGCCGAGGCGGACTGGCAGTTGACCATCACAATGATGGGGAACTCCAGCCCGACGCTGGCGCGTTGCGCGTCGTAAGAACGCTCGTTCGACGCTCGACCGTGGTGCGAGACGATCTTCTGTCCCTTGTCGAGGAATTTGTCGGAGACGTAGACGCCTTGGCTCAGCAGGCCGCCGCGGTTGCCGCGCAGATCGAGAACGAGTCCCTCGAGCGTGTCCGAGTCGAGTTGGTCCAGCGCTCGATCGAGTTCCTTGCCCGTATTCTCATTGAAGCTCTCGACCTTGATGAAGCCGACGCGGTCCTGAATCTCAAAGTGCACCGGCACGGAGGGGCGCGGGATGCGCGCGCGGGTGACGGTCACCTCGGTCAGACCTTCTTTTCCGGGCCGCTCATAGCCGACCACGACGTCGGTGCCTTCCGGGCCGCGCAGTTTGTTGGCGACCTCAGTGGTGTTCAGACCTTCCATTTCCTCGCCGTCGACCTGGACGACGATGTCGCCCGGCCTGAGCCCGGCCTTGTAGGCCGGCGTCTTGGGAAACGGATGCAGGACGACGGTCTGGCCGTTTCGGTGCTGGATCGTCATGCCGACGCCGGCGTAGTTGCCGCGCTGATCATCGCGCAACCGCTCGAACGCTTCCGGATCAAAGAACTGGGAGTGCGGATCGAGGGTCTGCAACATCTGCGGGATGGCGCCCTGGAAGATCGCCTTTTCCGGGTTTACCTCGTCGGCGTAGTTGGCCTCAATCGTCGCCAAAACGCGGCTAAATTGACGGAAACTCTGCTGGATACGCTCGTCTTCTGAAGCCGCCGCCGCAAAGGAAAGCTCCGGACCAAATGCGCCTCCGAGCAGGGCGCAGACCGCAATCACAGCGGGAATCGTGAACAGGGGCGAACGGCGAATCTTTGACATGAGGAATAGGCTATGGTCGGCGCGTTTTGGTCGCGATCAGTATATCAGCCGTTTGACGGGCTTCTGACCTTTGGATGTTGGACGCGGGCCGTTGGGATCGGTTGCGAAACTCCGTTGCAGAGGCGAATGTTTACGTCTCGCTGACAAGATCTTCGAGCTTCATGCGGTAGACCGCCGGCCCGCCCTCGCCTTCGCCGGTAAAGTACGCCCACTGGCTGTTGCCGGAGAGCACGGGGGCCGGATTGGTCTTGTCCCAGTCGGACACGGCATGCTCGGCCAGAGTCATTTCGCGGCCGAGTTTGGTGAACAAGACGAAGATGTTGGGCCCCGACGGACGCCGACTGGCGCCGGCGATCGCGCCGCCGTCCGCATTGCTTTGCATCGCCCCAAAGGCGGAACACTTGGACGTCTCGCGGATCTCGCCGGTGGCGAGGCTGAACTCGCGCACTGACGCTCCGCGATACCCCGGCGCCGGATGGTGTACGAAGCGCACGCCGCTGCCGTTCGCCAGCCAGTGCTCGGCGCCGACCTGTTCCTCGCCGAGGCGCGGCAAGAGGTTGCGCACGGCGCCGTCGGCCCCGACGATCCGGATGCGCCCGTCGACTTGCTCCCAGGGGCCCTCATGGGCATAGAGCAGGTCATTGCCGCCGGGCCGAAATTGTGGGCGAGCTAGCCAGTGTTCGGCTTCCGCCAGGACGCGCGGCGCGCCCGCTCCCTCGACCGGAAAGAGCTGAATACGGCTCTTGGGCCTAGCGGAGAAGAGTTCGGCCGAGTCTTCGCGCCAGTCTTCCAAACGCATTTCGACGGCGGCCAAGGCCGTGCCGTTCGTATTGAGCGCGAGTTCGCCGGTGAAGCGCCAGCCTTCTTCAGCCGCCGCAACTGAGCGGGCGCCGCCCGATCGGGACGATCCCTCGAAAATCCTCGACGGCGTTGCATAGTAGAAAGTCCGGTCACGGGGATCGAGCGTGACCGCACCCGACAGTACGTCGGGCTCGTCGGTGAGCTGCGTGAGACGTCCTCGGCGCAATTCGTACGAATAGACCTGCGGAGCGCCGGCCTTCTCGGAGAACAGCAGCAGAAAGTCGTTCTTCTTGGAGAGATATCGCTGGGCGTCCGACGGCAGACGCCAAGCGGATTCAAGCGGAGTCAAACGCTCGGCGGCGCGGCCGGTCAGCGAGTCCTCGATCTCGACCCGCTCGTGTTCGATCCGCGTCCCGCGCCCGGCGCCTCGCACCGAACGCACCCCGCACAACAACGGGACCGGCAACGTCTTCAGGATCAAACTACGGCGGGAGAACGCTGACATCGCAAATGAATCGGGCTAGACGAGATTCATGCTAGCAATCACCGACCGCGGATTATTGCCCGCGCGCAAGCCGTAGCGCCCTATTCAGGTCCTCGTCGGCGGGGCTGCGCAGCGTCTCGACGGTGAGGGGAACCAGTACATGCGGCGCTACGCCGACGCCTTCGAACTGGCTGCCGTCGGGGAAATACATGCGCTTCGTACTGACCCGGAAGCGCATGCCGTTACCGAAGTCATAGAGGTAGGGCTGGCCCGAGCTTCCGCCGGTAGCACGCCCGACGAGCGTCGCTCGACCGGAGACGCGTAGGGGCATCACGAAGCCCTCGCAGGCGGAGGCGCAGCGCTCGTCGACGAGTACGATTAGCCGGTTGGTGAAGAGCGGATCACGGGGTTGGTTCACGCTGCCCGCAGTGAACAGCATCCTGCGGTCGGCGCCTTGATAGGCGTCGAGGTAGCCGCGTATGCGCTCGCTCATCTTGCCGTCGTCCAGGGTCTTGGCTAAGTGGGCGTAGGCGGACTCAAGACCGGTGACTTGGGGCGTGGCGGAAGTCCAGCCGCGCCAAGGGCGATCCATGAGCGCCTCGATGAGCTGGGTCGGCGTGGTTCCGCCGCCGTTGCCGCGGACGTCGATGATCAGCGTCGAGACCTCCCGGTTTTGGCGTATGGTCTCGATGGCGGCTTTCTCGATCTCCGGCTTTCCGAAAGAGCGAATGGGGAGATAGAAGACGCCTTCCTCGAGCAAGCCCGCCTCCATGGGCTTCGGGGGCTGTTTGGCTGAGCGCTGTTTTCTCTTGCGTTCGATCTCAAGGGTGCGACCGTCGTCCAGGCCGAGGGTGAATGTTGGCGGAAATAGGTAGGGGTTGTAGAAGAGATGCCGAACGCGCGCCGCCTCCGAAGAGACGGAGATGTAGCGGCCCCGATCGGCGAAAAAGTCGTCGAAAGGGCGTCCGTCGATGGCGATGACGACGTCGCCTCGCGCCAGGCCCTCCAGCACCGTCTGAGCCACGACCCAACGGTCTCCCAGCCGAACCAGCGAGAAGCCCGTTGAATGCCCCTCCCAGTAGCGAAGCGAATCGTCGTAGAAGTTCGTGTGGCCGTTGCCGAGCGAGGCCAGAAATCGCATCGACGCCAGAGAGAAGTCGCGGCGGCCCTGTGCCGCCACGGCGTCTTGGAGGTACTCGCGATAGCGAGAATCCAGGTCAAGATCCGGCACGGCCTCCCAATGAGCGAAGTTGGCCTGAAGCACCGAGTACATTTTTGAGGCGATCCAGGCCCGCTCAGCCTGATCCGGCGCCGCCATGGAGTGCTCCTGCGCACCCAGCCCTACCGCCATCAAGCACCAGCACGCCCAGACCCGCATGACTTGCCTCCTAACGATGTCCGATCGCTGCCGCGAGCGCGTCCGCAACCTGATCATCTTGTTCCCGAAATACCGTACGCAGATCGACCGCCAGACGTTCCTCCTCGATGCGCGTCAGCACCGGCGGATCACCTGCCCGAAGTCTTCGCTCCAACCGAGCAGCCGTCGTTCCCTCTGGAGGCGAAACCCGAACCACGAAGGTCGGCAGCGTTTGTTCAGGCGTCGAGCCGCCGCCGAGCAGGCTCTCGCCCTCCACAACTTCGGCGGCGGGGCCCAGCCGCTGGGCGAGTCTTTCAGCCCGCTCGCGCACCGCCTCCGGCGTCAGACGCAACATGCGAAGCGTCGGGATGTCGTCAAACCGCTCGCGAGCGAAGGCTTCGAGCGTCGCCTCCAGCGCGGCGTAGATCATCTTGTCCGCCCGCAGCGCCCGGAACAGCGGGTTCTTGCGGATGCGCGCCATCATCTTGGGCTTTCCGGCCAAGATGCCTGCCTGCGGGCCGCCCATCAGCTTGTCGCCTGAGAAGCACACGGCGTCCACACCCGCGCGCAGCCCCGCCGTCACCAAAGGTTCTTCTTCCAGCCCGTGCTGCGCCAGGTCGTACAGGCACCCTGAACCCAAATCCTCAACCACCGGCACGCCGAGTCTCGTGCCCAGTTGGACCAATTCATCAAGCGATGGTCGTCCCGTGAATCCCGAGATTCGAAAGTTGGACGGGTGAACACGCAGGATGAGCTTCGTCTTCCCGACCTCGAAAGCCTTTTCGTAGTCAGCAATTGACGTACGATTCGTCGCGCCGACCTCGCGCAGTCGGCAGCCGGAGGCCTCCATGATTTCCGGGATGCGGAAGCCGTCGCCGATCTCGACCAACTCGCCGCGCGAGACGATCGCTTCCCCGCCTTCGCCGAGTTCCTTGAGCGCAAGAAAGATGGCGGAGGCGCAGTTGTTGACGACCAAGGCAGGGGCGCCGAGCAGTCTCTCCAGCCAACGTCCGGCGTGCGCGTCGCGGCGACCGCGCTTTCCCGTCGAGAGATCGTATTCGAGATTGGAGTAGCCGCCGGCGGTGCGCGCGACGGCTTCGATGGCCGATTGCGCGAGCGGAGCGCGTCCCATATTGGTGTGCAGAATCACGCCCGTCGCGTTGATCACCGGGCGGAGTGAAGCGCGGCCGAGAATTTGGAGTCGTTTCCGAACGGCGGCCTCCACGTCGCCGGGATCTTTTCCGGCGGCGATGATATGGCGAGCGGCAGCGAGAGCGCTACGAACTTCGGCCACAAGCAGCGGGTGCGCGAGGTCCGTCTCGCCGTCGACCGCGCGCAGCAGTTCGTCCACCGACGGCAGTTGGCGATAGAGGGCTTGCGCGTTCTTCGGCACGTATCAAGAGCATAGCTTGGCGTTTTTTAGGAAACGCATGCGACGGGGAGCGCGTAAACTCACCGAAGCAGCTATTTGACGTCGGAAAGAGGTGCGCATGAGAGGGCTCATCGCGTTGGTATTGGTCTGGACGGCGCTCACGCCTGTGCTGGCGGCGCAAGCTTCGATTACCGGGCGCGTGATCGAGCGACGCGGCGATCAGGTGCTGCGGGTCGTCGACTGCCTGACATTCGCGCAGTCAATCGAGAACGGCGGGCTGGCGGGCGTCTACTCCGACGGCGAGGGACGCTTCCATCTGGAGTTCCCGCCGCAGGAGCGGGTATTCGTGGCGACCCGATGCAGCGGATACCGGGCGGTGGGGGCGAACGGGCGGCCAGGGTTGCGTCCGACCTTCGATTGCTCCAAGGACGCGCCCTGCGGCGAGCTGGAGTTGGAGCTGGAACGGCTGGGGGTGGTCGACGGCTACGTGATCGGGCCGCAAGGACAGCCGGTGGAAGGGATCGAGGTAGTTCTGAGAGCGACCTCGGCGCCGGATCCGCGAAGAACGCGGATGTGGCGGGGGCACTCGGATGATCGCGGCTACTACCGCATCCACTCGATCCCGCCGGGCGAGTACGAACTGCGACCACAGCCGAGGAATCAGTCGCGGAGCCGACCTACGTGGGAAGGCGAGCCGATCACGGTCCGTCTCGCGCCCGGGGCTGACTCGACGGGCCTGCAGGTCCCCTTGCAATTGAAGCCGCGAGCCGTATTGCGAGGACGCATCGCCGGTCTGCCGCCGGGGACGGAGCAGGTCCAAATCGAGATCGCGAGCGAGCAGTCCTCCTCGAACGAGAACGTTGCGGTGGATGAGAACGGGGTCTTCGAGATTGAGGGCGTCGCAGAGGGGGCCTACCGTGTAGCACTCTTCGAGAGCAGCGGGGAGGGTTCGGAAAGGCAATTGAGGCGGCGCTACTTGGGCGTCGCCGAGGCGGGTCCTTCGCCGGCGGCGACGCCGTTGGCGATTCTCGAACCGGCCGTGATTGAGGGGCGCGTTTCGGAAGTCGTCTGGCCGCGTCGGGGCGATCTGGGGCCGCCTCAAGATTCTCTTCGGCTGCAGTTGGAACCGGCGGTGCGCCGCAACCGCCTCTTCGGCTATGAGACGGCGGTCGCCAAGGATCCCGACTATACGTTTCGCATGGTCGCTGAACAACCGGGCGAGTATCGGCTGCGTGTTTTGGGCCCTGGCCCCGTGGTCGAACAGGTCGCCGAGGACGGGACGCGTGCGCCGTTGCCCGAGACGTTTCGGCTGGAAAGCGGCGACCGGCAAGAGTTGAACCTGGCGGTGCGATTCTCGGTCAGTCGCCTGACTGTGTTGGTCACGCCGGCGCCGGGATCGGACGAGGCCGAGCAAGGGCTGCCGGCGGCCCACTACGTGGTGGCGTTGCGGGACGGCGATCGGCTGATCACCTACCCCACGGACCAGAACGGACGGTTGCTGCTGCGCTACTTCCTGGCGGGTAGTTGGGAGATTGCGGCTTGGCGCTCGATCGATCCGAAGACGCTGCGCGACGACTCGGTTTGGGAGGCGGCAGGAGACGCGGTCCGTCGCTTCACCCAGACCGACGAGACCGATCTGGAAATTACGCTGACGGCCGTGCCGGCTGGGGAGCCCGAACATTGAAGTGGTCTGGGCTGATTCTGTGGCTGGCGGCGGCGGCGGGGGCCGATGCGCCCCCCGGCGAGTTGGAGGCGCAGATCCTGCGGGCGGTCGACGATCGGCCGGCCGTGGGCGCGGTCGTATCTTTGAACGGAAACGCGGCCGAGTCCAACCGTCCCGTACGTCGCGAAGCTTTCGTCGACGCAGCCGGACGGGTCCGCTTCAACAAGCTGCCCTTGGGCTCCTACCAGCTCGAAGTCCAACTGGCCGGACATATTCACGACCGGCTTGACCGCCGCCCGCAGCAGCTGGAGGCCGACAACCCGCGTGTCTCCACCGTCATTCGGCTGAACCGCAAACCGGTGGTCACGGGCCTGGTGACCGACGCCGACGGTCGACCCCTGCCCCGCGCGCGGGTCGAGCTCTACCGGAGCGACTACACCGAATGGGGCTTTGTGCTGCGGCAGACGCAGTCCGCGGCGACGGACGACCGCGGCATCTATCGGGTCGCGCTGGAGCAGCCGAGCCGGGTTTGGGTGAAGGCGTCGCACTCGGAGATCTCGTTCCCCTTCGGCGGCGGCGAGAGGACGACGGGAGTGGTGTTTGCGCCGAACTCGCCGGACTTGGCGGGTGCGCAGCCGATCCCGCTGGCGTGGGACCAGCCGGAGTCGCAAGTCGACGTGGCCTTGCCTTGGGCGCCGGACGTGGCGTTGGCGGTGACGGTGCGGTCCGGCCATACGGGCGGGCACTGTCGCTCTTGTCGCTTCGATCTGTTGCGGGAGGAGACGGTTGGACGGTACTCGATCATGAACGGGCGTGTGAACCGGCCGCGGTCCCCGGACGGCTACGGAATTACGGCGTACGGGATTCCGGCCGGGGACTACCGGCTCATCGTCCAGGACCAGGGCCGAAACGGCGAGATGTGGCTCGCGAGCGCGCGGCTCGCGCTGGCCGAGGGGCCCGTGCAACCGTATGTGATTGAGACCGCACCGCTGTTTCCGGTGGCCGGGCGGATCGTCGTCGAGGACGCCTCGCCTGAAATATTGGCGGGGCTGGAAGAAGCCGGAGAGAACGCATTTCAGGTGAACGCTCAGCAGGCCGGAGATTCACCGCTCGGCGGGATGCGGAATGCGCAGGCAAGCGTCTCGCTCGCCGAGCCCTTTTTTGAACTCGGCCCCGCTCCGCCGGCGCCGTTCGTCCTCGACGTCGGCGTATCGACCGGGGTCGGCTACGTCGCGTCGATCGAACGTGGCGGACGCAAAACCCCTGGGCGCATGCTCGATCTCTCCGAGGGTGGAGACTGGTCCGACCTGGTTGTCCGGGTCCGGTTCGACACGGCCCGCTTCGAAGCTAAACTGAGCGGGGCCCGCGAGGAAGACGGAGCCTATCAGCTCCGGCTGACGCCGCTCGACCCGGCGCAGTCGCGGCAAGTGACCGCGTACTGCGATTCGCGCGACGGGATCTGTCGGGGGTCGGGCGCCGCTCCGGGGAGGTATCATGCGGTGGCGCTGCCGGGCGGGGCGATCAACGAGGTGGAATTCTACCGCCCTTCCTTCCGAGCGGCGCTGCGGGGATGGGCTCGCGAGATCGAGTTGCGGCCGGGAGAGAATCCGTCGATCAGCGT
>Ga0070726_10002549_pt1 | contig 16333 bp, 6 predicted proteins | sample tdAd471_FD_67275 | JGI IMG/M metagenome (GOLD analysis project Ga0070726, IMG submission 67275) | Marine sediment microbial communities from the Atlantic coast under amendment with organic carbon and nitrate - tdAd47.1 | ecosystem: Environmental > Aquatic > Marine > Coastal > Sediment | place... | reverse complement strand
CAGGTCCGGCCACTCGAGGCAGTCCGTGCCCGGGGCGGCGTCGCCGTTCCACCAGTGACCCGCGCCGGGCTGCTCGTGGTACCCGATGTCGTCGGTGATCTCGGACACCGCCGCGAAGAGGTCGCGCGCCTCGCGCACCGGCACGTTGTCGTCGGCGTCGCCGTGCACGATGAACACCGAGCGACGGGCGAGGTTCGTCAGGTACGCGTTCGTGTCGCTCGACGCCTGCGAGCGGGCGAACGGCCCCTGCGGCCGCGCCTCGCCGGTGTACGTGTAGAACGACGCCCAGCCTGCACTCGGCCCGGCGCTGGCGAACCGCCCGGGGAAGAGCGTGCTCATCTGCCAGGTGCCGTGCCCGCCCATCGAGTGGCCGGTCACGTGGACCCGCGTCGGGTCGTGGGCGATGCGAGCCGAGGCGTGCTCGAGGGCTTCGAGGGCGTCGAGGCGGCCCCAGGCCTCCCAGTCGAAGCCGAACGGGCGGCGGTTCGTCGGCGCGACGATCGTCACGTCGTCGTGGGTCGAGTACGCGCCGGCCTGGCCCTGCGCCTCGACGGCGGCGCCGTGCAGCGAGAGCACGAGGGCGCGGCTGTCGTCGGGGCTCGGGTCCGTCGTCGGCCGCACGGCGTAGTACTGGACGCTGCCGTCGACGTTCGACTGGCGGGTCACGCGGTGCACCTGCGTCGGGTTGCGGCGTTCGAGCTCGATCGTCGCCTCGTAGCTCGCATCGGCGTTGGCGGCCTCGATGCGGACGGTGACCGGGATGCGCGCCGGCTCCTCGTCTTCGCCGACCTCTTCGATCTCGGCCCACGGCGCCTTCGGCACGAGCGAGAACGGCACCTGCGTCACCCCCTCGGGGGGCAGCGCGGGCAGCTCGACCACAGCGGCCTCGAAGTGCTCGTTCTCGACGGTGACCGCGCGCACCGGCGTCAGCGCGTCGATGCTGCCGTTGAGCACGGCGACGCCGAGGTACATCGGCTCGTCGGACCCGACGATGAGGTGCGGCCAGGTGCGATCGGCGGTGTTGAACACGATCGGATCGGGGGTGGTCCAGGCGCGCAGGCGCGGCGCGCCACGCTGCCCGGTCGCCTGCATCACGATCCAGTGCTCGCCGGCCTCGACGCGCCACGGGATGCGCGTGCGACCGTTGGCGTAGATGTCACCGGGGTTGCGGCGCCCGTCGACCCAGAGGCGGAACGCCCGGTCGCCCTGCACCACGAGGGTGGTCGGCGCGTCGACGGTGAACCGGCCGGCGATGTAGAGCGTGCCGAACGGCGGGTCGCTGACGAGGCCCTCTTCGCCCGGGTCCCAGGTCGACCAGACGACCCGGTCGGCGTCGGTGCCCTCGAAGGGGAAGAAGAACTCGCCACGCTCGAGGTCGTCGTACGTCGCGTCGCTCGTTGCCCGGTCGTCGGGCACGCCGACGAGCCATTCGGCCTCGAGGGGCTGCAGCTCGGTCGTCGCCTCGGTCGCCGGGGCCTCGAAGTCCTCGAACTCCGGCGGGGGGCCGGCGTCCTCGGACGCGTCCGTGGCGTCGGGCGAGGCGTCGGCGGCGTCGGCGCCGGCGTCGGTCGCGCCGGTGTCGGTGACGCCGGTGTCGGCCACCGGGTCGGCAGCGCCGCCGTCGTCGCCGCAGGCCGCGAGGGCAGCGCAGGTCAGCGCGATGGCGAGGGGGCGAACGAGGGCACGTCGCGTCGTCATGACAGGTCCGGGACGATCGGGTGGCGCGACGGTACCACAGGCCCGCGGGCAATACAGGCTCCCGGGTCGGATTCCGCATCCGCCCGTGCACCCGGCCTGGCGTGGCCCACCTGGCCGTCGCCCATGGCGCACTTCATGCGACGATCGCGGGCGCCCTCGCCGAACGTCAGAACCCGCAGTCGAGGGCGCCGACGTCGATGCACCCGCCGGTCGAGCAGGCCAGCTCGTCGGTGCCGACGGTGATCGGCTGGGTGTGCAGGCAGGGGCGACCGTCGGGGGACTCCCACTCGAAGCTGACGCGGGTCGTGGTGCCGGGCACGTTCACGCACAGCGCTCCGGTCGACTGCTCGCTGACGAGGTCCGTCGAGAAGATCGGCGTGACGAACGCGTTGAACGCGGTGACGGTCACGTCGGTGCCCACCGGGGCGCCATCCGGTGTGGTGAGCCCGACCTGCAGGCAGGTGCTGTCGGGCAGGTCCGGCGGCGGCGGGGGCGGCAGGTCCGGCGGATCGGGCAGGTCTTCTTCTTCGAGCACCGGCTCGTTGGGCAGCGTGCCGACGAAGAGGCAGTCCCCACGGAACCCGCGGCACGACACGCCGGCGTTGCCGCTCTCGACGACGCTCGAGAACCCGCCGGGCAGCCCGTCGATGCGGTCGGTCGGGATGTCGAGGGCAACGAGAGAGTTCGGCCGTACGTCGACGCAGAACTCCCCGGTGCGGTCGGTGTACCCGCGGGACGTGCCCGCGTAGTCGATCCCGTTCGCGGTGACCGGCAGCCGGGGGAAGGCCCCGCCGTCCTGCGACTGCACCGAGCCCCAGATGCACGTCTTGTTGCGCAGGGGTTCGTCGCAGTTCCACCAGCTGAGGTGCTCGACCTCGAGGTCGTAGTAGGTCACGCCGTCCTCGACGACGAAGCGACCGGCGGCTTCTTCGACCCAGCGGCCGACCGATGTGTCGTACACCCAGCCGGTGACCGGCGTGGTGGCGTCGGGGTCGAGGTACACCGGGATGCGCAGGGCGACCTGCGCGCCGGGCGCGACCTGCAGCGCTGCGCCGGAGTCGGCGTCCGTCACCCGGAACTCGACCGCGCCATAGCTCTGCAGGGCGATCGCCGTGCCGTCGGCGCGCACCGCCTCCATGTCCCCGGGGAACGCCGACCACGCCGACAGGTCGAACGTGTCGTCGTCGTTGCGAGGCAGGGGCATGGGGATCATGTCGACGCGGGCCGTGCCGCTGAACGCCGCGCCGTCGGCCTCGACGACGAGCCCGCTCGCCGGGATGGCGATGCGGGCGTATCCACCGGTCGCGGCGCAGGCGGCGTCGGACTCCGCGGTGCCGCCGGCGTCGAGCCCGACGTCGACGAAGTCGCTGCAGCCGCGCAGCAGGCGCGGGTACACGCGCGAGGTCTCGCCGTCGACGACGGGCACGGGCACCTGCGTGGTGCTCCACGGGTTCTCGTCGCTGTCGGTCGCCACGGCCACGTCGACGAGCACACGCTCGCCCACTCGGACGCGGTCGAGGGCGAACGCGCCGGTCGCGTCGGTCGTCGCCGAGTCGCCCCCGCGGACGGACACCGTCGCGCCCTCGATGGGCGCGTCGTCGAGCTCGGCGAGGACGTAGCCCTCGATGCGCCCGAAGGCGAGAGGCCGCTCGACGGTCTGCAGCTGGCAGTCGAACGTGCACCAGCTGCACGTCGTCGCCTCGCCGACCGGCTCGCACGGCAGGTCGGTGTTGGCGTCGCCCTCGTCGCACGCCTCGGGGGCCTGCTGCGTGCCGTCGCCGCACTTCGCAGGGCCAGGGTCGACGGGGGTGTCGGGGTCGGCGTCCGGCGACGGCGTGTCGGGGGTCGCGTCGTCGGTGGCGTCCGCGACCGGCCCGTCGGTACCGGCGTCGTCCGTCGTGTCCGCGGTGGCGGTGTCCTCGGCGGCGGCGTCTTCACCCGCGGTGTCAGTCGCCGCCGCATCCCCGGTCGCGTCGGCGGATCCTCCGCTCGGGCCCACCGTCTCGGACGTGGTCGAACAGGCGACCAGCAGGGCGACGGCGGCGAGCGCCGGTACGAGGCTCAGAGGGCGACGCAGGGCGTGCATGGGGCGGCCGGGGTGCGTGGGACTCGCCTTCGAAGCTCGCAGACGGACGGTTGGTTTGCAACCCACCGCGGGCACGGCGATACTGGGTGCGTCCCCGGCCCCGAGCCCTCGTGCGCATCGCTCCTCTCGTCTGTCTCGGCGTTCTGCTGGCCGCGTCCGCGCTCGTGGGCTGCGGCGAGACGTCGAGCGTGAGCTACCGCTGCGGGTCCGACGACGACTGCGCCGGCGGCGTGTGCATCGGCGGCGCCTGCGTGCCCGTCGAGGACGACGTCGCCACGTTCGAAGACACCGCGCCCACCCGCGACATCGGCACCGCCGACACCGCCGGGTCCGACGACGTCGCGACGGACACCCCGCCGACAGACTCGGGCGCCCCGGACGTGCCGGGCCAGGACACCGGCGCCGAAGACACCGGTCGGTCGTGCATCGCCGACATCGACTGCGAAGACGGCGAAGTCTGCGCCCTCGTCGACGGCTCGCCCCGCTGCCTCGACCGCTGCGACCCGGACTGCCCCGACGGGTTTGCCTGCGCGAATGTCACCCGCCCCGACGGCGCGACCGTCCCCGCCTGCGTGCCCGTCCGCCCGGACGAGTGCGTCGACGCCGACGAAGACGGCTACGGCGTCGGACCGGACTGCCTCGGCACCGACTGCGACGACGCGCGCGACACGGTGCACGAGGGGCGCGAAGAGATGTGCGACGAGATCGACAACGACTGCGACGGCATGGTCGACGAGGCGGTCAGCTTCGAGAACGGCTGCGGCGGATGCACCCTGCTCGCCGGCGACCCCGGCAGCCCGTGCGGTCGGTGCGGCACCGGCGCGTGGGTGTGCGCCGACGACGAGTCGGTGGTCTGCACCGGCGAATCCGACGAGACGATCCTCAACGCCTGCGGCGGCTGTGACCCGCTCGAAGCCGAGCCCGGCGACGCCTGCGGCGCGTGCGGCGACGGCACGGTCGAGTGCGTCGACGAGGCCACCGTGCGCTGCGCCGGCGCACGCCCGCCCCCGCCCGAGCTGTGCAACGGCGCGGACGACGACTGCGACGAGGTCATCGACGAGGGCAACCCCGAGGGCGGCGCCGCCTGCACGACCCCGGACCCGGGCGTGTGCTCGGCGGGGTCGCAGACGTGCGTCGGCGGCACGCTGAGCTGCCAGCCCGACACGCCCTCGTCGACCGAGATCTGCGACGGGCTCGACAACGACTGCGACGCCCTGACCGACGAGGGCGTGCTCGGCACGTTCTATCAGGACAGCGACGGCGACGGCGCCGGCAACCCCGACGTCATCCGCCGCGCGTGCACCGCGCCCCCGGGCTACGTCGCGGTCGCCGGCGACTGCAACGACGCCCGCGGCGACGTGATCGCCGGCGAGTGCGCCCCGGGCACGACCCGCAGCGCCGCGTGCGGCAACTGCGGCACGCGCACCGAGACCTGCTCGCTGTCGTGCACCTGGGCGGCGTCCGGCTCGTGCAGCGGCGAAGGCGAATGCGCCCCGGGCGCACGCACGTCCGAAGGCTGCGGCACCTGCGCGCGCCGCGTCTGCTCGGCCTCGTGCAGCTGGGCCGACGCGTGCACCGAATGCGCGTGTTCGTCGGTCACCCAGTGCGGGTACTCGTGCCCCGCCGGGTACCACTCGCGCGCCGTCGGCGAGAGCCTCTCGTGCGGCTCGGCCGGGTTCGGCCCGAACGTCACCTGCGCCCCGAACTGCGGCTCGTCGTTCACCGCCTGCGGGTACTCGTGCCCCGACGGATACTACGTGTCGTCAGTGGGCGAGAGCTTGTCGTGTGGCCGGTCCGGGTTCGGCGCCAACACGTCGTGCCGCATCGTGTCCGGCTCGTCGATCACCGTCTGTGGGTTCTCGTGCCCCGATGGCTACGTGCCCGTGGCGAGCGGCGACAGCCTCGCATGCGGGCGGTCCGGCTTCGGGCGCAACACGACCTGCCGGCGGCTCTGACGCACCGCGCAGGACCGACCGGATCCCGAGGGGTTGCAGCGAACCGCAGGCGGCGGCACCGTGGTCGCACGCCCTCGCCCCCCACGACGTCATGCGACCCACCGATCTGTTCTGCGCGTCTCACGGGATGCGCGCCCTGCCCGCCTGCGCCGCCGCGCTGCTGCTCTTCGCGCTCGCCGCGGCCTGCGGCGACGACGAATCGAGCGCAGCGGGTACCGATGCGGACGGTGGCGCTGACATCGATTCGGTCGACGTCGTCGACGACACAACCGAGCCGGACGGGGGCGGCGCAGACGTGGCCGACGAAGACGCCACGGACGCCGGCGACGACACGGTCGACGTGGTCGAAGACACCGGGCCGATCACCGCGTCGTCGTGCTTCGCCGACCTGCCCGGCGGCGACGAGCTCGGCCCGAACTACGACCCGTTCGAGCCGGTGGTCGGTGCCCACTGCTTCGGCACGGACCACCAGGACATCACCGGCATCGAGAAGATCGTCTTCCTCGGCGACTCGGTGACCGCCGGCACACCGCCGTCGTACCCCGAGGAGTACTACCGCAACGTGCTCGTCGACCTGCTCGAGCCCGAGTTCGGCGAGCTCGAGGTCGACGCCGAGTTCGCGCGCTTCGGCGCTCGCACCGACGACCTGCTGCAGGATCCGCACAAGGAGATCCTGATGGCGTTCCCCGACGTCGAGCCGCGGCGCACCCTCGTCGTGATGACGATCGGCGGCAACGACGTCTTCAAGTGGGCCGAGTCGCACGCCGAGGGCGCGTCCGCAGAAGAGATCGACGCCCTCGTCGACCAGGCGATCACCTACATGCGCGAGGCGATCCAGTGGTTCCGCGACAACGAGGACCGGTTCCCCGCCGGGGTCTTCGTCGTGTTCACCAACGTGTTCGAGTTCACCGACGGGACGGGCGACACCCAGTCCTGCGAGCTCGCCGGCGCGGTCGGGCTGTCCGAGCCGTGGCCCGAGGGCCGCGAGCCGGTCAGCCGGTTCAACGAGGCGTTCATGCAGATCGCCGTCGAGACCGGCACGGACCTCGTCTTCATGCTCGAGCACTTCTGCGGGCACGGCTTTCGCCGCGACGACCCCATGGGTCCCTGCTACCGCGGGCCCGACGCCGAGGCGTGGTTCGATTTCACGTGCATCCACCCGAACCCGACCGGACACCGCGCCCTCGCCGAGATGATCTACGCCGTGGTCATGGATCGGGCGTACGAGGCGCCGCCGCAGCCGTGACCGACGGGTGCGCGACGCTGGAGAGCCCGCGCGATGCGATGCCCTGCACGCCGAACACGTCGCGCGCCGGGCGCGAGCCGAAGCCCTCGTCGAGCACCTCGAAGTCGTCGAGGGTGACCTCGGACGGGTGCTCGACGCCCACGGCGCGGGTCAGCCACATCACCTCTTTGCGCAGGGTGATCATGTAGTTCGCCATGCGCGACGCCTTGTGCGTCGGGTCGAGCCCGCGCATGAGCCACTTCGACTGGGTCGCCACGCCGGTCGGGCAATGTCCATTGTGGCAGCGCTGCGCCTGGATGCAGCCGATGGCCATCATCGCCTCGCGGGCGACGCCGACCAGGTCGCAGCCCATCGCGAAGGCCAGCAGCGCCTGCTGGGGGAACCCGAGTCGACCCGCGCCGGCCCAGACGATGTCGTCGGCGATGCCCCGGTCTTCGAAGATCGCGCGCACCCGGGCGAAGCCGATCTTGAACGGCAGGGCGACGTGGTCGCTGAACACGAGGGGCGCGGCGCCGGTGCCGCCCTCGCCGCCATCGATGGTGATGAAGTCCACGCCCCGCTCGCCGGACTGCATCGCGTCGGCGAGGTCGTGCCAGAACTGGAGCTGGCCCACCGCCGACTTGATGCCCACCGGCAGCCCCGTGCGCGCGGCGATCGCCTCGACGACGTCGAGCATCGAGTCGACGTCCGAGAACGCGCTGTGGCCCGCCGGGCTCGCGCAGTCGACGCCCTCGGGGATGCCGCGGATCGCCGCGATCTCGGCGGTCACCTTCTTGCCCGGCAGCATGCCACCGCGCCCGGGCTTCGCGCCCTGGCTGAGCTTGATCTCGATGGCCCGGATCGACGGGTTCGCGTCGACGGTCTTCGCCAGCCGCTCGATGTCGAGCTGCCCGGTCGCGTCGCGCGCGCCAAAATACCCTGTGCCGAGCTGCCAGATCAGGTCACCACCGTGGCAATGGTACGGCGACACGCCGCCCTCGCCGGTGTTGTGCAGGCCCGTCGCCATCGCCATGCCGCGGTTGATCGCCTCGACCGCCGGGCCGCTCAGCGAGCCGTAGCTCATCGCCGACACATAGAAGACCGACTCGGGTCGGTACGCCTTCGCGCGACCGCGGGCCTGCCCCATCACCTTCGCGCAGGGCACGAGGTGCCGCGGGTCGTAGTCCGCGTCCCCCGGCAACGGCTCGGTCTTCGGGAAGGGCGCGTGCTTGACGATCAGATAGTTCGGCGACGCCTCGAGGTTGTTGTCGGTGCCGAAGCCGAAGTAGTTGTTCTGGTTCTTCGACGACGCGTAGACCCAGCTGCGCTGGTCGCGCGAGAACGGCCGCTCTTCGTCGTTGCTGGTGACGATGTACTGCCGCAGCTCGGGACCGATGCCCTCGAGCAGGTACCGCATGTGCCCCAGGATGGGGAAGTTGCGCAGGATCGCGTGTTTCGTCTGTGTGAGATCGTAGATCGCCAGCAAGAGCAGGGCGATAGCTACGCCGAGCGCAATCCAACCCATGGGGGCCTCCACCTGTCGGGGTCCGTTCTGCGATCAGTCTGACGTGCCCTCGCCCGGTCGTCGAGGGCAGCGCCGCGCGGCACGAACGAACGACGGCCGCCCGATGCATCGAGCGGCCGTGTTCGATGGGCTGCGGTCCCGGGGTCAGGACCGCTTCGATGTCACCGCCGGCGGCGCCGCACGGCGAAGCCGAGGCCGAGAGCCACGAAGAGCCAGCCGGCACCGGAGCCACCCGCGGTCGCGCACGTGTTCAGGCCACCGCCGCCTGCGACCTCGCCGTCGAAGCCGAGGTCGTCACCGACCTCGTCGTCGTCCGGGTCGTCGTCGCACGCGTCACCCACACCGCCGCCATCGCTGTCGGCCTGGTCCGGGTTCGGCACGTCGGGGCAGTTGTCCTCGTCGTCCGGCACGCCGTCGCCGTCGCGGTCGCCGCCGACCTCCGGGTCCTCCGGATCTTCGTCACAGGCGTCGCCCGTGCCGTCGCCGTCGGTGTCCGTCTGGTCGGGGTTCGACACGTCGGGGCAGTTGTCGTCGAAGTCCGACACGCCGTCGCCGTCCGCGTCCGCGCCGTCGTCGTCGCAGGCATCGCCCACGCCGTCGTCGTCCGTGTCCGCCTGGTCGGGGTTCGACACGTCGGGGCAGTTGTCGTCGAAGTCGGCCACGCCGTCGTCGTCGCTGTCGATCGGCTCGCAGATGCTGCCGGTGTCGGTCGGCTCGCACTCCCAGCCGTCCTCGACCTCGCAGGCATCGTCGCAGCCGTCGCCGGTCTCGAGGTTGCCGTCGTCGCACGCCTCGTCGGCGGCGAGGCGACCATCGCCACACTCGACGATCGGCTCACAGATGCTCGGCTCGTCCTCGCAGCTGTAGCCGTCCTCGATGGCGCAGGTGTCGTCGCAGCCGTCGCCGGTCTCGAGGTTGCCGTCGTCGCAGGTCTCGTCGCCGTCGACGAAGCCATCACCGCAGACGGTCTCGCAGACCGAGGGTTCGGCGTCGTCGCAGTCCCAGCCCTCTTCGATGGCGCAGGCGTCGTCGCAGCCGTCGCCGGCCTCGGTGTTGCCGTCGTCGCACGCCTCGTCGCCGAGCACCATGCCGTCGCCGCACTCGGCGTCGCAGGCGCTGGGGCCGAGGTCCTCGTGCGAGCACGACCAGCCGTCTTCGACCTGGCAGGTCTCGTCGCAGCCGTCGCCGGCCTCGACCCCGCCGTCGTCGCACGTTTCGGACAGGCTCACGATGCCGTCGCCGCAGACCTCGGCGCAGGCCGAAACGCCCTCGGAGTCGGGGATGCACGCCCAGCCGGGCTCGGTCGTGCAGATCGCCGAGCAGCCGTCGCCGTCCTCGAGGTTGCCGTCGTCACACGACTCCATGCCCGCCGGGATCCCGTCGCCACAGGTGGTGATGCAGACGGACACGCCGGCCTCGTCGTCGAACGTGCAGTCCCAGCCGGTCTCGACGCCACAGACCGCCGAGCAGCCGTCCCCGTCGTCGGCGTTGCCGTCGTCGCAGGTCTCGGTGCCGATGATCATGCCGTCGCCGCAGACGCCGTCGCAGATCGACGCGCCGTCCTCACCGGTCTCGCAGGCCCAGAAGTCCTCGACCTCGCAGAGGTTGGAGCAGCCGTCGCCGTCCTCGAGGTCGCCGTCGTCGCAAGCCTCGTCGCCGATGACGAGCCCGTCGCCGCAGATCTCGTCGCAGACCGACACGCCGTCCTCTCCGGACAGGCACGACCAGCCCTCTTCGATCTCGCAGGTGACCGAGCAGCCGTCGCCGGGCTCGATGCCGCCATCGTCGCAGGCTTCCGCGCCGACCGCGAGGATGCCGTCGCCGCACTCGCCGGGCTCGCAGACGCTCGGCGCCAGCGGGTCCAGCTCGCCGCACGTCCAGCCGGCTTCGATCTCACAGGTGGCCGAGCAACCGTCGAGGTCCTCGTTGCCGCCGTCGTCGCAGGCCTCGAGGCCCGCACGGATGCCGTCGCCGCAGGTCGTCGCGCAGATCGACACGCCGTCCTCGTCCGGTTCGCAGAGCCAGCCGGCTTCGACGCCGCAGGTCGCGGAGCAGCCGTCGCCGTCGTCGAGGTTGCCGTCGTCGCAGGTCTCGCCGAGGTCCTCGTCGGTCGCACCGTCGCCGCAGAACCGCGAGTCGATGTCGAGGGCGAAGTCGCCACAGCGGCTGCTGAAGCCCGACACGTACACGACCGCCTCTTCGCCTTCTTCGAGCACGAGCTCGATGCGCGACTGCAGACCGTCGGTGTCGTCGTTGCAGGCGAGCTCTTCGCCGCCGCACTCGGTCCGGGCGTAGAGCACGGTGTCGAACTCCGTCACGTCGTTGGACGTATCGAACGCGAACGCGCCGGAGTACGGGGCCACGAAGTGCACCGGGTAGTCGCCGCCGTCGTTCGACGAGCCACAGCTGGCCGCCGGGTCGCTGTCGCCGGCCTCACAGGTGTTGCCGGTGACAACCGCTTCGCCGAGCTCGACGTCCTCGACGAGCTCGAGCTCGGGGCAGACGTCGATCTCGCAGACCGCCGAGCAGCCGTCGTAGGGCTCGGTGCCGCCGTCGTCGCACTCCTCGCCGCCGACGATGAGGCTGTCGCCGCAGATCTCCTCGCACTCCGTGCCGTCGCCGCAGTCCCAGCCTTCTTCGACGGTGCAGGTGTCCGAGCAACCATCGCCCAGCTCGAACCCACCGTCGTCGCAGGCCTCGTCGCCGGCGACGATCCCGTCGCCACAGACCGGGTTGCAGATCGTGCCGGGGCCCTCGGGGTCGGCGATGCAGTCCCAGCCCTCTTCGACCTCGCAGGTCGACGAGCAGCCGTCGCCGTCCTCGGTGCCGCCGTCTTCGCACGTCTCGCCGATGTCCTCGTCGAGGGTGCCGTCGCCGCAGAACCGGGCCGAGAGGTCGAGACCGAAGTCGCCGCAGCGGCTGCTGAAGCCGGACACGTACACGATGGCCTCTTCGCCGGCCTCGAGGATCAGCTCGATCTCGGACTGCAGCCCATCGGTGTCGTCGTTGCAGGCGAGCTCTTCGCCGCCGCACTCCGTCCGCGCGTAGAGGACGGTGTCGAACGACGTCGCCTCGTTCGCGGTGTCGAACGTGAAGGCACCGGTGTACGGCGCGACGAAGCGCACCGGGAAGTCGCCGCCGGTGTTCGAGCTGCCACAGCTCGCCGCCGCGTCGCTGTCGCCGGCGTCGCAGGTGTTGCCGAACACGATGCCGTCGCCGAGCGCGATCTCGTCGACGAGCTCGACCTCGGGGCAGACATCGATCGCGCAGATGGGCGAGCAGCCGTCGTACGGGTCGGTGTTGCCGTCGTCGCACTCCTCGGCGCCGACCACGAGGTCGTCACCGCAGATCTCGACACACTCGGGGCCGTCGCAGTCCCAACCGTCCTCGACCGTGCAGGTCGACGAGCAGCCGTCGCCGTCGTCCGTGCCGCCGTCGTCGCAGGTCTCGTCGCCGAGGACCTCGCCGTCGCCGCAGATCGCGCTGCACGAGGTGCCGTCGGGGCCGCAGTCCCAGCCATCTTCGACCTCGCAGATCGCCGAGCAGCCGTCGCCGGGCAAGATGTCGCCGTCGTCACAGGCCTCGTCGCCGACGACCGTGCCGTCGCCGCACACCTCGGAGCACACGAGACCCAGCGGGCCGCAGTCCCAGCCGTCCTCGACCTCACACGTGGCCGAGCAGCCATCGCCGGCGTCCGTGTTGCTGTCGTCGCAGGTCTCGTCGCCGAGCACGACACCGTCGCCACACACGGCGCTGCACGAGGTGCCGTCCGGGCCGCAGTCCCAGCCGTCCTCGACCTCACAGATCGCCGAGCAGCCGTCGCCGGGCAGGATGCCGCCGTCGTCGCACTCCTCGGCGCCGACGACGAGATCGTCGCCGCAGACCTCGGAGCACACGAGCCCGAGCGGCCCGCAGTCCCAACCGTCCTCGATGTCGCAGGTGGCGGAGCAGCCGTCGCCGGCGTCCGTGCCACCGTCGTCGCAGGTCTCGTCGCCGACCACGAGGTCGTCGCCACAGACTTCGCCGCACGCGGTGCCATCGGGGCCACAGTCCCAACCGTCTTCGACCGTGCAGGTGTCCGAGCAGCCGTCGCCGGCGTCCGTGCCGCCGTCGTCGCAGGCCTCTTCGCCGTTCACGACGCCATCACCGCAGACGGGCTCGATCGTGCAGGTCGCCGAGCAGCCGTCGCCGTCGTCCGTGTTGCCGTCGTCGCACTCTTCGCCGGCGGCTTCGTCGAGGGTGCCGTCGCCGCAGGTCTCGACGCAGGTGCTCGGCACGTCGTCGGTGCACGACCAGCCGGGCTCGACCGCGCAGAACACCGAGCAGCCGTCGCCGGGATTCGAGTTGCCGTCGTCGCACGCTTCGCCAGCGTCCAGCACCGAGTCACCGCACGAGTTGACGATGTAGTACTTGAAGCTGCCGGTGTCGCAGTCCGGGCTCGCCCAGTTGCTGGCGGTCGTGTCGATGTCGACGACGCTCGCCGTCCGCGACAGCGGGTGGGACACGAAGTTCACGTTGTCGCCGGCGTTGAAGCCGACCTGCGCCGGGGTGCCGCCGAGGCCGTTCGTGCCTCCAGACGCATTGCCCGTCGTCCAGTTGATGTCCTCGTACCGGAACTCGACGTCGAAATCGCCGGCGTCCCGATCCGAGCGATCCGTCAGGATCAGCTGGAACGTGTTGCCGCCGGGCGCGCGGCTGCGCGAGAAGTAGTCGACGTCGAACCACGTCACGATCACCCGCCGTGGCGTGCCATCGACCGCTTCGTCGTCCGTATCGAGGGCGTAGTAGATCGTGTTCGCGCCGCCCGCTCGGGTCTCACGCGTGTCCACGTCGCCGAAGAATGGCGCGATCATCCGGTTGCCGCTCACGGGGAACGCGAACGGCGTGAACGTCGAGATGCCGCCGCCGAACGAGATGTTGCCGTTCGTGTTCACGAAGAGCGTCGTGAACGAGCCGCCGAAGTAGGTCAGGCCCGTGGCACCGAACACGCCGGTGATGTCGATGGCCGAGCTCGAGCCGTCGTCGTTTTTCGCCAGCGCGGTGCCAAGGTCCGCGGCGCCGCCGAAGCCGGTCAGCGCGTCGCACTGGGCGTGGGCCGTCGATGTCGGCGCAAGCACCAGCGCGGCCGCGACGGCGGCGATGGCACTGGCGATTCTCGGATAGCGAATCGTTCGGTTCACGGTCGTCCCCTCGAACATCGGTGCATCGGCCCCGCGCGACGAGCCGCGCCGGACCTGTGGCGAGCCGATTCATCCCCTGTGGTGGGGTCCGTCTCGACACCGTCCGGCAGAGTAGCAGGTACTGTGCCGCATTGCTGCCCCTGAAATTCCGGACCCTTCGAGATGCGGTTGGCAAACGAGTGACGTTCTGCGGCACCGCGACACGAAATGAATGCGTAGTTCGGCGATTCGTCAGACCCGTCCGAGGTGTCGCGCGTTCGACCCGGGGCGGTGTTCAACTGCGATGCCCCGTGGCACGATGCGCGCGAATGTCATGGTTCGCGAATGCCGCACGGTCCCCTCGACCGTCGCCGCCCCCCACCCGGAGTTCCGAGTGAATCGTCCCCTTCTGCCTGCTGCGTTTGCTGCCGCGTCCCTGCTGTTCAGCGCTTCGGCGTTCGGCCAGGCCGCGTCCACGTCCCTGACCCTCGGCGAGACCGTCGACGGCGAGCTCACCACCGACGACGACCGCTCGCCCGAGCGCCAGGCGTACGAGGACCGCTGGCTCTTCGTCGGTGAGGCGGGCCAGTCGATCGACATCCAGCTGACCAGCGAGGCGATCGACACGTACCTCTATCTGTACGACCCGTCGGGCGCGATGGTGATGTCGGACGACGACTCCCTCGGCAACCTGGACTCGCGGATCCGGTACACGCTGCCCACGTCGGGCACGTACCAGATCGCGACGACGACCTTCTCGACGGACGCGACGGGCCCGTACTCGCTGCTGCTGCGCGAGGACATCCGCCACCCGCTGAACGTCGTGACCCTCGACGGCACCACGGCGAGCGGCACCCTCGGCGACAACGACGCCGAGCACCAGTGGCGCGGATACGTCGAGGCGGTGGACGTCGAGGTCGAGGCCGGCGAGACGGTGATCGTGACCGTGCACTCGGACGCCTTCGACACGTACGGCTGGCTGCTCTCGCCGACCCACGAGGTCGTGACCGAGGCCGACGACAGCGGCATGAGCACCGACGCCGTGCTCGTGCACCGGGCGACGATGTCCGGCACGTGGCGCGTCCTCGTCGGCGCGTACAGCCAGGGCTCGACGGGCCCGTGGACGGTGAGCGTCGAGCGCATCGAGACGGCGGACGTGCCGCCGACCCCGATCGCCAGCAACGACACGGTGCAGGGCTCGCTCGAAGCGCGCGACTCCGGGTACCGCGACGGGCGGTTCGCCGACGTCTACACGATCGACCTCGACGCCGGCGAGCGCCTGACCGTCGAGCACCGGTCCGACGCGTTCGACGCGTGGCTGTCGATCGAGGACCCGAACGGCCGTGAGCTCGTCTCGGACGACGACAGCGCCGGCAACCTGAACTCCGCCGCGAGCATCGTCGCGTCCGAGGACGGCTTGTACCGCATCGTCGCCACGAGCCTCGGCATGTCGATGGGCGCGTACTCGCTGACCGCCGTGGTCAGCGACGTGCCCGACGTCGACGTCGACCGCATCCGCCTCGGCGAAGAGATCGACAGCACGCTGGATGCCGAGGACCCGCCGCGCGCGGCCGGCGCCGGATACATCGAGACGTTCACGTTCGACGGCGAGGCCGGGCAGAACATCGTGATCGAGGCGAGCACCTGGTCGGTCGACCTGATGGTGACCGCCCCGACCGGCGAGCAGGTCTTCGGCACCGGCGAAGTCGGCATGTATGGGTACGACCCGTACATGTACGAGGACATGTACTACGACGACTACGGCATGGGCGGCATGGGCGGGCTCGGCATGGGCGTCGACAGCACCCCGCGCCGGTTCGAAGCGACCCTGCACGTCGACGGCGAGTGGACGATCGCCGTGCGCTCGTCGCAGCTTGCGCCGACGCCGTACACGATGACCGTGAGCGCCAGCGAGGACGTGCAGCCCGAGACGACCGAGATCGCCCTCGGCGCCGAGGTCTCGGGCAACCTGGACGCGAACGACACCCGCTCGCCGGACCGCGGCACGTGGATGGACATCTACACCCTGACGGTCACCGAGCCGTCGATGTACGAGATCGCCCTCGATTCCGAGGACTTCGACGGATACCTCGAGCTCATGGGCGGCGCGACGTGGCTGTCGAACGACGACACGGACGGGTACAACCCGCGCATCACCGCGCGGCTCGAGCCGGGCACGTACGAGATCACCGCGACGAGCTTCGCCACCGCCGAGGGCGCGTACACGCTGCGCACCCGCGCGATGGAGAGCGTGCCCCCGACGATCAACGCGATCGCCATCGGCGACACGGTCGACGCGTCGATGGACGCCGGCACGCCGACCTCGGCCCTGCGGGGCAGCGCGGCGCACTGGTACCGTCTCGAGCTCGAGGCGGGCCAGTCGGTCACCGCCACGATGACCTCGGACGCGTTCGACACGTACCTGATCCTCGTGAACGAGCTCGGCGAGAGCGTCATCAGCGACGACGACAGCGCCGGCAACCTCGACGCGCGCATCGTGTACACGGCGCCCACCGCCGGCACGTACACGATCGTCGCGACGACCTACAGCAGCGGGTCGACCGGCGCGTACACCCTCGAGGTCGCGCCCTGATCCGGCGCCGGGGCGGGTGCGGGCTCAGACCGGGTCGTCGCCGTCGGCGGCGCCCCACGGGTCCCACCGCCCCGCCGCGTCGGCGGCGGCTC